>Ga0187893_10005662_pt1 | contig 22168 bp, 21 predicted proteins | sample MA1701074metaG_FD_139574 | JGI IMG/M metagenome (GOLD analysis project Ga0187893, IMG submission 139574) | White microbial mat communities from a basaltic lava cave in the Kipuka Kanohina Cave System on the Island of Hawaii, USA - MA170107-4 metaG ...
GAGGCGAGCCTGCGCACCGCGCTGCCGCGCCTCGAAGGCACGGGCGCCGCAGTGAGCGCGGCACCTACCGTGCCGACTCACAAAGGCGAGGGCCGGATCGATGAGATCGGCGACGGCAAGATCGTCATCAGCCACGGTGCCATTCCCTCGGCGAGTTGGGGGCCAATGACGATGGGCTTTCGCGCGCCGCCCGGCGGTGTGCCGCCCGGGTTGAAACCAGGTGACCGCATCCGCTTCGAGTTCCGCAACGAAGCGGAAAACGGCTTCCCGCTGACGCGCATCGAGCCGCTCTTTCCCGCGGCGGGAGCGCAGCGATGATCGCCAGGCTGATCCGCTGGTCGATCGCCAACCGCTTCCTCGTGCTGATGGCGACGTTGCTCGTCACCGCCTGGGGCGTGTTCTCGGTGATGCGCACGCCGCTCGATGCCATCCCCGATCTGTCCGATGTGCAGGTGATCATCCGCACCACATATCCGGGCCAGGCGCCGCGCATCGTGGAGGACCAGGTCACTTATCCGCTCACGACGACGATGCTGTCGGTGCCGGGCGCGAAGACGGTGCGCGGGTATTCGTTCTTTGGCGACTCGTTCGTCTATGTGCTGTTCGACGACGCCACCGACCCGTACTGGGCGCGCTCGCGCGTGCTCGAGTACCTGAACCAGGTGCAGTCGCGCCTGCCGCCGCAGGCGAAACCCGCGCTCGGCCCGGATGCGACCGGCGTCGGCTGGATCTATCAATACGCGCTCGTCGATCGCTCCGGCCGGCATGACCTGGGCGAACTGCGCGCAATCCAGGATTGGTTTTTGAAGTACGAATTAAAGGCGCTGCCGAATGTCGCAGAGGTGGCAACCGTCGGTGGGCTCGTGCGCCAATACCAGATCGTGCTCGACCCCGACCGCCTGCGTTCCTACGGGATTCCTCATTCGCGCGTGATTGCTGCGGTTCAGAACGCGAACCGCGAGAGCGGCGGCTCGATCGTCGAGCTGGCCGAAGCCGAGTACATGGTGCGCGCCACCGGCTATCTGCGCACGCTGGATGACTTTCGCGCGATTCCGCTGCGCGTCGACAAGGGTGGCATTCCGGTCACGCTGGGCGATGTGGCGCGCCTGCAGGTCGGCCCGGAGATGCGACGCGGCATCGCTGAGCTCGACGGCGAAGGCGAGGTCGCGGGCGGCATCATCGTGATGCGCGCCGGCAAGAACGCGCTGGAGACGATCGGCGCGGTGAAGGCGAAGCTCGCTGAACTGACGAAGAGTCTGCCGCCGGGTGTGGAGATCGTCGAGACCTACGACCGATACGGCCTGATCGAGCGCGCCGTGGCGCATTTGCGCGACAAGCTGCTGGAAGAATTTCTCGTCGTGGCACTGGTGTGCGTGGTGTTCCTCCTGCATCTGCGATCGGCGTTTGTCGCCATCGTCACCTTGCCGCTCGGCGTGCTGGTCGCGTTCATCGTCATGTTCTACCAAGGCGTCAACGCGAACATCATGTCGCTCGGCGGCATCGCGATCGCCATCGGCGCGATGGTCGATGCGGCGGTGGTGATGATCGAGAACGCGCACAAGCGGCTCGAACAATGGCAGCACGCAAATCCGGGCGAGAAGCTCGAAGGCGACGGCCGCTGGCGGGTGATCGGCGACGCGGCCGCCGAGGTGGGGCCGGCGCTGTTTTTCTCGCTGCTGATCATCACGCTGTCGTTCGTGCCGGTGTTCGCACTCGAAGCGCAGGAGGGGCGGCTCTTCGCGCCGCTTGCGTACACGAAATCGTATGCAATGGCGGCGTCGGCCGGGCTGGCAGTGACGCTGATCCCGGTGTTGATGGGTTATCTGATCCGCGGACGCATTCCGGACGAACGGAAGAATCCGCTCAACCGCGTTCTGATCGCGGCGTATCGCCCGCTGCTCGGTGCCGTGCTGCGCTGGCCGAAGCTGACGCTCGTTGCGGCGGCGCTCGTTCTTGCTGCGACGTGGATTCCTGTGTCGCGGCTGGGTGGCGAATTTCTGCCGCCGCTGTATGAAGGAGATCTGCTGTACATGCCGTCGGCACTGCCCGGAATTTCTCCGGCGAAGGCCGCAGAGATCCTGCAGCAGACCGACCGCATCATCGCGACCTTTCCGGAAGTCAAACGCGTGTTCGGCAAGATCGGCCGCGCGGAGACCGCCACCGATCCGGCGCCGCTCGAGATGGTGGAGACCACCGTCCAACTGAAACCGCGCGACGAATGGCGACCGGGCATGACACCGGAGAAGCTCGTCGAAGAACTGGATCGGCTGGTGCGGCTGCCGGGGCTTGCCAACATCTGGGTGCCGCCGATACGCAACCGCATCGACATGCTTGCAACCGGCATCAAGAGCCCGCTCGGGATCAAGGTGTCCGGCAACGATCTTGCCGAAATCGATCGCGCCGCAAGCGAGATCGAGCGGCTGGTGAAAGACGTGCGCGGCGTCACTTCCGCGCTGGCCGAGCGCGTGACGGGCGGCCGCTACATCGATGTGAAGATCGATCGCGCCGCGGCATCGCGTTACGGCCTCAATATCGCCGACGTGCAATCGGTGGTATCGGCGGCGATCGGCGGCGAGAACATCGGCGAGACGATCGAAGGGCGCCGGCGCTTTCCGATCAGTGTCCGGTATCCGCGCGAGCTGCGCGATTCGATCGGCGACCTCAGAAACCTCCCGATCGTGACCGAAGCCGGCGCGCAGATTCCACTGTCTGCCGTTGCCGCAATCGGCATCAGCGATGGTCCGCCGCTGCTCAGAAGCGAGAACGCACGGCTTTCCGGCTGGATCTACGTGGACATCCGCGGCCGCGATCTCGTTGCCGTCGTGCGCGACGCGCAGGCTCTCGTGGCCAACAAAGTAAAGCTGCCGCCCGGCGTATCGGTGCAGTGGTCGGGGCAGTTCGAGTATCTGGAGCGCGCGGTGCAGCGGCTGTCCGTCGTCATCCCGTTCACACTGGCGATCATCTTTGTGCTGCTGTACCTGACGTTCCGGCGCTTCGATGAAGCGGCGTTGCTGATGGTCACGCTGCCGTTCGCGGTGATCGGCGGCTTCTGGTACGTGTGGGCGCTCGGCCACAACCTCTCGGTTGCCGGTGGCGTCGGCTTTATCGCGCTCGCCGGTGTGGCGGCCGAATTCGGCGTGGTGATGCTGATCTATCTGAAACAGGCGCTCGAACAGCGGCTCGCTCAGGGGGCACCGGCCACCAGCGAAACGCTGCTGGCCGCCATCGACGAGGGCGCGGTGCAACGAGTGCGACCGAAAGCGATGACGGTGGCGGTGATCCTGGCCGGCCTCGCGCCGATCATGTGGTCCGAAGGAACGGGCGCGGAGGTCATGCAGCGCATCGCCGCGCCGATGATCGGCGGAATGATCACCGCGCCGCTCTTGTCGATGTTCGTGATTCCGGCGGCGTATCTGCTGATGCGCCGCCGGCGAATCGCCGCTGTGCCGGCTCATTCGGCAACGGTGCGGGCGGCGGGCGGCGAAGCGCTTGCATAGCGGGCCCGGTGGGAAGCGGCTGATGCAACAACTAACGCAGGCTGATGTCGATGCCTTTGAGCTTGAAGTGCTTGGCCGCGTCGAGGACGTGCCGGTCGTTGCTGTAGATCTCGCCGAATCCGTGTTCGCGGGCGCAGGTCAAATGCAACGCGTCGGCGGACCGCAGAAAGACCTTTTTTGGCAAAGAGCGGATTGCGCGCGTCGCGGCTTCAACCAGCGCCGATGTGATCGGAAGCCACTGCCACAAGCCCGCGGCGCAGTCGTCGTCGAACTGGTCACTGACTTCACGGAACGCGGCATCGGCAAAAGCGCCCTCGCGCCACTTGCGATGGAACACGCTCGCGACCTCGAGCCGACCCAGCAGTACGCAATGAACTTCACCGAGCGACTCGCTGAGCTCCCGAATAGCATCGCTCTCCGGTTCATCGACGTAAAACTTGGCGATGAACGCGGAATCGAAGTAGCTCATCGCTTGGCGCGATCCTCGGCCACGATGGCCGTGCTGTCGGCGCCACCGCTGAGCTTGCCTCTGAGCGCGGCGTATCCCGGGCGCAAGATTCGGGTTCGAAACGCATTCCGGCGCGCCTCCTCGCCTACAGCGGTAATGCGCGCGATCGGCTTACCTCGATCGGTGATCGTTATTGCACCGAGACGGGCGGCCTCGCGCACCCAGGCGCCCGTTTCCTCGTGTAGCTCACGGAGGGAGACTTTCTTCATGTGACACATTGTGTCTCTTCAGTGCGGTCAACGCAAGGTCGGCGAAGCGCTCGCATAGCGGGTGCAAGAAGAGCTCGGCGGCGTGTCACAACCCTGATGCCAGAGGCATTGATATGAATGCTCTTTCACGACAAAGGCTGTTCACGCTCTGGTTCGGTCTCGGTTTGCCGCCGATCCTCGTGGGTGCACTGCTGATCGCGTTTGTCTGGAGTCCGTATCTGGCGGCCGCGGCTTTCGGCGTTCTGCTGGCCTGGTTTTACGAAACAGGCCGAACGACTTGTTCTCGTTGCGCGTACTACGGGACGGCCAAGTGCGGTCTGCCGGGATTGATCGCGCCCTTGCTTACAGAAAGAAAAGACGCCGCATCGATCTCGCTGGCGCAGATCAGAAGCCATCGTTATCTCGACGTGTGGATCCTCGTCTTGCTCAACGGGATTTATTACCTGCAACCGTGGTTGCTTCCATTGGCGTTGATCTGGTCGGTCGGGGTATGGCAAATCGCATTGGGGCCAAAGCGACACCACGGACTCCTGCACCGGCTGCGTGCGCCTGACGCCGGCGCACACCGCACCGTCTTGCCAATCAGGTTCGCAGTGGCGACAACGATCAAGCACGGCCCCATCACCAACCTCGACAGGTCGACGATGCTCGACCAGGTAAAGGCCGGCGACAAGGTCAAGTTCGGCGCGGAGAAGATCGGCGGCGCGTTGACCGTAACGCACATCGAACCGGCGCAGTGACGTGCCTCGCTCCCGGAGAATCGAGTCGATGCAGCAAGCCGGGCGCAGCGGCGCCGGACGCTTGTGGACGAGCGTTGCGCTCGCCGTGCCGCTCGTCGCGCTGTCGCTCGCCCACGGCCGGTTGGGCGGGCACGTGTTCTCCGGCGGCTGGGCGCGCGGCGCGATGCTCTTCGAGCTCGGCCTCGCGACGATCATTCTGCTGGGATGCGGGTGGCCGGTCCTGGCGCACATGGGGCGCGCGCTCCGGGAGAGCGGGTCAGACGCGGTCGCGGCGCTGGGATGCGCCGCCGCCGCTGCGTATGCCTACGGCGTCCTCGCGGTGATCGCGCCGGGCGCATTTCCGGTCGGGCTGCAGAACCCGCATGGGCTCGTCGAGCCCCGCTTCGAAGTGGGTGCGTTGCTGGTCGTGCTGGCTTTGTTCATGCGCTGGTGGCGGTCGAGGAGGCTTAGCACGGTCGGGCCGCGCGGATGATGCAGCGGCCGGCCCGGGGTAGAACGCAGAGATCCGGAGAAAAGGAGTCCATGTCAGCGAGAAGAGCTTTTCTGGGCGCCTCCCTCGGGCTTGCGGCGTCGTTCTTCGCTTCGGCGTGCGCGCAAACGTCCGACCATTCCGGGCATCGCTTCGACGACGCCGAGAGCTGGGCCCGCGTGTTCGACGACCCCGCGCGCGACGCCTGGCAAAAGCCCGACGAGGTCATCCGCGCGCTGGCGCTCTCCCGCGACGCGGCCGTTGCGGACATCGGCTCGGGAACAGGCTACTTCGCCGTGCGCTTAGCGCGCGCGCTGCCGCAGGGACGGGTGCTCGGCATCGACATCGAGCCCGACATGGTGCGTTACCTGAACGAGCGCGCGAAACGCGAGGGCCTCCGCAATCTCACCTCACACCGCGGCGGCGCGGACGATCCGCAGCTCCCCGCGCCCGTCGACCTCGTGATCGTGGTGGACACCTACCATCACATCGGGACGCGCGAGCGATACTTTCGCCGGATGCAGGACGCGCTGACTCCCGGCGGGCGGCTTGCCATCATCGACTTTCGACTCGACGCGCCGATGGGGCCGCCCAAGCGCCACCGCGTCGCACCCGAGCAGGTGAAGCAGGAGCTCGGGCGCGCGGGGTTCGAGTTGCTGCAGGAACACGCGTTCCTGCCGCACCAGTATTTCCTCGTCCTGCGTCCGAGGGTGAAGTGAGGAGCGGATCGGCTCGAGCCGTAGTTGCCGGGCTTGACTGCTTACCGTCGATTCGCGCGGCCGCAATACGTGCCTGAACCGATGTAGCCATTGCCGAGAAGACTCTCGGCATGAACCTGAAAGTCGGGCACGTGTTGAAGCAAATGACTCCAGGGTTTCTGCGCGCCTTCGAAGGTGCTCAGGTAGCCCCAGGCCCGACGGCGATGCCAGGCGTTGAGGACGCGACGCCAATCCGACGGCAACTTGAAACCGGCCACGACAACGCGCAAACCCGGCCTGGCGGACGCGAACAGTCGCCCGAGTGCTTTGGGTGCGCGCAATACGTCGTGCGTGTAGTGAAACAGCAAAGCGTCGCAGTGCGTGCGAATGCGCGCGTCTTCCACCGGCGCGACGATCAATTCGACGTTGGCGAGAGCCAGCGTGCGCACGCGCTTTGCCGCGGCCGCCGCCATCTCCGGACTCAGTTCGATCGCGATCACGCGACCCGCGCGACCGACCGCGGCCGACAACGCGGGCAGGGACAGGCCGGTGCCTGCGCCGACATCGACCACGGTCTGGCCGGGCCTCAGTCGCAACAGTGCTATGGCTTGACGCCGGCTTGATCCGATCCAGCGGCAGGAGGCGTCGTAGTTGGCGCTCAGCGCGCGGTAACTGCGCAGAGCAAACTCGCGTTCTGGGCAATCCGTTGCGGCGGCGTCGTTCATGGCAGTGCTTCCTTCTTCAGGCGCGCCGCGGTGTCCGCGCACAGCGTTGCGAGCAACGCCGGATGAGGCGTATCCCGCGCTGGTGTTGGCTGAGCTTGCAGAAGAGTCCGGATCGCGGGCAACGCCTGCGCTGCCGCGCGTTCTCCGGCGTCGATGAGCGCCTCGCGATTGGAGACGCGCACCTCGCTCTCGTGCGGCAAGCGCGGAGCGATCAGCACATCCGCCTCGACAGCCTCGGACACCGTCAGCGCCCAACGCATCACGAGCGACGTGCGCCAGAACGCCCCGACGATGTTCGAGAACCCACTGTCTTTCGGGTCATAGGTAACGTCCACCGCCACCACCCGCTCGGCGCCGAGGGCACGGGCCAACCGTACCGGCAACGGGCTCGCCAGCGCGCCATCGAGGTAACGGCGGCCGCCGATCTGCACCGGCGTAATCAGCACTGGGACCGTTGACGAAGCCTGCACCGCGAGACCCGGGTCGCCGCGGTTGAACGCGTGGAGGCAACCGTGCTCGGCCTCGACGGAAACGGCGGCAAACATGACCGGAAATTCTTCGATGCGATGTACTTTGACATGGGCATCAACAAAGTCGTGGATGCTCCTGCCGGACACCATGCCGAGCCGCGGAACGGTCCAGTCCACAAACAGATCCTTGTGGATATCCCAGGCGAGCTCGCGCATTTGGTCTGCGGTCAGACCCGACGCAGCAAGGACCCCGACGAGCGCACCCGCGCTGGTGCCCACGATCAGGTCCGGCCGCAAGCCCTCCCGTTCAAGCGCCTTGAGCACGCCGATATGCGCAAGGCCGCGCACGGTTCCGCTCGACAGCACGAGTGCCCAGCGCACCGGGCGCTGATCGCGTGGTTCGAACGACGGCTCGCTGCTAATGTTGGGCTGCCGCCCGGCCAGCATCGGCACACTCGCGCACGCCGAAAGCGTGGCGGCCAAAGCCGCCACCCCCAACGCGCGCTTACTTACCGGCGACACGAATGTCCGTAACCACATAGTCACGCCCGCTGCGGATGAACTGGAACGCCACCAAATCGCCAGCACGCAGGCCTTCGGCCAGCGTCTTGTCCTTCAGCTTGAATTCCATCGTCATCGCGGGCCAATTGATCGATGCGATCGGACCGTGCGCCAGACTTACCGTGCCTTGCGCCGGATCGATCGACCTTATGGACGCGGTTCCCGAGTGCGGCGTCGCGGACGCAGCACTGTTGGCGGCCATCATCGGACACTGATCGCTCATCGGGCAGGTCATGCCCGCCATCTGGTGATGAGCCATCGGCGGACCCGACATCTGAGCAGCCGTCTCACGACTCATCATCGGGCACGCTCCGGCGGTGCGCGCGTAGAGGATGCCACCGAGAACGGACAGGGCGGCAGCGGCGGAAAGTGAAATCAAGATTGCTTTCTTCATAGGTAATAACTCCACCAAAAAGGGTAGGCGCGGCAATCAACACCAAGCGAACGCGTCTATCGGCCCGCGTCGGCTCTCCTTGCCGCGGTTCGATTCAATCGTCGGCGTCAGTTGCTCGACGGCTTGCTTGGAACGCGCCTGACGTTTCCCTTGTAGTCAACCCGATAGCGCGGTGCTTCGGCCTTAGCGCCTTGGAAAGAAGCGGGCGCCAACCGCGGCGGCACATTGGTGGTCCGGTCGACTCGCTGCGGGCCAAGCTTTGGATGAACCCAAAGGAACGTGTTGTCGTTGCGCGCGAACGCAGGAGAAGAAGAGATTGCGACTGCGGCTGCCGCCGCAAACAGGATGCGTTTCATGACGTACTCCAGAAATAGTCGAAGGGAGCGACCCACCTGATCAGGCGGATCCCGGACTAGCAGTTGTCTGGAGGACGCTTAGTTCAGATACCGATGAAAGCGCAAGTACAGGGCTGGACCCGGATAGATGCTGGGCGAGTCGCTCAGCACGTCGCTGTCAAGGGTCGCCAGCCCGGTGGGTGCAGGAGCGATTGACAGGACGACCGGCAGGAACTGCGGCAAATCGGATATTGGCTTGGGCGAATCCGAGCTCTGCTCGCACAGGGTCAGGCAGGCGCGCATTGACGCCGAACCTTGATCAGCGCACGGATCAGAGTGATGCTGACTTTGGAGCGTCAGCTCAGCAGATGTTGCCGGCCGCGAGTCCGTCAGCAGGCACGCGCCGAGCGCAACTCTGGCCTGAACGAAGAGGAGCGCCGCCAGAACGAGCCAAACGACAGCCCGGCCGGCAGTCCAACGTGCATGGCCGGGCGCAGACAACCGCTTCATTGGCGAGACCTTGTTTTCATTCGATGCGACACGACCAAGCGGTCGCAAGCATTGGTGTGACGTGCGTTAGGACAGGCTATGTCTGGATGAGTTCCTCACGGCGAGATCACATCTGAGACAGTTTCGGCGTAAGACACGCTCGCCGGCAGCGACTTATGCACGCCATATCACGTACGGGACGGATCATGCTTTTCAGACGCCACAGCAACATCAAGCCGTCGGAAATCACGCCCCGCAACCACTACGAGCGCCGCCGCGAATTGATCAGGTTCGCGGCCGCCGCGCCGGTACTCGGCGTCACCGGCTCACTCGCCGCTTGCGCGCGGGAGGAGAACGCGCCGGACACAACTCTCGGACTGCAAAAGCTGGAGAACACCAAGAACAGCGCGCTCAGCAGCACTGAGTCGCCCACCGCGTATCAGCACGTAACGACGTACAACAACTACTACGAGTTCGGCACCGACAAGCGCGATCCGGCAACTTACGCAAATCGGCTCAGGCTGCGGCCGTGGGCCGTGACGGTTGACGGTGAAGTGGCCAAACCGCGCACCTTCGGCATCGAGGACCTGCTTGGCTTTCCGCTCGAGGAGCGCATCTACCGCCTGCGCTGCGTCGAGGCATGCTCGATGGTTGTTCCATGGATCGGCTTCGAGTTCAACCAGCTCGCCAAGCTCGTCGAGCCGACCTCGAAAGCGAAGTTCGTCGAGTTCATCACAGCGCTGCAACCGGAAAACATGCGCGGCATACGGCGGCAGGTTCTCGACTGGCCGTACACCGAAGCGCTGCGCATCGACGAGGCGATGCATCCGCTGGCGATTCTCGCGGTCGGTCTTTACGGCGAGGTGCTGCCAAACCAGAACGGCGCGCCGATCTAGGATGTGACCGAGCCGGCGATTTACGCGGTGATCCTCGCTGTGTTGCTCGGGTATCGAGTGGCTACAGAACTTGCCGGGCAGCGACGCAAGCGAGTCGATTCGCCAGATCGCCACACCGACGGTCGAGCCCGAGGCGTGCCGATCGACGCTGGGTCGGCAACCGGTTAGATCGTGCCAGCGACGCCTGGCGAAGATCCAGCATGGCGGCCTTCGTGCTGCTCGCGGCCTCTCTCTTCGGCGTGAGCGGGGCGCAGCTCGGGCGCGATCGGGGCGCCCGCGACCTTCAACCAGAAGCCGACTTCCGTAGTGCCTTCGACTGACCGGGCGTAGGTATCGCCGCCGTGCATCTTCGCAATCGCGCGGACGATCGCCAGCCCGAGTCCGTGGCTTTCGCTGTTCTCGGCGAGCGGCCCTCCGGCCGCAAAGAAACGGTCGAAGATGTGTGGCAGGTCGTCGGGGGCGATCGGCGGACCGGGATTGCGTACGACGACATCGATGCGCTCGCCCCGCGTCTCGATAGTGACGACGATGGTCCGGTTCGGCTCGGTAAAACGCAGCGCGTTCGCCACGAGGTTGACGAGCGCGCGACGCATCAGTGAGACGCCGACCTGGGTGCGGGCGTCGCCTTCGATGCGCAGAGCGACGTGCCGCTCTTGCAGCGCGGCCTCGAAGTATTCAGCGACGAGGCGCGCTTCATCCGCCAGTGAGGCTTGCGACAGATCACGCGCGGGCTCGCCACGGTCCGCGCGCGCAAGAAACAGCATGTCGTTGACGATCCGGTTCAACTGCTCCAGATCCTCGAGGTTCGTTGCGAGGTGTTCGCGCAGTTGCTGGGTCGTGCGTTCCGCGGCCAGCAACACGTGAGTCCCGCTGATCAGATTGGCCAACGGCGTGCGCAACTCGTGCGCCACGTGAGAATTGAAGGCCTCGACCTGTTGATAGGCGTACTCCAGCCGGTCCAGCAGGCCGTTGAAAGCTGACGCGAGCGTGCGCAGCTCGCGATCGAGTTCTGCGATCGCCAGCCGGCGCGACAGCGTGTCCGGGCCAATCTGCTCGGCCTGACCCGAGAGGCGCCGCACCGGAAGCAAGCCGCGCCGGATCGTCCACACACTGAGGCCGACGGTCGACGCGAACCCGATCGTGCACACCACGACCAGTGCCGCCCCGAAGGACGTGAGCAACTGCACGCGCTGGCGTATATCGACGGCGACCACGGCGTCGGCCGCCGCCAGTGCCGCATTCGGCGGCAACTCGAATCTCAAACCGACCAGACGCGAGCCATCCTTGCGGGCGATCGAGACTTTGCCGTCGTTCGTCGGGAAAGACGGTGCAGGGCTGCTCCCGTAGAGCACGGCACCGTCATGCGCGAGGATCCAGATGTGCAATTCGCGGTGCCCTATCAATGCGTCGTTCAGATGGTGGCGCAACGCATCGATATCGCCCGGCGACTTCATCTCGTCGACGAAATGACGGACGATGTCCGCCTTGCTCGCGATGCTGTCACGCTCGGCCCGCTTCAACTCGCGGTCCAGCATGGCGTACAGCAACACGCCCACACTGCCGAACATGACGAGCGCGATCACACCCAGATTCGCCGTGATCCTCGTGCGAATCGATCGCGGGCTCATTCCGCTCATCCTGAGTCGCTGCGCTCCAGCACGTATCCCATGCCGCGCACGGTATGCAGGAGCTTGGTCGGAAAAGGATCGTCCATTTTCGCGCGCAGCCGGCGCACCGCGACGTCGACCACGTTGGTGTGACTGTCGAAGTTCATGTCCCAGACCTGCTCGGCAATGACGGTTCGCGACAGCACTTCACCCCGTCGTCGCAGCAACAGCGCCAGCAAGGTGAACTCCTTGGCGGTAAGAGCGAGTCGCTGCCCGGCGCGAAACGCTTTGCGGCCAACCAGATCGATCTCGAGATCGTCCAGCTTCAGCGCGCTCAACTCCTGCGCTCGTCCGGCGCGTCCTCGCCGCAGCAGAGCGTGCATGCGGGCGAGCAGCTCCGCGAAAGCGAAGGGCTTGACGAGATAGTCGTCAGCGCCTTCCTCCAGCCCCTTGACGCGATCTTCGACCCGGTCACGCGCGGTCAGCATCAGCACCGGTGGCGCTTTGTCACGGGGCAACGCCTTGAGCACACCGAAGCCGTTGACTCCCGGCAGGTTGATGTCGAGCAGGATCAGATCGTACTCACCCTCGGTGGCGAGGTGTTTGGCGTCGATGCCGTCGCGGGCAATATCGACGATGTAGCCATTCTCGGTCAGACCCTTGTGCAGGTAGTCGGCGAGCTTCGGTTCGTCCTCGACAACAAGAACGCGCATTTCGTTCGCCCCGTTCAGGTTGCGTACGGCGTGTGTTCGTGAAGGGCATACCCGTTCACCGCTGCCTCATCAGAAGTGGTGACATCTCCGGGTTCAGGCAGGCTAACGGCTTCGAAGTTTCATTGTTTGAGTGAAGTTAACCTGTTGAGGGATGGTCTCGTCCGACATTACGAATTCGTAATGACACAGTTGGCGTCCGGTCCGAACCGCTTCTGAAGGTGAGGGAAGGGAGGATTTCGACGAACACACCGACGGACAGCGCCTCGGCTGCCGCGCCCAACTCCGGGCGCGGGGTGTGTGCGGAAGGCCGCTGTCCGCTTCCGACCGATCTCAGAACGTGTGCCGCAGCCCGATGCCGAATGCCGTCGGGTCAAAGCCCACGGGAACGTTGGCGGTGTTCTGCAGACCGGTACTCGTCGAATCGAATATTAGGAACTGCCCATTGGTCTTGTTCGTCATGCGGGCAACCGCGGCATGCAGATCGGTCCGCCTCGACAGCCGGTATGAATAGGCCAGGGCCATTAGCCGGGCGTCGCGATTGGTCGCCGCCTTATCGTTTATCTGACCGAACGTCAGCGCGACCGTTGATACCCCAAACTCTCCTTTCAGCGCCGCCCAGGTGTTAGCGAAGTCGACCCGCGTGGCCGGGGGGGCGTCGTCCTCGAAGGTGGCGTAGCTCGCGTAAGCGGTCATCGGGCCGAACTTGAAAGAGCCGCCGACCATGTGGTGCTCCTCCTTCGGCGTTGGTGCGACATTGGTCGTGCCTTTGTTTTGCTGGTACGCGTAGTTGACAAGCACGGGACCGCCTGCCCATTTGACCGAGCCGCCAAACTGATTTCCGGAGCTCTTGTCGATGCCCGCTGCGTTGGTTTCACCGGGTGCATACGTCAGACGTCCTTCGAAGCCGCCCCAATTCGGCGTCACATAGTTAACGGAATTGTTGATCCGAATCACCACGCGCCTGTAGATGTTGAAGATGTTGGCCACCGTTCCGTACTGCACCGGGTCGATGTCCAAACTCGCGAAAAAGAGTGGCGAATACTCGCGCCCGAATGCGATCGTCCCGAAACCACCGTTGAGTCCGACGATGGCTCGGCGACCGAACAGCAGGCCGCCCTGGCCGGAAGCCCCGGTATCGACGCCGAAGCCGCCTTCGAGAACAAACAAGGCGCGGAAACCGCCACCGAGATCTTCGCTTCCGCGAAAGCCGAAACGGGAGCCGGAGCCCATGCCGGGCGGGACGCTCACGAGTGTTCCTGCGTTGGTGCGGTCGACCCGAATGCCGGAATCGAGGAGGCCGTACAAGGTCACCGCAGACTGTGCCAACGCTCCGGTGCTGAGGGCATACAGCGCAACAGCGACTGAAATCTTCTTCATATGGCTTCCCTTCGTGTGGTTTGTTGCACGCACGTCCTCGACAGGACATGCACGAGCCTAGGAAGCGAGCGGCCGAGTGAATCCGGTTACGCAACAAGCGATGGAAAACGCATCGCAGTTGACCGTGGTTTCTGGAGAAATCTGTTTCGCGAAGGAGACAAGGTCGATCGCAGACAGGTAAGCGGGTTCACACGTGATGAACTGCGCATGACGATCGTGTAATCCCAGCGCAATTCGACCGTCATTCGCCGCTGCCTAGCATGCACCGCGAAGAATTGGGCGCGAGCCGCGAAGAATGAAGCGCGATCTACTTCCGATCTTGTTGTCGGCCCGCCGCGGCGAAGTGCATGCGCAGTTGCGTGTCGGACGGGGCTACCTCCGTGGCGACGATGACTTCCCGTGCCAGCCGGAGAACGGAGTTCGCTATCTGGCCGCGGCGGCATCGAAGGGCAGTCGCGAAGCGGCGGTCGAATTGGCCGAATCGCTGACGCTTGATCAGATCGTCAAGGGCGGACTGCTGTCGTCGTTGCGGATGGCGGCGTCTGAAGGCTGCGCGCCGGCGCAACTGAAATTGGGGCTGTGGCTTTACACGAACCCGGCCTCACGGAGCGAAGGCGCGACGTGGCTGCGATCAGCCGCGAGCAAGGGCCTGAGGGAGGCGCGAGTGGCGCTCGCGGAGAGCCTGCTCGCCGGGCCGTCCGTGTCCACCAACGACGAGGCGATCCGGCTGCTGCGAGCCGAAGCGCTGGCGGGCAACGCCGCCGCATTCTTGCCACTGGCCAAAGCGGCGCTGGCGGTCGGCGATCTGGCGCTGTTCCGCGACGCGCTCGCGCGCGCCTCGCGCGCCGCAGGCGACCTTGCCGAGGTGCAGGCGCGAATGATCATCGATGCGCTATTGCTCGAGCGCGCCGGCCGCATCGAGCCGATCAAGCTTCCGGCCATGCACGTTCGCGCAGCGTTGGAACTGGGCGCCCATTGCGGCGATGCCGATGCGCTGCTGCTGTTGGGGCGGGTTCTCGTCGGCCTGGATGAAGCTCTGCGCACGCGCGGCGGTATCGTTCCGAACGGCAATCGGCGCCGCGGCATGTCGTATCTGATGCGCGCTGCCGATCTTGGGCAGACCAAAGCAATGTTGGCGCTGGCCGACGCGCACGAGCGCCGCGCCACCGCCGCCTATAACCCGCGCATCGCTGCTTACTACCTCGAACGCGCGGCCGCGGCCGGTGACCCGGACGCCAAACTTCGTGCAGGCCGGCGGCTGCTTTGCCGAGCCCGTGGCGCCGCCGACGTCGAGCGGGCCGTGCAACTCTTGTTTCCGTCGGCGCAGCAGAATGAACCCACTGCGAAGGCACTGCTAGGGACTCTGGTTTTCCCCGTCGCCGGTACCAACGACGCCGCGGAACGCGCCTTGCATCAACTCGCGACGCGTAACGCCTTGCTCGCGGGGCGATTGACGCTGGCACGCACCTTCGGTCTGACGCGGCACGAGGCGTTGACTTTCGACGTCGCGCAGGGACGGCGCGAATGGGGAATCGTGGTCGATGCTAGCGGCTTCTTTTCTCAGCGGCGCAAGCGATCGACGCGCGTCGTGCCGGCGGTGTCGACGGCAGCGCTGCGAGAACTGCTGCGCGTCAGCCGCGTGTTCGAAGGGATAGATCCGGGTCCAGGCGGGCCGGAAGGAGACTTTCGCACTCGAATCTATGCGCTGCGCACGAACCTCGCCCGCGTCGGTGCCGATCCTTCACTGTTCTTCTCGGCCGCGACGCCCGCCGACCTCGACGATCTGCGCAGCGGGCGTCGCTGGGCGCGTCGCTACGCCGATCTGCTCGTCGACGGTGGTGCGACCCGTCGTACGCCCTACTTGGAGACTCGCGCGATTCCGCTGCCCTGGTCCGCTGCGCGTGTTTCAAGGACCCAGCCAATATCACCTCCGATGTAGCGCGCGCCGTCTGCTGCCATGGGGTTCATCCTGAAGGAACGAAGTTCCTGTCGGACCTGCTCACGTGTTTGCAGCGCCGATGCGCGTTGCGCGGTGTCGGCCACCCAGCCGACTTCGCCGCCGACGAAACGCAGGCCGTCGCCCGTCACCGGGTTGCTCCTGAATTTCTCGAATTCGTGCTGCACCTGTACGCGCGATACGGTGGAGGGAATCGGATGCGTTTCGTAGCCCGCCTCGCCCCCGACGAAAGTGAAACCACTCGTCGCGAAAGCGGCGGGCGCTGCCATCGACCCAATGACGGCCAGGGCGAGAACAGATTTGCGTGTCGACATGATCATGCTCCTAGGAGTTGGATGATCGACGCAGCGCCGAACGCCCGATGGTGGGCGTTCGGCGTGCGAGGTCATGCCGGCAATCTAGCGGCGTTGCCTCGACGAGGCGCTGACGCGCGGATTACGTTTTCGCAACGTCATCCCGAGCGTGGGCTCGATCCGCATCACGCGCTCGATACTTTCCCGCAGTCGCCGGGCCGGCCACTCCGTTGGTCGGCGACCAACCTTCTGACCCGTGCGTTGGCGCGATGTCAGATCGATCCTCACCACGTGGAGATGATGATGAGAAAAGCATGGCTCGCAGTTCCAGCGATGGCGTTGTATCTGGGCCTCGCTGCACCAGCAGCATCGGCGCAAGAAGTTTTCCGCCTCGAAGACTTTTGGAAAATGGCCGACACCGACAAAGACGGCATGATGACAAAGCAGGAATTCATGGATGCGGCCGGTAAGCGCTTCGACGCGATGATGGCCAAGATGAAGAAGATGCCCGCCGACAAAGGCAAGATGATGATGAAGGGCGACATGATGACCAAGGAGGGCTTTAAGTTGTTCCTCGACGAGTGGAAAACCTTCAACTGACGCCACAGGCAAGGAAGCCGAGCACCATCGATCCGGCCACCGCTGAAGCAGCGGGGATTGCGCTGCCTGCGGCCACCGCGAGCACGAAGCTCAGCGTACCTGCCGCGAGCCCCTTGACCGATGCGATCCAGGTCGCGTCGGTCAACGCCACTTTGCGGGTCAGATTGTTGTGATGCCCCACAGGCAGGCGCCCAGTACTGCGAGCGCGGGCCAGACGTCGCCAAAGCCCGCCTCGCCAGGCCAGCTGAGCACCACCGCCCCGGCCACGATTGACAGCATGCCCAGCGCGATGCGCCGGTCAAAGTTTTCGCGGAACGCAAACCACGCCAGCAAGGCCGTGAGGATCGGCGCGTTCATCGCAGAGACGCACCGGCCGCGGGCATGTGCGCCAGGCCAAACATCAGCAACACCGGGCTGGCCATACCGCCCGCCAGCACCGCGCCGGCGAGCCAGCGCTATTTCCCGGGAGGCAGGTGCGCCGCGAGTGCGCGACGCCATCCGCACAACAAAGTCGGGCCGACGCCCGAGCCGAGATACAACAGGCCGCGAGCATCCATGGGCTCAGGCTGTCGAGCAGCGCTTTCGCCAACGGCGCGCTGACGCCGAACAAAAAGACCGCTCCGAGGGCAGCCGTGATTCCCGGCCGGCGCAGGCCGCGCACCCATTGCATGGTTCGGCTTCTCCGCGCTATTGAATTGATGGAGGGCGTTGTTATAGCGGTCGGCCTCACCAGTAGACCGCATGCGTGCTCCAACGCATGGATAAGCGCGATACCACCCGCGACAGCGAGTCGAGTTCAAGTCCCGCGGCGAGCGTCGCGATGATGGGAAAGGGCCTGTCGGTGCTGAGCAGTTCCTGGATGCGGCGCAAGTCGGCCAACGTGCGCTCGGTTTGTCGCAGCCGATCAGTGGAAATGCGCCGTACGGAATCGCGATCCGCTTGACACCGTACACGACTACGGAGGTTAACGTGCGTCCTGTCGAAATAGTTGCGGAGCGCGCAATGAATGCAGTCAAGATGGATTTGGCAATAAAAGCGGAGGCGCCGGCCGAAACGGGCGATACAGGCAGCAAGGTGGGCCTCATCGGTGGCGTGCTCGCCGCGATCGGCGTTTCCGTGTGCTGTCTCGGGCCGCTGGTGCTGGTCAGCATCGGTGTGGGCGGCGCCTGGATGTCGAACCTTACCTTGCTTGCGCCCTATCGCTGGGTGTTCATCCTTGCGGCCCTCGGCTTCATGGGGTTCGCTTGGCACAAGATCTACCGCGCGCCTGCCGCCGCGCAATGCGAACCCGGGACGCCTTGCGCGGTTCCGCAGACCAACCGCATGTACCGCGTGATGTTCTGGATTGTCTCGGCCCTGGTGCTGCTCGCGTTCGCGTTCCCCTACTTCATTGCGCTGTTTTACTAGCAGGGTGTTGATAAACGATCTGAGACGCCTGTTTTCGAGCTGCGCATCGTGCGCCTCTCCTCTGAAACACCCTCAAAGTCTGGGGGTTCTAAAGGGGGCAAGCCTCCACAACGTCAAGGCAGGCTTCGAGCCCAAAGAGGCCGTTGTCACTTTCGACGACGCGAAGGCCAGCGTCGAGCAGCTGACGGAGGCCACCAAGCAGGTGGGCTTTCCGTCGAGCGTCAAGCCGGGCAAGTGACATGCGCGTCGTTTCCCTCGAAGTGAAGGGCATGACCTGCGAGAGTTGCGCGCGTCACGTCGAGCAGGCGCTCAAAACGGTGCCCGGCGTTCACGTGGCCGAGGTTTCATATGCCGACGGAACCGCGAAGGTCTCGACCGGCGACGGCGCGTCGAGTAACGCCCTGATTTCTGCGATCGCCAAGATCGGATACAGCGCCAAGGCGCTTGACGGAGGCGTGCGCGAATCGAAGGGCGCGACTCAGGGGGCGGGCCGCTCCATCCCGCGCGCGGCCAGGGATTTTTTCGGACCGCGCAAGGGCGGCGGCGCGAGGCTGCACATTGCCATCATCGGCAGCGGCGGCGCGGCATTCGCCGGTGCGCTGCGCGCCGCGGATGAAGGCGCATCGGTGACGATGATCGAGGCAGGCACGCTGGGCGGAACCTGCGTCAACGTCGGCTGCGTGCCTTCGAAGATCATGATCCGTGGCGCGCACATCGCGCACGTCCATGCGGCGCATCCGTTTCCGGGCATCCGGCGGCAGGCGCAAGCAGTCGACCGCCGCGCGCTGGTGGCGCAACAGCAGGCGCGGGTCGAGGAGCTACGCCACGCCAAGTACGAATCCATTCTCGAGAGCCGCGCCGAGAGCATCCGGTTGTTGCGCGGCGTCGCGCGCTTTGAGGATGCGCGCACGCTCGCCGTTTCACTGCCGAGCGGCGGAACTGAAACGCTGCGCGCCGACCGGGTCCTGATCGCAACGGGCGCATCGCCCGCGATTCCCGACGTACCCGGTCTGAAGAACACCCCGTATTGGACCTCCACCGAGGCACTTGTGGCCGAGGACTTGCCGGAGCATCTGATCATCTATGGCGGGTCCGTGGTCGCTCTCGAACTCGCGCAAGCCTTCCTGCGCCTCGGCTCGAAGGTGACACTGGTGGCGCGCTCCACACTGCTGTCCAAAGAAGATCCTGCGCTGGGCGCCGAGCTCGCGCGCGTGCTCGAAGGCGAGGGCATGCGCGTACTGGCGCATACGACGCTGCGCAGCGTTCGCTTCGAAGGAGGCCGTTTCCTGGCAGATACCGGCTCGGAGCAACTCGCAGGCGACCGGCTGCTTGTCGCGACCGGACGAAGCGCCAACACCCGGACGCTCGGCTTGGAGAAGGCGGGCGTGCGGACCGACGACCGTGGCGCGATCGTGGTCGACGAGCGCATGCAGACGACGGCCGAGGTTATATATGCGGCCGGCGACTGCACGAATTCGCCCGAGTACGTCTACGTCGCCGCCGCGGGCGGCACCCGCGCGGCGATCAACATGACCGGCGGCGACGCGCGGCTCGATCTCTCGGTGCTGCCCGCTGTGGTATTCACCGACCCGCAGGTCGCGACCGTGGGCCTGAGCGAAGCGCAGGCGGCAAGACGTGGCATCGAGGCGGAAAGCCGCACGCTCGCGCTCGAAAACGTGCCGCGCGCGCTGGTAAATTTCGACAGCCGCGGCTTCATCAAGCTCGTGGCCGAGAAGCGCTCCGGGCGGCTGATCGGCGCGCAGATCCTGGCCGCGGAAGCGGGCGAGATCATCCAGACCGCGGCGCTCGCGATGCGCGCCGGAATGACCGTCGCGGATCTCGGCGGACAGCTCTTCCCGTATCTCACCATGGTGGAGGGCATCAAGCTGTGCGCGCAAACCTTCACCAAGGATGTGAAGCAGCTTCCCTGCTGCGCCGGATGAACGAGTCTCTGCCCGTTCAGAAGCCGCGGACGCGATTACGAGTGCAAGGAATCCAGCCATGCAGCAACGAGCAGAAATCGAAACACAGGGAAGTGCGCCGCCGGCCCGACCCGCAGTGCCGTCGACTCCGACAGGCAACACGAAGGAAACCAAACGCGCGCCGCTGGAGAGGCTTGGAACCGTCGGCGCGGTACTGGCGGCGGCCGCTTGCCCAATCTGCTTCCCAAAGGTCGCTCTCATCGGAGCGCTCATGGGGTTTGGCGCACTGGCTCCTTTCGAGGGATATTTCGCCGCGGCGGTCCAGGTGCTTTTCGTTGTGGCTCTCGCCGGCCAGATCATCGCTTTCCCGCGGCATCGCAATCGGTGGTTGCTGGCGCTTGCGGGAGTATCGACAGTGCTTCAGTTTGTCGCCTACTACGCGTTCGGCTCCAGCGCGTTGATGCAACTGTCATTGGCGGGTCTCGTGGGTGCCAGCATCTGGCTGGTGGTTGAACTGCGGCGCACCGCGAAGCGCGCGGTTTCTGCGCAGGTTGCCCCGGCGCCTGGCGCGGCGGGTTCGACTTCGCAACACGAGAACACGTGCCGCGCGCGTTCGCCTGACGTAGTCAGCCCTAAAGAGTCGATGGCCCTGAAGGATCCCGTTTGCGGCATGTCGGTCACGGACCAGTCGCCGCATCGCTTCGAGTACGAGGGACGGCAGTACTACTTCTGCAGCGCGGGCTGCAAGACGAAGTTCGCCGCCGATCCGTTGAAATATCTGCGCCCGGAGCAACCCGAAAAAGTGTCGCCCGCCCCATCGGGCACGATTTACACGTGCCCGATGCACCCGGAAATACGACAGGACCGTCCGGGCAATTGTCCGAAGTGCGGCATGGCGCTCGAGCCCGAATTGCCGAGCGTCGACGAGAAAGACCACCCCGAGCTGGCGGACTTTCGACGGCGCTTCTGGTGGACGCTGCCGCTGACGGTGATCGTTGTCGCGCTCGCGATGTTCGGTCACCGCCTGCAGTGGTTTGACGGGGCGACGCAAAGCTGGATCGAACTCGTGCTGTCGGCGCCGATCGTGCTGTGGGCCGGCTGGCCGTTCTTCGTGCGCGCTGTGCAGTCGATCAAGCACCGCAGCCCGAACATGTGGACGCTGATCGGTCTTGGCACCGGTGCCGCGTTCGCCTACAGCGTGGTGGCGACGCTTGCGCCCGGCGTATTCCCGCAGTCGTTCGTCTCGATGGGCAGAGTCGCGGTCTACTTCGAAGCGGCCGCGGTCATCATTTCGCTGACGCTGCTGGGCCAGATCTTTGAACTCAAGGCGCGGTCGCAGACCTCGGCCGCCATCAAGTCGCTGCTCGGACTTTCACCGAAGACCGCACGTCGCATCGACGCCGACGGAGCCGAGACCGACGTGCCGTTGACCCACGTGCATGTGGGCGATCGGCTGCGCGTACGGCCCGGAGAAAACGTGCCGGTCGATGGCGTTGTCGTCGAGGGCGCAAGCGCGGTGGACGAATCGATGCTGACGGGTGAGCCGCTGCCCGCGAACAAGAGCGCGGGGGACAAGGTGATCGGCGCCACGCTCAACACGACCGGCGCGCTCATCATGCGAGCGGAGCGCGTGGGCGCGCACACCGTGCTCGCGCAGATCGTGCAGATGGTTGCGCAGGCACAGCGGTCGAAGGCGCCGATGCAGCGTCTGGCCGATCGCGTGGCGGGCTGGTTCGTGATGGCGGTCGTCGCCGCTGCCGTGCTGGCATTTTTCGGTTGGGGCTTGTTCGGGCCCGAACCGAGCTGGGTCTACGGTCTGATCAACGCGGTGGCCGTGCTGATCATCGCCTGCCCCTGTGCGCTGGGACTGGCAACGCCGATGTCGATCATGGTCGCAAGCGGCAACGCGGCGACGCAGGGCGTTTTGTTTCGCGACGCGGCCGCGATCGAGAATTTGCGCAAGGTCGACACGCTGATCGTCGACAAGACCGGCACGTTGACCGAAGGCCGGCCGGCCTTCCATCGCGCGGTGCCTGCCGAGGGATTCGACGCGGATGAAGTGTTGCGCCTGGCGGCGAGCCTCGATCAGGCGAGCGAGCATCCGCTGGCCGATGCCATCGTGCGCGCCGCGCGCGAACGCGGGCTCAAGCTCGACCGGGCCGAGGCCTTCGAGTCCGGCACCGGCATCGGCGTGCGCGGACGCGTAGCGGGTAGGCAAGTCACGCTCGGCAACACGGCGTTGATGCAGCAAAGCGGCATCGCGGTCGATGCGTTGACACGCGAGGCGGAGGCGCTGCGCGC
>Ga0187893_10005663_pt1 | contig 22164 bp, 26 predicted proteins | sample MA1701074metaG_FD_139574 | JGI IMG/M metagenome (GOLD analysis project Ga0187893, IMG submission 139574) | White microbial mat communities from a basaltic lava cave in the Kipuka Kanohina Cave System on the Island of Hawaii, USA - MA170107-4 metaG ...
ACCTCAAGCGCAAGCTCATGCGCTACATCCGTCAGTACAACCGTACGCCCAAACCCGTGAAGTGGGTCTACCGCAATCCGGCCCATCGCATCACTACGGATTCGCGCGTTACAGTCCACTAGGCGCACCACCTGCTTTGATTTCAGAAAATCTCTCTTGAAATGCGAGTGATAGGGCCGCCAAGGCAACGACAACTTCTCGTCCAATTCCCGGTGCGAGGCGCGCAGCCAGCCCTTCGCCACCGGCACCGGCTGCTGCTGCTGGCCCTGCTCGAACACGTCCTTGCCGTCGGGTCCGATGTTGCGCAGCGTGGCGAATACATCCATGTCCTCGGACGTGCTCGACACCCAGAGTGTCAGGACGATCGGCCCGCAGATTTCCAGCGGCTTCTTCAGTTTTGCGGTCTGGAACGAAACCCCCATGTCGGGGAGGCTGCCGGCCAGCGCCGTCGAGGTCCACGACGCGCTCGCGACGCCTGCCTTTGTCATCCCGCTGGCAGCGTAGGAGAGCGGGGCGGCTTTGCCGGCCTTCTCGGCCAGGGTTCCCTTTCCGAGGTAGAAGCGAGTCCACTTCGTGCGCGCGAGCGGCCATTCCTTCTCCTGCCGCCATTCGTAGTTGCCGGCGCCGCCCTTGCGGATGAGGAGCTTGACCGGCGGCTCGCGCATGATGCCGGTGTCTTTCCCCTTGAGCCAGTGGTCGAGGAAGCGCAGCTGGTCTTGGCGGCCGTCCTCGGTATAGAAGGCGTGGTAGTGCGTGCCGGCGTGGATGCGCAGCTTCTTGTGCCTGGAGGCCGAGCGCAGGTAGCCCTCGGTGTTGCCGCGCAGGTGCAGGCCCATGCCGCTCCAGTTGCCGACGCTGTAGAGCGGGCAGTCGATGTTGCGGTAGATCGGCCGGCGGCCGTGGTACCAGTCGCTGTCGAGGCTGTGCTTCATGTACTCCCAGACCCACGGCGTGGCGAAGGCGTCGGGCGCGTTCGCCTGCGGCTTTCTCGCCGCCTCGCCGAGGTCGGGCGGCGGCACCCACAGCTTGTCCTTCTGGTAGGAGCCGAGGTTGATGATGACCGGGACGCGCCCGGCCTTCTTCGGGCGGAACACGTCGGCGCGCAGGCGCGCGCCGTCGCGCAGCGGGATCTCGAGGTCCCTCTCGACGATCACTCGATCTTGATCTTCGCCTCGCGCAGGAACTCGCTCCAGGTCTGGGTCTCCCGGCGCACCAGATCACTAAATTCCTGCGGCGACTTCGACAGCTCGACGCTCATCATCTGCCTGGCGAGGCTTTCCTTCATCTCCGGGTTGGTCAGCACCTTCGCCACCGCGCCGTAGAGCCGGTCGACCACCGGCTTCGGCGTCGCCGCCGGCGCGAACATTCCCTGCCAGGCGTTGGTGCCGACGCCGCCAAAGCCCTGCTCGGCCATCGTCGGGACGTTCGGCAGCTCGGGCAGGCGCGACGGCGCGGTGGTGGCGATCGCCTTGAGCCTGCCGGAGCGCACGTGCGGCAGCGTCGAGGCGAGGTTGAGGAACGCGACCGGCGTCTCGCCCGAGATGAGCGCCGGGATCATCTGGCCGGCGCCGCCCTTGTACGGGATGTGCGTGAGCTGGAAGCCGCCGGCGCGCTGCAGCTTCTCCATGTCGAGGTGCGGGTAGCTGCCCAGGCCCGCGGAAGCGTAGTTGATCTTGCCGGGATCCTTCTTCGCCAGCGCGATCAGCTCGGCGACGTTGCCGGCGGGGAAGCTTGCGGTCGCGGCGATGATGTGCGGGATCTCGACCAGCTTCGCGATGCCGACGAAGTCGCGCGAGGGCCTGATCTGCAGCGTGTGCGCGAAGGTGGTCTCGTTGATCGCGTTGGTCGAGACGTTGCCGACCAGCAGCGTGTAGCCGTCGGGCGGCGCTTTCGCCACAGTCTCGAGCGCGAGGTTGCCCGAGGCGCCGGGGCGGTTCTCGACCAGGACGCTCTGGCCGAACGACTCGGTCAGCTTGGCGGCGACGATGCGCGCGATGATGTCGGTGGCGCCGCCCGGCTGGTAGGGGACGACGATCTTGACCGGCCGGTTCGGGTAGTCCTGGGCAAGGCCTGCCGGCGAAACCGCAACCAGCGTCGCAACCGCGAGTCTTGCGATGCGCAGCATGATCTCCTCCTCCGCTGCCATCATATCCGAGTCAGGTACCAGTCGAGGATCTGCCCGCCGGTCCAGAACAGCACGTCGTCGCGCTTGCGGATGTCCTCCAGCGCGCGGCGGTAGTACTTCGCCCGGTGCGGCGCTCCCATGACGTACGGATGCACCACCAGCGCCATGACGCGCGCCGAGTCGCGCGAGTCGGCGTAGATCTGCTCGAACTGGTCGATCGCGCGCCGGTAGTATTCGCCCGCCTCGTGATGCTGGATCAGCATCATGGCGATGTCGTTGCACTCTTGGGTATACGGAATGTTGACGATCGGCTTGCCGCGCGTCTTCAGCACCACCGGCTGGTCGTCGAGCACCCAGTCGGCGACGTAGTCGTAGCCGGCCTCGGCCAGCAGGTCGGGGGTCTCCCAGGTCTCGGTGAGGCCGGGGCCGAGCCAACCGCGCGGCCGCTTGCCGGTGAAGGCGCGGATCGCCTCGGTGGTCTTTGCGATGTCCTCGCGCTCGTTCTCGACCTTCTGCATGTTGCGCTGCGTATAGCCGTGCCCCATGAACTCCCAGCCGCGCTCCAGCGCCGCGCGCGAGATCGCCTCGTAGGCGCGCACCGCGGTGCCGTTGATGGCGAGGGCAGCCTTGATGTTCAGGGAATCCAGGATCTCGGCAAACCGCCAGAAGCCGACCCGGTTTCCATATTCGTGCCAGGCCCAGTTCGGGATGTCGGGCATCGGCGAGCCGCCCGCGGGCGGGGGCAGCACGGTGCGCGGCATCGGCTGGTCGATGTCCCACTCCTCGACGTTGACGATGGTCCACACCGCCATGCGCGCGCCGCCGGGCAACTTTAGCGGCGGCCGGCTGATGATCGGCGAGTAGCCGATGCGTTCGAGGGGTTTCATATCCGGAAATGCTAACCTGTCGCCCCGGGGAGGAGGACCTTGGACGCGAAGTTCTGGCTGATCCAGACCTTCAACGGCGTGTCGTACGGCGCGCTGCTGTTCCTGCTGGCGAGCGGCCTCACGCTGATCTTCGGCGTCATGCGCATCGTCAACCTCGCGCACGGCGCGTACTTCCTGCTCGGCGGCTACGTCGCGCTGACGGTGATCAAGGCGAGCGGCTCGTGGCTGCTCGCGCTGCCGGTGGCGGCCCTGGCGATAGCAATACTGGGTTTATTCATGGAAAGAATCTTTCTGCGGCCGCTCGGCTTCGACCCGCTGCGCCAGGTGCTGCTCACCGTCGGCTTCGCGTTCCTGTTCCAGCAGGCGGCGCTCGACATCTGGGGCGGCGACAACCTGATCGTCCAGCCCCCGGCCGAGCTCGCGCGCAGCATCGTGGTCGGCGGCCTGCACCTGCCCCTGTACCGCATCTTCATGATCGTGCTCGCCGCGGCGATCGGCCTCGCGCTCTGGTTCGCGATGGAGCGCACGCGCATCGGCGCAGTTGTTCGCGCCACCGTGGACGACGCCGAGATGGCGCGCGGCGTCGGCATCGACACCTCGCGCGTGTCGATGTTCATCTTCGCGCTCGGCGCATTCCTCGCCGCGCTCGGCGGCGTGATCGGCGGCGCGTTCCTCGGCGTCTACCCGGGGCTCGACTTCGAGGTGCTGCCGATCGCCTTCGCGGTGGTGATCATCGGCGGAATGGGCTCGCTCGCCGGCGCCGCCATCGGCAGCCTGCTGGTCGGCCTGGCCGACAACTTCGGCAAGGCGCTGTTCCCGGAGGTGGCGTACTTCAGCCTGTACGCGCCGATGGTGCTGATCCTGGCGATGAAGCCTACCGGGCTCCTGGGTCGGGAATGAAGAAGATCTTCATACTTCTCGGAGTTCTGGGAATCGTATCGGTGCTGGCCCCGTTCGCCGGGCCTTTCGTCATCCTGCTGCTGGCGCAGGTCCTGGTGCTCGGCATCATGGCGATGAGCGTGGACCTGCTGCTCGGCTACACCGGGCTGCCGTCGCTCGGCCAGGCGGCCTACCTCGGCGTCGGCGCGTACCTGACCGCGATCCTCGCCACCAGGTACGGCATCGGCCTGGGATGGGACTTCTGGCTGGTCGTGGCTCTGGGCATGCTGAGCGGCGCGGTCACGGCGGCGTTCTTCGGCCTGTTCGCGATCCGCGCGAGCGGCGTGTACTTCCTGATGATTACCCTCGCGCTCGGCATGTGCGTCTGGGGCCTCGCCTACCGCTGGAACTCGCTCACCGGCGGCGACAACGGCATCAACATGCGGGGACGCCCGAAGCTCGGCGAGCTCGCGTTTTCGAATGATCTGGTTTTCTTCTACGTCTGCCTGGGATTCTTCGTCGCCTCGCTGCTCGCGCTCCAGCTCCTGGTGAGCTCGCCCTTCGGCCGCAGCCTGGTGGGGATCCGCGAGCGCGAGCTGCGCATGCGCATCCTCGGCTACAACACCTGGCTGCACAAATACATCGCCTTCGTGATCGCGGGCGCCTTCGGCGGCCTGGCCGGGGTGCTGTGGGCCCACCTGAACGGCATCGTCAGCCCGAGCGACGTGATCCTCACCACCTCGGTCGACGCGCTCCTGATGGTGGTGCTCGGCGGCCCCGGCACGCTGGTCGGCGGCCTGATCGGCGCGACGGTGGTGGTGTTCCTGCGCGAGTACCTGGCCACGCTCGTGCAGTGGTGGCAATACGTGCTCGGCGCGGTCTACGTGCTGACGATTCTCTATCTCCCCGGCGGGATAATGGGTTTCTTCAAAGGAGGAAAGACATGAACCGGAAGTTGTTGACCGTGCTGGCGCTCGCGTTGTCCACGGGCGCAAACGCACAAGAACTGAAAATCGGCTTCCTGGCGCCGATGACGGGAATCTTCGCCCAGATCGGCAAGGACATGGAGAACGGCTTCCAGATGTACCTCGACGAGCAGAAGGGCAGCTTCGCCGGCGCGAAGATCACCTTCATCGTCGAGGACGAGGAGGGCAAGCCGCCGGTCGGCGTGCGCAAGGCCGAGAAGCTCGCGCGCCAGGACAACGTGCACATGATGGTCGGCGGGCTGCTCGCCTCCACCGGCTACGCCATCGCGCCGGTCAGCACCCGGCTGAAGACCGTGTACATCCCGTCGGTGCCGGCCGCGGACGACCTCACGCAGCGCGACCTCAAGGACTATCCCTACATGGTGCGCACCGGCTGGACCAGCTCGCAGCCGCACCACCCGCTCGGCAAGTGGGCCTGCGACAACGGCTACAAGCGCGTGGTGGCGATCGCCGCCGACTATGCGTTCGGCCACGAGGTGGTGGGCGGCTTCCAGAAGGTGTTCGAGGACTGCGGCGGGCGCATCGTGCAGAAGATCTGGCCGCCGCTCGGCACCAAGGACTTCGGGCCCTACATCCCGACCATCAAGCAGGACGCCGACGCCATCTTCTCGCTGATGGTCGGCCCGATGGCGCTGCAGTTCCCGAAGCAGCTCGCCGAGGCCGGCATCAGGAAGCCGATCATCGGCGGCGGCACCAGCTACGACGAGTTCGTGCTGCCCGCGATGGGCGACGAGGTGCTCGGCCACGTCTCGGCGCTGCAGTACAGCGCCGCGATCGACACGCCGAAGAACCGCGAGTTCGTGCGCAAGTACCGCGAGAAGTACGGCAAGGTGCCGTCGTACTACTCCGAGTCGAACTACACCACCGCGCAGATGATCCACGAGGTGATGAAGCAGACCGGGGGCAAGTGGCCCGGGCCCGAGAAGTTCGTCGCGATGATGGCCGCCCTCAAGCTCGACGCGGTGCGCGGCCCGGTGCGCTTCGACGAGATGCGCAACCCGGTGCAGAACATCTACATCAAGAAGGTCGAGAAGAAGAAGATGCACGGCTACGACAAGGACGAGCTCTGGAACAGCGTGATCCAGACCTTTCCCAGCGTCGGCCAGTTCTGGACCTACAAGAAGGAGGACTTCCTCAAGCAGCCCGTCTACAGCCGCGACTTCCCGCCTTGCAAGCATTGCAACTGAGGGATCTGTCGAAAAGCTTCGGTGGCCTCGCGGCGCTGCGCGAGGTCACCCTGGAGGTTCACGCCGGAGAACGAAAGGCCATCATCGGGCCGAACGGCGCCGGCAAGACCACGCTGTTCAACCTGATTACCGGGGTCTTTCCTTCGACCTCCGGGCAGATCGTGCTCTTCGGCAAGGACGTGACGCGCTGGCCGAGCCACCGCAGGACTGCGCTGGGCATGGCGCGCACCTTCCAGATCACGAGCCTGTTCCCGAAGCTCACGGTGCTCGACAACGTGCTGCTGGCGCTGGCGGGCGTCGGCTGGACCAAGCTCGTCATGTGGAAGCCTCTTTCGTCCTATAAGGAACACCAGGAAAAGGCACGGCGCCTGCTCGAGACCGCCGGCTACTGGGACCGGCGCGGCGTGGAGGTGCGCAACCTGTCGCACGGCGAGCAGCGGCAGATCGAGGTGGTGCTGGGGCTCGCCAGCGACCCGAAGCTGCTGCTGCTCGACGAGCCGGCGGCGGGCCTCTCGTCGGGCGAGTCGCGCGAGATGGCGGCGTTTCTCAGGCGCCTCGACCCCGGGCTCGCGATCCTGCTGATCGAGCACGACATGGACGTGGTGTTCGACGTGGTTGACCACATCTCGGTCCTGCATTTCGGCGCCGTTGTGGAGAGCGGGGAAAACGAACAGATTCGCCGCAGCGAGAAAGTGCAGCAGATCTACCTGGGCACCGGATGATCCTGCAGGTCGAGGACATCCACACCTACTACGGCGACGCCTATGTGCTGCAGGGGCTGTCGCTGTCTCTGGAGCAGGGGCAGATCCTGGGGCTCCTCGGCCGCAACGGCGTGGGCAAGACGACGCTGGTGAACTCGATCGTCGGCTTCACTCCGCCGCGCCGCGGCCGCATCGTGTTCAAGGGCGCCGACATCACCCGGTTCCCGTCTTTCGAAACGATAAGAAGCGGGATGGGCCTGGTGCCGCAGGGGCGGCGCGTCTTTCCCTCGCTGAGCGTCGAGGAAAACCTGAAAGTCGCCAGGACCCGCGACGGGAGCTGGACGCTGCAGCGCGTCTACGATTTGTTCCCGCGTCTCGAGGAGCGGCGCCGCCAGCGCGCAAAGACCCTGTCGGGCGGCGAGCAGCAGATGCTCGCCATCGGCCGCGGCCTGATGGGCAATCCCGAGTGCCTGATCATGGACGAGCCCTCCGAGGGGCTCGCGCCGATCATCATCCAGGGCCTGTGGCAGGCGATCGCGCGGCTGAAGAGCGAGGGGCTGTCGATCCTGCTGGTCGAGCAGAACGCCGCGCTCGCGCTCCGGCTCGTGGACTACGTGCACGTGATGAGCAAGGGCCGCGTGGTCTACTCCGGCACGGCCAAGGAGCTTTGGGCGGACGAAAGCGTGAAGTCCCGCTACCTGGGGATCTAAACCTCGATCCTGCCTCTCAGGCCGGCGAAGCGCAGGAAGCCCTCGTAGGCGCGGATTTCGCGCGCCAGGAAGTCGACCACGCGCTCGAACGGGTCGAAGCCGAAGGCCTGCGCGACCGAGGGTCGCAGGTTGGAGTTGGCATTGATGTCGTACACCGTGAGGCGCCCGTCGAGCGTCTCGAGGTACTCGATGCCGGCGACGTCGAGCTTGCCGGCGGCCACGATGCGTTTGCCCCAGGCCACGGCCTGCGCCGGCACGTCCTTGTACGGGTAAAACTCCACTTGTCCTGCCTCCGCGTTGCACGCCGGCGCCGGGCACAGGTTGAAGCGGCCGTGCGAGATCACGCGCATCGCGTAGAGCAGCTCGCCGCCGAGAAACTCCATGCGCACGATGCCCTTCGCCGGGTCGCTGTCGATGAATTCCTGGAGCAGGAGCAGGTTGTCGGGCAGCCAGTGCTCGGGCTGTTGCTCAAGCAACGCTTCCAGCCGGGCGAGCGACTCCACCAGCACGATGCGCGCGCCGCTGCCGCCCTGCTCGGGCTTGAGCAGCACCGGGAATGGGATCTCGTGCGCCCGCGAGCGGATCGCCTCGAGGTCGTTGAAAGTCCACACGCGCGGCGCGGGCACTTCGAGCTTGCGCAGCAGGGCGGCCTGCGCCGTCTTGCTGAGCTCCAGGGCGAACGCGTCGGCGCCGTTCAGCACGCGCACGCCGCGGATCTGCAGCGCGCGCATATAGGAAAGGGCGTACGGCACGGCTCGCGCGTTCCCCCGGACATAGGCGGAAGGGCTCGCCTGGTTGAAGTAAAGCGGGGCGAGCGGCGCGTCGGTATCGGAGAACGCGGCCTTCTTCAGGTCGACCGCCGCGTAGCGGATGCCGCGGCGCTCGAGCGCCTGGAAGAGCGGCTTCTGCCACTCGGGATGCTCGAAAAGGACTGCGAGGTCTGCACGGTAGGCCATAGCCACTATGTTGCGGCTAAAGTACGGACACGCAAAAACCGAAAAGGAATGACGTTATGCTCGCGAACCAACCAACAAAATCCAATACCGGGGGGATCTAAGATGATGTACCGCTGTGCGCCCGCAACGCGGGGTTCGACAAGTGTTGTCAAGAAGAAAGGCAAGAGCCTGCGGGTGGACATTCACTGCCACTACCTGAATCCCGATGCCGCGGCCAAGGTCGCGCCGCTCAACCCCGCGGGCCACGAGATGCAGGTCAAGTTCGCCAACGCGCTTACCCGCGAGACGAACCGCACGCAACACCAGGAGCGCGCGCCCAAGCTCTCCAACATCGAGGTGCGGCTGAAGGACATGGACCGCATGGGGATCGACATCCAGGCGGTCTCGCCCGCGCCGCAGCAGACCTACTACTGGACCGAGCCGCGCCTGGGCGCGGAGCTTGCGCGAATGGTGAACCAGCGCCTCGCCGAGATCGTCGCCAAGTGGCCCGACCGCTTCGTCGGCCTCGGGACCGTGCCGCTGCAGGATCCAGACACGGCGCTCTCCGAGCTGGAGCACTGTGTGAAAAAGCTCGGCATGCGCGGGGTCGAGATCAACGGCAGCGTGAACGGCATGGATCTGACGGATGGCAGATTGGGTTTAGAGCGCTTTTTTGCCCGGGTGCAAGAGCTCGATGTCATCATCTTCATGCATCCCACCGGCTACACCCAGGGCGAGCGGCTGCTTGATCACTACTTCAACAACCTGATCGGCAACCCGCTCGAGACCACGGTCGCGGCGAGCCACCTGATCTTCGACGGCGTGATGGAGCGCTACCCGAGGCTCAAGGTGGTGCTGCCGCACGGCGGCGGCTTCCTCGCGCACTACTGGGAGCGCATGAACCACGGCTGGAAGGCCCGGCCCGACTGCAGGACCGTCATCAAGCGCAAGCCGACGGGCTACCTGGAGAAGTTCTACTTCGACACCATCGTCTTCGACCCCGAGATGCTGAACCACCTCGTGCGCCGCTACGGGGCCGGCCACATCGTCATGGGGACGGACTACCCCTTCGACATGGGGGTGGAGGACCCGGTGGGATTCGTCCAACAGGCGAAGTTGTCTTCTTCCGAGAAGAACCAAATCATGGGCGCCAACGCGGCCCGCCTGCTGAAGATTGACTACAATAGCCGCACGAGGAGGAGGACATCATGAAACTGGTTTCCCTGGCATTCGGCTTGCTCTTCAGCGCGCTCGCGCTGGCGCAACAGGGCCCGATCAAGATCGGCATGAGCATGCCGCAGACCGGCGCGCTCGGCGCCGGCGGCAAGGCGGCGCTGCTCGCGCTGCAGATGTGGGTCGAGGACGTGAACGCCAAGGGCGGGCTGCTCGGCCGCAAGGTCGAGCTGACCGCCTACGACGACCAGACCAACCCCGCGCTGACGCCCGGGATCTACACCAAGCTGCTCGACGTCGACAAGGTGGATCTGCTGATCGCGCCCTACGGCACCGTGCCGACCGCGCCGATCATGCCGCTCGTCAAGCAGCGCGGGCTGCTCTTGATGGGCAACTTCTCGTTCCAGGTGAACCGCACCGTCAAGCACGACATGTGGTTCAACAACTCGCCGTGGAACGACGCCTCGAGCTGGTCCGACGGCTTCATCCAGGCCGGCCAGAAGGCCGGCGGCAAGACCATCGCCTTCCTCGCCGCCGACAACGAGTTCGCGCAGAACCTGGCGAACGGCGCGCGCGAGCTGGCCAAGAAGGCCGGCCTGCAGACCGTCTACAATCAGAACTACCCGCCGAACAGCACCGACTTCTCGTCGCTGATCCGCGGCATCCGCGCAGCCAAGCCCGACATCGTGTTCGTCATGTCCTACCCGGGAGAGTCGGTGGCGATCGTGCGGGCGGTGAACGAGATCGGCGTGGGCGACTCGGTGAAGATCTTCGGCGGCGGCATGGTCGGGCTGCAGTTCACGCCGATCATGGAATCGCTCGGCTCCTCGCTCAACGGCATCGTCAACTACAACTCCTACGTCCCGGGCATCAACTATCCGGGCATCGAGGAGTTCCTGAAGCGCTACTCGGCCAAGGCGCTCGAGGCGAAGGTGGACCCGCTCGGCTTCTACCTGCCGCCGTTCAACTACGCCATCGGCCAGATGTACGAGCAGGCGATCAACGCGACCAGGAGCCTCGACCACAAGCGCCTCGCCGACTACATCCGCAAGAACGAGATGAAGACCATCGTCGGCCCGATCCGCTACGGCCCGGACGGCGAGTGGGCCAACCCGCGCGTGGTGCAGGCGCAGTTCCGCGGCGTGGTCGACAAGAACATGGACCAGTTCCGCCAGCCGGGCAAGCAGGTGGTGCTGTTCCCGCCGGAATACAAGACCGGCGACGTGATCGCGCCTTTCGAGAAGGCTCGCGGCAAATAGCCGAGAGTTTTACCCGTGCTGGAAAAAGCGCGGCGACGCCGCGCTTTTTTTTGGTAAACCATGCTCCCGCTAGACCTGCTGTTTGAGGGTGTGCTGTTCGGCATCCTGCTCGGCGCGTTCTACGCCGCGGTGAGCATGGGGCTGTCGGTGTCGTTCGGCCTGCTCGACGTGCCGCACGTCGCGCACCCGGCGATCATGGTGTTCGGCTCGTACTGCACCTTCGTGCTCGCGCGCATGGGCCTGGACCCGATCGTCGCCGGCGTGCTGCTGATGGCGCCGTTCTTCCTCCTCGGCATGCTGGTGTACCGCTTCTACTACGAGGCCTTCGAGCGGCGCGGAGCCGAGGCCGGGGTGCGCGGCATCGCGTTCTTCTTCGGCCTCGCGCTGATCATCGAGGTCGGGCTGATCCTCGCCTTCGGCGTCGACCAGCGCCTGGTCGAGGCGGCCTACATCGGCCAGAGCCTGCGCTTCGGCGACATCCGCATCCCGATGCGCACGCTGGCGGTGTTCGGAGTGGCAGTTGTTCTTACTGTCCTGTTGAGTTTGTATCTCGCAAAGACATTTACCGGCCGCGCGATCAAGGCGGTGGCGCAGGACGAGCCGGCGCTGCGGCTGATGGGCGCCGACCCGGTGCGCATCAAGCAGTGGGCCTTCGGCATCGCCACCGCGGTCAGTGCGCTGGCCGGCGCGATGCTGATCATCATCGGCCCGGTCGAGCCGGCCATGGACCGCCTGTACATCGGCCGCACCTTCGCCGTCGTGGTGCTGGGCGGCCTCGGCAGCATGACCGGCACCATCGCCGCGGGCCTGATCCTCGGCATCTCGGAATCGATCGTGCTGATCCACCCGGCGCTCGGCGCGTCGTGGGCGCCGGCGGTGTCGTTCGCCCTGCTGCTCCTGGTTCTCGCGATAAGACCGCAGGGGTTGTTCGGCAGATGAAGTTCTGGGCTTCCCTGGTCGTCGTGCTGGCCCTGGTGGTCGCGGCCGCCTTCACGGTGAAGAACGAATTCGTGTTCTACGCCGGGTACACGGTGCTGCTTTACGTGGTGCTGGCCACGGCGTGGAACATCCTCGGCGGCTATGCCGGCTACGTGAACTTCGGCACGCCGGCGTTCTTCGGGCTCGGCGCCTACACCGGCGCGGTGCTGTACAAGGCCTTCGCCCTGCCGCTCGGGCTGCAGATCGCCGCCGCGGCGCTGATGAGCGGCCTGCTGGGTCTCTTCGCCGGCGCGCTCACGCTGCGGCTGCGCGGCATCTTCTTCGCCATCGCCACCATCGCGCTGGTGGTGATCATGGAAACGGCGTTCATCAACTGGCGCTACGCTGGCGGCGCCACCGGGCTGCAGCTTCTGCGGCCGCCGCCGACCGCGCCGTTCGAGTCCTACATCAAGATGCTGTTCGTGGTGATGGCCGCCATGGCCCTCGGCGCGGTGGCCCTGGCGCGCTACATCCAGGACTCGTGGATCGGCCGCGGCCTGCGCGCGATCCGCGACAGCGAGGAGGCCGCCGAGTGCAGCGGCGTGCCGACGCTGCGGCTCAAGGTCTTCGCCTGCACCGTGTCGGGCGCGCTGATGGGCGCCGCCGGCGCGCCGATGCCGATGTACCTGCAGTACATCGAGCCGTCCTCGACCTTCAACCTGAACTACGCGGTGGGCGCGCTGGCGAGCCCGATGATCGGCGGCACCGGCCACTGGCTCGGGCCGGTGATCGGCGCCCTGCTCCTGAGCTCGCTGCAGCAGTACGTCACCGTCACGATCTCCAACGAGATGAACGTGCTGGTCGTGGGCGTGCTGCTGGTGGTGTTCGTGGTGGCGGCCCCGGAGGGAATTCTCGGGCTTGCAAAGAAGGTCGGGGCGCGGTGGAAACGATGAGCGCGCTCCTCCAGGTCAAAGGCGTTTCCAAGCACTTCGGCGGATTCGCCGCGCTCAGCGACGTAAGCATCGACATCGCCGAAGGCGAGCGCTTCGGCCTGATCGGGCCGAACGGCTCGGGCAAGACCACGCTGATCAACTGCGTCTCCGGCGCCCTGCGCAACGAGGCGGGACAGATCATCTATCAGGGAAAGGAAGTGACACGGCTTCCCGCCTACCGCCGCACGCGGCTCGGCATCGCGCGCAGCTTCCAGATCCCGCGGCCTTTCTCCAGCATGTCGGTGCTGGAGAACCTGATGGTGCCCCTGCAGTACGTGGTTCACCGGAAAGAGACCGAGGCGCGCGACGAAGCGCTCGCCATCCTGAAAACCACGGCGCTTGCCGACAAGGCCGGGACGCCGTCGAACCGCCTGTCGCAGGTCGAGCTGCGCAAGCTCGAGCTGGCGCGCGCCATGGCGGCGCGGCCGCGCCTGCTGATCTCGGACGAGGCGATGGCGGGCCTGTCGGGCAGCGAGGTCGACGAGGTGCTGAAGATCCTGTTCGACCTCAACGCCTCGGGCATCACCATCATCATGATCGAGCACATCATGCACGCGGTGATGCGCTTCTCGCAGCGCGTGGTGTGCCTCGACGCGGGCCGCATCATCTGCGAGGGCGCGCCTGCCGCGATCGTGGCGAACGCCGACGTGCAAAGGGCCTACCTTGGCGCTTGAGCTGAGCATCTCCGGGGTCGAGGCGGGCTACGGCGCGGTGCGCGCCCTGCATGGGGTATCCATTCAGATAAAAGATGGCGAGACGGTCGCGTTGCTGGGGACGAACGGCAACGGCAAGAGCACGCTCATGAAGTGCGTGATGGGCATGGTGCGGCCGACCGGCGGCAGCGTGATCCTGCAGATGGATGGCGTACGCCATGACCTGACGAAGCTTTCCACCGAGGAAATCGTGAGCCTCGGCGTGGCGATGGTGCCGGAAGGCAGGCGCCTGTTCCCGAAGCTCACGGTCGAGGAGAACCTGCTGCTCGGCGCGTTCCGGCCGCAGGCGCGCGACCGGATCCAGAAGAGCCTCGCGTTCGTCCACGAGCTGTTCCCGGTGCTCGCGGAGCGGCGGCGGCAGCTCGCCGGCTCGCTCTCGGGCGGGCAGCAGCAGATGCTCGCCATCGCCCGCGCGCTGATGTCGGCGCCCCGGCTCCTGCTGGTCGACGAGCCCTCGGTCGGCCTCGCGCCGATCCTGGTGTCGAACACCATCTCCAAGATCAAGGAGCTGAAGGAGCGCAGCGGGCTCACGGTGCTGATGGCCGAGCAGAACTTCCACCAGGCGATCCGCATCGCCGACCGCGGCTACATCATCGTGCACGGCGAGATCGTGTTCGAGGGCGGGGTAGGCGCGCTCGAGCAGAACGAGCTGGTGAAGAACTACTACCTCGGGGTCGGCGTATGAGACTCCTTCTGCTGGTGCTCGCTTTTCCGCTGACGGCTCTTGCGCAGGAGTACCCCACACGCCCCGTGCGCATGCTGGTCGGCTACCCGCCGGGCGGCGGGATGGACACCATCGCCCGCGTGCTGGCGCCGAAGCTCTCCGAGGCGCTCGGCCAGCAGCTCGTGATCGAGAACCGGCCGGGCGCCTCGGGCGGCGTCGCGGCCGAGGCGCTCGCCAACTCGCCCGCCGACGGCCACGTGCTGATGCTCGCCGAGAGCGGCACGCTCGCGCTGCCGAGCGTCAACCCGAAGGTGACGTTCGACCCGGTGCGGCAGTTCGCGCCCGTCGGCGGCGTGTGCATGCTGCCGATGGCCTTCGTGGTGAGCGCGGCGTTCCCGGCGGCGAACACGGGCGAGCTGATCGCGGCGCTGAAGGCGAGCCCCGGCAAGTACAGTTACGCCTCGCCGGGCGTGGGCACGCTGCAGCACCTCGCGTTCGAGCTGTTCAAGCGCCGCACCCGGATCGACGCGCTGCACGTGCCGTACAAGGGTGCCGCGGCGATGATGCCCGACCTCATGAGCGGCCAGGTGCCGATCGGCGTCATCAGTGCGCTCGCGGCGATGGGGCCGGTGCGCGCGGGCCGGCTGCGTGCCATCGCGGTCACCAGCCCGCAGCGCCTGCCGAGCGCGCCGGACTGGCCGGCGATGGCCGAGACCCTGCCCGGGTTCAGCGCCGCGCCGAACGTGTTTGTCGTTGCCCCGGCGGGAACGCCTGCGGCAGTGATACGAAGACTGAGCAGCGTTGTCGAAAAGGCGCTTGCTTCTCCCGATGTCGTGGAGAGCTTCGCCAAGCAGGGCGCGACGCCGACGCCGGGCACGCCGGACGAGCTGCGCGCCCAGATCGCCGAGGAGGTGAAGCGCTGGGCCGCGGTCGTCAAGGACGCGGGCATCAGGATCGATTGAAGAACCTCCCGATCGGGTACTACGGCGCGGTGATGGGGATCGCGGGCCTCGGCCTCACCGCGCGCGCGGCCGCGCCGCTCTTCCCGGGCGTGGTGCGCGCGCCGGCCTACATTACCGAGCCGATCGTGCTGGCGGGATTGATCGCCTTCCTGATTCTCTTCCCGGCCTATCTGCTGAAAGTCTTTCTTCATCCAGAAGCGGTAAAGGAAGAGTTCACCAATCCCGCCACGCTCGGCTTCTGCGCCGGGCTGCCGGTCGGCATGACGCTGGTGGCGGGCGGTATTGCTCCTTATGTTCCTTCCATCGCGGATATCCTGTGGTGGGCGGGCGCGACCCTGCTCGTAGCGATGCAGGTGTGGGGCGTGGCGCGCGTGCTGCAGGGCGGGATCGAGCTCGCGCAGATCAACGCCGGCTGGATGATCCTCTTCATCGGCGGCATCGTGGTCCCCGGCGGCGGGATCGCGCTCGGCCACTACGAGGCGTCGCGCTTCCTGTTCGGCGCCTCGGCGGCGGCGACGCCGTTCGTGATGGGGCTCGTGTTCTACCGCGCCGCCGTGGGGCCGGCGCTGCCCGAGGTGCTGCGCCCGAGCTGGTTCATCCTGCTCGTACCGCCCTCGCTCGTCTACGCCCACGGCCTCGCGCTCTACCCGGGGCTCGCGTTCCTCGACAACCTGCTGTTCTTCGGCCTGGTGCTGGCGCTCGGGCTGCTGGTCTACGCGCGCGGCTTCCTGCGCTGGCCCTTCGGCGTGCCCTGGTGGGCCTTTACCTTCCCGCTCGACGCGTTCGCCTACGGCGCGGCGCGCTACGCGCAGGAGAACTCCTCGCCGCAGTGGCGCGTGGTCGCCGCGGTCGCGCTCGCGCTCGCGGCGGCCGCGGTGCTGATCTGCCTGTGGAAAACTCTTCGCAGCGCTGCATCGCGGCGGGCGTGAACTCGGCCTGCGGCTGGTTGCCGCCGATGATGAACATGAGGAGGTGCTCCTTCCCCGGCTGGTCGTGGGTCACGTTCATGAAGCGCCGCGCCACGCCGACCGGGAACGAGATCACGTCGTAGGGCTCGAGGTCGACGTACTCCATCGCGTCGCCCTCGTTCCACTCGCAGCGCCAGCGCCCGGTGAGCGCGATGAAGGTCTCGTTGGTGTCGTGGTTGTGCATCAGCGGGCCCTTGCCGGGCTTCGCCTTGCAGTAGCCGAGGTTGAATCCTTCGGCGATCGAGATGGCGGGCATGGTCGAGGCGTCGGCGCCGACGGGAGAATTTCCGGTCTCGGGAGGCTGAAAGCCGATGACCGCGTAGAGCTTGCGCCGGCTCTCCGGCAGCCTGCTGTCGGGCAGCCCGCCGTCGGATCCTTTCAGTTTGCTGAAGCGCGCCACCCGCTTGAGCATCTCGTCGCGGGACCAGTTACGGATCTGTCTCCAGTCGTCCATGCGACTATTATGTAACGAGGAGGACATCTCTATGCGCGTCCTGCTTTTCGCCGTAGCGCTGCTCGCCGGTTGTGCAGCGCAGCCGCCCGCCCCGCCCAAGCCCGTCAACCTGATCGTGTTTCCTGGCGGCTTCAACTGGCCGATCTGGGTCGCGCAGGAGAAGGGCCTGTTTGCAAGGAACGGCGTCGAGCCGAAGATCACGCCGACGCCCGGCTCGGCGTTCCAGCTCACCGGGCTGATCGAGGGCAGGTTCGACATCGCGATGACCGCGATCGACAACCTGATCGCCTACCGCGAAGGCCAGGGCGAGGCGAAGATCCTCGGCCCGGACCTGATCGCCTTCATGGGCGGCGACAACGGGTTTCTGCGCCTGGTGGCGGTCCCCGAGGTGAAAAGCTTCGCCGATCTGCGGGGGAAAACGGTTTCGGTCGACGCCCTGACCACCGGCTACGCCTTCGTGCTGCTCGAGCTCCTCGAGCGCGGCGGGCTGCAGCGCGAGCGCGATTACCAGGTGGAGCGCGCCGGAGGCGTGATGCAGCGCTTCAATGCCCTGATGGAGAAGAAGCACGCCGCGACGCTGCTGCTCTCGCCGTTCGAGGTGCAGGCGGAGGCGCGCGGCTACACCCGCCTTGCCGACGCCAGCAGCATGCTCGGCGCCTACCAGGGGCTGGTCGGCGGCGCTCGCAAGAGCTGGGCCGACGCCAACCGCGCCGCCGTGGTCGGCTACATCCGCGCTTTTTCCGAAGCCGTCGACTGGCTCTACGAAGGAAGGAACAAGGATGAAGCGGTGGCGATTCTCCGCAAAAACCTGCCGGCCATGAGCGAGCAGGCGGCGCAGACGGCCCACGGGGTGCTGCTGCATCCGCGCGACGGCTTCCAGCGCAAGGCGCAAATCGACCTCGAAGGCGTGCGCACCGTGCTGCGCCTGCGCTCGAAGTACGGCCAGCCGCAGAAGACGCTGACCGACCCGGCGCGGTACTACGACGACGGCTTTTACCGCGCCGCGATGCGGTAGCCCCGCCAGTGTCCCTGCGCTCCTACCTCACGGCGCTGACGCTGGCGACGCTGTTTCCGCTGGCCGTTTTCGCGCGTCGGCGGTGAATGCCGCCACGGCGCAGGCGATCTGGCTGCTGGCGGCCGGCCTGCTTTTGGCTTTGGTCCTCGGCATCGTCCTCGCACGCATCATCAGCCGGCGCGTCGCCGTGCCGATCGGCTCACTCGCCGCGGCGACCGGCGCGGTCGCGCGCGGCGCGGCCACCGAGATCGGGGGCGAAACGCGGATCGACGAGCTGCGGCGGCTGGCGGCGGGCATGCGCACCGCGGCAGAGGCGGGCGCGGAGCGGCAAGCTATCATCGAGCGCGAGAAGGAGGCGCTGCAGGCCGCCGACCGGGCGAAGGACGAGTGGCGATCGACGCCTTCCGCAAGCAGTTCCCGCAGACCCGGATCGTGGTGATCTCCGGCGGCGCGCAGCTCACCAAGCGCGACTACCTGCCCGACGCCGCGCTGCACGGCGCGGACGCCACGCTGCAGAAGCCCTTCGAGATGGAGACCCTGCTGAAGACCCTGCAGTCCCTGCGGCCCTAATCAGGGACAGACCACGTTTTTCGCTAGCCGCGGCTGCGCCGCAGCAGCGCTTCGAGCCGCCTGCCGTGCAGACGTTCCGTGAGCTTCGCCATTTCTTCCACAGCGAGCAGTCTCTCGCGCAGCTTGAGACGGCACCAGCGGCGCAAGGTCGCGCGCCGGCTGCCCGCCCAGGTGGTGAGCCCCCAGTCGATCCTACTTTCGTCGCCCATGCTTCCGCCGGTCATCGAGAATCATGCGCAAGTGCTCGATATCATCCCGGTCCCGTGGGCGCCCGGCAAGCTCTTTCATCGCGATCAGGGTAGGGATGCTGACGAAACGCACGCGCACGCCGGTCGCGACCTCGCCGGAAAGCGACGCCCGGTATTCGTTCTCGAAATCGAACGGTTCGGTGACGAACACGTCGACCGAGGTTTCGCGATGCCGTTCACTGTGAAAGTTCAGCACCTGCATGTGCTTCTGCTCGATCCACTCGCCTCGCTGCCGGGCGTCGGCAAACTGCGCCGCGGTCACCGGAACGGTAGGCCGGTAGCCGAGCCGGCCGAGCGCCCTGAAGGCTGCCTTGACATTTGCCGGCTCGAGCCGCAGGACGAGGTCCACGTCGAAGGTGAGGCGCAGGTACCCATGCGCGTTGACTGCGAGGCCGCCCGCTATCAGGTAGCGCACGCCTGCCTTGTCGAAGGCGCGCGCGATCGCCTCGACGCTCGCGACTCTCACCTGCGCAGGCGCGCCATGCGTTCAAGCACCGCGCACACCGCGGCGGTGTCCTGCTTCGCGAAGCCCCGCGCCATCGCCGCCTTGTAGACGCCGGCGGACGCCTTGAACGTCGGCGTCGCCACGCCGAGCCTGCGCGCGTAGTCGCCGATGATCTTCATGTCCTTCTGCCAGACCTCGTTCTTCATCGTGGCATCGTCGTAGCGCCCGGCCACCATCATGGGGCCGCGGACCTGGAACATGCGCGAAGTGCCGGCGCTGTTCGCCTGCACGTCGTAGATCATCTTTGGCGAAAGCCCGGCCTTCATGCCGAGCACGAAAGCCTCGGCCGCCGACACGTTGTGGATCGCCACCATCAGGTTGGCGACGTACTTCATCTTGCTGCCGTTGCCGAACTCGCCCAGGTAGTGGTGCGCGCGGGAGAAGCCTTTCAGGATCGGGATCGTTCTCGAAAAGGCCCTTCTGTCCCCGCTTCCAAACGCCACGAGGTCGCGAGTCTTCGCCTGGGCCCCGGTACCCGACAGCGGGCAGTCGAGCAGGGTGATGCCTTTACGCTGCAGCGCGTCGCGCGCCTTGACCTTCTCCTTTATCGGCAGCGTGCTGGTTTCGATCACGATGCACTCGTGCTTCAGCTGCGCTGCGACCTGGTGGAGCGCAGCCGCGCTCGGCAGCGAGGTGATGATGATCTTCGACCCCAGGCTCGCGACCGAAGAAACCGGCCTGCCCCCGGCACGTTTCAATGCCGCGCGCCGCGCCGCGGAAATATCGTAGCCGCGCACCTCGAAGCCGGCCTTGACGAGGTTGGCCGACATCGCGCCGCCCATGATGCCCAGGCCGACGACCCCGACCTGCTTCATTTCCGCGTCTTTTTCCTGGAGGCTTTTTTCAGCGGCTTCGCGCTGACCAGCACCGCGGCGACGATGCACGGCTCGGCGCCGCGCACGCTCCACGAGTGGTTGGTGCCGCGCTGCACCAGCACGTCGCCGGCGCGCAGCAGCTTCTCGCCGGTCTCCAGGACGGCGTGGATCTCGCCCTTGAGGACGATGATGTAGTCGACGGTGCTGGTCTTGTGCATCATCGGGTCGGAGGAGGAGCGGTCCTGCGTGTGCGCCGCGCCGATCGACTTGAAGCCCTCGCGGCCGTCGGCGTCGCCGGCGTTGCTCGCCGGGGCGCGGCCGGTCTCCCGCAGGTCGGTGAGCGCGAGGCCGGGGAGGGCGGGGATCTCCTTCACGTTCGGCGCCGCGCCGTCGGCGATGAAGGTCGAGCGGCCTTCGGCGTCGTGCCCGGTCACGACGCGGCGCACCCGCCAGATCATGCGACCGCGTCGCTCGCCGCGATCTTCTTGCGCGCCTTCTTCGCGCCTGCCTTGTCGGGCGAGAGATGGAAGTCGAACTCGACCTTGAGGAACGGGTTGGACAGGCCGAGCTTCTTCGCCTGGGCGGCGTCGTTGACCTTCTTGTATTTGCCGACCAGCGAGTTCTTGACTGCGAAGACCGCGTCGCCGTCCAGGTAGGGATCGCCGTCGACGAACACGTGCGTGATGACCTGCTGGTACCCGGGCGCGGACACGATCGCATGCATGTGCGCCGGGCGCATGTAGCGGTTGCCGCTCGCGCGCACCAGGTCGCCCACCGGGCCGTCCATCGGGATGCTGTAGAACTTGGGCTTGTAGCTCGCGAACGCGTACTCGCCCCTGGCGTTGGCCTTCACCCGGCCGCGCAGCTCGAACTCGCCCTCGGTCTGCAGGTCGTAGATGCCGTCGGCCTTGGCCTGCCAGATGTCGAGCGCGGCGCCGGGAATCGGCTTGCCGTCGACCGACGATACCCGGCCGCTGACCCAGACGTCCTCGCCCTTCATGGTCGCGCCCTCGCGCAGGTCGCCGCCGTAGCCGTATTCCTTCGCCCCGTGCGCGAAGAACGGCCCGAGCACCGTGGCCTCGGTCGCGCCCGGCTCGGTCTTGTGGTTGAGCGCGACCACCATCATCGAGAGCCCGAGCACGTCGGACAGCAGGATGAACTCCTGGCGCTTGCCGTCGCACTTCTGGCCGACCGCGGTGAGGAACTTGATGCCCTCGAACCATTCCTCCTCGGTGAGATGCACTTCGCGCGCGAAGGCGTGCAGGTGCTTCACCGCGCTGGTCATGATCTCGCGGAAGCGCTTGTCCTTGGTGGCCTTGAGCCGCGCGACGACCTCGGCGGTGAGATTGTCTTCGGTGAACTGACGCATGGATCCTCCTCGGAACCTCAAGTGTATTATCAAACGGCATGAAGGTCGCGATCGTCACCGGCGCGGCGAAGCCCGACAGCATCGGGCACGAGGTCGCGCTGCGGCTGCTGAGGGAGGGCATGCAGGTCGTCGTCGCCGACCTGTACGAGGAAGGCTTCCCGCTGCTGCCGCAGTGCTTCTGCGCGCGCACCGACGCCGCCGATCCCGACTCCGTCCAGCAAATGGTTGATTCCGTCGTTTCGAAGTTTCAGCGCATCGACGTCCTGGTCAACTGCGTGGGCGGGAGCTGGGGCATCACGCCGCGGGACCTCACCGCCGCGCCGCCGCGCGGCTTTCGCGGCCTCGTCAACTGCTCGCTCGACGACTGGCGCACCATCGTCGCCGCCAACCTCGACTCGGCGTTCCATTGCGCGCGCGCGGCGGCGCCGCACCTGAAGAAGCAGGGCGGGGCGATCGTCAACGTCGCCTCGGTCGCGGCGCGCAAGGGCATCCCGCCCGGCGCCGAAGGCTCGAGCGGCCCGTACGCGGTCGCCAAGGCCGGCGTCATGGGCCTCACGCGCCAGCTCGCGCTCGAGCTCGGGCCCTTCGGCGTGCGGGTCAATTGTGTTGCTCCAGGAGTCGTGGCAAGCGGCAGACTCCGCCGCGTGATGGAGCTCACGGGCAAGGAGCGAGGCCCCGAAGGACCTCTCGCCACGATACCGATGGGGCGCGTCGGCACGGTGGCCGAGTGCGCCGCGCTGATCGTCGCGCTGTGCACCGACGACACGTCCTACATGACCGGAGTGACCATCGACGCCAACGGCGCCTCGTATGCCGCTTGACGGCCTGAAGGGAAAGCGGGCGCTGGTCACCGGCGCGGCGAGCGGCATCGGTTCCTCCGTGGCCGAGCGGCTGAGGCGCGAGGGCGTGGAAGTCTTCGCCACCGACATCCGTCCTGTCGAGGGAATCGTGGAGGCCGATCTCACCGACGCGGACGACGTCGAGAAGCTCGCGGGCAAGGCCGGCGCGGTCGACTTCCTGGTGAACGTCGCCGGCGGCCCGGCCGCCGTCACCCGCACTAACACGCTGCCGCCGATTCCCGGCGCGATCGCCCTCGAAGAGCTGGACGAGAAGACCTGGAGCGCGGTGC
>Ga0187893_10005664_pt1 | contig 22161 bp, 18 predicted proteins | sample MA1701074metaG_FD_139574 | JGI IMG/M metagenome (GOLD analysis project Ga0187893, IMG submission 139574) | White microbial mat communities from a basaltic lava cave in the Kipuka Kanohina Cave System on the Island of Hawaii, USA - MA170107-4 metaG ...
GACCCTCATCTCGGCGACGCGCTGGGGCGGGCAGATCATGATGTGCAAGGATCTCGGCGAGATCCGCGAGGGCTGGCTCGCCGACCTGCTCCTCGTGGACGGTGACCCGCTCGCGAACATCTCGATCCTGCAAGACAAGTCCAAGCTGCTGGCGATCATGAAGGACGGCCAGTTCACGAAGCCGCCCGAGATCCGCTCGTCCCGGAGCCGGTTCGTGGCTTGACGCTTTTCCGGCGGCGGCTCGCCCGTTGACGCCGGCGACCGCTCGGGCATGACATGCCGCTCAGCGGCTTGGCGATGCGCTGCGCTCGGTGCCAAACGGGAATCCGGTGGATGCCCGCTGAGGCCTAGGCCACCCATCTAGGACTTGAAGAACGCGAAGGCGATTAGGCCGACGATACCAGCTGCGGCCACGAGGATTGGTTCCGGCACTTTGAACCGCCAGAGGACGCCGAGACTGATGAGGGCGACGGCGGCCGTCGGCACGTCGTAGATCGCGCGCCGGGCCAGGAGGATGACGGCACCGGCGATCGCGCCGGTGGCCGCTGACGTCGCGCCCAGGACGAACGCTTTCAGCAGCGCGTTATCGCGGTTCCGGCTGAACCAGGGGGCCGGGATGATCGTGAAGAGATAGACGGGTAGAAAGATCCCGATGGCGGCGGCCACCGCGCCGAGTATACCCGCCGCAATGAAGCCGATGAAAACCACCGTGATGACGACCGGGCCCGGCGTGATCATCGCCACGGCGACGGCGTCGATGAACTGCTGCTCGTTGAGCCATCCGAACTGCTGGACGACACCTTGATGGAGAAACGGGACGATCGCCAGCCCGCTGCCGAACACGAACGCACCGGCCTTTGTGAAGAAGACGAGGATCTGCAGGAGCACTTGATCGCCGCCGACCTTGAGATTGACGACCCACCGCTCGATCAGCCAGATTGCGGCCACCACGGCCGCCCCGCCGAGTCCCGCAGTCAGAGCTTGCGTGCGAGTCGGACGTGCGCGGGCGAAGAGCGTGACCAGACCCGCGATGACGAAGAACTCGGCGAGCTCCGCTTCCGCCCACATGGTCACGATCGCGAGGGCTCCGAACACGGCCCACAGCAACGGGTCACGCTTATTGGTCGAGCGTGCCAGCTTGTAGGCCGCAATGGCGATGATCGCGATCACCGCGGCGCCGATGCCATAGAAGAGCGCCTGCATCCACCACAGCCCGCCGAACCGCTGGTAGGCAATCGAGATCGCGATGACCATGAAGAACGACGGCACGACGAAGGCAAGACCCACCACCGTGGCGCCGAGCACGCCGCGCTGGAAGTAGCCAAGCGCGATCGCGAGCTGCGCGGCAAGCGGACCCGGCATGATCTGAGCGAGGGCGACGCCGAGCCGATACTCGTCCTCGTCGATCCAGCGCCGCCGTTCCACGAGGTCCCGGTGCATGAAGCCGATCAACGCGACGGGGCCGCCAAAGCCGAACGTGCCGAGATACAGGAAATACCGAACCAGATCGGTGAGGCTCGCGCGGGTCGTGGTCGTCACTGGCGGTGCTGACCCTAAGGTGTGAAAGCCCGAACCGTCCGGAGGTGAGTCCGTAGGGCACCCAGCATCGAGCCGGCGATGATGAGCTTGAACGTTCCCAATCGATAGACGATCACGGCGACGAGGCTCACTACCAGGATCCCGGCGGCGACGGGATCCGGCAGTGCATGGGGGGCTAGCCGGAATAAGGACACGGCCAGGATGCCGACCACCGCCGGTCCCATCCCCCGCATCACTGCCCGCGTCCAGGTCAGCGTCCTCACCCGCTCGAGCACTGGGAGAATGGCGAGCATCAGAATGAACGAAGGGAGAAACGCCGAACCCGCGGCTACCGCGGCTCCCGTCACTCCGGCCACCTTGTAGCCTACATATGCCGCCAGCATCAAGATCGGCCCCGGCGTGAGCTGCCCCAACGCTAGTCCATCGATGAACTCGCTTGGGCTCGGCCAGCCAAACTGCCCCACCACCTGGTCCTGGATGAAGGCAATCATCGTCAAGCCGCCGCCCACCGTGAACGCTCCGACCTTGAAGAAGTAGGTGGCGATGTCGACGAGACTGGCCGGATGCGACAGGTCGTGGCCGGTAACCGCGGTTAACGGTGATGTGTTCAAGACAGCCGGGAGCACCACCAGACAGGACGCGACGGAGACGATCGCGATCGTTCGTCTATCTCTCGAGTGAAAGACGAGTAGGCCGGCTGCTCCGGCGAGCACCAGGATGGCGGCGATGCCGAGGGGCGTCGCGATCGCGCCGACCGCCGCCAGCCCACAGATGACGGCCTGAGGAATCGTGCGCGCCGCAGTCAACCCCAGGCGATACACGGCGACCGCAAAGATCGCGAGGACGACCGGGCCGAGACCATAGAGTGCGCCGCGCACGATCGGCACGACGCCAAGCCCCGCATAGGCGATGGTGAGGCCGAGAATGATGAAGAATGCCGGTAGGACGAAGAACACCCCTGCGAGCAGCCCACCCCACCACCCACCGCGGGCATACCCCAGAAAGATGCCCAGCTGCGTCGCGGTGGCTCCCGGGAGCATGTTCACCAGCGACAGCCCCTCCAGAAACCGATCACGAGAGACCCACTGCCGCTTTTCTTGGAGCTCGGTCTGCATGATGCCCATGATGGCGGGACCACCATAGGACGTGATGCCGAGCTTTAGGAATGTCGCCGCGATATTGCGCCAGGTCTCTTGGAAGCTCTCGGGCGTCGTCATGTGGCCCTCCTCGGCAGGAGCAGTCTACGCCTTGAACACCCCACGTCGTGACTTCAGCATCTGCCCCGCCCTAGTGTGTCGAGCGGCAGTAGGCGTACAGGGCGTCGTAGGCGGGGAACTGTCGGGCCATGTTCTCGACGTCATCCTTGCTGGTAGCCTGGAATCCCGTAGCCAGCGCGTAAAGCCCGGCCGATTCGAGGGTGAGCTGCCGCTGGTCGGTGTCTGCTCCGCGCACGATCAGGGCGAGCGCCCGCAGGGCCGGGTCGTCGAGCTTGTACTTGTCCAGGAAGGCATCAAAGGAACACTGCTCGCCGTGATGTCCCAGCTCCACGCCGGGAACGTCATAGGGAATGGCCTGCTCCCGCTCGGCAACCGTCATGACCTCGCGGGCGGGAACGAAGAGAAACTCCGGGTCGCGATCGATGAACCGGTCGATCAACCACGGACAGGCGATGCGGTCCACGCGCGCCTTTTCTCGGGTCACCCATTTCATCGTGAGGTCCTTTCAGTCAGCGGTACTGGGTTCAGGCTTGGTTGCTCGGAATCGGGCTGTCCGAAACGCGCGTCACGTCAGCCATCGAGCTTCACCTCGACACCGCGCCCGACTGCGCGAGCGTTCTCGTAGACCACAATGGCTGCCGCGACATCTTGCAGTGCGGTCCCCGTGCTGTCGAAGATGGTGATCTCGTCGTCACGGGTACGCCCGGGGCGGCTCCCGACGACGACATCGCCGAGCTCCGCGTGGACCTGTGCGCGGGTCAGCAGGCCGGCAGCCAGGACATGTTGCAGCTCGCCGATCTCCCCACACTGATTGAGGACATCGACGACGAGCGTCGCCGATGCGGCGAGCGCCGGCTCGAGCTCCTGCTTCCCCTGGCTATCCGCGCCGACGGCGGCGATGAACATGCCCGGTCGTACGTCGGCCGCCATCACGAACGCACGACGCGCGGGCGTACACGTCACGCAGACGTCACTGTCACGCAGGGCGGCCCGCAGGTCCTTCGTGGCCTCCACCCGGAGGCCTAGACTCGCGGCGGTGCGTGCGGCCATACTCTCCGCGCGTGCGTGGTCCATGTCGAGGACCCACGCGCGCTGCAAGGGCAGGACGGCGGCGACCGCCGCGAGCTGGAGCTCCCCCTGTACGCCGCAGCCGACGATCGTGACCGTTCGCGCGTCCCCCCGGGCGAGGAACGTCGCCGCGACGGCGGTGGCGGCCGCCGTGCGAAGGGCCGTCACGCTACCGGATTCGATGATGGCGAGCGGCACGCCATTGCTCGCATCGGCGAGCACGATCGTCCCCTGGATGGTCGGGAGCCCGAAGCGTCGCGGATTGTCCGGGAAGTTCGCGTTGGTCTTGGCCGCAAAGTAGCTACGCTCCCCGATGAGGCCAGCGGCCTTGATGTGGAAGCCGCCGTCCACTGCGGGCACGCCAAGAACGCCGGGGCCCAGGGTATGGCCTTCGGCATGGAGGCGGAACGCGCGCTCCACCGCGGCGATACAGTCGGGAAGAGTCAGGAGCTCGAGCACGTCCCGGCGCGAAAGGACGATGAGTCGGTCGTTCTCTTCCATGGCCTTACTCCTTCCGGCTTGCGCCCGCATAGAGTCCTTCGAAGAGCGCGAGGCCGTGTGCGAGCACATCGTTGTCATCTGGATACGCGGCGAGAAAACCGCGGAGGGCCAGGTCGATCCCGCGCGCCTCGTCGCGCGGGAACTTGCCGTCGCGAAGGTCCGCCTCGTGAACGATCTCGGCGAGATGCGTGAGCCGGCGGTCTCGAAGGCCGGCCCGCTTGATGAGTGTCTCGAAGGTGCAGTCATCCCCGACGTGGCTGAGCTCGGCCTTCGGGGTGTCGAACGGGATCGCGTCCGAGGGGAACTCGTTGGGGGCAGCGAAGAGGAAGGTCGCCTCCGGATCGATGAATCGCTTGATCAGCCAGGCCGACGCAATGCGGTCGACATGGGGACGGGGACGCGTGACCCAGCGCTGTCCACGGAGGGCAGCAAGGTCAAGTGTGGGCTGGTCAGGGCGTGTCGGCTTCTCGGGCGGGCGCTTACGCATGTCAATGGCCTCCCTCAGTCGCTCGACTTCGGCGCGCCCCGGCGCGTCGAAGAAGTCGAGCTCCCGAAGCTTCTCGAAGTCCTTCGTGAGCTGGGCCAGGTCCCGGTCGACCCGCGCACTCGCGGCGGCGGACTTCCGCTCGGGGGCCTGGATCACCTTCCGGTAGCGGGTCGCGAGTTGCCGGTACTCCGGGTCGCGGGCCTCATGGAACAGGCGAATGATGTCCGTACGGCTCATGTTCTCGATCTGGTCGACGCGGAGCAGGATCGTCTCGCCCCGCTCGCGCTGGATCTCCTGGCCAAGCCACTGGAATTGCTCGTAATTGTCCGGGGTGTCGGGGAGGAGGTACACGGTGCGCTTCAGCGCGACGGCGCCCAGGGCCCGGAGCCGGCGCCACACGCGCACGCGCAAGCTGGACGGGTTCGGCGGCAGACTGACTATGAGCAAGAGGAATTGCGGATTCATTGTTGTCCTCATGTAACAAGTGTTGCAGACACTTGTCAAGGCCTGTTTTTCCAGCCAAGCCAGGGTCCCATTCGCCGCGGCCCACGATCTGGAGCTTGACTCTGGTGAAACACTAGTTTCATACTAGAAACAGAATAAACATGAACCCACTACAACCACGTTCCATCCGGTAAGGAGCGGACATGCGATACCAACTAACACCGATCAACACCCGTCCGTGGCTACCGAATGGTCTGTCGCTGCGGCTCATCGAGAGCCACTACGAGAATCACTACGGTGGGGCGCTCCGGCGGTTGAACGCGATCACGGAGCAGCTCGAGTGGCTCGACTTCGACAAGACTCCGGGCTATGTGGTCAACAGCCTGAAGCGCGAACAGCTGATCGCGCTCAACTCGACATTGCTCCACGAGCTGTACTTCGCCAGCATGGCGTTCGACGATGGCAGACCCACCGAGATATTCGCTCAAGCGTTCACCCGCGACTTCGGATCGGTGGATCGCTGGCGTAGTGAGTTCGTCGCGATGGCGAAGGGGCTTGGCCGGCGGCTCCGGATGGGTACTGCTGGTCTATGTCCCGCGGGATCGCCGGCTCATCAATCAGTATGCGGGCGATCACGGACAGGCCACGGCCGGGGGCATTCCGATCCTGGCCCTCGACGTGTACGAGCACGCCTACCATATCGACTTCGGAGCGAACGCGATCGCGTACATCGATACGTTCCAGCGCAACATCGACTGGGTCGCGACCCAGACGCGGTACGAGGATGCATCACAGGTCCAGGCACCGCGACCCCTTGTCCAGAAGGAGTTCGGGGATCTGCCGGGTGTTGGGGTCGAGGAAGTCAAGGCGATGCTGGATTCCGGCGAGCCGGTCCAGATCATCGATACTCGTCCGAGGTCCTACATTTCCCGGCAGCAGGACATCATGGATGGCGCGGTGTGGCGTGACCCGGAGCGTGTCCAGGAGTGGATCGGGGAACTGTCGAAATCGGACCCGGTGGTAGTGTTCTGCGCTTACGGATTTCACGTGGGATGCAAGACCTCGATCGCGCTACGCGAGGCTGGGGTCGACGCGAAATACATGAAAGGTGGCCACTCGGCGTGGAAAGCGATCGGGGGCCGGCTCAAGCTGTACACCTAGCGGTTCACCGTGACTTCTGTTCGACTGACCGGAATGCTGCTCTCTCTAATGGAGGTTTACAATGAAATATCGCATCGCCCCCCTATTCTGCCGTCCCTGGACGTTGAACGGCATGTCGCCTCGTCTGATCGAGAGCCACTACGAGCATAACTATGGCGCTGCCCTCAATCGCCTGAATTCCGTCACTAGCGAACTCGAGGCGCTCGATGTCAGGACCACATCGGCCCAGGTCATCAGTCGCCTGAGTCGGGAGCAGACCGCGCTGCTCAACTCCACTCTGCTTCATGAATTGTACTTCGCTAGTCTGGGTGGTGATGGGCGGAGTCTACCCGACACGATAGCGAGCGCTCTTGCTCGTGACTTCGGGTCCGTCGATCGCTGGCGCCACGAGTTCATCGCCTTGGCAGAGGCGTTGACCGGCGACGCTGGCTGGATACTGCTGACCTGTGTACCGCGCGATGGTCGGCTGATCAATCACAGCGCCTCGGATCACGGAGAGAGCATTGCCGGGGGCATTCCGATCCTTGCTCTAGACATGTACGAGCACGCCTATCACATTGAGTACGGAGCGAATACGACGGCGTACATCGCGGCCTTCATGCGCAACATTCACTGGGAAGCGGTCGAGGCGCGGTACGCCGATGCCATAACCGTCTCGCGGCCGCGAGCGCTCTACCAACCAGAATTCAAGGACGTGCCATCCATCACGCCCGAAGAGGTTCAGGAGATGCTTAGCTCCGGCAAGCGAGTACAAATCATCGATACGCGGCCGCGCCACTATAGCACCAGAGCGCAGGACATCGTCGAGGGGGCGGTGTGGCGTGATCCGGAGCGCATAGAAGAGTGGATGACAAGTCTTTCGAAGGACGAGCCCGTGGTCACATTCTGTGTATACGGCTTCCACATTGGGTGCCAGAGCGCAGCAGCGCTGCGAGAGGCGGGCTTTGACGCCCGATACATGGCTGGCGGACACTACGCATGGAAGGCCATCAAAGGCCCGGTGAAGCTCTTTGAGTGAGATTGGCACGGGGAGAAGACCCATGGTCGACTTCATCAACGTCGGGACGGATATCGGCGGTTCCGGGACCAGACCTTAGCGAGCGTCCCGGGAGTTGGCACAACACTGGCCTGGCGACAGTGCGAAGCCGTCGGGTTCTTAGGGGGCTCCAGCTTGCAGTGTCCGCGGTGTCAGGTCGAGAGTCGCGAAGGCCGCCGGTTCTGTGGCGAGTGCGGGCTGTCGTTCGCCTCGACGTGCCCGACTTGTGGGTTTCTGAATGAGGGCAGAGAGAAGTTCTGTGGCGGATGCGGCCGATCACTTAGCTCGTCGGCACCCACCGTGGACCCGAAGTTCAGTTCCCCTCGCGTCTACACGCCCAGGCACCTGGCCGAGAAGATCGTCACCTCGAGAAGCGCACTGGAAGGCGAGCGCAAGCAGGTGACGGTCCTGTTTGCGGACCTCAAAGGCTCGATGGAGCTCTTGGCCGACCGCGATCCCGAGGAAGCGCGCAAGCTACTCGACCCGGTGCTCGAGCGCATGATGGAGGCGGTCCACTGCTACGAGGGGACCGTGAACCAGGTGATGGGCGACGGGATCATGGCGCTGTTCGGGGCGCCCGTCGCCCACGAGGATCATGCCACGCGAGCCTGTTACGCCGCTCTGCGCATGCAGGAGCTAGTGAAGGGTTACGCCGAACAGGCATTCCGCACTCTCGGTGTCGCGGTCAGGATACGAGTGGGGCTGAACTCCGGAGAGGTCGTGGTCCGGTCCATCCGCTCGGACCTCCGTATGGACTACACGGCCGTAGGCCAGACCACCCACCTGGCGGCCCGCATGGAGCAGCTCGCCCCCCCGGGCGCCATCTGGATCACCGCTGAAACCCTCCGCCTGGCCGAGAACTTCGTGCAGGTCCAGCCCCTCGGGGCCGTGCCGGTACAGGGCCTCAATGCTCCCGTCGAGGTCTACGACGTGCTCGCTGCCGGCCGGGTGAGAACACGATTTCAGGCTGCCGCGCTTCGTGGCTTGAGCCACTTCGTTGGGCGCGATGCCGAGTTGGAGCAGCTCCGCGCTGCGCTCGAGGGGGCGCGGCGCGGCCACGGCGAGGTCGTGGCCGTTGTGGGCCAACCGGGCGTGGGCAAATCCCGCCTCTTCCACGAGCTGACCCACTCCCGCCGGGTCGCCGGGTGCCGGGTCCTCCAGGCCAGCGCTGTTTCCTATGGCCGGGCCACCAGCTATCTCCCCGTCATCGATCTCCTGAAGGCCTATTTGCGTATCGACGAGCGTGACGACATCCGCTCGATACGCGCCAAGGCCACCGGACATCTGCTCACGCTGGACGAAGCACTCAAGGACGTGGTCCCGCCCGTTCTCTGGCTCCTCGACGCCCTGCCAGAAGAGGACGGCCTCTGGGACCTCGAGCCGCCCCAGCGCCGTCAACTCACGCTCGATGCCGTGAAGCGTCTGCTCCTCCGCGAGAGCCAGGTTCAGCCTTTCGTCCTCGTGTTGGAGGATCTCCACTGGATCGACTCGGAGACGCAAGCCCTGCTCGACAGCCTGGTGGAGAGCTTGCCCGCGGCACCGGTGCTGCTCCTCGTCAACTATCGCCCCGAGTACGGTCACGGTTGGGGTGGCAAGACCTACTACCGCCAGCTCCGGATCGACCCCTTGCCGCCGGAGAGTGCCGAGGAACTGCTCCGGGCCTTGGTGGGCGACGGCGTCGAGCTCGCCCCCCTCAAGCGTCTGCTGATCACACGGACCGAGGGCAACCCATTCTTCCTTGAGGAGAGTGTCCGGACGCTGGTGGAGACCGGCGCTCTCGCGGGTGAGCGCGGCGCCTACCGTCTGATCAAGGATGCCCCAGCGATCCAGGTCCCGGCGACAGTGCAGGCACTGCTGGCCGGGCGCATCGACCGGCTCCCACCGATGGAGAAGCGCCTACTCCAGGCGGCCTCGGTGATCGGCAAGGACGTACCGTTCGCTCTGCTCCAGGCCGTCATCGAAGATGGGGAAGGGGGCCTCCGTTACGGTCTCGCGCACCTTCAGGGTGCCGAGTTCCTCTACGAGGCGCACCTTTTCCCAGAGCTCGAGTACAGCTTCAAGCATGCCCTGACGCACGAGGTCGTCTATGCGAGCCTCTTGCGGGAGCAACGAATGGCGCTGCACCTGAGCATTCTCGAAGCACTTGAGCGTCGACACGACGACCCGCCGAATGAGGACGTCGAGCGTCTCACTCGCCACGCGCTCGGCGCGGAGGCGTGGGACAAGGCGGCGAGGTACCTTCGGCAGGCGGCCCGAAGGACGATGGCCCGATCGTCGTATGAAGCGGCGGCCGCGTGGCTCCAGGATGCACTGCGGGCACTCGAGCGGTTGCCCGAGACCCCGGACACCCTCGCGCAGGCCATCGACGCACGACTCGAGTTGCGAGTCGCTCTCACATCCCTCGGGCGATATCAGGACGTTCTCGCGGTCATGCGCGAAGCCGAACGTCTGGCGATCAGACTCGACGACAGGGCTCGCCTGGGGCGGGTTCTGGCCGATATCTGCGCGAGGCTGAGAAACGTCGCCGGCGAGCACCTCCAGGCCATCGAAGTTGGACAGCGCGCCCTGGCGATCGCCGCGGAGGGTGGCGATCAGGAGCTCGAGCGCGAGGCCCAGTACCGAACCGGCCAAGCCTACTTCGCCATCGGCGACTTCCATCGCGCCCTAGACTTCCTTTCTCGATCCGCGGAGGGCGCGGGTGAGAGCCACGGCGAGCGGTCGCCTCTCTTCGCCTCCTGGTCACATAGCTGGCTGGCGCTGACCCTCTCGAGCCTGGGGCGATTCGTCGATGCGAGATCACATGCGCAGGAAGCACTCAGAGTCGGGGAAGCTGCTGATCACCCCTTCACCCTTGCCGAGGCCTTGACCGGTCTCGGTAGCGTGTCCCTTGCTCAGGGTGACCTCGCTCGGGCGGTCGATGCGCTGGAGCGAGCCCGGGCCGTCACCCGTGAGTGGAACCTTCAGCCCTGGGCGGTCTTGGCCCGTCTCGGATATACGTACGCGCTATCCGCGCGTCCTGACGAGGGCCGGCACCTCCTCGAGGAGGTTATACAGCACGCAACGACGATGAGCTCGATGGGCGTGGGACGGGCGATGCAGCTCGCGTGGCTCGGCGAGGCATATTTGCTCGAAGGGCGATTCGACGCCGCGTTGGAACGTGCGCAGCAGGCCGTGTCGCTGTCGCAGCGCCACCAGGAGCGCGGTCATGAGGCGTGGGGTCTGCGCCTGCTTGGTGAAATCGCATCCCGTCGCGATCCTTCTACAGTAGAGAGGGCGGAAGGCTACTACCGGGAGGCCTTGGCTCTGGCCGGCGAGCTCGGCATGCGTCCGCTCGTCGCCCACTGCCACCTTCACCTAGGTAGGCTCTCGCTGAAGACCGGCCAAGGGGAACAGGCGCGAGGGCATCTGACGGACGCGACGACGATGTATCGCGAGATGGACATGCCATTCTGGCTGGACCAGGCGGCGGCGGAGATGCGGGAGTCGGTATGAGTCCAGAGCTTGGACCGAAGACGATGGACCTTCGTCACCATGCCTCGCGCCGCGTTCCTCAGACGAGGTGCCAAGCGTAGCCGCCGTCGTCATGCAGCCTGCGATGACGGGCGAGCATCGACCGCGAGCGTGTCGATCAGTCTGTTAGACCGCGATGGCCCATGTCCGCATCCAGCAGTTTGCGGAAGACTGCACAATAGCTCGCGAGGGGCCCCCGGCCTGGCCAGTCGTCGATGATCGCTACTGGCTCGAAGCCGCTCGCGCCGGCTGCTGCCCGGCCGAGAAACCAGGTCCGAATCGCCTAGGCTGAATCCCACGAGCGGTCGTCGTTGGCTCACTGAGCAGGGAACCGTACCTTGACCCCGTACTATCCTGGAGACTAAGCTCGCGCCACCTGTCCGACCGGTCCCGGCTTCGATCCGCTGGGAGGCTTTCGGCATGCAGTGTTCCCGATGCCAGCAGGAGAACCCGACGGGCCAGAAGTTCTGCGACAAGTGTGGTGCGACGACGTGTCTCTGGGGTGATCGGTCCGCTGGCCTTGCTGCCGAGGGGGCTGCTGGATGAGGGGTCGTGCGGCCGTGCTCCTCGCCCTCTTTGCCCTTGCTCTTCTCGCTGCGCCTAGCGCCGCCCAAGGGCAACCGCGCCGACCGGTCGCACGCGTAGGGGTCATCTCGCAGCTATCACCCTTAGAGACTCCCCAGATCTCCGCCTTTCGCGCCGGGCTGAGCGAGCGCGGTTACCTGGATGGGCAAAACGTCACCATTGAGTGGCGATGGGCGCGTGGCGATGTCTCGCGGTTCCCTGACCTTGCCGCCGAGTTGGTACAACTCAAGGTCGATGTCATCGTTGCGACGGTTGACCACGCGATTCAGGCGGGGCGGGCCGCGACACGGACGATCCCTATCGTGATGGTCGTGCCCTCTGATCCGGTCGGCCTTGGGTTCGTGCGTAGCTTTGCGCACCCCGGGGAGAATGTCACCGGATTGACTTGGCAGACTCGTGAGGCCGTCCCCAAGCGTCTGCAGCTTCTCAAGGAGGCTATGCCGAACCTGGCCGAGGTAGCCGTCCTCTGGGACCCTACCGAACCAGCCAGAAAACTCCAGGTTGAAGAGGCCCAGCGTGTCGCGCCCGCGGTCGGGGTGCGGATCCAGGTCTTCGAGGTGCGCCGCCCCGACGAGCTCAAAGACGCGTTCGCTGCGATGGCTCACGCGCGTGTCGGAGCAGTTCTCGTCGAGGCAAGCGCGATGCTCGCGGCCCAACGAACACGCATCGCTGATCTCGCGGCGCAGCGCCGTCTCGCGACGATCGGCTGGTGGATAGGAATGGCAGAAGCCGGCTGTCTCCTGTCCTACAGCCCGGACATCATGGAGCAGTACCGGCGTGCGGCATACTTCGTGGCCAAGATTCTCAACGGCACGAAGCCCGCCGCCCTTCCCGTGGAGCAACCGACAAAGTACGAAATGGTTATCAACCTGAAGACCGCCAAGACCCTTGGTTTGACGATCCCGCAATCGCTCTTGCAGCGGGCGGATCAGGTGATCGAGTGATGGATCGCCGGGCCTTCATCGGCACCTTGACGGGGAGCCTCCTCGCCGCGCCGCTCGCCGCCGAAGATCGCGCGCCTTGGTGTACTTCTCTTCGGTACCCCTGACACCGATGCCTTCCCCGCGATCCGTCGGGGGTTAGGCGCGCTGGGGTACGTCGAGGGCCGGAACATCCTCTTCGAGCATCGCTATGCGGAGGGGAGGCCCGAGCGGCTCGCAGACCTGGCGAGCGACCTCGTCCGCTCGAAGCCCGACTTGATCATCGCGGCCGGTGGCGATGTCGCACCGTTTGCCAAGCGGGCCACCGGGACCATACCGATCGTGATGATCACGAGCGCCGATCCGGTTCAAGGTGGTCTCGTCGCCAGCCTCGCGCGTCCCGGTGGCAACGTGACGGGTGTGACGTTCGTATCGTCAGACTTGGCCGGCAAGCGACTGCAGTTTCTCAAGGAAGCGGCCCCCGGCGTGACGCGGGCCGCGGTTCTCTGGAACCCGGACCATCCTGACGGTGAGTTCTCGGCGACGCTGGCAGCAGGCCGCTCGTTGGGGGTGCGGGTCCAGTCGCTCGAAGTGCGGGGGCGCGACGACTTCGCCGGCGCTTTTGCGGCCGCGAACCGAGAACGGATGGAGGCGGTGATCGTGGTTTCTTCGAGACTGATGACACTGAACCGGGCGCGGATACTGGACCTTGCGGCCCAGAACCGTTTGCTGCTCGTGTCCGGCTGGGGCCCATGGGCAGCGGAGGGTGGACTCCTGAGCTACGGACCCGATCTTGACGCGGTGATCCGCAGCTCGGCCACCTACGTCGACCGAATCCTCAAAGGCGCAAGGCCGGCCGACCTCCCCGTCGAGCAACCCACCAAGTTCCAGTTGGTCGTCAATCTCAAGACCGCCAAGGCGCTCGGCCTGACGATCCCGCCGTTGCTCCTGCAGCGGGCGGATCAGGTGATTGAGTAGGGCCCGCCGAGTTTGTGCCCAAACTGTGCCCAACATCATTCCTGCCTCGCCGTCACCGCTAAGCGACTGGGTGCAGCGGCCGGTGCCTCGACGGAGCGCCCGCCTCGGCCGGCGATCGGGCGGAGGCGCAGACGCGTGTGCCTCGCGATGACTTCGAAGTCTCGGTCCGCGCTCAGCAGCTCCGCGCCGATGGCGATGCACGTCTGGGCGATGATGCAGTCGACGGCGCCCCGGACCGTGACCCCTTTACGGCGCAGGGAGCGGAAGAGCTGCGCCGCCGCTACGTGGCCGTCGATGTCCAGCGCGAGGATCGGAAGGCGGACGAGCACCGCCCGGGCCCGCGCAAACGCGCGATCGGCGCGGAAGCCCTGAAGCACCTCGGTCAGAATGAGCGGGGTCACGCCCACATCTCCTTCTTCGAGCGCCCGCCGGAGATGATGGATCTGCGGCGTGTTGATTCCGTTGAACCAGTCGGCCCACACGGTTGTGTCGACCACGATCATCGACGCCCGCGTCGCCACGCGGCGACGTCGCCCTCCCACGCGAGCTTGCCCTGCAGTCGCCGCAGCGCGCGATACACGCCGGCCCGCGCCACCATCTCGCGGAGAGCGAGGTCGACGGCCTGACGCTTCGTGCGGACGCCGGTCAAGCGCATGGCCCGCCTGAGTAGCCCGTCGTTCAAAACGATGTTGGTGCGACCCATGTGGCCTCCCAGATACACATATTCGAGGTGATCAGGTGTACGCTACCACCTTAGGGTTGACCACACCAGTGGCAAGGACGTGGCGGTCTGCCATCGCGGCCTGCGCCTCAGCGAGAGCGATTGGAGCGTGTTCCTCGGTCATGCCGCCGCAACCCTCGCGACGTTTCAGGTGCCGGCCGCATTGGGCGCGCCTGCCGTAAACCGCCTAAGCTCTCTCTGGCACGCACTATTCAGGGGGGGCAGGTGTTGGCGCGGTGGCCGCAAGGACACCAGGCCCAGGTTCCCGACCAGGACGACCCGGCCTCAGCCGACGATTCGGAGTACGGCGGCCGCATCGACGCGACGCCGGAATCGGATCACCAGCGCCTCAGGAGGAAGATCCGCGTCGGCACAGTTCCGACTCTCGTCGATGCAGAGGATCAGATTGGACAAGCGAGCGCTCCGGTATCGGGCGAGCTTCCGCGCTACATAGTCGGGTGTCCAGAAGCCGACGATCTCCAGGAGCCACCGTCGCGCAGGATTGGACCGGTGCTGGAGGGCGAAGTCTGGAAAAATCAGCGTACCATTTGCCGCTATCGGCTCCGGCTCGCGGACCACATCCCAGTCCGGCGCAAGCCGCCGGAACTCCCGGGCGAAGCGTTCCTCGATGCGGCTGTCGTATTCGCGGGGGGCGCTGGCCGGGAAGATGGGGTCGCCCGTCCCGAGTTCCAGGGTGAGTTGGCGTCCAGCCAAGACACAGTCTGCCCGCAACCGGAAACGTGGACACCACGCAAGCAGAGGAACGAGCTCGCCGAGCGCTCGGCCATAGAGGCGGGTGTTTCGAAACAGCACGAACGGCCCGGAGATCTCCAACGACGAGCCGCCTTGCCCGGTCCGGTCAGCAATGGTACAGATCAGGCCCCGCAACTTCGCGTGGCGGACCAGGACGCGCGTGTTCCCCTCGACGTCGATCCTGACCGCGATCGCGTGGAAGAGGAGCGCCTGGACCAGCGCGAGGTTTGTCCGTAGGGCCAGTTGCGCTGCGGACAGTGGCTGTGCCCACGCCCCAACGAGCCGTTCGCCGGGCAGGTCCGCGAACAGCGAGTCTCGGAGGTCTCCTGCGGTTACTCCCAGAGAGGTCGCCACCGTAGATAGGACGGTGAGCGCAGGGGCCGGGGACCGGGCTGCCTCCATGAAGACGAGCGCCCGCGCTCGTCGGGGTGGCACCTCCGTGGCGTTCCGATGGCCGCGCCGAAGCCGCATGAGAACTTGGTTGGCCAGTCTGAGCTTTCTTGGCGGGCTTGCGCAGGGGAGGGGCTCGCGCAGCCGGCCATCCAGTTCCCGTTGGGGTCGTCCAATGAACCGCTCATGCTCCTCGAGGAGTGTCCGTAACCAGGGATGGTCGTGCTCCCCGAGGAAGTGCGGTACCACGACCGCCCCCGCTACGCTATAGCTGAGCAGACGGTCGGGCAACAAGGCCCAGGCGTCTCCTGCGCGCCTGCCCGACCTCGATGGTGTTTCGTGTCACGAGCTCGTACACGACCGCCCGCTTGCCCTCGCTCGGCCGAAGCAGTCGGCCTACCCGTTGCACGTGCTCGCGCTCTCCGAGGGCGCCGCCGACGACCACGGCCACGTCCGCGTCGGGAACGTCGAGGCCTTCGTTGAGTACTCGGGCCGACACGAGCGTCCGGAGGTCTCCGTGACGGAAACGATCGAGGACCTCGTCGCGCTCCTGCCGGCCGATGTCGCAGGTCAGCGGCATCACGAGGTGGTCACGTGCGATCGCATAGGCGGTTTCGTTGTCGGCGGTGAAGACCAGCACTCTGGAGTGTCGGTGGCGCTCCAGCAGAGATCGCAGTGCTCGGCGCTTGGAGTGCGTGAAGGCAAGAAGTCGTCGCATCTGGCGCCATGCGGCAAGGGCGCGGCGCCCGGCGGGGGTACGGCCGGAGTGCTGGGTGAAGTCCGCCCAGTTGGCGGCCGGCGCGGCGTGACGGAACTCCCGGTACGCGACATTGAACACGGCGCTCAAACTCGCGTAAGCGGAACGCTCCTCGGGGGAGAGATCCAGATAGAGTGTGATCGCGTCGAAGCTGGCGAGAAATCCCCCGGTGAGGTCGGCGACGGCGAGCTCGAAGACGGTAGGTCCGACGAGATCAGCGAGGCGGGCCCCCGCGCCCAGGGCGCGAGGGGGCGTTGCGGTGAGACCGAGACGAGCCGCCGCGATCGTCATCTCGAGAGCCTCGTCTCGGAGGCCACCGCCAAAGTGGTGGACCTCGTCGACGATGAGCAGATCGAACCGGGCCCCGAGTTGATCCATGTGCCGATACGCACTCTCGAAGGTGGCCACCGTCAGCGGGGTCAGTTGACGGACGCCGTCGCCGTAGCAGCCGACAGTGCCTCGGTAGACGGCACCGATCTCCCGACACCATTGATCGAGCAGGACGCGGGTCGGAACCAGGCACAACGCGCTCAGCCGTGTCCGCTGCATGGCGGCAAGGGCGAGCCGCGTCTTGCCGCTCCCCGTAGGGAGCGCGACGACGCCTCGGCGGTGCGCCAGTTCCCAGGCGGACAGGGCCGCTTCTTGGTAGGGGCGGAGATCGACGTCGGACCAGGTGTCGGGCATCGATCGAGGAGGGGGCGCGAGGTCCTCGAATCGGGCGCCGCCCTCCGAGAGCCAACGCCTGAGGTCGGGGTACCTGCGGGCGGGTGCGCGATACGCGCGCACCCGAGGGTCCCATAGAACTCCTGGCGCCTCCGAGAGATTTAGGTCCTTGGGGGAATCGGTCAAGAGGATGGTGCCTCGATCGAATCGCAGCTTCATGAGGCCCTCACTTGTCGCTTCGTGCGCTCCAACGATGGGAGTGATGAAGGAGGATAGTGTGAACGACGGGCCTCGCCAATGCCTAGAGATCGATACATGGCGTCAGACCGGAGGGCCGCCCTCGCATCTCTTGCCACGGCCCGGCCGCGTGTCCTACCCTCACCGGTGGATGATCAAGTCCCACGCTCCGGTCGCTCGTAGGGATGTCGCGCCGGGCCTCCTCCTCGCGCTGACGCCTCCGGGGACGTTGGTCGTGCGGGCCGCACCTGACGCAGAACCGCTAGATCCCGCCGTCGACCGGATCCGCGCGGCGTTCGCCCGGGGCACCGGCCACGGCCTGCTTCAGCTCGGCGCGGCGGAAGTGGACACGGCCCTGCCTCCGGTCATCGCGTTCTGGCGTGACGTGGGCCGCGCCTTCGTAACGCAGTTCTGTGCTCAGCCGGAGCTCGAGGCGAGCCGCAAGCGCCTGCGCGTCCCCTTTCCGGAGGCGGAGATTGCCGCGCTGGCCGCCGGCGCTCCTCCGATGCCGGGCGGCGAATATCTCGGCGCCGGCGCGCTGGCCTCGCTCTGGGAGGTCATGAACACGGCGTGCCGCGCCGAGCTGGCCGAATTCGACGGGTCGGTGGACGCGTACCTGCGATCGCGGAGCGCCGCGTGGCATCTCGTCGGCCGCGTGCATTTCCATCTCGCGGAGAACCGGACCGATCCTGCCGCGCCCTTCGCCTTCCTCGGCACCTATACCACCCATCTCGGAAGCCACGGCAAGCCTCGGCATCGACCGCTCGGCGAGGCGATCCGCGAGTACGCGGGAGCCGGGAATCGCGCGAAGCTCCTGGCATTGCTGGAGCCCGTGCAGCGCGCGGCGGCGCGGAGCAAGCTGCTGCACGAGCTGGTCGAGTCCGGCGACGTGTATCGGCCGCTCGGCCTGGCGGCCGAAGAGGCATACCGGTTCCTCAAGGACATTCCCGTCTTCGAGGAGTCGGGCGTCGTGGTACGTGTGCCCGACTGGTGGGCCGCTCGACGCCCGCCGCGGCCGCGGGTCCAGGTCAGCCTTGGAACCCGCGCGCCGGCCGGCCTCGGGACCGACGCGCTCCTCGACTTCGACGTGCGCGTGACACTGGAGGGGCAGACCCTGAGCCGGGCGGAGATCGAGCAAGTCGTCTCGTCCTCGGAAGGCCTCGCGTTGATCCGGGGGAAGTGGGTCGAGCTGGATCCGGGCCGTCTCCGTGAGGCGCTGGATCACTGGCAGAAGGTCGGGGCGTTGGCGGAACGGGACGGGCTCACCTTCATCGAGGGGATGCGGCTCCTTTCCGGCGCCGCCCTGGGCGAGAGCGCCGCGACCGCCGCGCCGGCCGAGACCGTGCCCTGGTCGGACGTAGTGGCTGGCCCTTGGCTGAGGGAGGCGCTCGACGGTTTGCGCGGGCCCGAAGCATTGGGTGACGTCTCGCCGCCGCGCGGTCTCGGCGCGGAGCTGCGCCCTTACCAGGGAGTGGGCGTCCGCTGGCTCGCGCTCCTGCACCGCCTGGGCCTGGGTGCCTGCCTGGCCGACGACATGGGGCTCGGCAAGACGATCCAGGTGCTCGCGCTCCTGCTCGCGCTCAAGGAGCGCCCGGCCCTCCGGCGAGGCAAGGGGCCGGCCCTTCTCGTCGTTCCCGCGTCGCTCATCGCCAACTGGACGGCCGAGATCGATCGGTTCGCGCCGTCCCTGCGCGTCCTCGTCGCGCACCCGTCCGGGCCTTCGACCGCACCGGAGGACATCACGCCCGAAGACCTGGCCGGCCTCGATCTGGTCGTCACCACATACGGGCTCACCCATCGTCTCGGCTGGCTGGCCGAGACCGAGTGGCCCCTCGTCGTCCTGGACGAGGCCCAGGCGATCAAGAACCCCGGCGCGAAGCAGGCGCAGTCCGTCAAGGCGCTCCGGGCGCGGAGCCGCGTCGCGCTGACCGGCACGCCCGTCGAGAACCGCCTGACCGACCTCTGGTCCATCTTCGACTTCCTGAATCCCGGGCTCCTCGGGTCCGCGCGAGCCTTTGCCACCTTCGCCAAGCAACTCGGCGCGCGCCCGGGGGGGTTCACTCCGCTCAGGGAGTTGACGCGTCCGTACATCCTGCGGCGCCTCAAGACCGACCGGCGGATCATCGCCGACCTGCCGGAGAAAACGGAGCTGCGCGCATACTGCGGGCTCAGCCGGGTCCAGGCCGCCCTGTACCAGGAGTCCGTGAGGAGTCTCACCGAGAAGCTCGAGGGCCTCGACGGGTCGCCGGGCATCGAGCGCCGGGGTATCGTGCTCGCCTATCTCATGCGTCTCAAGCAGATCTGCAATCACCCCTCGCAGTGGCTGCGCGACGGCGCGTGGGCGGCCGAGGCCAGCGGCAAGTTCTCCCGGCTGTGCGAGCTGGCCGAGGTCATCTCCGACAAGCAGGAGAAGGCGCTGGTCTTCACCCAGTTCCAGGAGACGACCGAGCCCCTCGCCCGGTTCCTCGGAGGTGTGTTCGGGCGCCCCGGTCTCGTCATGCACGGCGCCACGCCGGTCCGGGAGCGCCGTGAGCTGGTGGAGCGGTTCCAGCGCGATGAGGGGGTGCCGTTCTTCGTGCTCTCGCTCAAGGTGGGGGGCACGGGCCTGAACCTGACCGCGGCGTCTCACGTGATCCACTTCGACCGCTGGTGGAATCCGGCGGTGGAGGACCAGGCCACCGACCGGGCGTTCCGCATCGGCCAGACGCGGAACGTCCTCGTGCACAAGTTCGTCTGCCGGGGCACGCTGGAGGAGAAGATCGACGCGCTGATCGGCGCGAAGCAGCGCATGGCGCACGAGGTGCTGGAGACGGGTGGTGAGGCGATCCTGACCGAGCTGAGCGACGCCGAGCTGCTCCGGGTGGTTTCGCTCGATCTCCGCACCGCCCTCGACGCCACGTGAGAGACGACGGCCTCGGCCTGGACCACCGGGCGATGGCGGAGGAGGCCTCATGGCCTACGACGGAGGGTGGACCAGGGGGGCCCGGTATGTGCCCATCGGCGATCGGATCCGAAGCGGGGCGCGGCATGCGGCCAAACTCGCGAAGCAGGGGCGGAGGCCCAGGCCCGTGGCTCCGAGTGGGCGTGGTCGCGCCCTCGCCACCACCTTCTGGGGCCGGGCCTGGTGCGACAATCTGGCGGCGTACGCCGTTTTGTCGAACCGCCTCGAGCGCGGGCGGAGCTACTTACGGAACGGCCTCGTCATCGACCTCCGGATCGCGCCCGGCACGGTGACCGCGCTCGTAAGTGGGTCCGAGATCTACGAGATCCGAATCCGGATCAAGCCGATGCCCGGCCGGCGGTGGAAGGCTATGGTGAAGGCCTGCGCGGGCAAGATCGAGTCCGTGGTCGAGCTCCTGGCCGGGCGGTTCGACGAGAGCGTCATGGCCCACGTCTGCCGCCAGGGGACGGGGCTATTCCCGGTGCCGGCGGAGATCGCCTACGAATGCACGTGCCCGGATGGCTTCGGGGGCGGGTGGCTGTGCAAGCACGTCGCGGCAACCCTGTACGGCGTCGGCGTGCGCCTCGACGATGATCCGGAGCTGCTGTTCCGCTTGCGTCGGGTGGCCCACGCCGACCTCCTGGCCCGAGCCACCGCGGGCCTTGTCGCCACCGCCCCGGCGAGGCGCAGCGCTCGCCGTACGATCGCCCCCGACCGGCTCTCGGCGGTCTTCGGGATCGACCTCGAGGCCGGACCCGCTCCGCGTGCGCGCCGGTCCGCTCGCCTGCCGCGGTCGCGCTGAGATCCATGGGATCCGCTCTTGACTTTGCCGAGACCTTGCCGAAAGTATCGACCACCATACTCACCGATCGCGCGGTGCCGTCGTGACGACCCTCAACGGGAGAGTGGCACTCGTGACCGGCGCCTCACGCGGCATCGGCGACGCGTGCGCGATCAAGCTGGGAACGCTGGGGGCCCGGATCGCGGTCAACTACCACAAGAGCGCCGCCGCGGCTGATGATGTCGTCGCGCGGATCAAGGCCGGCGGCGGCGAAGCCACGGCCGTGCAAGGCGACGTGAGCGATTTCGCGACCGCGGAGGCCGTCGTCAAGGCCGCCATCGCCGCCTATGGCCGACTCGACATCCTCGTCAACAACGCCGGAACAACCCGGGACGGCCTGCTCGCGACGATGAAGGAAGAGGACTTCGACATCATCATCCAGCAGAACCTCAAGAGCGTGTTCAACTGCAGCCGCGCGGTCCTCCGCCAGATGCTCAAGCAGCGATACGGCCGCATCGTCAACATCACCTCGCTCGCGGGCATGATCGGCGGCGCGGGCCAGACCAACTACGCCGCCGCAAAGGCCGGTGTCATCGGGTTCACGAAGTCGATGGCGAAGGAGTACGGCGGGAGGAATATCGCCGTCAACGCCGTCGCGCCGGGCTACATCCCCACCGACCTGACGAGCGGTCTGCCGCCGGAGATCACCGAAGGCATCATCAAGCTGACGGCGTGCGGTCGGGCGGGGACCCCGGAAGAGGTGGCCAACGCGGTGGCGTTCCTCGCATCCGACGAAGCCAGCTACATCACGGGGCACGTCCTGGCCGTCGACGGCGGAGTGGCGTAGTCGGGTCGTGATGTCCCGTCTTCAGGGCTGGCCGCGGTAGAATCGGGGTCGCGATGCCCACCCACCTGACCCGCCTTGCCCTCGGCCTCCGGCGTCCCCATCCGGGCCCGGCCCTCCGGTTCGGAGTGGACACCTTCGCGTTCCGGAACGACAGCCGGATCCACCACCGGGGGAAGCCCGACCTCTACGCCAGCCGGTGCTTCGTGCTGGGGCGGGCCGTCGTCCAGTTCCAGCGCTTCGCGCGCTTCGAGCCCGGCGCCCCACGCCTCGCGGCGGCGGAGTACACCGCGCTGGTGCAGCGCATCACGCGCCGCGCGCCGTGGCGCGCGCCGGTGCCGGCGGCCGAGCGCGTCGTCGTCCCTGGGTTCGGGTCGCTGCATGAGCTCACGCGCGAGGAAGAAGCCGCGGTGAAGGCGGGGCTCCCGAGGCGGTTCTGGACGCTCGTGCACTGGACGAACTGGCGCATCATCTTCCCGCTCCCCCGCGCTCAGCAGGAGCGGGTCGCGGCCGAGATCATCGCCGAGCTCCAGGCCGGCCGACCGGCGCAGCTGCTGATCACGGACTTCCCTCGTATCCGCTGCAACCACTCGGTCCTCGCCTTCGACTTCCGGGCGAGCGATCCGGA
>Ga0187893_10005665_pt1 | contig 22161 bp, 18 predicted proteins | sample MA1701074metaG_FD_139574 | JGI IMG/M metagenome (GOLD analysis project Ga0187893, IMG submission 139574) | White microbial mat communities from a basaltic lava cave in the Kipuka Kanohina Cave System on the Island of Hawaii, USA - MA170107-4 metaG ...
CCGCAGCAACCCGCGTGAGGTGTGCGTCAAGATGTCGAGCTACCCAAAGAAGTGGAAGAAGGCTGCGTGATCCCCGTCCCCCTTATCCTCCCAGTATTGGGGCTTGCCGGGGGTGGGATCGGGCGCGGGTTCGCGCGGCTCCTCGTTGGAAACGGGCGCGGGCGGGTGCTGTGCTTCCGCACGCTTGTCGGACGCATCGCGGCGCTCGACGGCGGGAGTGTCGCTCCGGTTGTCCGTCATCGCGGCGCCGTCTGTGGGACGGCCCGTCTGCCGGCGGGCGACGGCAATCCAGACGATCGCGACGGCCACCGCGACCAACGCCGACAGGAGCATCACTGTACGCGATTTGGTCGTCCTGCGCGGCGTCCCGGTCGCGCCGCCCTCTGCGAGGGCGCGAAGCTCGGTGAGGATCTCGTCGTAGCCCGGACGGTCCTCCGGCGACTTCACGAGGCACTTGAGGATCAACCGCTCCAGCGCCTCCGAGTAGCCGCTGTTGATGGTGCGGATCGGCTCCGGTGCCGCCTTGATGTGCTTGTCCATCGCCTCGTACGGCGTCCGGGCGGGGAACGGTGCGGAGAGCGTCGCCATCGTATGAAGCACGCACCCGAGGGCGTAGATGTCCGCGCGGTGATCCACCGGGACGTCCGGGCTGGGCATGATCTGTTCGGGCGCCATGTACTCGGGCGTCCCCAGAACGTCCCCCGTCCCGGTCAGCTTCTCGTCGCCCGCACGCGGGTCGAGGAACTTGGCCATCCCGAAGTCGGTCACGACGGGACGCCCCTCGCGATCGAAGAGGACGTTCGTGGGTTTGAGGTCGCGGTGGACGATCCCCTCCTTCATCGCGGCGGCGAGCGCCCGCGCGACATCCAGTCCAAGACGGGCGATCTCCAGCTCCGTGAACGCCCCGCGCGCCGCCGTGCGCTCGGCAATCTTGCGGTCGAGCGTCCCGCCTTCAAGGCACTCCATCGCCATGTACGGGATGCCGTCGCGGACGCCCGCGCCGTAGATCGTGACGATGCCCGGGTGCCGGAGCCGTCCGAGCGCCTCCGCCTCGCGCTGGTGGCGGGCGGCGATCTGCGCGTCGCCGGGGCGCCGGTCGAGCACCTTGAGAGCGACGAACCGGTTCACCGAGATCTGCCGCACCTTGAGAACGCGGCCGGTCGCGCCCGAGCCGAGCTCGGCGACGGGCGGCTCGAAATCGCCGGCCGGCAGGCCAGGCGCGGGGGCGGGCGTCGCGGCGCGCGGCAAGGCGGAGGCCGGGGAGTCGGCCATGGTCATTCCACCTTCGTTTCCGACTCGAGAACCGTGAAGGCCGACGGGAAATCGGCGCCGAGCTCCACTTCGAGGAGTTCGTATCCCTTGTCGAGCCGCGCGCGATAGACCTTGAGGTCGAGTCCGAGCTTGCTCGCCCCGTCCTCGTCAGGAACGTGCTCGAAATGCTTCAGGCGGACCGGGTCGCCGTAGAGCCAGGGGATCTTCTGGGTGGCCTGGAAGATGGCGATGGGGGTGAGGTTGTCCTTGCACTTCTGCTGGTACCACGTGGAGATCTGGACGGCTACGTCGTGGAGGTCCTTCTTGAGAAGCTCCGCCCCCTCGTGCACGTACGCCTTGACGGTGCCGAGGGCGAGCGCGAGCTTCTCGGCGATCTCGCGTTCCTTCAGGCCCTTCATGCGAAGCTCGTAGACGAGCCGCAGGCGCTCCGGCAGGCGCTCGATCGCCTGCCTCAGGATCCCGCGCATCTCGAGGCTTCCGAGGGTCGAAAGCGCGCTTCGCGTCGTGCCGCACATCTCGGGGAGCGCCTTCTCGGTCTCCTCGCGGCCGGCGCGCGGCACCTGATTGCGGCGCCCGCGGTTCCTGGCGAGCGTGCGCGCCGAGGTCAGGAGGTAGAGCGTGAGCTGCCGTGGAACCTCGTGCCCGGCCTGAAGCCACCGGTGGAGCGTGGCGAACACCTCCTGCACGAGATCCTCGCCGTCGTTGATGAAGATCTCGTCGTTGCCGCGGCGCAGGATGTTGACGATCTTGCGGAAGTAGACCGCGAAGAGGCGTTCGAGGGCGCTTTCGTCGCCTTCGGCCCAGGCCGCGATCAGGGCGCGCACTTCGTCCTTCGGGAGTTCGGGCATGGTGCTTGACCGAGTTCCTTTCCGCGCGCCCCTCTCGCCGAAGGCGCGCATAAGTAGCCCATATGGGCGGCGAGTTCAAGTTCTAATGCATGGCTCCGGGTTCGTCACGGGCCCCACGTCGGCCCTCCACTGGTAGAGATGGCGAGCGGCGGCGGGAGGGTTGTATCGAATCCGTCAGTCTCGTCATCGCGGTCTCCTCATGGGGGAAGATGGACCGGAGGGCGAACTTCATCCCCCGATTCTGGTCGGCGCCGTGCAGATTCCTCGTCATCGGCGATCCTCTGCAGTTGGAGCGTGGATTGGGGCATTCCGGGACGAAGGGGCGTTGTGAGTACTCGCGACCCAGGCGCGTGTTGCAGACGCTGGCCCGTGCGGCTGCCAACGGGCATGATGGCCCAGCGTGACACGCGCGGGCGAGGCCATGTTCTTTCGAATCACCGTGCCCCGGAGCGTTCTTGCCGACTGGTCGGCGGCGAATCCTGGCGGCCGCGAATGGCACTTCTGGTTCTGCATGCAGCTGTGGCGGGTTGTGCACGCCGTACGGCGCTGGCTCCGCGACGGCGGCCAGCTCGTCCTTGGACGGTTGGAAGGGCTCATACCGTTCGACGATGAGCTGGCGCCCGAGCGTTTCCTGAGTGCCGGCTGGACCCCGGATTGGATCGAGATCCGGCGACGGCTCCTGACCGACGACCTCGTGGTCGAGCGCGACGTCGTCGAACTCTGCCGGCGACGCCTGCGCACGAACGACCGGCGTCAGGCCATTCTCTACATCGTGTGGCTCGCCATCGAGATCGACCGATTCATGTGGCGCCGATTCAAGAAGTGGGCGGAACTGGGCGTTGTCGGAGTCGACGGCGTCTTCCGCTCCGCGGAGCGGTGGGCGTACCGCCGGCTGCCAGGCCGCGAGGCGCCGCCCAACTTCCCGGTGACGCTGCCGCTCCGCGACCAGCTGCGGGAGTGGCTGGCGCTCGTGGCGGGATGCCGGCCGCGCCCGGTTCTTCGCATGAAGTCGATCACGGACCCGTGGCCGCGCCCCACTCAAGGAGCGTGGTACGTGCGGCCCAAGAAGCCGGGCAAGGGGCCGATCTTCGCTGGAGACGTCACGAATGGCCTGCTGAAGGCGCAGCTCGCCGTGGTGAGCGGAGAGCCACCGCGCGCGGCCTCCCGCAGCCGCCGCAGGAGCGCACCGTCCGAGGATGATTCCGCAATGGAAAGCGCCGTGTCGCTCGTGCCCACGGAGTTCCGGGTGACGCCGCTGGAGTGGCCGCGCAAGGTCTGCTGGCTGGGCGGCCCGGCGTTCTACATGCTCAATCTTCTGCAGGATCCGGCGTCCATTGAGCCGATTCGGGAGTGCCTGACCGAGCGCGACGCGCCCACGATTGTCTGCGCGGAGGTGGTTCCGAGGGAGTGGCTCGATCTGCGGCCGTGAGTGAGGCGCACGCTGCCATTCTCGAGCGGCAACCGCAGAGACTCGCGTGTCCGCGCCAGCTCAACCGACATGGGGGTGGTCGCTCTTTTTTCGTGACACGGCGCCTCTCGGTTCGTCAGAATTGCGACCTGCCGGGGAATGGTTCAATCGCTCTTTGCCTCGTGCACGCGGGAGCTGCACAGGGCGTTGACGAACGCGGTGCATCCTGAGTTGAGCGCAGTCGAGAGTCAGGGTCACGCGCCCCTGGCACGTCCGGCGGATGAGACTGTTCGCCGACCGCCCGGCCGCGCGTGGCGCGGGAGGGATGGTATGGGCGCGATGGACACTCCCCGGCGCGCGCAGGTCCGTCCTGCGCCGCGACGATTGAACCCCCACCGTGAACCGGTGCGTGACACCGGCCGTTTCCGTCGGTAGGGGCTGCCCGGTCTTCGCGTCGGAGTGCGTCGTGCGATACCAAGAACTGGTCCCGGTGCCTCTCTTCGTCGGCATGTCGAACCTGCGGCCGGCGGAGCGGGAGGCGGCGCTGCGGGTGTGGTTGCGTCTTTGCGTCGCCGGCGATCACGAGTTGATGCACCGGTTGCGCGAGGCGATTGCGCGCGTGGCGCGACTGCGGGACCCCGTTGTGATCTTCGGCGAGCCAGGGACGGGCAAGGAGCTCGTGTCCGCGGCGGTGCACATCGGCAGCCCGCGCGCGGGGAAGGAGTGGCTTGTCGTGACGCCACGCGCCGGCGACACGTTCCGCGCGGAGTTCTTCGGCCATGCGAAGGGAGCGTGGACCGGTGCCGTCGGCGAATCCGAAGGACAGCTCGCCGCGATGGATGGATCGTCGCTCGTACTCGACGATGTGTGCGGAATGGACGACGTCGCCCAGCAGGAGCTTCTGCGTCCCCTGGAGTACGGACGCCGCAGGCGTCTGGGCGAGACGTTCGAGGGAAGGGTGGACGTGCGGATCATCGCCACGACGAATCGGCCGCTCGACGCGGAGGTGGAGCGGGGTCGATTCCGTCAGGATCTGCGGGACCGGCTGGTGGTGCAGTCGCTGGTCGTGCCGCCGCTGCGCGAGCGTGCGAGCGACATTCCGATGCTCGTGGCGCACTTCGCGAAGCAGTGCGCCGCGGAAGGCGCGCCCATGAAGGACTTTTCGCCCGAGGCGGTGCACGTGCTCATGAGGTGCCGCTGGCCAGGCAACGTGCGCGAGCTCCGCAGCGTCGTGCGCCGTGCTGTTGCGCACAGCGCGGGAGCGATCGTGCAGCCAGATGAAGTGGAGAAGGCCATGCTGCCGGAGTCGCAGGTGCTTCCGTCCATCGCATCATCGGCCCCTTCGTGCTCCGCACCGAAGTTGCCATCCGCCGCACGCTCCGTGGATCGGGCCACGACGCGGAAGGAATTGGAGAGCAACGCGGGCAACAAGAGCGAGACTGCGAGAAAGCTGCGGATCAGCCGATCCACGGTGTACCGCAGGCTGCGATAGACGGTTCTGCCGGCGTGCTGCCGGGATGGCCCGCCAGGTGGTGAATTCGTCATCGATTTGACACATGTGTCAAAGTGTGTCTGACACATGTGTCAATTCGGATTTGACACACTTTTCGAGCGCGGCAACTTCTGTGGAAGAACGCCGCAACGCGTTGCCTTGCAGCAGGTGGAGTGGAATCGAGACGACCGCTCCGCCGCGCGGCATGAGCGTTGCATGGGTCCCGTCCATGTCACCCGCGAGCTTTCGACCGGCCGTGCTGTTCGCGGACGAGGACGAGTCGGCCCTTCACCGGATTCTGGTCCGGATCGAGCCGCTCATCATCACGTTCAGCCTGCGGCAGCAGAGGCCGCTCCGAGCCTACATCGAGCAGTGCAAGCCCGAGGTCCTGGTGTTCTCCGACCGCTTCGCCGGAGGCGACGCGAAGCTGCGCGCGGTGCTCGCGGAAGTGAAGACCATGTGCACGCTGCCCATCCTCATCCTCGTGGAGGAGGTGACGCCCGGCGTCCTCGCCCGGTGGCAGCAGGCGGGCGCCACGGACGTCATCATCCACCCGGGCCGGGTCGAAGCGAGAATCGAGGCGATGCTCCAGCGGATCCTGGCCGTGGCCTACGACACGGGGGCAGCGTGAGGGAATCGAATCTGCAGGAGATGCGACGGCAACATGAGGCGATTGGCTGCGGATACCGTGTGAGCAGGAAGCAAGGAAGAACAAGCACCGAGAATCAACGTCGACGGTCATAGCCGGCCGTCGATGACGAGTTGACGCGCGGCGCGAGAGCCGCGTGGAGTTCGAGGAGGGCCGAGAGCGGCCCTCGCGATCCCGCTCTTTCCCTGTCCTAGACGAGCGCGCGGAGACCGCGGTGGTCCCCGGGTGTGGCGCTCAAGGTCCGTCCTCAGGAGCGAAGCGATGGGTGTCGGCGCGGAATGCGAAACGGCGAGCGAATCGCGCATGCGCGCGGGACTCTTCGTGGTCGTCGAGGCCGACGACGCGCGCCGTCGCGCCCTCCTCGCGTCGGCGCCGCGCGCCTGGTTCTACGTCGCGGCCGACGACGCGGACGCGGTCAGGCGCGCCGTCGACCGCTACGCGGTCGCGGGCGTGATCGTGTCCGAGCGCGCCGCGGACAGCGCGACGATCGTCTCCGAGATCGCGTCGCTTGGCGTGCCCGTCGTCGTCCTCGCGGAGTCTGACGCGAACGCCTGGCGCGAGCGCGGGGCCGTCGCCGTATTGCCGCATCCGGCGCGCGTGCCGGACAGCGCCGTCGCGCTCGCGGGGCGTCTTGAGGAGATGGCGCTCGCGTCGTGGCTCGAAGGAGGCGCACGATGATGACGACGCTCTTGGCGATCGCGCTTCTCGGATCGCCGACGACGGCCGGTCCGTGCGAGCGCTTCGACGCCGACGGACGCCTCATCGAGCGGATCTGGCCGCACGATGGGCGGCTCCTCCAGTACACGTGGGACACGATGATCGACCGCGTGAGCCGGATCGACGGCGGCACCCAGAGGGACGGCGTCGTCTGGACGCACTGCTTCGCGTACGACGCCGCCGGTGCGCTGACGAAGGAGTGGGACTGCGCGGGCGACGCGCACGCGCTCGACGCGAAGGCCGCGATCGACATGGAGCGCGGCTCTGCGCTCGCCGCACACACGCACGGAGGCGGGAAATGAAGGAACGGTCGCGCGCGTCTGCGGGTGGCGGGATCGCGCTCGTCGCGGTCGCCGCTTCGGCCGCACTTGCACTTGCGTACGCGCTGGGTGCGAGCACCTCGTCGGCAGCCCCGCATCACGCTCCGGAGGACGCGCTCGCGAAAGCGAGGCGCCTCCTCGAGGAGGGCAAGCCGTCCGAGGCGCGGGCGCTGTGTCTCGAAGAATTGAAACGGAACCCGACGAGCGCGAGGGTGCTTCGCGCGCTCGCCGCCTGCGCGAGAGACTCGGGCGACGACGAGGAGGCGACGCGCCTCTTGGAGCGCGTCGTCGCGCTTGACCGGAAGGACGCCTCCGCCTGGCGGCAGCTCGCGTTCGCCTACCGCCGCGCTGGCCGGACGATGGAGGCGCTCGCGGCGGCGGAGACGGCGATGGGGCTCTCGCCCGAGCGCGACCCCGCGCTCGTGCAGCTCGTGGCGAAGCTCATGTCCGCCGGGCCGGAGTCGCCGCTGGCGCGGACATCGCCCGGCATTCCACGCGCGGCGACTCCCGGGATGGTCGATCCGATGCCGCACGTGCCACGCCCCGGGGCGGCGCCGGATGCGCGAATGCTGATGAATCCAAGATAGAAGGAGACTTGGAGATGGAAGACGTGAGGCTGGAGCTTGCGAGGCTGCGCCGCAGGATGCGTGTGCAGACAATCGCAGGCATCGGAGTTGTAGTGGCCGCCGTCTTCGTAATGGGCGGGGCCGATGTCGTGGCGAAGTCGGGTGTCGGACTCTTCGTCGAGTCGGACGCCTACAAGGTGCGCACGCAGGATGCGTCGAGCACGCTCCAGGACCGGCTCGTCGTGACAGGCGGAGTCGCCACGTCGCGCCTGAAGGTAGCGAACGGCAACCTCGTTCTGGCATCGCAGTCCTCGACGTCGGTGACGGACGCGGGGACGCTCTGGTACGACAGCTCGACGGGCGTCCTCAAGTACCGCGACTCGACGGGCTGGATTTCGACGAAGACGTCGAGCTTCGCGAGCACGGCCCGCGTCTTGGGGCGGAAGTCGGCGGGGGCGGGCGACGCGGAGGAATGCACGCTCTCGGACATCCTGGACTTCGTCGGGAGCGCCGCGCAGGGGGACATCCTCTACCGCGACGCGTCGGGATGGGCGCGCCTCGGCGCCGGGACAAGCGGACAGGTGCTGAAGACGCAGGGAAGCGGCGCCAATCCCCTCTGGGCGACCCAGAGCGTCCCGACGGTTTCGACGACGGCGCGCGTCCTTGGCCGGAAGTCCGCGGGCGGCGGCGACTCCGAGGAATGCACGCTCTCGGACATCCTGGACTTCGTCGGGAGCGCGGCGCAGGGGGACATCCTCTACCGCGGGGCGTCGGGATGGGTGCGGCTCGCCGCCGGCACGAGTGGTCAGGTGTTGAAGACGCAGGGGAGCAGCGCCAATCCGGTGTGGGCCACCCTGCCCGCCCAGGCACTCCCGACAGGCTATCTCGATGGCCTCCAGATGGACGCCATCAGCGCGACCCAGGTGCAACTGGCGGCCGGACGCTGCCGAGACAAGGACGACACTTTTGACATCGTGCTCTCGTCAAGCGACACGGCGACCATCACGACGTCGAGCGACATCGATTTCACGGAGGCCGCCAACACCTGGTATTACGCATGGGTCATCGCGGACTCGTCTGGCACCAACGCGACTCGCGCGTTCCTTTCGTCGAGTTCTACGTCCCCAACTCTGCCTTCGGGCTACGACAAGTGCAGGCGGGTGGGGGCGGCTCGCAACGACGGTTCTTCCAACTTTCGTCAGGGCGTGACGAACGGCCGCGCGTCCCCGCGTCTCTTCTGGTTCAGCGCGGGAGTGCTGGTTCTGAATGCCGCCGGCGTTCAGACGACCACGCAGACGCTGTCGCTCGCCACGATGATGCCGACCACCTCCGGGCGCGCCCTCATCGCTGCCGTTGGATCGTCCACGTCCTGGAACGCGCTACGCGTGCGACGCCCCGGCGACAGCGCGTGGACGGAGTACGGGACGCTCCAGGCGGTCACGTCGGCGGGCTCGAATCTCACGTCGTGGTCGTCGAACGACATCGTGACCAACGCGAGCCAGCAGATCGAGTGGAAGAACGACAACGGCAACGCCATGTCCAACTCGATCGAAGTGAAGGGCTATTACGACGAGCCGTAGTTGAGCGCACAGAGAAAGGAAACCGCCATGAAATCACTGCCGTGGATCATCCTCCTCGTGGTCCTCGCCGCGGCGGCCGCCTGGTCGCAGCAGCAGCAGCCGGTCAGCGGCTCCGCCTTCGTCAGCGATTGGAACTCGGTCTGCGTCGGCGGCGAGGCTCAGCTGACCAACGGCCAGGTCACGATCACGCTCCCGAGCTGGTTCGAGTCACGGGCCACGTCGCAGGGCCGGACCGTGTCGCTCACGCCGAAGGAGGGATGGTCGCCGCTGTACGCCGGCCCCGTCTCCAGCGGACAGTTCACGGTGTCGACGACGAGCGCCGGGAGCAGCACGCAGACCTTCTACTGGGTGGTCACCGCACGACGTCCGTAGCGGCGGAGGTCCTCAATATGCTCACTCGCACACTCTTCATGATTTGGGGCATCGCGCTGCCGGCGTCCGCGTGGGGACAGAGCGTGATGCTCATGTCCGCCGGGCCGGAGTCGCCGCTGGCGCGGACATCGCCCGGCATTCCACGCGCGGCGACTCCCGGGATGGTCGATCCGATGCCGCACGTGCCACGCCCCGGTGAGGCGCCCGACGCGCGAATGCGGATGAACCCCAGATAGGAGGAGGCTCGACATGGATGACGTGAGGCGCGAACTCGCGGCGCTGCGGCGCCGCATGAGACTTCAAGCGGTGCTCGGGATCGGATTCCTCGTCGCTGCCATCTTCGCGATGGGAGGTGCCGACGTCGTCGCGACCACCGGTGTCCACCTGTTCGTCGAGTCAGATGCCTACAAGGTGAAGAGCCAGGATGCGTCGAGCGCGATGCAGGAGAGGCTCGTCGTCACCGGGGGCGTCAACACGGCTCGTGTGAAAATCCTCAATGGCAATATCGTATTGGCCTCTCAGAGTGCGGACCCGGGCATCACAGATGCAGGAACGTTGTGGTACGACAGCACGGCAGGGATTTTGAAGTTCCGCGATGCCTCCGGGTGGATCTCGACGAAAACCCCGACGCTGTCCGCTACATCGCGCGTCCTCGGGCGCAAATCGTCTGGAGGCGGGGACGCGGAGGAGTGCACGCTGTCCGATGTCCTGGACTTTGTAGGCAGTGCCGCCCAAGGAGACTTGCTATACAGAAGCTCTTCGGGTTGGACGCGCCTAGCCGCAGGCACGAGTGGCCAGTTCCTCAAAACGCAGGGTTCTGGCGCAAACCCCACATGGGGCACGCCGAGCAGCAGCCACGTGCTCAACGTGCAAGCAGGCCTTGTTGGCACTGTCGGCTCAGGCGAGGACACGCTGTACACCTACGACCTGCCTGCAAACACCCTTGATGCGAACAACAAGGGTGTGCGGATTACAGCCAAGGGGGAATTCGCTAATACCACCAGCAATACGACCCTAAAGCTCTACTTCGGAACCGCCTCGACAACGGTCACGCTGCCTAAGACTGTGTCAGCAGCCTCGTGGGAGGCCGAGTGGATCGTCATCCGTACAGCGGTCAACACGCAGATCGCGTACTGGCGCGTCCACTACACCTCTGCAGCATCGGATGCCGTCAAGAGATACGCCACAGCTACGCTACCGACGCAAGACGATGGAGCCGCTATCACAGTTAAGGTGACGGGGGAAGGGACGAGCAACAACGACATTACGGCTGATTTCTTATTTGTAGAGAAGCTGGCGCAATGATCGGCGACGGCCAGCACACAGGCCCCGTGCGCAGGTCATTCGCTTGGCGGCGTCACGATCAACGCAACGACGTCAATTAGACCATCGAGGAGGACACATTATGCGCAGAACGCTGGCCTTGGTCGCGTGCGTCGCAGCTGGACTTGCGACGTGGGCGGCCGCGCAGGACGAACCAGGCACGCTCTTCACCACGTACGGAACCGTCAACGAGTCTGTAACGATCACCGGCGCGTCACAGCTCCAGAACGGCGAGGCCGTAGTGTCGCTTCCAGCCTGGTTCGAGGATCGCTGCAAGACCGAGGGAAGGCACGTCCTTCTGACTTGCAAGGGCGGATGGTCGCCTCTCTGGTCCAGTGCCGTGAGCAACGGCCAGTTCACGGTGCAGACCAACGGTGGCGGAAACAGCACGCAGGTCTTCTGGTGGCAGGTGACCGCGCGTCTCAAGTGAACCGAGGTGAGACCATGTGGCTTCGCGTCGCGATTGGAGTCTGCCTGCTCGCAGCTACGGCGCATTCGCAGAGCATCATCATCTCGTCCGGCTCGACCGTGACCGTCGGCCCGGGCGGGGAGTTGGTCGTGCTCGAATCCTCCGGCGTGGAGGTCCAGTCGGGCGGAGCACTGGAGATGCTGGGTTCATCGAGCGCCAATGCGTTCTTTACGGGTCCCTCTGGTCGCGCGCCGATCACCGTCATCTCCGGCGGGACGGTGCACTTCTCGTTCGCGAGCTTCACGCTGCTTTCGACATTCACCCTACAGTCGGGCGGAAAGCTACTCCGCATGTGGGACACTTCGTTCGCCGAGAGCGGCGGGTCGTCCGCCGCCTGGATCGACATCTCGGCGTGCGGGACAGGCGACCGCAACAACGTGCCTTTCTCGCTGAACCGGGTGACGTTCAACGACACGTCGGGGACGCCCGCGAGGAAGTCGGTCAAGTCGGGCGCGAACACGCCGCTAGTCCGGATGCTTGGCGAGATGTACGCGCACGGGAACCGCTGGGGCGAGCTCTACGACGACGACAGCTCCGATCGCGTCACGTGGAACACCGGTGCGGTCGCTCGTGACGACGGCGCCACGTTTCATACGCTGGAGGACGCCCTCAAGAGCTCCACGACGACGGCGTCGTCCATCATCACGTCGAATCTCGGGGCGAACGCGTTCGTCGACGACGTCGTGGACTGGAACCTCTGCTCGGCATCCAGCAGCTCGGGGCCGACGGTTCGGAGCGCGTGCCTTGCCCCAATGATCGGCGCGGCCGTCTGCGACTCGGACTTTGACATCGTCAGCCTGGGCGCACGCGGCAAGATCATCAATTGCGTTATTGGGCGCGCCGCGGTGGCCCCCGTCACCACCATCACGCTGGCCACCACGATCACAGGGGGAGTCAGCGAGACGGCGGACATCGTGAACTGCACGATGTTCCCCGTCGACGGGCAGACGATGGGCATCGCGTACAACGCGCTGACTCGCACCCTCATCGGCACGGGCGCGACGCTCTACGGGAACACCACCAACAGTTCGCTCAACACAGCGACTTCGTCGTTCTTCGCGAGCGCCAGCGCATACGACCTCCACCTCGTCAGTCCCGGTGGAAATGCCGCCATCGACGAGGCGCCCGACGGCACGACGGGCGAAGCCGACTGGGAGGGCACGCCGCGCGGCATCGGAGGCAAGTCCGGCGGGAGCGAGTGCTGGGACTACGGCGCCGACGAATACGTGTCTGGCGCGGCGATGCCGACGATGTCCCATTCGACGAACACGTCGTCCTCCATCACGTGGAGCTGGACCAACCTCGCGTTCGAGGTCAGCTACAGCGTCTACGCGGGCAGCCACTCGGGGGGCGAGTCCGCCCTCCACACCACGAGCGGCGCGGACATCCTCTCCTGGGAGGAAACCAGCCTCTCCGAAAACACGCAGTACACGAGGCATGTCCACGCGAACTATTCCGAGTGCCCGGGCGTTCCCAGCGCGACGGCGAGCGCCTACAGCAGCGTCCACAGCCCCGACGGCTCGGACTTCTCCGTCAGCTCCCCCTCGAACAACACGGTCAACGTCACCGTGGTCGCATTCGCCAACCAGTCGGCCGGGCTCTCCGGCCGCCGGATCGAGCGGAGCGCGAACGGCACCGCCGACTGGGTCGTCGCGCAGGACTGGACGAGCTCGACGAGCACCTTCGTCGACACTGTCGCCGCGGGCACCTGGTACTACCGCGTGGCCTTCCGGAACGGCGACGCGGACGCGACGACGCCGTCCGTCTCCGAGAGCGTGTCCGTCGCCGGGACCTACTCGCCGCCCGCGCCCCCCGGCGGCTTGAAGGCGGTCGCAGGTGCGGGCCAGGTGTCGCTCACCTGGAACGCGGGGACGGAGAGCGACCTCGCGGGATACAACGTCTACCGTAGTACGACCTCCGGCAGCGGCTACTCCAAGATCAACGGTAGCACGCTCGTCGCGTCGACCTCCTACACCGACACAGGCGTCTCCGGCGGCACGCCCTACTACTACGTCGTGCGGGCCGTCGGCGCCTACGGCGAGGAGAGCTCGAATTCGAACGAGGCGACGGCCACCCCGAGCGGCTCGGGCGCACTCCCGCCGCCGCAGAATCTCCGCGTGACGCCGTACCCCAACTCGAACCACCTCAAGTGGGACGCCGTGTCCGGGGCACTCGGGTACAAGGTCTACCGCAAGGTCGGGAGCGGCGGCTCGTGGACCCTCCACACCGACCTCGCGTCGCCGCCGCAGGCGTCGCCCCGGCTCGTGACGGGCACGGAGTTCCGCGACAGCAGCCTCACGAACGGCCAGGAGTACTTCTACAAGGTCACAGCGGTAGGGCCATAGCCATGAAGAGAAAACTCGTCGTTTCGGTCGTCGCCGGCCTGGCGATCTCGGTCGTCGCTGTCGCCGTCGCGAAGCGCAGGCCGCCCGTGCCGAAGCCGCAGCAGGCGCGCTTCGTCGCGCGCACGGCCTCGGAGCCGCGCGATAGGGAGCCGACCGTCGCGCCCGTGGATCGGCCCGCCGTCGAGGCGCGCCATGAACAGGGGGAGGTCCTCCCGCCGAAGGAGACCGCGCGGAAGATGGACGAGGCCGCGCTCCGCGGGCTCGTGCAGAACCTGAAGCTCGCGGCGCTCCGCGAGCAGACTGCGATCCGCGAGAGCATCGTCAAGAACCTGAAGCGCCGCGGCCCGAAGGCGAGGGAGATCCTCGCCCAGGAGATGGCCGTCGAGACGAACCCGCACGTCGTCTCCGCCCTGGAAGCCGCGATCAAGGAGATGCCATGAGACGCACGCTCGCCATCGCCTTGCTCTTCGCACTCGCGCCGCTCCTCCCGTCGCGCGCGGCCGGGTTCCGGTACGAGCCGCTCGACTGGGACGAGCGCGTGCCGCACCCGGAGGAAGGCTACCTGGCCTGGACGCCCTGGATGCTTGTACAGGAGGAGTCCGGCTCGCCCTCGAGCCCGAGCGTCGCGACCGACAGCGCCGCCATCGCGCACGTGGCGTGGTCCGCGTTCAACGGCAGCTACGGGGACATCTACTACGCCAACACCGACTGGACCACGCGCGAGTTCACCGGCTTCTCGAACCGCATCAACGTCTCGAACACCACGTCAGCCTCCTCGTACGACGCGGATGTCGCCGTCAACTCGTCGGACGAGGTGTGCGTCGTCTGGACCGAGCAGGTCGCCAGCGACCGGACGGACATCTACTACAGGAAGCGAAGCACGAACGCCACATGGACAACGGCGACAGCGATCCTGACCGGCGCCTCGAACGTCTACTACTCGAACGCGCACGTCGCCACCGTCGGGACGACGATGCACGTCGTGGCGCTCAAGACCGACACGAACGAGTCGGGCAGCACGTCGGTCGTCCACTACATCGACGGCACGGGCGCGAGCACGATCGCCACGCTCTCGGGGAGCGCGGGGGCCGTGACGGCGCCCTACGACCTCGCCGTGTCGAGCGGCGGGTATCTCGCCACCACGTGGGCGGAGAACGTCACGTCCGGCACCAGCTACGCGCGGCTCGGCCGCTACGGCACGAGCTGGAGCACGACGGACCTGGAGACGTCGACGTCCGGTGGGCTCGTCTCGCATCCGGTCGGCGGCGGCAATTACGCTGCTTTCGTCGCCTACGGCTGGGGCAGCCCCGCCCAATACGGGATTTACCCGGAATCGGGCGGCTCGCCCACCACCGGCGACAGCGGGAGCCTGCCGACCACCGTGACCGTGAGCGGCCCCCCGCTCCTCGACTCGCGGAAGAACATCATCGTCGGTCCGACGATGCGCGTGCGACGCGCCAGCGGCGCTGGCACCGAAGTGTGGGGACGGGGGCCCGAGACCACCCCGTATACCTCCACGTTCCACCGCGCGGCGATCGACAAGTGGGACCGCGTGCACGCCACGCAGGCGTCGCCCGGACTCTACGCGCACACGTATGACCCGAACCTCGGGGCGCAGTCCGGGATGATGGTCGGGTTCGGCCCGAACGCCACCGCCGATGTCACAAACGGCAACCTCCTCCTCGACTTCCCGTTCTTCTCCGACGCCGGGTACGGCGTGCCGGGCGCGTTCGGTCTCTACTACAACTCGAAGCTCCACCAGCGGACCGTCATGGGCGACGGCTGGACGCACGCCTACCAGATGACGCTCTTCGCGGGCGTCGCGAACCTCGGCAACAGCGTCTACGTCACCTTCCCGGACGGGCGCACCGTCGTCTTCTGGCGCCAGGACGTGGACGTCGACGGGACGTGGACGACGCACCCGGCGTTCGACTTCATGGCGCGCGTCCAGAAGGACCAGCCGACGACCGGCGAGTACACGATGCAGACCTTTGGCGGGACGAAGTACATCTTCAACTCGCGCGGCAAGCTGAAGCAGATCAAGGACGTGAGCGACAACGCGCTCACGATCGCCTACGCCGGTGGCGGCGACAGCCCGCAGCGCGTCCAGACCATCACCGACACGTCGGGCCGGACGACGCAGCTCGACTACCAGAACGGCCGCCTCGACATGGTTCAGCACACGACGGCCGGGGGCCTCTGCGCGTGGAAGGTGAATTACGACACGAACGGGCAGGTGAACACGATCGAGTACGACTACAACAACGTCGAGCAAAAGCGCACGTGGACGCTCGAGTGGTACTCGGCCGACGACCTCGCGAACCACAAGCAGAAGGACTACCTGGAGAAGCTGCGGACTCCGCTCGGCAGCCCGGCCAACTACCACTGGGAGTACACCTGGTACCCGGACGGGAGCGCGCGGAAGGTGATCGACCCGAGCGTGAACCTCGTGACGGACGACGACGACTACGCCGCCTCGCCAACGTCTCACAGCGGGGTGCGCATCCTCACCTACACGAACCCGGCCCACACCTACGGATCCTCCATCACGAACCCGTCCAGCGAGTTCAAGAACCGCCGCGAGAAAAGCACGCACTACGAGTACACGTATTTCATGCACCTCGTGCACAAAGTCACGAACGCCGCGAGCCAGGCGACAAAGTGGACGTACTACGGCAGCCCCGGCACGCCCGGCTACGCACGCTGGCGGAAGCCGAAGAAAATGCTCATGCCCTACGGCGTCGGGACCAGCGACAGCGACAAGGTCACCTACGAGTACCGGTACGGCAACCCGACCGGGAGCTGGGACACGGAGGGCGACCAGTGGCCCGGGCTCCTCCGCGAGGAGCTCATCCCGAGCGCGTTCCCGAGCGGCGGCTCGCAGTCGAGTTTCACGAAGAAGTACACGTACACCGACGGCTCGACGAGCGGCCTCTACCTCGTCGCGACGTCGGAGGACCCGTACACGCGCACGACAAGCTACACCTACGACTCGAACGGGCGCCTGCGGTTCGTAAACCATCCGACGGTTACGCTCCCGAACGGCACGCAGTCGGCCGTCGACGAGACGGGCTACGACGCGAGCGGCCGCGTGAGCTACGTGAAGAGCCCCGGCAACCGGACGGTCTCGAACGCGTACTCCCACGCGAGCGGACTCCCGACGACGGTCACGATGGGCGACCAGGAGGAGACGCTCGACTACGAGGTCGACGGGAAACTGAAGCGGTCGCAGAAGACTGTCGGCTCGCAGACGATCACGACCGAGTACCTGTACACAATCCACGGCCAGGTGAAGAGGCGGACCGAGACCGGTGTCTCCGGGACGCCCTACGTCGAGTACACCTACGACAAGGACGGGAACAACACCGTCGAGGACCCCTCGGACGGCGCAACCCTCAACCGCGCCTTCGACCCCCTCGGGCGCATGAACGAGGTCGAGTACCCGGCCTACATCGAGTGGACGTACCACTACGACCGCGAGGGGGCGCTCCGGCGGAGCACGCCGCCGGTGCCGTATTCCGGCGGGACGAACGAGGGGAAGACCGAGACGAAGTACGACTCGATCGGCCGGGCCGCGAGCTCGCGCGTGCTTTTCGCCGGGTCGTCGACGTGGCTGGAGACCGTCAACACCTACGACGAGACGATCGACAGCAAGGTCCTGACCGGCTTCCTGACGAAGTCGACCGTCGGGAGTCAGGACACGAAGTACGTTTACGACTGCCGGGGGAATCTCGAAGAGGCGCGGCTGCCCGACAACGCGACGGTCAGCCACACCTGCCACGACAAGCTCGACCGCGCGTTCATCTCGAAGACGGTGAAGTCGAGCACGTTCCAGCAGGGCACGTTCACGAGGTACGACGAGCGCGGCCGCGTGAAGGAGACCGTGAGCCTCGCCGACAACGTCTCCTGCGGGAACGAGAGCCCGACCTTCGGCCCGGACGACCTCACGAGCCAGATCACGCGCGACCCGGACGATCTCGTGACGAAGGTCGCCGACCCGCTCGGGCGGCGCTTCCACATGACCTACACGCCCGGAGAGGGGCTGCCGGACGAGGTGAAGGACCACAATAGCATCACCATCTCGAAGACGCTCCACGAGAACGGCGCCGTGTCTGAGCAGAAGGTCGCGAACTCCTCCGGCGGCCTCCAGACGGTGGCGAGCTACGCCTACAACGGGTGGGGGAAGGTCGCGAGCGTGACCGACGCCTTCTCGAACGACACCGTCAACACGTACAACAGCCGGGGGCTCTTGACCCAGACGGAGACGCCGCTCGGCCGGCGCGTCAATTTCACCTACACCGACGACGGTCTTGTCGAGTTCAAGAAGATCGACGAGCCCGGCCTCAACATCCAGGTGAAGTACGAGTACGACCTCCAGCGGCGGCTGGAGAAGTGGACCGTCCACAACCCCGCCAGCGGCACGCTCTCCGCGGTCTACAAGCAGACGCTGAACGGCGCGGGCCAGATCGTCGAGTTCACGTACCCGGACAACTCGACCGAGTACTGGACCTACGACTCCCTGGGGCGGCTCTACACGCACACCGATCTGAACAGCGTCGTCACGACCTACTCCTACGACAGCCTCAACCGCGTCTCCAACGAGACGCGCACGCAGAGCTCGACGACCCTGTCGAACATCGACTACCAGTACACGGACGCGGGGCAGATCAAGAAGGTGATCCAGAACGCCGGGACGGGAACCACGGTCGAGTACATGAACGGCTCGGGCTCCGGCTACGACGTCCATGGACGCCTCACGCATGTGAGCATCCTGATCGGCGCGACCGTGTGGAAGAAGATGGTCTACGCCTACGACGACAGCTCGAACCTGATCTCCGCCACGCTCAAGAACTCCGACGACAGCACGGACGAGGCGCTGTCCTATGCCTACAACAACCTGAACCAGCTCACCCAGGTGTCGCGGAGCAGCACCGTGATCGCGCAGTACGTCTACGATCCCGCCGGGCGCGTCCTCGCGCAGGTCCTTCAGCAGTCGATCCAGACCGTGAACCAGTACGACGCGGCCGGGAGGCTCACGCGGCAGACGTCGGTGAAACTCCCGGGCGTCATCGTCTCCGACCTTGAGCGCGTCTACGACGACGACGGCCTCGTCGTCGAGGAGTGGCTGCACCACCTCGGTGTCCACTGGGAGCACGACTACGACAACGCGATGCGCCTGACGGACACGGAGCTCTTCGGGAACGGCGGCGGGGCGCCGACCTTCACGAACACGTTCACGACCGACTCCGGGACGGACCCGGAGTCGGCCTACTCCACCGAGGTGTCGGCGACGCCGGGCAGCATCACGACGGTGCCGGGTTACGAGTGGCACGGCCAGTACGACAACGCGGGCAACATCGCGCAGTGGCGCGAGACGGCCAGCGGCACCATGACGACGCGCACGCACAACAACCGCTCGCAGCTCACGCAGGAGACGTTCCCGAACGGCGACAAGGTGGACTTCGTCTACGACTACCAGGGCAACCAGACGAAGGAGAAGTTCTGGCCGTTCGGCTGGACCTCGGAAGAAGACGGGAAGTACAAGGAGATCCGCACCCGGCAGTTCGGCGGGAACAACGAGGTCGCGTACTTCATGCTTCAGACGCGCACCTCGGACGGCGACTCGCTGACGACCAACGTCGATCACCAGTACATCTATCGCGGCGACTGGGTCCGGATCGCGAAGCAGGACCAGATCCCCGCGACCCACCAGCTCGAATGGTTCGTCCACCATGGGGCGAATATCTGGAGCGAGTACAGCCAGCCCGCGGGCGGAAGCTACACGAAAGTCGCGGTGAACGTCTCGACCGGCACCGACGCGCATCTCGCGCGCTACGACGTCACGGGCGGGACCTACTCCCTCTACCTCAACACCGCGATCGGCTCGACGCACCGGATCGTGAACTCGTCCGGCAACATCCTCAACCAGGACCTCATGACCCCGTGGGGCAAGGCGATCCCCGGCTACTCGTGGACGGACGGCGTCGCCAACCGCTACGGGCTGACCGGCCAGGAGCGCGACAAGGAGACGGCCTCCCCGAGCGGCGGGTTCGACACGACGGGCGAGATGCACTACCGGGCGCGGGCGTACTCGCCCCGGCAGATGCGGTTCCTGCAGAATGATCCGCCGGTCGAACGAAGACCGGAAGCACACTACGCGTACGTTTCAAACAACCCCGTGTCATCGACCGACAGCTCTGGACTTCAGGATGACTACACGCCTCTCACGATAGACGAGATCGCGATGGTGCAGGAAATGCTGAAGACCAAGACGTTGAATCAGCTGGGGGTCATTTTCACCAAGTCCGGCGGGTATCAGTGGAAGGACCGTGCGAAGAGCCCGGCGCTGATCGCGTACTACGAAGCACTGCACAAAGACGTCGCGATTGCAGTGGAGACTCACGACGCACAGTTGTCAGCACAGTTGATCGCCAGTGTCCGCGTTCTCGGTCACTCGCTGGCCAGCATCCGCGCAATGACGTCCTCGCAGAGATTCGGCCTAGTCTTCAGCTCGCGCGGAATCACCGATGTCGAACGCGATCTCATCCTCAGCGATGAGGATCATGAGTGGTTCACGTCGGAGAATGACCGGTGGTTGGGTTACTTTGGGACCGCTCTCGGCCTCATGATGCCGACCGGCGGAGGATCCGCTGTGAGTGCGGGTGGGGAGGCAGCTCGGCAGGCGCTCTTTGCTGAGGCTCGCGCCGCATTGCGCAGAGCTGTGGCACGCGCAGCGACCAAGCAGGCGACGTCCGCGGTTGGGAGACAGGTAGTGGACCAGGCGCTCGAGACAGCACTGCGCAAGGCAGGAATGTCCGAGCAGTCGATCGTAAACCTCCGCAATGCTGGCTACACATTTACAGCCGGAGCGAATCGATACGATTTTGCCGGTAGGTTCGTTGGCGTCCAATCGGGCGCCATCAACCAAGGCATCAGCGCCACTCAGCGCGACATTCTGAAGGATTGGTTCACTCTACTGAAAAGCGGGAAGTCCGGGCCCTCTCCGACCGGCCTCTTGAACAACGACACTCTGATTCGCTACCATGAGATCGCGCGAAGAGCCATCCAACAGAGCGGTGACCCCACACAGGTGCAGCGCCTCAGCGCGATCGAAGTGGAGCTCCTACAACGCGGAGTACGGCCATGAAGGCAGGTCCTGTGCAGAGCCAAGTCTATCTGCTGGTGCTTCTTGAACGGCAGCTCCGACTTGCAGCGCTCGGTCCCCGCGCTGGACCCGCACTGACATTCGACGGCGAGCGGTTCGGCGCTTCGAACGACACATCCTTGCCGTTCCTTTGGGACTGGCTGCGCGCCTCCGATCATGGCATCGTTGGATTGCAGGGAACGATGATGGATGAGCTGACCCCAGCCATCCGCGCGCGGCTTTCTGTATTCGACTACGTCGAGTTCCAACCCGGCCAGTTGCGGGTGTGGTTCTCAGAGACTCGTCGCGCAGATCGGGATTGTTCGCAAATGCTGGCAGATCCCCCATATGTTACCCCGTCAGGTCGGCTAGCCGTCGTGATCGGTCTTCTCGACTTCGAGCCCTTCTTGCGTCAACGTGCCAGCGCGCGTTCAACATGGACCGCGTGATCACCCGCTGAGTCGTCTCGTTCCTCCCACGCTTTCCTGACCGGCCAGGAACGCGACAAGGAAACCGCCTCGCCGATGGGCGGCTTCGACGCGACCGGGGAGATGCACTACCGCGCGCGCGCGTACTCGCCCCGCCAGATGCGGTTCCTGCAGAATGATCCGCCGGTGGGGAACCGGCCGGAGAAACACTACGCGTATGTGGCGAACAATCCGGTCAGCCTGACCGACCCAACAGGTAACGATCCTCACGACCACCACTGGTTCCCCAAGGACAAGAAGTTCACGCCATACTGGGAGACACTCTTTGGCAAGGACTTCAATCCTGACATGTTCACTAGCCGGATCGCGGAAGACCTGCACATTGAGAAGGGACCTCTGTCCATCCATGCAAAGGGCGGTGTATGGGCAGACGGCTACAGCAACGAGATCTGGAATGTATTGAAGGGATACGGCGATCCATCACGAATGAGTCCTGCAGCAATCGCAGAGGCGCGTCGCGCCGTCATCGAGAAAGTCTCCCGCACGCAGGGCATTCTCGACATATCACTGGCGGATATTCACTTCTACAAGAAGCCGCAACTCAAGACGCATGATGTCTATGGAGACCTATTGCTCCGCGCCCACGATGGGCCAGACATCGCCAACATCCACGGCGCCCAGGCACGAGCCCGCATGCAAGACCTGCTAAGACGAATGGAGACACACGGCGGCGAAGCTATGATGAAAGCGCGCGCCTGGCTCGGCCGGTTCCTCAAGGCGGGCCCGTTCATAGTACTCTTCGCCTACCTTAACAGAGAAGCATACGCCAAAGCATGGAAGGAAGGCGGCGCAGTTGGTGTTGCCGCCAGAATCGTCAAGGATGGCCTGTGGGTAGACGAGATCAAGGCCATTGCGAGCGGCGACGCTTGGAATGAAGCAATTGCGGCACTGAACTACATACAAGACAGAGTAGGCGCAGTGGAGGTGGGCGGTCTTTCCGGTTTTCGCAAGGCAACCGGCAATCCGGAGGCCACGTGGAGACAACTCCGAGACGGATGGAGAACCTATCAGTACGTTGTGACGGGGGTGGACTACGAAGCCGTCAGGCGTGGTGAGCACCATTCGCTCTCAAGTTTCTGGGGGGTCTTGCCGATGAGTCCTTTGGTGCGGATGCGCCGAGAGAGGGACTCAGATGAGCATGCCAAAGACTCCCGAGGGGAGCGAATGC
>Ga0187893_10005667_pt1 | contig 22160 bp, 26 predicted proteins | sample MA1701074metaG_FD_139574 | JGI IMG/M metagenome (GOLD analysis project Ga0187893, IMG submission 139574) | White microbial mat communities from a basaltic lava cave in the Kipuka Kanohina Cave System on the Island of Hawaii, USA - MA170107-4 metaG ...
ATCATATTTCAAAAGCTGTTTTGTTTCTCCATCATAAAACTTCCAGTAGTTGGCGATGCTTGCATAAGAAGAAGCTAATTGCAATTTGATAGCCGGATCTTTTTTCATTTCTTCAAACATATATTTCAATCGCACATCACGCAACTTTACCAATGTAGGATTATTGATATCAATAGATAGTTTGATGCCGTAAGATGTTTCATAACGATTAGTGCTTCCCGGGTATCCCCATACCATGGTGAAATCGCCTTCTCTCACTCCTTTAAGAGATACAGGCAAAAACCATTTTGGCTTCAATGGTTTATTATCGCTGCTATATTTTGCCGGTTTACCTTCAGCATTTGTATAAACACGGAACACAGAAAAATCACCTGTATGACGTGGCCATTCCCAGTTATCAGTATCGCCGCCAAATTTTCCAACACTTTCCGGCGGTGCTCCCACTAAACGCACATCAGTGTAACGCTGATAAACAAAAGCAAGAAACTGGTTGCCTTTAAACAGGGCACTTACTCTTGTTTCAACGTTTTCATCAGTATTGCTCATTCTTTTATTGATAGATGCTAAAACAGATGATTGTTTTTTCTGGCGATCTGCTCCTGTCAATCCCAGCAATGAATCCATTACTTCTTTGGTTAAATCTTCAATGCGTAAAAGAAATTGAACTGAAAGTGTAGTGGGAATTTCTTCCGCTTTATTCTTTGCATAAAAACCATTTTGCAAATAATTGTGATCAATAGTGCTTGCCGAAGCAAGGGCATCATAACCGCAATGGTGATTAGTAAATATCAAACCTTCTGCACTTACAATCTCACCCGTACAACCGCCTCCAAAAATAATAATGGCATCTTTCAGTGATGGCTTGTTGATGTTATAAAGCTGTTCTTTGGTAAGCTTCAATCCTTTTTTAACCATATCGTTGTACACCTGCTGGCCAAGCAATAACGGCAGCCACATACCTTCATCGGCAAAAGATTTTAAAATAAGTAAAAAAGAGAAAGCAATCGTAATCAGAACCTTTTTCATAATCATCATTTTTTTATACTAAAACAAACCTACTATAAAATATGGCGGTTGCCAAAAGAGGATCGTGGGTTTAAGAAGTTCAAGAGGTTTCAGAGGTTGCATACTATTTCAATCATTCAACTAACCTTTCAACCTTTTATATAAGAGAAGATTTCATGGGTTTAACAGGCTTCAGACGTTGCATAGAATTCTATCAGAAGACTAACTTCTTAAACTTCTTGAACACTTTAAACTTTCTTAACTATTCCCGCGGCGTATTCAATTCATTCCAGAGCAGGTCTTTCAATGCCGTGAGGCCTTTTTGAGTAACAGAGGAAATAAAAATATGAGGAATATCAGCCGGTAATTCTTTTTCTATTGCAGCAGTAAGTTCATCATCCAGCATATCACTTTTGCTGATGGCAATGACAAATTGCTTGTGCAACAATTCGGGGTTATATTTTTCCAATTCATTAACGAGTATATCAAATTCTTTTTTATGATCAGCGCTGTCAGCGGGTATCATAAAAAGCAATACAGGATTGCGTTCAATATGACGAAGAAAACGATGACCCAATCCCTTGCCTTCTGCTGCTCCTTCAATAATGCCGGGAAGATCGGCAACACAAAAACTTTTTCCATCACGATATTCAACTATTCCCAGATTGGGAGTAATAGTTGTGAAAGCATAGTCTGCAATTTTTGGTTTGGCAGCAGTGATAACGGATAGCAATGTTGATTTACCTGCATTGGGAAAACCAACCAGACCCACATCGGCCAAAACTTTTAACTCAAGAACTTTCCATCCTTCTATACCGGGTAAGCCGGGTTGTGCATATTCAGGCGCCTGGTTGGTGGGAGTTGCAAAATTGCTATTACCCAAACCGCCTTTTCCGCCGGGCAACCAGGTAATTTCCTGTCCATCTTCTAATATTTCTGCTTCCTGTTCACCGCTTTCTTCATCTCTTGCTACAGTGCCCAATGGCACTTCAATAATAATATCTTTTCCTGCTCTGCCGGTGCTGTTGTTGCCGCTGCCGCTTTCACCATTTTCGGCCAATACATTTTTATAATAACGCAAGTGAAGCAAAGTCCAGAGATTGCGATTGCCTTTTAAAATGATATGTGCACCGCGGCCGCCATCACCGCCATCGGGTCCGCCCATAGCAGTGAATTTATTGCGCATAAAATGTTTACAGCCGGCGCCGCCATGCCCGCTTCTGCAATAAATTCTTATCTGGTCAACAAAATTGCTTTTTTCCAAATGATGATTTTTGCAACGAAATGCAAATATACCGTGTCAGAACAGGTAATTTTGATACAATGAAACTTATTTTGTTTTTACTTGCCTTGCCATTGCTGAATAATACATGCAATAAAAATAAAACTGCAATTCCACCGTGCATTAAGGAGAAGATAGAAGCTATTAAGAAAGAACCCAAATGGAATCCACCTGCCGAAGTAAATGAATACATTTATAAAGACAAGCGTGTTTTTCTTTTCAGCAGCAACTGTTGCGATCAGTATAATAATCTTTACGATAAAGACTGTAATATCATCTGCGCACCATCAGGCGGATATACAGGTAAAGGAGACAATAAATGCAATGATTTTTTTCCGGCAGCAAAACATGTAAGATTGGTTTGGAAAGATGATCGCTGATTTTTCTACCAATAAATTTTTTAAGGTACTCATTAGCTTCTTTGTGTTCTTTATGATTTTGTTGGAAAACATTTTTCCCAATTAAAAAGGGTCTTAGCTTTCGCTAAAACCCTTCTAATTCTCTTTTCTTTTGTTCCCTTCGCTGGCATTGTCCAGATCAGGTAGTATGGGTCTGTTCTCAGATCTAAAATTTAGACCACCCCAAAGGAAAAGAGATTATTGTAAAATAAATGTTCCCAAAAACGTGCCAGTATGCTGCTTATTTCAAGCTCTTGTTTTTTCTATTATTAAAAAGAAACTTATACCCGCATTTGGGCTTTAAATTTTTTTATCTGCAATAAGATTTGTGTAAAATCCTGCATAAAAACTCTATTAATGAAGAAAAAAATTCCCCATAAAAACATAACTGCCTTGTTTTAACAGGCTTTTGTGCACGGCACGAAATTTTCAACAATCATTGTAAACTGTTGTAATCCCAATTAGTAACCTAAAAAAAAGTATAAATTATGTTACGCTGGACAGTGATATTCTTAATCGTTGCCATTATAGCAGCGATATTTGGATTTGGTGGTATTGCAGCAGGTGCTGCAGGTATTGCCAAAGTATTGTTTTTTATCTTCCTTGTTCTGTTTATTATTTCCTTGATCTTTGGTCGCTCCTCTACCCGAAGCGATCTATGATAAACGAACCAGGAAAACCAATTAACCGGCACTCTGTAGTAGCCGGTTTTTTTTATGGCATGTTAATTTCAATACGTTTAAAAAAACTTATGCGAGCAATCTGGACAGGGGCAATCGGCTTTGGGCTGGTAAATATCCCCGTAAAGATATTCAGTGCTATACAGGAAAGTGAATTGGATCTGGATATGCTGGATAAAAAAGATCATGCAAACATTAAATTCCAGCGGATAAATGCCAATACTGGTAAAGAAGTGCTGTGGCAAAATATAGTGAAAGGTTATAAAATTGATGACAAATATGTGGTGTTGACCAATGAAGATTTTGAAAAGGCAAGTCCTGAAAAAACAAAAATCATCGAAATAGCGGAGTTTATAGATGAAAAGGAAATTGAAAGTGTGTATTATGAAACTCCCTATTTTTTACAGCCGGAAAAAGCCGGGACAAGAGCTTATGCACTGATGTATGATGCCCTAAAAGAAACAGGCAAGGCAGGACTTGGAAGTTATGTATTGAGAAACCGCGAAAGCCTGGCGATTATTAAACCGTGGAATGATATACTCATATTAAACAAGATACGTTTCGCAGAAGAAATCAGAGATACCAAAGACCTGGATATACCGGATACTAAAAGCAAACCTGCCGAACTAAAAATGGCGATCAAACTGATTGAACAACTCACAACAAAGTTTGATATTGAAAAATACAAGGACACTTATTCAGATAAGCTGATGAAGTTGATAAAAGCAAAAGCAAAAGGAAAAGTGCCTGCAAGGGCGCCGTTGAAAGTAGTACATTCTACCAGCAGAGATTTGATGGACCAACTGAAAGCAAGTCTTCAGCCTGCAAAAAGAAAGGCCTCGTAAAAATATAATGTGCGTATCGTAGAGATGGGATGCATCCCGTCTCTGCCGCCATGATAAATAATTGCATTATGCCTGATTATAAATTGGAACTAACCAATCTTCAGAAGTTATACTGGCCTGAAGAAAAAATAACCAAAGGCGATCTTTTAAATTATTATGAATCTATTGCTCCGTTTATTTTACCCTATTTAAAAAACCGGCCTTTATCGTTAAGACGAAACCCCAATGGTATTCGCGATGAAGGCTTTTTTCATAAAGATGCAGGAGATATTGCTCCTTCCTGGATGAAAACAGCAGCCATATATGCCGAATCTTCAAATAAAACCATTCATTATCTTGTATGCAATAATGTAAAGAGTCTTTTATTCATTGCTAACCTTGGCTGCATTGAAATGAATCCGTGGAATTCTATCGTCAGCAAATTGGATCGCCCTGATTATTTTATCATTGATATTGATCCTTCTGAAAAAAATAGTTTTGACCAGGTAATAGAAGTTGCATTGGCTGTAAAAGAAGTATTGGACAGAGCCGGCATAATGGGTTATTGTAAAACATCCGGCGCCAGCGGCATGCATGTGTATGTGCCTTGCAATAAGAAACACTTATATGATGAAGTGAGAGATTTTGCAAAACTGGTAGCAACGTTGACGAATGAACTATTGCCGTCCATTACAACAATGGAACGATCTGTTGCCAAACGGGGGGATGATAAAATTTATATTGATTATCTGCAAAACAGCAGGGGGCAAACACTGGCATCAGCTTATAGTGCAAGACCAAAACCCGGCGCTACAGTTTCTACTCCGCTTGAATGGAAAGAATTAAAAAGCGGATTACGTCCGTCCGCATTTACTATTAGATCAATAAAAAAACGATTAGATAAAAAAGGAGATTTGTTTAAAGGAATACTTTTAAAAGGGATGGATATGGCTAAAGCATTGAAAAAATTAGGAGAGAAATAAGAAAGCATTAATTAAGAGAAAAGATTGTTATATCCTGCAGCACATCGCCACACAGCGAACATATTTCACCACAATATCGGATATCTTCATCCGTATTGTATTTGGCGCATTCATCAGCACATTGCCTGCAATGCAATAGTCCAATAAGGGCCAGGTTGCCCACAATACTCTCATCAGGATTGCTTACCAGCCGAACTACGATTTCAAAACAAGCAATGGCTCATTCGCTGCATTCTTTTATCAGCGATGATCTCGGCGCAAGGCTGATTACTTCAGCATATACACTTGCTTCACATAGCAACCAGGTCTTCATACAAATTCTTATATACGGATCAATTTTGACCTGGATCATTGCTCGAATTTTTTTTTATGAATGTCTTCCACTTGTTTCATAAACTTGTCCACCCTTGCGTCGGCATAAGGCCCGTATGCATCCACCAATGTACCTTTTACTCCATCATTGGTCTCGATAGCATACAAAATAGAGTTATCAGCCGGATCACTGGCTCCTTCGAACCGGAAAAAATCTACAACATGTACATCGGCTGGTCCATAGGTCTTTTCATTTTTCAGCGAAAGAAGTCCTTTGTCTGACGCTTTAAAATCGTCGGAATAGCCATCCAATACCAGTTTGTTGAGGCATGAAGCCATTGTCTTCATTTCGGCGAGGTCTGAATTTTTTTGCATAAACAATTATTGAGAATTAAAAATGCAAACAGGAAGAGCATTATTTTGCCCTTCCTGTTTTTTATATTAAGCCGTTTGGGCATCACGCAGCTGCTTGATACGATCATGTGATCTTTTTAAACTTGCTTTTTGATCCATTATCAGTTGTCTTACAACTGTAGTAAGATCTGCATCGCTTGACAAAGCTGTATCATAAGCTTTTTGTGCGGCATCTTCACCATATTCACATGATGCGAGGATAGCTTTTCTGTTTTTTCCGGTGAAAGCGGCTTTTACGTCCATCCAGGCCCTGTAAATTTTTCCACTTGGAGTAGTTCCTTCTGCCGGGTCTTCACCTGAGCCCATTACATATTTTTTCAAATCTGTAACATAGCTGCGGCTTTCTGCAGTCATTTGCCTGAAGAGTGCCTGCAGATCAGCATCTTCAGACTTTGTTTCTTTGGCAGCTCTTTCATAACCTTCAATCCTGTCATTGTTTATGCGAATCAGGTCATTCAATACTTCTGCCGTCTTTTCATTAGTGTACATAATGTCGGTTTTTTAAAAATGAACAAATTATTCTTTCAACACAAGATGTATTCTTTTCTACACTTTTCGCAAAGCGGTAAAGCTGTATGCATAATTGTGTTACAGGCATTGATCGCTGATTTACTTTCTAATATCCTGTGTTTCAGAAAGTATCACCTGTTATGGGTCAAAAAACCATACCAGTATTTAGTTATAGGCCGCGGATGAACAACGCTTCAGGATTTTCATCAATATTTTTTCTTCTGCTGACAGATTGATTTCGTTGCCATTTGCAGTGGGTTTGATGCTGCTGTTAAACTGTATAAGTTTATTTTCTTCGTACAGTTTTATTAATCCCGGGTGCACATAATATTTTTTGCAAATGCTTCTGCTGTTCCCCAGTTTGGCGCTGACGCTGTCCAATACATTTACAATATTTCTTTTTATTTCCGTTTCATTTTTTGCCGCTTCCAAACTGCGGAAATATTTTAATGCCTGCAGGGAACCGGCCCATGTTCTGAATTCCTTTGCGGTAAATTCTTTTCCGGTTGCTTCTTTTATGTAATTGTTTACGCTGCCGGAATCAATACTTTTTTTTTCACCTTCTGTTGTGATGTATTGAAACAATTCTTTTCCCGGAAGATCACGACATTGTTTAATGATGCCGGCTAATTTTTTATTTTTTATAGTGATGGAATGTTCAATTCCCTTTTTGCCGGTAAATGAAAAAAACATTTTTTCCCTGGCGATCTTAACATGATTATCTTTTAATGTAGTGATACCATAAGAGCCGTAAAGTTTTTCATATTCATTGCTGCCGATGCGTATATAGGTTTGTTCCATCACGTTGATGACGGTAGCCAGCACTTTCGGTTCATTCAGTTCTTTTCCGGCCATATCTTTTTTTAAACGACGTCGCAGTAGTGGCAACGCTTTTCCAAATTCATACAGCCTGTGAAATTTTGTTTCACTCCGAAGTAAACTCCAGTTGGAATGATAGCGGTATTGTTTCCTGCCATTCAGATCAAGACCGGTAGCTTGTATGTGCCCATTTGGTGAAGGGCATATCCATACGTTTGTCCACGAAGGCGGAATAACTAATTTTTTTATTCTTTTTAATTGTTCTTTGTCTTTTAAAACTTTGCCTCCATACAAATGCTCAAAGCCATTTCTTTTTTTTCTTCGCTCAATCCCCGGCTTGCTGTCAGATACATAGATAAGATTCACCGCCTTTGCTGATTCGCGGTGATCTTTATCCATTCTTAGAAAATGCTGATGTGAAAGCTTCAATGGTCTTTTCATCAACCTTGATTTAATAAGTAGTCAGTGAAAATGAAGTGCCAGCAGATAAAAGAAAGGGAACTTTCGTGGATAACAGCAATGAAAGCAGATTGTATTGGGGAGTAAAGGCCTGCTTTGTGTGGAAATTGTTGCACAGCGAACCGACGGATATTGTTTACAACATGAGTATTGGCGTTGGTATCACATTTGTCTCACTTTATTTAAAAACGAACTATGAGCAAAGATCCAAATCTGGATATTATCCGTGAGAAAATTTGCAGACTAAAGACTGCTATTATGTATAGTTGCAGCAATGACGACATGTTACTGCCCAATACTATTGTGACAGCTGACCGTGTGGATGATGAAGGTCAGCTTTGGTTTTCGTGTCCTGTTTTTTCAAAACATCTTTTAACAGGCGATGGAAGTTTTCCTGCACGTCTTCATTTTTACAGAAAGGGAGTTCCTTATCATGTGGAAGTAAGCGGAAAAACCACACTAATGATGTATAAAAAAAATTCGCCTGATGTTGTTTCAAATATTGATATGCCTACGGTAATTTTCAGAATGCCGATTAGTAATGTAGAATATACCGAGGTAACAGAAAAGAGATCAAAAACTAAAATTGAACAGATGGTTGAAAACGGGTACAGCTGGATGCTGCGTCATTTGTCTGCGTCACAACACCGGCATTCTTTGCCGCACCGGTCATAATTATAATTGTTGAATAATTTAATGTTATGAAGAAAAATGTGATGCATGTTATTTGTAAAAGAATTGATGATATCGGCATTGGCCTTTTGCGGCACCGGGAAAATAACAAACAGGTCAGTATACAAGTAACTGTCAAATGCCATAATGATAACACACTTGAATGTTATGCCAATGGTAAAGATGATGTGAGAATGCTGAGAAATAAAACGGTTAGCCTTATTCAGAAATACGGCGACGATTATCTATACATCAGCGGTCTTGCAGAAAAAATATTACCCGGCTTAGGCGGAAAAATTTTATCCATTCGTATTTATAAAGCCTGCTGGTTTGTAAAACAATCGAAAGGGACACTGTCATGGCTGAAGGAAAAATATGTTTATGACTTCACATCTCGTCAAAAACTTCAAATAGCTTCCTGACCATAACTTTTCTGATTATTCCTATTACCTGTCAAATTTAAAGATAGCTGCATCCTCATTCTTTTTTCCCGTCAGTATATCTTTTATAATAGCAGCAGCAATAACACTAAAGGTGATACCATTTTCCCCATATCCCAATGCAAAGTAAGTGTGGGGTCTTTGCCTGATTGAACCAATATAAGGCAACCCATCTTTGGTTGAAGCGAATCTGCCACCCCAACTGAAATCAGTTTTAAACTTTAATTGCGGAAATAGTTTGCCAAAAGCTTTCTCCAATTGTTTTGTTTTTGTGTTTAATAACTTGTCTCTTTTAATTGCACTGGAAAAAGGAACATCCTTTCCGCCAGCCATTATGCGCTGATCTTTAGTAGTTCGTAAGTAGAGATAAGGAATAGAAGTTTCCATATCAGCGAGTCTTTGTACCAAAAATTCTTTTGAGCAAAAGGTTCGCTTGCTGCAGCAAATGTGGCTTGTAAGGTTTGCACTTTTGTTGGAATGTATTCTTGTGATTCATAACCGCAGGCGATAATAAGTTTTTTTGCAACTACTTTTTTTCTGCCGGCAGTGATGAGTTCTATTCCATTTTTATAATGATGAATGGCTGCTATTTCTGTGTTATCATACACCTGTAACCCTTTGGAAATTTTTTTGCAATAAACGATGAGTTATTTTATATCCATCGGCTTCTGCACCATCCCGGGACAAAAGGCCGGCTGGTTTTTTAAAACCAAATTTTGTTTCAATATCTTTTTCTTCCGGCAAGTGCAATGAAAAGCCTGCTTCTTTACGAAGTTTGTATTCTTGTTTCAACAACTTGCTATCTTGTTTTGATGATGCATATTGAAAGCTCGGCTTGCGAACAAAAAGATCTTTATCATTTAGTTTGCTGCAAATTTTTTCTATATCGGTTATCGCTTGCCAGCATAGCTGGTAACTTCTTACTGCATTTTCTTTACCACAAAGATTAATCAACTGATGTAAGGGCATATCTATTTCATATTGCAGCAATGAAGTGCTTGCGGCTGTGCTGCCCATGCCTGCATGTTGCCTGTCAAACATAGCTGCCTGATAGCCTGCTTCGCAAAGTTGATGAGCCACCAATGCTCCGCTTATACCGGCGCCTATGATGGCGATCCCGGTTTTTATGTTTTGCCAGAGTGATGGATAGCTATACATTAAACCATGACGAAGCAACCAATAGGGTGAAGGAGAGCGAAGGTTCATTACAAACCATTTATATTGTTCATGGATTTTTTATTGCCAAAATTCCAGCCATTTTTAAAGTGCGAAAGCAATACTACGAAGTGGCTTATGGGAAAAATTGCAGATGTTAATAAACAGCAATTGCGTAAAATTGAATAAAAAAGGACTGGCATCATTTTTTCTTTTGACAGGTCAAATTCAATGTATGAAACTTACTCTTTTTATAATAGCAGCAATAATGATCTTAGCCTGGATATTTGGATTTTTTATTTTTAAAGCAGGAACAATGATCCATGTTTTTATAATTTTATCTGTTCTTTGTTTTATGCAGGGAATTATTTTTACACCACGACCACAACTTGAAGATCCATCGGCTGTTTGACAGCAATACATTTATCTTTTTATAAAACAGAAAGCTTCCATGAAACCGGAAGCTTTATTTTTTACAGAAGAGTTGGTTTAAACTTCAATAATTGATAATTGGGGAAATTAATCCCCATTTGGGTGGAGGAAATTAATTTTATCAAGCGTTTTATAAATAGTATCCCGCGAGAAAGGCTTGCCTATAAAAAAATCGGCTCCTTCCTGATAGGCTTTTTCCCTGTCGGCAGAGCTGTCATGGGCTGTGATCATGACGATAAAGGAATGGGGATGATCCTTTTTAAACATTCGGATATGTTCTACTCCAAGTCCGTCTGAAAGCCTGTTATCGAGAAAAATAACCGGAGGATCGTTATGTTGTAAATGGACTTTTGCCTCGGCAAGGCTGGTTACAATACTGGCATCAATGTTCTTATACCTTAAAATATTTCTAAGCAGATAACAAATATCCGCTTCATCATCTACAATGAGGACGTTTGACTTTGTTGTAATTTTTTTTATCATTAAAGTGAAGCCAGCATTAACTGTTGCGCTATTTACCGTTACAGGGGAAAGGGAAACAATTTTGTTGCCAAATATGATGGCATGATATTGTTTTATAAAAATTCTACAAGTCCGGCATGATTTGGGCTTATATGGGTAGAAGAACGGACAAAATTTATTAACTTCAATAGACCTTAATTACACCATTGCCATGAGTAAAAAAATCCTCATTATAGATGACGACCTTGACCTCTGCACCCTTCTGGCAAGGTTTCTCTCTAAAAATGGTTTTGAAACAGATATGGCCCACTCGGGAAACAAGGGCATCGCTAAATTTTCGGCAGGCAAGTATGACATGGTTATATGTGACTATCGCCTTGGTGATATGGAAGGTATTCAGGTTTTAAAAGCCCTGCGCCAGGAAAGGCCCGATGTAAAAGTTTTAATGATTACCGGTTATTCGGATATTAAAACGGCTGTAGAAGTGATCAAGCAGGGGGCATTTGATTATATCGTGAAGCCCTTAATACCAGACGAAGTATTGAGTGTTGTCAATAAAGTAATTCAGCAGCCTGCTGCTGCAGTAAGTCCTGAAATATCATCGGATACTTTGAAGAAAAGACCGGCCACAAAAGCATTTGATACAAACGAAGAATATATGATAGGTAAGTCGCCTGCTACTAAATCGTTGTATGAACAGATTGACCTGGTAGCGGGAACTAATTACAGTGTTATTTTATATGGAGAAAGTGGTACCGGTAAAGAAGTAATTGCAAAAACGATTCATGGCCTTAGCGGTCGCAAAGACAAGCCGTTTGTAGCAATGGATTGCGGTACTTTATCAAAAGAACTGGCGGGAAGTGAATTATTCGGACATGTAAAAGGTGCATTTACCGGCGCATTACAGGATAAAGAGGGCCATTTTGAAATAGCCGATGGCGGTACTTTATTTTTAGATGAAGTGGGCAATCTTTCATTGGATGTACAGGCTACATTGTTACGTGTTATCCAGGAGAGAAAGTTTAAACGGGTAGGCGGCAATAAAGAAACACAGGTTGATGTCCGGTTGATCGTAGCATCCAACGAAAACCTGCAGGATGCATACCGCAAAGGAAAGTTCAGAGAAGATCTTTATCATAGGTTCAACGAGTTTTCAATTAATATCCCGCCATTGCGAAACAGGAAAGAAGATATTTTGCCTTTTGCAGAATTTTTTCTGGCCAAAACCAATCGTGAACTGGATAAAGATGTGAAAGGATTTGATGATGATGTACTGCAAACATTTTTAAATTATTCATGGCCTGGCAACCTTCGGGAGTTCAGAAATGTAGTTCGCCGTGCAGTATTGCTCACTCCTCCGGGTGAAAAAATTAACTCCGGTTCATTGCCATGGGAGATTACCAATGCCGAAATACTTCATGGTAGCAGCACCACTGTTTCCACTAAGGCCACAGCTGTTGTACCTGCAACTCCAAAGAAAGAGCTTGATTTAAAAGACGCTGCCAGCCGTGCTGAATATGAAACCATCATGACTGTATTGCAGCAGGTGAATTTTAATAAAAAGAAGGCAGCCGAAGTGCTTAATATAGACAGGAAAACTCTTTATAATAAAATAAAAAATTTTCAGGATTGATTTTATTTGATTGCTGATTGATTTCTTATAAATAAAAGAGCCGCATGATTTATTTGTTTCATGCGGCTCTTTTGTTAGTCCAAAAACCCGGATGAGTTACTGCACAAGTATTTTTTTATTAAGAACAGTTCTGTTGTTTTGATCAATTACTTTAACGAGATAAACACCTTTGCCTGCTAAAGCTGGCAACTGAAAGTTTTCTGTTTGACCTTCGCCTTTAATATTTGTTTTTGTTCTTGCCACCTGACGGCCCAACACGTCTTTAATTTGTACAGTATAATTACCTTCAGGCAGATTGAACTGAACTGTAAATTGATTAGTTGTTACCGGGTTGGGATATATTTGAATTCTTCCATCATCATTTGACTCAATAGTTTTAAGCAGGCGAATAAAAGGAGCAGGTTTTTTTGTTGATAAAATATTGCTTGTAGCCAGATCTGCAGTACGCCATCCACCTGTTGATTGTGCAGGAGTAGCAGCAAGCGATTTTATATCTACAGAATAAATATTGTTATGATCAACAGCGCTGGAAATAAGCACCTGTCCCTGGTTATCTACCGCTGCGCCATTCACGGTATATGTAGCCGGCAATCCTGAAACTGTACCCAGGTGAGTAGCTATTTTTGTTGACATATTTATTTTAAAAACATTGGTGCGGTTAGAGAAAAGATAGAGGTTGCCGTCATCATCAGCAATCATATCGCCGCCATAGCTGTTGCAGGAGTTGTGAATAGAAACCGTTTTATTGGAAGGATCATCCACCAATGCACCAAGATCGGTAACAGTGATCTTTTTACCGGTAGTAAAGCGCAGCAAATGATTGGCATCATTGGTTAATGCATATCCATTACCATCATCACCAATTACCATGCGTGTGACGATATTACTTTGATCTGCCGCTTTTGTTTTAGTGCCTGTAAACTCAAAATCATTTACAAAATATACTTTCATTGTTTTTAGATCAATGTAGCGCAACTGATCTACAAACATAGGAGTGTAATAAAGCCGGTTATTTTTTTTATCCAATGCAATAGCGGCTACGCCTGTTCCAAAAGCGGCATTGGCAGTAATGCCAAAACGGGCATCTTTAAAAGGCTCTGTAAATTGTTTCTTAGTGGAATGGCTGTAGGGCAATGAAGCCGCGTCTGTTCCATTCAGCATTACTTCACTGAAGGCGCCTGTTTTCAGATCTATTTTTCTTAGATAACTCCAGTTGGCTCCTTCTTTAGTTACATCGGTAATGGCGTAAGCAAATTTGTCGGTTTGGCTGTAAGCGAATAAGCTGGTAAAAATGCTGAGGAGCAGGAAAGGTAAAATTTGTCTCATAAACGAAGGGTTTAACTTAATAAAAGGTTCGGTCTATTAAGTTACAACTATTCCGTTTTATAACGAGCATCTATTTTGACAGAAGGTATGGGAATTTTACGATTGCATAATAAAAATAAAAAAACCCCTCCGCGACGGGCCTGGAGGGGCAGGTATAAAACCCTGAGCATTCAATTTGTGGTTCAGCGGGTTACTGAAAACTTAATCACCGATGACTCAATATCATTTATCATTTGCAAAATATAAGTGCCGGGCTGCAGTTTGTCAAGGTTGGTGATGGGAACGCTGTTATTGCCTTCAAATATTTTATTTTTTTGCTGAAGCACCATCTTGCCCGACAGATCTATTACTTTAAAATCAGCCATGCCTGCTTTTGCAGCAGTAAAACGAACCGTGGTAGCACCTTTTACAATTGGGTTTGGATTGATGGTAATTCCGTTGATGCGACTGGCTTCTTTTTTAATCATCACAATGCTGCTATAAGTAAACTTGCCATCTATATCCAGCATTTTTAAACGATAATAAAAATTGCTGCCTGTTGCTGTTGACAGATCATCACTGAAGTCGTAATCATTGCGCCCAGTTTTGCCATAAGCTTTTCTTTCTCCTATTGCAGCAAAGTCGCTGCCGGTGTTGCTTCTTTCGATTATGAATTTTTCAAAATTTACTTCGTTATCTGATGCCCATTTCAACTGCGATTGGTTATTATTGAAAATAGCAGAGAAATTGATAAGGTTTACGGGGAGTGTAGATAAAGACGGGAAATTGAAACAACCCAGGCGGGAGCCATATTGACGAACGGGACGTCCCATATTACCACCAGCATTATAATCATAACCCATCCTTACTGTTATGCTTGGCTGGCTACCCGCATAAGAAAATGCTGAGGCTACCTGCGCACAGCGGGAAACTCCGCCTCTTTCATAAATAGAGCCTGCAAAACCTGTCCAGTTAAGGCTTGCATCTGTATAATCGTATGAAGCTAATTCAGTCACAGCATTGGCCACTATTACAGGGTTGGTTGCAGAAACTTTTTGTGCTGCACCTGTTTCACGAAACCAACTGCCTGCTGTACCGCTGCTTACATTACCTGCATCGCTGCCATCAATGTCGTAGTGCACATAGTTAAGGTTTGATAAGCTAACAGGAGTAGCAAAGTCTGCGTTTGTTCCATTGTTAGTGCCTGTAGAGTTTTTATAAAACCTCATAGTGAATTGCACATAACCTCTGCGGTTGGTGCCGTTAAGATTTTGATCGGGACTGATGCGGGGTGCAAAGAAATGTGCTATTGAAACACCAGCTTCATCGGTGGCAGCATCATCATCAAAGTTTGCCAGTGTTGCGTTTGAAATAGCGTCAACAGTAATTTCGGTATTGATGGTAACGCCGCTAACCGATGCCATGTTGCGATAACGCCAAATAGCGCCAACGCCCAGATTGTTGCTATTGTTACCCCTGTTATAAGCACCGTTAGTATGTGTGCCTACCACTATATTACTGCCGGGCGGACAAACATCAATGTTGGGATTGGTTGTACAATTGTTAGAATTACCTGCAAGAGGCGCCGGTGGAATGGGAATTTGTGCCTTGGCGACAAAAGTTGCTGATAGCAATATCAGCAGTGTGTAAAACTGTTTCATGCTCGTAGGGTTTGGGGTATAGAAAAAAATTCCGTTTTCAGATTAAAAAACTGGCTCATTTCACGGATGGACACGGCATTAACAGGATCTACGATTTAAATAGATATAATTACATTGATTTTGGGTACGGTTTTCAAAAAAGAATACTGTGGAGGTGTTTTCGGAAGGAACCTGGGTACGCAGATTAAAACTTGAAGGTTTTTTGGAAGGATTGGGAACTTTACGTCGTAAAACTAATATCGCTGTTTCAATTATGCAAGTGTTTCAATGAAAAATTTAAAACTCGATCTGCAACGCATCTTCTTGTTTACTTTTTATATTCTTTCCAGGGTGTGTAATTAATATCCTGTGTTGGTTGATTAGCAGGTGATTCTCTTAAGGGTTGGACAGGATGGCTATGTTCAAACATTTCTTTTGGCAATGATTGATAGAGTGCTGTTCCCTCGCTTTTCCATTCAATCATTTCATCACTTACCTCTTTAATTATTTTGCAGGGATTGCCGGCTACGAGGCTGCGTGATGGAATTTTTTCTCCTTCTTTGATAAACGTCAATGCGCCAACTATACAATCATCGCCCAGTTCTACACTATCCATTATTACGCTGTTCATGCCTACGAGACAATTTTTGCCAATAGTAGCTCCGTGAATAATGGCGCCATGACCAATATGTGTATTTTCTTTTAACCAAACTGTGATGCCGGGAAACATATGGATGGTGCAATTTTCCTGCACATTACAACCATCTTCAATAATGATCCTTCCCCAATCGCCGCGGATGGCTGCGCCTGGCCCGATATAACAATTTTTTCCAATGATAACACGACCAGTGACAGCAGCCTGCGGATGAATAAAAGAAGATTCATCTATGACAGGAATAAATCCATTGAAGGAATAAACCATAAATCATCCTGATTTTGTTTTTCAAAATTCGTTATCTTTTTCCATACCATGCGATGAACAGGCTGACTATAATTTGTAAATAAAAATAAATGAAGATCATTGTCGCACCTGATAAATTCAAAGGAAGTCTTACCAGCTTTGAAGTATGTAAAGCCATCAGTAGTGGAATAAAAAAGGCAAATGATAAAGTTGATGTGCTTACATTTCCAATGGCTGATGGTGGAGATGGCTTTGCGGCAGTAATGAAATATTACCTGCAAACAGAGACTATTTATTGCGATACCGTTGATCCGCTTGGGCGAAAAATTTCAGCATCGTATGAATGGAATGCAGAAAGCAAAACAGCGATCATTGAAATGGCACTGGCAAGCGGTTTAGTGTTGTTGAATGAGGAAGAAAGAAACCCTTTGCTCACATCTGCATTTGGAACAGGATTATTGATTAAACATGCAATAGATAAAGGAGCAGTCAAAATAATATTGGGATTGGGCGGCAGCGCCACCAATGACGCAGGCACGGGAATACTTTCAGCATTGGGATTTCTGTTTTTAGATAAGGATGGTTTAGCATTGAATGCAAATGGCGCAGATCTTATATTGATCAAAAAAATAATTGCTCCTTCATCTATTAATGATATAAAATTTCAGATTGCCTCTGATGTACAAAACTTATTGTATGGCCCCAAGGGAGCCGCATATATTTATGCTCCTCAAAAAGGAGCTGATAAGGAACAAGTAAAATTGCTGGATGAAGGATTAAAGAATTTTGCAGCTGTAATAAAGGATCAAAGGGGGAAAGATGTGGCAATTATTCCGGGATCAGGAGCTGCAGGTGGTATAGCCGCAGGGCTAATGGTTTTTTATGATACAGAAATAAAAAAAGGAATAGATATGGTGATTGAAGCTGCAAAAATTGATAATGAACTTACCGGCGCTGATTTGATTATTACCGGAGAAGGAAAAATAGATGAACAAAGTAACCTGGGAAAAGTGACTGGTTCTATATCGGCATTGGCAAAAAAATATAGCATTCCTTGCATTGCCGTTTGTGGTATCACAGATCTTGATGAAAAAGAAACAACTGCAATGGGATTTAAAAAAGTAATTGCTTTAAAAGATCAATCAATCAGCAAAGAAGAAGCAATGAAAAATGCATTTTATTTATTGGAAGAGAAAGCAACAGGTATTTTGTCTTTATTCTGATATCAAGGGTTTGCCCGTTCTGAAACAGGTGCCTTTAAATAAGGCTACGGCATGATCTCTTTGATTGGTGATAGTAATATGATAAAGTCCCGTTGATTTTCCATTATGAATTTCTTTGGCTTCAGCAGTAAGTTCATCACCAACATGAACAGGTTTGGTAAAATTGATAGCTGTATCTAATGCAACAGAAAGATTATTGCGGTTGTTACAGGCAAAAGCAAAAGCCGAATCAGCTAATGAGAATGCAATACCTCCATGAACGATGCCAAAACCATTGATCATTTCTTTTCTTACCGTCATTTTTATTTTACTGTATCCTTCCTTTATTTCCAGCACTTCAATTCCCAGCCATTGGCTGAAGAGATCATCGTTCATCATTTGATCAACTACCCGTTTTGCTTTTTCATCGTTGCTCATATTCCGGTTTTAAGATTCAGGGCTTGTTCAAAAATATTTTTAAAATCAAATGCGAAAGCAGTGGGGCCATGCTGTTGTAAATGAGAAAGCCGTTCTGCCGCTTCTTCAATAGAAGGAATATAGCCGGCTGGAATATTCCATAATACATAGTAAGGCTGGCCAAAGTTTTCAAACCATTTTTTCCGGTCTTTCATTACAGCAGTATGAGCAGATTTGTAAACATACTCCCGTAAATCGGTTGCATTTTCCCAAACAGAAAAGTTGACGATGATGCGATCATCCTGGAAAGGATTAAAAGAAGTGGCGTTTCCATTATCTGATTTTAACCGCCATATAAAACCTTTGCTTTGTTCGGCCAATGCATTAATGCTGTCTAACTGATCAACAAACTCCTTCATTACAGGATCATTGATGTTTTTGCCTGTCATCCTTGCAATATTCAATTGCGCCAAATGCCAATTGTTATTATTCATAAATTACTCTCCTTTAAATACTGGCTTTCTTTTTTCTAAAAATGCATTTACTCCTTCTTTATAATCTTCTGTCTGTGCTGCACGTTGCTGAAAAACATCTTCATCCTGTAATTGTTCTTCAAAGCTGGTGGTGAATGACATGTTTAAAACCTGTTTTGTATAAGCTAAACCTTTTGTTGGCATTTCTGCAAGCGTTAATGCAATATTTTTTGAATTTTCAGCAAACACATCATCTGGAAAAACTTTGTAGATCATTCCTATTCTCTCTGCTTCTGTTGCAGAAACTTTTTCACCCAGCATCATCAGTGCAGATGCCTTTTGCCAACCGATCAACCTGGGTAAAGTATGTGTGCCGCCGCTGTCAGGTATCAAACCGATTTTAGAAAATGCCTGCAGAAATGATGCGGATTCAGCAGCAACAACTATGTCACAGCACAACGCAATATTGGCTCCTGCGCCTGCCGCTACTCCGTTTATAGCGGCTATTACAGGTTTTTCCAGTTTTCGTATTCTTGTAACAATAGGATTATAATGTTCACTCAAAATTCTTTGCATGCCCGGTCCATTGGGATCAGTTACTTCAGCAAGATCCTGTCCTGCAGAAAAAGCTTTACCTGCCCCGGTAATATAAACACAGCGAACTTCATTTTGTTTACATTCATTCAATTTATCCTGTAAGAGTAAAGCCATTTCACGGTTGAATGAATTGAGTTTATCAGGACGATTGAGTGTGATAAAACCGATATTGTTTTTTATTTCAAAAAGTATAGAAGTCATTCGCAGGATTTTTATCAAATCTAAAATCTAAAATCTGAAATCAGCAATTTCTTTAGTGGCATTTGAAATAATCAAAAGGCTCTTTGCAATCATCGCATTGAAATAATGCTTTGCAGGCAGTAGAGCCAAACTCGCTGATGCGGTGGGTGTGATATGAATTGCAATGCGGACATTGCACTGCTTCATGAGGAGCAAAAAGATCATTGTTGCAAACCTGTTGCTTTGGATTAGGCGGCGCTATGCCGTATTCTTTCAATTTTTGTTTTCCTTCTTCACTCATCCAGTCGGTAGTCCATGCAGGAGACAGAGCGGTGGTGATCTTTACATTTTTAAAATCATTTTCCTGCAATGTTGCTTTTATGTTCATCGAAATCACATCCATGGCAGGGCAGCCACTATAGGTAGGTGTGATGATTACTTCAACATTATCTTCATGCAGCAAGACATTTCTTACTATTCCCAGATCTAATACAGATAATACAGGCACTTCAGGATCCTGAATACTTTTTAGAAGATCCCAAACCTTATCAACAGATATTTTATTTAACGCTACCATGTTGCTGTTGGATGTGCCCTCGCTACAGATTGCAGTTCTTTTAAAATATGATCAAGATGTTCAGTATGTTTTCCATCTTTACCACCGGTATTTATTAATGAGGCGGACGGAACAGGAAGAGTTGCTTCTCCAAAGACCTCTTTCACTTTTTTCATCCATGGTTCTTTTAACAAGGTAACATCTGTGCCAATGTTATTGTTCAACATTTCCAATTCATAATTTGCCGGTACAAATAATTCGCCGGTATAATTCCACAATTCATTTATGGCATTGATCATGCGGGAATGACTTTCTTCCGTGCCGTCACCCAGTCTTATCACCCACTCGCTGCTCCAGCGAAGATGGTAGGCGATTTCCTTTAATGCTTTTGTTGCTATTGCAGCGATTTGTTCATCCCTGCTTTCTTTTAATTTTTCGAATAAAAAATTTTGATAAGCGCTAAAGAAGAATTGTCTTAAAATAGTTTTTGCCAAATCACCCTTGGGTAATTCAACGAGGAGAACATTTTTGAAATCAGGGCTATCTCTGAAATAAGCAAAACTATCTTCGGAGGCCTCCCTAAACTCCTCTGAAGGAGCGGCTTTCGAAGACTCTGTTTTTTGAGAGTCATTTACTGATCTTGCCGCATACTGATAAAAATTTCTTGCTTGTCCAATCAGATCAAGAGAAATGTTTGAGATAGCAATATCCTGCTCCAGCACGGGCCCGTGTCCACACCATTCACTATTGCGATGACCAAGGATCAGTGCATTGTCTGCAAGGTGAAGTATATAATCAATTAGGTGATTGTTCATAAAGTTTATGCTTTCTTCAGAGGTCGGGGTTACATGTGCGCTACTTCGTTCGGCAGATCATAAAAAGTAGGATGGCGATATATTTTATCATTAGCAGGTTCATACAGTTGTTCTGCTTCATCAGGACTGCTTGCATGAATGTATTTACTTTCCACTACCCAAATGCTTACACCTTCCATGCGACGTGTATAAACATCTCGTGCATTTTCAATCGCCATTTGTGCATCGGCAGCATGAAGGCTGCCGGCATGTTTATGATCCAAACCTTGTTTGCTTCGGATAAAAATTTCCCAAAGCGGCCAATCGGTGGGTTTACTTGCTGATTCAACAGGTGTACTGCCTGATTTATCTTCAGGAATATCACCGTAATAAAATTTTCTTATGGCAATGTTCATATAAAACTTTTAACGGTTGACCGGAAAGCAACAAAGGTCAGCAATTTATTTTTAGCTACAGAGTGAATGGAATCAATTGCTATCCGCGTATATGATATGCTTTAGGCTGTACAAAAGCCCTTATCCCCTGGTAAGACAGCGTAGCGCCCAGCCCTGAATGTTTTCGACCCGACCAGGGTAATGTTGCACTCACCCTGTCGCAGCAGTTCCAATAAACAGTGCCTGTATTGATTTGTTTCATCAATGCTTCAGCTCGTTCATAACTTTTGGAATAAATAGCTGCAGTAAGACCGTATTCAGTATCCTGCATTAGTTGCAAAGCTTCATTGTCATCTTTTACTTTTTGAATACCGGTGACAGGGCCAAAGGATTCTTCTTTCATGATCCTCATATCATGATTTACATTGATCAGCACAGTTGGTTCAATAAAATATCCCTTTCGGTTGATGGCATTGCCGCCTGATAAAATCATTGCTCCCTTATTTTTTGCATCGTTGATCTGGTCTGTCAAAAAATCTTTTTGCTCTTTACGGCTTAACGGGCCTATTTCAGTTGAAGCATCCATCGGATCGCCGATGGTAAGTTTTTTTGTCTGTTCATTATAGGATTTTACAAACTGATCATAAATTTTTTCCTGCACATAAATTCTTTCTACAGCGCAGCAGCTTTGACCATTATTATACACTACACCTTCTAATGCTGCTGCGGCTGTTTTATCAATATCTTCAATATCATCCATCACATATAAAGGATCTTTTCCACCCAGCTCCAATTGACACGGCACTAATTTCGATGCAACTTTTTCTGCGATGTATTTACCGGTGCGATAGCTGCCGGTGAAGAAATATCCATCTAATGGAAGTTCTAATAAATGCTCTCCAACATTTCCCTTACCAATGACAATTTGAAAAATATTTTCAGGTATGCCAGATTGATACAACAATTTTTGAATAGCTAATCCGGTAAGTGTGGCATATTCAGATGGTTTATAAAAAACAGCATTGCCACCGATCAAGGCAGGAATGAAAACATTTACACCAACGAGATAAGGATAGTTCCATGCCGAAATATTTGCAATGATGCCAAGCGGTTCGTAACTGATCTTTTCTTTGGTAGAACCATCCATTGTTATCCATTCATCAGCCAGCCACTTAGTCGAATTATCAATAAAAAATTTTATCCTGCTTCTTGCTCCTTTC
>Ga0187893_10005668_pt1 | contig 22150 bp, 22 predicted proteins | sample MA1701074metaG_FD_139574 | JGI IMG/M metagenome (GOLD analysis project Ga0187893, IMG submission 139574) | White microbial mat communities from a basaltic lava cave in the Kipuka Kanohina Cave System on the Island of Hawaii, USA - MA170107-4 metaG ...
CCCCACGACCTGCCCCGGCTCACTTCGTTCGCCGCGCTGTTTCGGAGCTCTGGGCCCCATCCCCACGACCTGCCCCGGCTCACTTCGTTCGCCGCGCTGTTTCGGAGCTCTGGCCCCACCACCACGACCTGCCACGGCTCACTTCGTTCGCCGCGCTGTTTCGGAGCTCTGGGCCCCACCCCCGACAAAGTTCACAATCTCCACCTCATCCGCCTCCTCGACCATCGTCTTGTTGTAGTCCGCGCGTTTGACGACGGTCAGGTTGTGCTCGACGGCGACGCGGCGGGAATCGATGCCGAGCCGCTCGAGGAGCGCGGCGATGGTGATCGACGCCGTCAGATCGTGCGGTTCGCCGTTCAGGTGGATGCGCACGCCTGAGGGTACCACGGGCCCGACACCCAACACACGGCCTCGGATTCTGCATCGGCCGCATCCGCGGAATCGGTGAAATCCGTGGTCGTCTGACCCGTTAAATCCATGGTCTGCATTGACTTTGCCGCGATCCGTTGACTAGCATGACAGCTTGATCGAAGGCCGCTGAGGCTGCGATCGATCAAGCGCGCAGGCGTCCCCGCCGTCGGCGGAGATCCCCGACGGCTTTTTTTCGGAGGAGGCTTGCGAAAAAAATCACAAGCATGCAGGGCTGGCTGCCTATCCTCTTCATGATCCTTCTCGGCGCCGCGTTCGGCGCCGGCTCCGTCCTGTTTTCACGCCTCGTCGGTCCGAAAAAGCCCACGCCCGAGAAGCTCGCCCCCTACGAGTGCGGCATGCCGCCGGTCGGCGACGCCCGCGAGCGCCACTCGGTCAAGTTTTATCTCGTCGCGATGATCTTCCTGCTCTTCGACATCGAGGTCGCGTTCCTCTATCCGTGGGCGATGGCGCTCCGCGACCTGCGCTGGGCGGGGTACATCCAGGTCCTCGTGTTTTTCGGCATCCTGCTGTCCGGGTACATCTACATCTGGCGGAAGGGCGTGCTGGATTGGGGCAAAGACCGTGTCTGATGTTGAGCTGCCGGTCCTCACCACGACCGTCGAAAAAATGGTGCAGTGGGCGCGCCGCTCCTCCATCTGGCCCGTCACCTTCGGCCTGGCCTGCTGCGCGATCGAGATGATGGCGATGTCGGCCTCGCGGTACGACATCGCACGCTTCGGCGCTGAGGTCTTCCGCGGATCGCCCAGGCAGTCCGACCTGATGATCGTGGCGGGCCGTTTGTCGCGCAAGATGGCGCCCGTCCTGCGGCGCATCTACGACCAGATGCCCGAGCCCAAGTGGGTGATCTCGATGGGGGCCTGCGCGTCAATCGGCGGCGTGTTCGACAACTACGCGATCGTCCAGGGCGTCGACCAGGTCGTGCCGGTCGACGTCTTCGTCCCCGGATGCCCGCCGCGTCCCGAGGCGCTCATCTACGGGATCGTCCAGCTGCAGAAGAAGATCGACCAGCAGCGGATGAGCGGTTGAGCCACGGATCACCACGGATCAAAGCCCAGCGATGAACACGCAGCTCCTCATCGATGCGATCCGCGAGGCCGTGCCGTCGGCGCGCGCCGAGGCCGGCCCGTCGACGGACCAGCCGACGATCTTCGTCGCGCGCGAGGCGCTCCTCGACGTGGGCCGCGCGCTGCGCGATCGCCCGAATCTCCGCTTTCAATTCCTCGCCGATGTGACCGCCGTCGATTGGTACCCCCGGGAGCCGCGCTTCGAGGTGGTCTACATCCTCGCGTCGCTCGGCATCGAAGGGCCCGACAGGTTGAAAAAACGGCTTCGGCTGAAAGTGCGGGTGCCGGGAGACGACGCGCGGGTGCCGTCGGTCGCGGAGGTATGGCCGTCCGCCGGATGGGCGGAGCGTGAAGTGTTCGACCTGTTCGGGATCCTCTTCGACGGCCACGCGGACCTGCGACGGATTCTGATGCCCGAGGACTGGGAGGGGCACCCGCTTCGCAAGGATTACCCGGTGCAGATCCGCATGGCGGCGAAAACGCTCGCGCCGTTGCAGCTCTCGCCCGAGCAGTTCGCGGCGAACATCCGCGCCGACAGGGAGCGCTGATGGGCGCCACGGATCGCCGCGAATCTGTGAAGCTCACCAAGGAGCACGGGGCCGTCGCCGCGGTGCTCGGGGCGGCGATCGCCGCTCACGAGCGCGTGCGTGCGGGCGACCTGGGGCCGATCGTGGCCGCGGCGGAGACGATTCGCGCCGCCCTCCACGCCGGCCGGACGGTGCTCGTCTTCGGCAACGGCGGCAGCGCGGCCGACGCACAGCATTTCACGGCGGAGCTCGTCGGCCGGTTCGAGCGCGAACGGCGCGGCGCCGCGGCGATCGCGCTGACGACCGACACGAGCGTCCTCACGAGCGTCAGCAACGACTACGGGTTCGAGCGCGTGTTCGCGCGCCAGGTGGAAGCGCTCGGGAGACGGGGCGACGTCGCGCTCGGCATTTCGACCAGCGGGGACTCGCCGAACGTGCTGCGCGCCTTCGAGGCCGCGGGCGCCGCGGGCCTGACGCGGATCGCGCTGACCGGCCGGGACGGCGGGGCGCTCGGCCGGGGGGCCGACATCCACGTGAACGTGCCGGAACCGTCCACGGCCCGCGTGCAGGAAGTGCACCGCACGATCCTGCACGCGATTTGCGAGCTGGTTGAACGAGATCTCTAGATTGTCGATTGTGGATTGAGACGCCAGAGCTCAGAGCGTTGACGGGATGCCAGAGCTAAGAACGGAGACGATGACGGTAAACATGGGGCCGCAACACCCCAGCACGCATGGCGTGCTCCGTCTCGTGCTCGAGCTCGATGGCGAGACCGTCGTCTCCGCCGACACAACCGTCGGATACCTCCATACCGGCATCGAGAAAACCGCCGAGCAGAAGCGGTGGCAGCAGATCATCCCGCTCGTCGAGCGGATGGACTACCTCGGCGCGCAATCCAACAGCCTCGCGTTCTGCCTCTCGGTCGAGCGCCTGCTCGGTCTGAAGCTGCCGCAGCGCGTCACGGACATCCGCGTGCTGATCGCGGAGCTGCAGCGCATCAACAGCCACCTCGTCTGGCTCGCGACCCACGGCCTCGAGATCGGCGCCGTCTCGGTGATGCTCTACTGCTTCCGCGAACGCGAGCTGCTCCTCAACATCAACGAGATGCTCGCCGGCTTCCGGATGTTCCCGAGCTACATCCGCATCGGCGGCCTGCGCGAAGACCTGCCGCCCGGCTTTCACGACGCCGTCCGCGCGTTCCTCGACCGATTGCCGGCGAAGCTGGATGAATACGAGGGCCTTCTGACCCAGAACCAGATTTGGGTCAAGCGCACGAAGGGCGTCGGCCGGATCGCGAAAGAAGACGCCGTCGCCTACGGCCTGGTCGGGCCGATCGCGCGGGCGGCCGGCGTCGACTACGACGTGCGTAAGGCGTTTCCCTATCTCGGCTACGAGACGTACGAGTTCGACGTCCCGCTCGCGGTCGCCGGCGACGTGTACGATCGCTACCTCGTCCGCATGGAGGAGATGCGGCAGAGCGTCCGGATCGCCCGGCAGGCGCTCGCGCGCATCTCGCCCACCGGCCAGTACGACATCCAGGATTATCGGTACGTTCCGCCGCCGAAGGACCGCGTGTACACCGAGATGGAAGCGCTGATCCAGCACTTCCTGATCTATTCGCAGGGGTTCACGACGCCGGTCGGGGATGCCTACGTGCCGGTCGAAGGGCCGCGCGGCGAGCACGGCTTCTACATCGTGTCGGACGGAACGAATCGTCCATGGCGCGTCAAGTCGCGCGCGCCGTCGTTCTACGCCTGCCAGGCGCTGCCGAAGACCATCGTCGGCGGGCTCATCGCGGACGTCATCGCCGTCATCGGATCGACCGATGTGGTCATGGGAGATGTGGACAGGTGACCTTTCACCCCCTCATCCCGTACGGCGCGGACCAGCACCGATCGACGAGGAAGACCGCGGAGATGGGGCCGCCGTTCGAGTACACGGCGGAGAACCGCGCGACGTTCGAAGCGATCGCGAAGCGCTACCCGCCGGAGCGCCGCCGGTCCGCGATTCTGCCGGCGCTGTATCTGGCCCAGAAGCAGCAGGGCTACATCACCGGCAACGCGATGAAGCACGTCGCGCACGTGATCGGATGCTCCGCGGCTGAGGTCGAGGACGTCGTCTCGTACTACACGATGTTCTACACGAAGCCGGTCGGCCGCTACGTGCTGAACGTATGCCGCACGTTGTCCTGCGCGCTGGCGGGCGCGGAGCGCGTGACCGAGGAGCTGGCCGGAAGGATCGGGTGCCGTCCCGGCGAAACCGATTCAACCGGTACGTTCACGCTCGTCGAGGTCGAGTGCCTCGGCGCGTGCGACCGGGCGCCCGTCGTCATGGTCAACGATCACTGGCACGAGCTTGTTAGTCCAGACTCAACACGCCAGCTCGTGGATGCGTTGCGCGCACGGGGAGAGGCAGCGCTCTCAGGCTGTCACTTGAAGATCGAGAAATGACAATGCCAAAGGCCGAAGGCCGAATGCCGAAATGGACTGCACACCAAACGGTCGCCGATCGCTGCGGGCGTAGTCGCATTCGGCGTTCGGCCTTCGGCCTTCGGCATTCATGCTGACATGGATCCGATTCTGACGAAGTACGTTCGTGAGCACAGTTCCTACACCCTCGACTTCTATCTCAGGCACCAGGGCTATGAGGGATTGAAGAAGGCGCTTGCGATGAAGCCGGACCAGGTCATCGAGCTGGTGAAGGCGTCGGGGCTGCGCGGGCGCGGCGGCGCCGGCTTCCCGACGGGCATGAAATGGCAGTTCGTTCTTCGCGACTCGCCGAAGCCGAAGTACATCTGCTGCAACGCCGACGAGAGCGAGCCGGGGACGTTCAAGGACCACGTGCTGATGGAGCGCTACCCGCACATGCTCCTCGAGGGATGCCTCATCGGCAGCTACGCGATCGGGGCGAAGGTCGCCTACATCTACATCCGAGGCGAGTTCTTCCACGTCCAGGAAATCCTCGAGCGTGAGATCGACGCGGCGTACAAAGCTGGATACGCCGGCAGGAACATTCTCGGATCCGGCTTCGACTGCGACATCTACGTCCACCGGGGCGCAGGCGCCTACGAAGCGGGTGAGGAGACGGCGCTGCTCGAGTCGCTGGAGGGGAAGCGCGCGCAGCCGCGGCTGAAGCCTCCGTTCCCTGCGGTCGCCGGGCTGTACGGATCGCCGACGGCCGTCAACAACGTCGAGACGCTGTGCAACCTGCCCCCGATCCTCGTGAACGGCGCCGAGTGGTTCGCGGCGCTCGGCCCGGAGAAGAACGGGGGACCGAAGCTGTACTGCATCAGCGGCCACGTGAAACGGCCCGGCGTGTACGAAGCGTCCATGCACACAACGCTGAGGGCCCTCGTCTACGAATCCGCCGGCGGCCCCCTCGACGGGCGCACGATCAAAGCGGTCATCCCCGGCGGGTCGTCGGTGCCCATCCTCCTGCCGGATCAACTCGACGTGCCCGCCAGCTTCGACGCCGTGCAGAAGGCCGGGTCGCTGCTCGGCTCGGCCGGCATCATCGTCATGGACGACACGACGTGCATGGTGTGGGCGGCGGAGAACCTGCTGCACTTCTACCGTCACGAGTCGTGCGGAAAATGCACGCCGTGCCGCGAGGGGACCGACTGGCTGCACAAGATCCTGCAGCGCATCGAGCGCGGCGGAGGAGACATGCGGGACCTCGGCCTGCTCGAGAGCGTCAGCGCGAACATCGCCGGCAAGACGCTCTGCGCGTTCGGCGACGCCGCGGTGGCGCCGGCGCTGACGACGCTGAAACACTTCCGGGGGGAATACGAGGCGCACATTCGCGAGGGTCGCTGCACGCTGCCGGCGCCGTGGCGGAGACGGACGCTGGTGGAGGCCCACTAAGTGCTTGAGTTTTTCCCCGCTGCTTCGAGTCAGCGCGCCGAGCGTAAGCGAGGCGTGGTAGGCCGTGGGGGTGGGGCCCCACGGCAAACTCAAAAAAGATGGATCCGGTCGTAATCGCCCGATTGGGCCTCATCGGCTTTACGTTCGTCATGCTGCTCAGCTCGGCGGCCGGGTTGGTCTACATGGAGCGCAAGGTCGCCGCCTGGGTCCAGCAGCGGTACGGCCCGTATCTCGTGGGACCGTACGGCCTTCTCCAGCCCCTCGCCGACATCGTCAAGCTCCTCATGAAGGAGGAGCTGCGTCCGAAGGCGGCCGACGCGCTGCTCTTCGCGCTCGCGCCGATCCTGTCGGCCACCGCCGCGTTCGCCGCCTTTTCCGTCGTGCCCTTCGGCGCCGAGACGACGTTCTTCGGCCTGCTGGAGGAGCCGATCGGGCTCCAGGTGACCGACGTGAACGTGGCGATGCTGGTCATCTTCGCGATCACGTCGATGGGGATCTACGGGATCGTGCTGGCGGGCTGGAGCTCCAACAGCAAGTACTCGCTGCTCGGCGGGCTGCGCTCGTCGGCGCAGATGATCAGCTACGAGCTGTCGTACGCGCTGGCGCTCGCTGCCGTGATTATCCTCGCCGGGTCGCTGTCGCTGCGCGACGTCGTCAATGAACAGGCGGGCACGTGGTTCGGGTTCATTCCCCGCTGGTTCGTGTTCCTGCAGCCGGTCGGCTTTTTCGTGTACATGACCGCCGGCGTGGCGGAGACCAACCGCGCGCCGTTCGATTTCCCCGAGGCCGAGCAGGAGCTCGTCGCTGGCTACCACACCGAATACAGCAGCATGAGCTTCGCGATGTTCTTCCTCGCGGAGTACGTGAACATGGTCACCGTCTCGGCGGTGGCGACGAGCCTCTTCCTGGGAGGCTGGCACGGACCGTTCCTGCCGGAGTGGCTCGGGTGGATCTGGTTCCTCGTGAAGGTGTTCGCGCTGCTGTTCTTCTACATATGGATGCGCTGGACGCTGCCGCGCTATCGGTACGACCAGCTGATGGAGTTCGGGTGGAAGTGGCTGCTGCCGGTGGCGGTCGTCAACCTGCTCGTGACCGCCGCCGTCGCGATAAGTCAATGGTGAGCGCGCGAGAAGGTCCTGCTGCCCGCGCGAGCGGCCGGAGGGCAGTCCGGGCCGAAGGCCCAGACCCGCGAGCGCGAGCGTGTGGAGGCGGAGCCCCGCCTGTGCCGCGGATTCCGGCCCGACGCTCGAAACAGCGCGCCGAGCGTGAGCGAGGCGTGGTAGGCGCTGGGGGTGGGGCCCCAGCGCAAACAAGAAAATGCTAGACACCGTCCTTTTCTACGCGTTCGGCGGGATCGCGGTCCTGGCGTCGCTGCTCGTCATCGGCCAGCGCAACCCGATGTACAGCGTGCTGCTGCTGATCGTGTCGTTCGGCGCGCTGGCCGGGCTCTACGTCGTGCTCGACGCCCCGTTCGTCGCGGTGACGCAGATCATCATCTACGCCGGCGCGATCATGGTCGTGTTCCTCTTCGTCGTGATGCTCCTCAACGTGCCGCGCGAGGAGCCGTCGCCGCCCGGGCTGCTCGCGGCCGCGCGCGGGCGGACGATCGGCGGCCTGCTCACGCTGGTGCTGGCCGTCGAGCTCGTGTGGGCGCTCTCGCGCGTCTACCAGGAATGGTTCCGGGCGGGCGCGCCCGCGGAGCGGCTGACGTCGGTCCGCGAGATCGGCATCGCGCTGTTCACGACCTACAGCTTCGCGTTCGAGGTCACGTCGATTCTCATCCTCGTCGCGATGGTGGGCGCCGTCGTGCTCGCGCGCAGAGAGCGACTCGAGTAATGCCCTCCCTCAATCATTTTCTCGTGCTGTCGGCCGTGCTCTTCAGCATCGGCACCGCCGGCGTGTTCCTGCGGCGCAACCTGATCACGATCCTGCTCTCGATCGAGATCATGCTGAACGCGGTCAACCTGACCTTCGTGGCCGTGGGCCGTTTTCTCGGCACGGTCGACGGGCAAATCATCGTCTTTTTCGTCATCACCGTCGCGGCGGCGGAGGCGGCGGTGGGGCTCGCGATCGTCATCGCGCTGTTCCGGCACAGAGAAACACTCAGCCCGGACGCGTTCATGAGCCTGAAATGGTAGCGCCTGCGGCCCGCGCGAGGCGCCGGAGGGAAGCGCGGCCGAAGGCCGCGCCGCCGAGCGCGAGCGAGCGGGGGTGGGGCCCCGCGAGCGTAAGAAAATGCTGACGCTTATCCCTCTGTTACCGTTTATCGGCTTCCTCTTCAACACGACGCTCGGTCGTCGTGTATCGAAGCGCGTTTCAGGCGGGATCGCGACCGCGCTGATGTTCGCGTCGTTCGGCGTGTCGGTGTCGGTGGTCGGCCGGATGCTCGGCGCCGCGGACCACGCGCTCGAGCAGACCGTCTTCGAATGGATTCCGTCCGGCGATCTGAACATCCCGTTCACGTTGCGGGTCGATCCGCTCTCGGCGCTGATGACCCTGGTGGTCACGGGGATCGGCGCGCTCATCCACCTGTACTCGACGTCGTACATGCACGATGAGACCGACTCGGAATTCGCGCGGTACTTCTCGTACCTGAACCTGTTCGCGGCCTTCATGCTCGTCCTCGTCCTCGGAGCGAGCCTTCCCGTGATGTTCGTCGGGTGGGAGGGGGTGGGCCTCTGTTCCTACCTCCTGATTGGCTTCTGGTTTCAGAAGCCGTCGGCGGCGGATGCCGGGAAGAAGGCCTTCGTCGTCAACCGCGTCGGCGACGTCGGCTTCCTCCTCGGGATGCTGCTGACGTTCGACACCTTCGGGACGCTCGACTTTCAGCGGGTGGCGGCGGTGGCCGCGTCGATGCCCGTCGAGGCGAGCCTGGGCACGCTGACGATCATCACGCTCCTGCTGTTCGTCGGCGCGACCGGGAAGAGCGCGCAGATCCCGCTCTACGTGTGGCTGCCGGACGCGATGGAAGGGCCGACGCCCGTCTCGGCCTTGATTCACGCCGCGACGATGGTCACGGCAGGGGTCTACATGATCGGACGGACGGCCGTGCTGTTCAGCCACGCGCCCATCACGCTCGACGTTGTCGCGGTCGTCGGCGTCGCGACCGCGCTGATGGCCGGGACGATCGGGCTCGTGCAGACCGACATCAAACGGGTCCTCGCCTACTCGACGGTCTCACAGCTCGGCTACATGTTTCTGGCGATGGGGGTCGGCGCGTACGCGGCGGGTATCTTCCATCTCTACACGCACGCCTTCTTCAAGGCGCTGCTCTTCCTCGGGTCGGGCGCCGTCATCCATGCGCTCGCGGGGGAACAGGATCTGCGCCGGATGGGGGGGTTGAAGCGCGAGCTGCCGGTCACGTACTGGACGTTCCTCGTCGGCGCGCTCGCGATCGCCGGCGTGCCGCTGCTCTCGGGGTTCTTCAGCAAGGACGAGATCCTGTTCCGGACCTATGCGAGCGGCCGTCGCGTGCTGTGGCTGGTCGCGGTCGTGACCTCGTTTCTCACAGCCGTGTACATGTTCCGGCTCGTGTTCCTGGCGTTTCACGGCCCGGCTAAAGCCGGGTACCACCATGAAGAAGCCGGGCACCACCATGAGGAGGCCGGGCGCCACACGCATCTCCATGACGCGCCTGCTTCGATGGCAATACCGCTCATCGTGCTGGCGATCGGATCGATCTTCGCGGGATATGTCGGCGTGCCGCATGCGCTCAGCGGTGCCAACCGGATCGAGTCGTTCCTCGAGCCGAGCTTCGGCGTGCATGCGCCGGCGTCGCACGAGCCAGCCGAGGCGGTGCCTGAGGGCGCTTCGGCAGCACACGATCAGACGTCGCTCGAGCTGACGCTGATGGGAGTGTCGACGGTCGTCGCCCTCACGGGCATCGGCGTCGCCGCGTTCTTCTTTCTCAGGCGCCGCGATCGGGCCGAGGCCCTGGCGCGACGGCTGCCAGGCGTGCACCGCCTTCTGCTGAACAAGTACCGTGTCGACGAGTTGTACGACGCGGTGATCGTCCAGCCGATCAAGCGGCTGTCGGCAGGCCTGCTCTGGCGCGGCGTGGACGCCGGTCTGGTCGACGGGGCGGTCAACGGTGTCGGCGCCGTCGTGCGCAGCGCGAGCGGCGCGATGCGCCGCCTGCAGACCGGATCGGTCCGGGCCTACGCCGCCTCGCTGTTCTTCGGCGTCGTGGTGATCCTGGGGTACTTCCTGTGGCGATAGATCCTGGCACGCCCGACCTGAAGGTCGGGCCTACACCGTCGGTGCTCCTTACGTGCTCCTGACGCTGATTGTCTTTCTGCCGCTCGTCGGTGCCGTCGCCGCGCTCCTGGCGGGAGACCGTTCAGGACGCCGCGACGGTGTCGTCCGTGTGGTCGCGCTGGCGGCTTCGCTCGTCGTGTTCGCGCTGACCCTCCTCCTGTGGGCCCGCTTCGATCCGTCGGACCAGGCGCCAGAGTTTCAGTTCGTCCAGCACAACGACTGGATCCCGTCGTTCGGCATCAGCTATTTCGTCGGCATCGACGGCATCAGCCTGTTTCTGGTCGTCCTCACAGGCTTCCTGACGCCGATCGCGCTGCTCTCCTCGTGGGGGTCGGTCACACGGCGCATCCGGGAGTTCTCGTTTTTCGTTCTGGCGCTCGAAGCGGGCATGCTCGGCGTGTTCGTCTCGCTCGACCTGTTCCTGTTCTACCTGTTCTGGGACGCGATGCTCGTGCCGATGTATTTCCTCATCGGCGTCTGGGGCTACGAGCGGCGTATCTACGCCGCCGTCAAATTCATCCTCTACACGATGGCGGGCAGCGTGCTGATGCTCATCGCCATCATCGGGCTGGCCTATACGCACCATGCGGCAACCGGCTCGTACAGCTTCAACCTGCTCGAGCTGTACAAGCTGGACGTGCCGTCCAACCTGGCCTTCTGGTTCTTCCTCGCGTTCACACTCGCGTTCGCGATCAAGGTGCCGCTCTTCCCGTTCCACACCTGGCTGCCGGATGCCCACGTCGAGGCGCCGACCGCAGGCTCGGTGATCCTCGCGGGCGTGCTCCTGAAGATGGGCACGTATGGCCTGATCCGGTTCGCGTTTCCGCTTTTCCCGGAAGCCGCCCACGACGTCGCCCCCTACCTCGCCGGGCTGGCCGTCGTGGGCATCGTCTACGGCGCGCTCGTCGCGATGGTCCAGCCGGACATGAAGAAGCTGGTGGCGTATTCGAGCGTGAGCCATCTCGGCTTCGTCGTGTTGGGAATCTGCGCGATGAACCTGCAAGGCGTCCAGGGCGCCGTGTACCAGATGCTGAATCACGGCGTCAGCACGGGCGGGCTGTTCCTCATCGTCGGGATGCTGTCCGACCGCCGGCACACGCGGCTGATCGCCGAATTCGGCGGGTTGAAGGCGGCGACCCCGCGGCTCGTCGCCGCCTTCCTCGTCATTACGCTGTCGTCGATCGCGCTGCCGGGGCTCAACGGGTTCGTCGGCGAGTTCCTCATCCTGGTCGGCGCGTTCCGGTGGGACCCGCGCTTCGCGGCGGTGGCCGCGACGGGAGTCGTGCTCTCGGCGGTCTACATGTTGTGGATGTTTCAGCGCGTGAACTACGGTCCGATCACCAACAGGAAGAACACCGAGCTGAAGGATCTGACCGCGCGCGAGGGGTGGGTCATCGCGCCAATCGTCGCGGCAGCGGTCCTCATGGGGATCCTGCCGGCGCCGTTCCTGAGGCCGACCGAAGTGTCGGTCCAGCGCGTCGTCCAGCGCGTCACGAGCCGGCAGCCGGCGGTCGTGCGAACACCGGGGCAAACCGAAGGCTCAGCCATCATTTCTAGCTTGGTAACCCCGCGGATGCAGCGGGTTTCAGCCAGGCGTTTGGAGCAGCGCGCCGAGCGAGAGCGAGGCGTGGCAGGCGTTGGGGGTGGGGCCCCAACGCAAACAAAAGAATGACAGACTTCGCTGCAATCATTCCGATCGTCATCGTTGCCCTGTCGGCGACCGCGGCGCTGCTCGCCGAGGCGTTCCGCCAGCCGGGCGAGCGGATGCCGATCGGCGGGCTCGGGCTGATCGGCCTCACCGGCGCCGCCGTCGCGTCCGTCTTCCTCTGGGACCGCGACGCGACCGGTTTCGGCGCCGTGCGTGCGGACAACTTCGCGCTTTTTCTGAACCTCGTCTTGTGCGCGGTGGGCATCCTCACGATTCTGCTGTCGGTATCCGCCATCGAACGAGAGAGGCTGCCGCCGGGCGAGTACTACTCGCTGTTGCTCTTCTCGATCTCCGGCATGATGCTCATGGGCGCGGCCACCGACCTGCTCGTGATTTTCCTCGCGCTCGAGGTCCTGTCCCTTGGCGTGTACGTCCTGACGGGCCTGCGTCGCACGAGCGCGGCGGGGGCCGAGGCGGCGTTCAAGTATTTTCTGCTCGGGGCCTTTTCGAGCGCGTTTTTCCTGTACGGCATCGCGTTCACGTTCATCGTCGCGGGGACGACCGACCTCGGCCAGGTCGGCAGGGCGGTCGCCGCCGAGTCGATGGCTCCCGGGATTCCCGTGGCCCTGGCGGCGGGTCTGATGCTGGTCGGCTTCGGGTTCAAGGTCTCGGCGGTGCCGTTTCACATGTGGACGCCGGACGCGTACGAAGGGGCCCCGACGGTCGTGACCGGATTCATGTCCACGGGCGTGAAGGCCGCGGCCTTCGCTGCCTTCCTCCGCGTCTTCCTGTCGGCGCTCGAGCCGATGCGCGAACAGTGGATCCCGATCGTCTGGGGAATCGCCGCGTTGACGATGGTTCTCGGAACGGTCGTGGGTGTCGTCCAGTCGAACGTCAAGCGGATGCTCGCCTACTCGAGCATCGCGCACGCCGGCTACCTCCTCGTCGGCATGGTCGCCGCGAATGACGCGGGCAAGGCGGCGATTCTCTTCTATCTGCTGGCGTACGCCGTCACGAATCTCGGGGCGTTCGGTGTCGTCGCGCTGTTGGGCACCGCCGACCGGCCGCACGACACGCTGAACGACTTCGCGGGGCTCTGGAACCGACGGCCCGCGCTCGCCGCCGTGATGACGGTGTTTCTGCTGTCGCTCGGCGGGCTGCCGCCGACCGCGGGCTTCATCGGCAAGTGGTACATCTTCTCGGCGGCGGTCGAGCAGAGCTACTACTGGCTTGCGATCATCGGCGTCCTCACGAGCGTGGTCTCGGTCTTTTTCTACCTTCGCATTGTCGTGATGATGTACATGACCGAGGGTCCCGAGGAAGCGGCTGCCCGGCCGCTCTCACGGCCAGGCATCGTCGCCCTCGCGATCGCCCTGGCCGGGGTCGTCTATCTTGGCGTGCTGCCGGCCCGCGTGCTGGATATTGCGCTGGATTCAATACGAACGATCTTCTGATCGCGGGGCCTTAGAGGCCCCGCGCTCCCGGTCGCAACCCAATCTATGGAGGGCGGGCCTCTCAGGCCCGCCTGAGGGCCTCGGCGAGCATCGAGTCCTGATGCTCCAGGACCGTCCGCAGATCGAGGACGACGCGGTCGTTTTCGATCCGCGCGATCACCGGTGGGGCGAGCTGCCGGAGCCGCGACTCGAGCGCGTCGGCCGAGAGGCCCGGCCGCGCGATCGCGACGAGCACCGTCGGCAGCTTCGAGCCGGGAGCGCTGCCGCCGCCGATCGTCGAGAACCCTTCGATGAGATCGACCGTGAACCCGGCGGCGCGCAACACCGGCGCGAGCGCGGCGGCGCGCGCTTCGACTTCGTCGCGGGGAAGCGCGATCATCCGCATCACCGGGACCGTCTCCGCCGCGCGGCGGGCGGCATACTCGACGAGCGTACCCTCGAGCGCGGCGTAGGTCAGCTTGTCCACGCGGAGCGCGCGCATGAGCGGATGACGCCGGATGGCGTCGATGGCATCGCGCCGTCCGGCCACGATTCCGGCTTGCGGCCCGCCGAGCAGCTTGTCGCCCGAGAAAAAGACCACGTCGGCGCCCGCCGCCAGGCTCGCGGCCGCTTCCGGCTCGTCGGCGATGGGGGGCGCGCCGGCTCCGGGGCCGAGATATCCGCTGCCGAGATCTTCGACGACGGGAATCTCGAACCGGCGCCCGATCGCGGCGAGATCCTCGAGCGCAGGGCGCTCGGTGAACCCCTCGATTCTGAAGTTTGACGGGTGCACGCGCAGGATGAGCGCCGTCCGCTCGCCGATCGCCGCGGCGTAGTCCGACGCGCGGGTGCGGTTCGTGGTGCCGACCTCGCGCAGGATCGCGCCGGACTGCGCCATGACGTCCGGCACGCGAAAGCCGCCGCCGATCTCGACCAGCTCCCCCCGCGACACGACGACCTCGCGCCCGTGGGCCAGCGCGGCGAGCGTGACGAGCGCCGCCGCGGCGTTGTTGTTGACGACGACCGCCGCGTCGGCACCCGTGAGGCGCCGGATCAGATGCTCGGCGTGCGTGTCGCGTGCGCCGCGTTGACCGGCGCCGAGGTCGTACTCCAGGTTGGCGTAGCCGCTGGCGATCGCGGCGACGCTGGCTGCCGCGCGCCCCGCCAGCGGCGCGCGTCCCAGGTTCGTGTGGATGATGACGCCGGTGGCGTTGATGACGGTCTGGAGCGACGGCGCGAACTGGTCGGCCAGCCGCGCGGCCAGGCCCTGTTCGATCGCCGCCGCCGCATCGGCCCTCGCCGCGGCGCCGGCGTGCCCCGCGCCGAGTCGATCGCGCAGCGCATCCGCTTCGGCGCGCAGCGCGCCGACCACGGCGTCGCGGCCGTATCGGGCCTCGAGCGCGCGCACGCCCGCACGCTGTCGGAGCTGCTCGATCGATGGAATGAGGCGGAAATCGGCCATGCGCGGCTATAATATCAACCACGGATTCAGCCGATCACAACCACGGATTCAACGGATCACGAACCACGGATTTCACGGATTCCGGATCTTGAAGATCTGCGGATTACATTGACCAGGCTGTCATGCGGCGTCTTACGAGATTCTGTTCTTGCTGCCGCATAACGGCGGCGCGCACCGCGCGCCCGCGAGGGAGCGGAGCGGGGCGTGGGGCCCCCGCGAGCGACCGAGCCGGGGTCCGGGGCGGAGCCCCGGCCTAAGACGACCACGGATTCAACGGATCGCAACCACGAATGCCGACGGAGACTGAGAGACCCGCGACGAGGCCGCTGGATCGCTTCTGGCCGTACGTCGACGTGCCTGAGACGCCGACCGAGGAGGAGCTCGCGGCGCTCGATCCCGATGTGCGCGCCGTCCTCTTCGGCACGCCGCCCGGTCCGTTTTCGTTCACGCTCGTGTTCCCGGCCTTCGACGGCCCGGGATACGCCCAGGCGGTAGCCCTGGCCCGCGGGTCGGCGGAGTATCGCGAGACCGGCTCGGGCGCAGAGCTCCGCCATCGTGCGAAATACCTGACCTCAGACGCCGCACGGATGCGCGAGCTGTTCCAGATCGTCGGAACGCTCGACGCCTGCGAAGTGCTCGTGGACGAGCGGCCGGTCCCCTACGCGCGCGAGCTGTGGCTGCCGCTCGTGTGGCTGCTAATCAGTTGAACGACCGGGAACAGATCACGCGCGACCTGCAGACGCTCGAGGCCGAACTGAAGCGCCTCGAGGCGGAGTACAACATGTTCTTCGCCGGCCGTCTGCCGCGTCCGCCCTGGGAGACGCGCGGGCGCGTCGAGGCGATCATCAAACGATGGGACCGCGGATTGATCAACGCGCAAGGCGTCATGGAGCGGTTCCGATTCTCCACGCTTCAGACGCGCTTTCAGACGTTCGTCGATCTCTGGGATCGCGGGATGCGGGCCCGCGAGGAAGGACGGCCCGGGCCGTTCAACTGGGGCCAACCGGAGACGCCCGTCGAACGGGAGACGCCCAGCGGGCCGCGGCTGGTGCACGTGGCGTCGTTCACCGATCCGATGCGGGAGATGGACAAGCTCCACTCGCTGTACGACTCGCTGATGGACGCGCGGCGCGAGATCGGCGAAGACGTCGTCCCGTTCCATCGCTTTGCCGCGCTCGTGAAAGATCAGGTGAAGCGACTCCGAGACGACGGCAGCAACGAGGTTGCGTTCCGCGTGTCGAACGAGAACGGGAAAGTCAGTTTTACGGCGCGGGGAACGAAAGGGGAGAAGGACTGAGGAGAAACACTGTGTCGACCGGGGCGGCGGTCGCCGCCCCGGTCTCGACGGGACTAGCTCACCTTGGTGACGTTGCCGGCCTGCGGGCCCTTGGGGCCGTCAACGATCTCGAACTCGACCGCCTGGCCTTCCTCGAGCGTGCGGAAGCCGTTGCCCTGGACGGCCGAGAAGTGCACGAACACGTCACTCCCGCCCTCCCGCTCGATGAAGCCGTACCCTTTGGCGTTGTTGAACCACTTGACCTTACCTGTGATACGCATCTTTCTTGTCCTACCTTGCAGTTGCGCGGCGCGATGCGCCGATTGACTCCCCCCGACCAACCGGATGCCGCCGGTGTTCGAGGCATAAAAAAAGACCGCGAGCCTTCGCGGTCTCGTGGAACGACGCTGGCCCGCCCGGCGCCACCCTCGATGGTGCCCGAACGTCTGAAGATTGTCAAGGATCTGACGGGATGCGCGCGCTCGTAAGCGTCTCGGATAAGGCCGGGCTCACTGACTTCGCGCGCGGTCTGACCGCGCTGAACGTCGAGTTGATTTCGACCGGCGGGACCGCGAAGGCCCTCGCGGCCGCCGGCGTGCCCGTCACGCCGGTCAGCGACGTCACAGGGTTTCCCGAAATGCTCGACGGACGGATCAAGACGCTGCATCCGAAGATTCACGGCGGCATTCTGGCACGCAGGAAGATGCCGGAAGACATGACCGCCATCGCCGCGCAGGGCATCGCGCCGATCGACCTCGTCGTCGTCAATCTGTATCCCTTCGAGGAGACCGTGAAGAGGCCGGATGCGACGTTCGAGGAGCTGATCGAGAACATCGACATCGGCGGGCCGTCGATGGTCCGCGCGGCGGCGAAGAACTTTCAGGACGTGCTCGTGGTCGTCGACCCCGCGGACTATCCACGGGTGCTCGAGCAGCTGCGCCGGCAGACTGGCCCGAGCCTCGATTTCCGCTTCAAACTGATGCAGAAGGCGTTTGCCCATACGGCTCTCTACGACCGCGCGATCCAGCAGGCGTTCGTGCTTTGTGGCGTGGAGGGTGATGGCACGCTCCACCGCCTCACGAGTGTCGACGATGAGGCTCCGGACCACGTCTCGATGGAGTTTCGGAAGGACCACGATCTCCGGTACGGCGAGAATCCTCACCAGCGGGCGGCGCTTTTCAGCAGCGATTTCATCCGTCTGCAGGGCAAACAGCTGTCCTACACGAACCTGCTGGATCTGGACGCCGCAGAGCGCATCGTCGCAGAATTCACGGAACCTGCGGCGGCGGTGATCAAGCACACGAACCCCTGCGGCGTCGCGATCGGCTCGGATGCCCGGGACGCCTACGTTCGCGCGCGCGACGCCGATCCGATCTCGGCGTTCGGAGGCATTGTCGGTCTGAATCGGCCGCTGGACTCGGCTCTGGCCGAGGCGTTGACGTCGACCTTCATCGAAGCGGTGGTGGCGCCATCGGCCGACGACGCGGCTCGCGCGGTGCTCGCGAAGAAGGTGAACCTGAGGGTCATCGTCCACAGGAGCGCATCTGAAGCAGGCGTTCCAAACAACGGCGAGATGATCGAGTTCCGCTCGATCCTCCGCGGTGTGCTCATGCAGGCGCCCGATCGAGTGGTCGAGGCGCGCGACTCGTGGCCCACGGGAAGCTTTCCACAGGTTGTGACCACGCGGGCGCCGACACACGACGAGTGGCAGGCGCTCCGCTTCGCCTGGCGCGTGTGCGCCCACGTCAAGTCGAATGCGGTGATCTTCACCGGCGCCGATCGCACGCTCGCCATCGGCGCGGGTCAGATGAGCCGCGTCGACGCGGTCAAGGTCGCGGTCATGAAGGCGGCCGACTCGCTGCGGGGATCGGTCGCCGCCTCCGACGCGTTCTTCCCGTTCCGCGATGGGCTCGACGAGGTCGCCGCCGCGGGGGCGACGGCGGTCGTCCAGCCGGGCGGCTCGGTCCGCGACGCCGAGGTCATCGCCGCCGCCGACGAGCACGGGATGGCGATGGTCTTTACAGGCATCAGGCACTTTAGGCACTGAGCGGCGCGCGCGAAGCAGGCTCTGTGGTTAAATTCAATCCACATTCAGCCATCCACATTCAGCCGTGAAGCGTCTCAGCCTCATCGCGTTGCTCGTGCTTGCCGTCCTGCCGTACTTCGTCGGCCTGGATGACTCGTCCATCTGGGACGCGAACGAGGCGTTCTACACCGAGACGCCGCGCGAGATGATGGAGTCACGCGACTACGTCAGCCCGACGTTCAACTACCAGCCGCGGCTCAACAAGCCCGTGCTGAGTTACTGGATCGTCGCAGGTTTCTACCGGCTCTTCGGCGTGTCGGTCTGGTCGGAGCGCCTCGCGATCGCGGTCGGAGCCGTGGTCCTCGTCGCCGCTGCCTTCTTCGCCGCGCGGTCGCTCTGGTCGACCGATGCGGGCCTTCTTGCCGCGATCGCGCTCGCCTCATCGCCCCGCGTCCTGATGTTCGCGCGGCGCATCTTCATCGACGTCTACATCACGATGTTCATGGGGCTGACGCTGCTGTTCTTCCTGCTCGCCGAGCGTTACCCGCCGCGCCGCCGGTTCTTTCTCGTGTTGATCTACGTCGCCGTCGGTCTCGGGATGCTCACGAAGGGGCCGATCGCCGTGGTGCTGCCGGCGCTGGTCTTCTTCCTGTACCTGCTGCTTCAGCGGCGGCTCGGCGACCTGACGCGGATGATGCTGCCGGTCGGAGCCATCATCGTGCTCGCGATCGTCGGCCCGTGGTACTACGCGGTTTATCAGCGTCACGGCCTCGACCCCATCGCCGCTTTCTTCTGGGGCGAGAACGTCGGCCGCTTCACCGATCCGGTCGCGCCCGAGCGCGGCTGGTTTTTCTACGCGCCGGTCGTCTTCGTCGATCTCTTTCCCTGGTCGCTCTTCCTGCCGCTCGGCGCGTGGATGTTTCTCCGGAGCCCGCGGACCGAGCGCCGGAGCCACGAGTCGCTGCTGTGGCTGTGGATCCTCGTGATCGTGGCGTTCTTCTCGGCCTCCAAGACCAAGCAGGACCTGTACATTTTTCCGATTGTGACCGCGACCGCGGCGATCGTCGGCGTCACGATCGCGCGCGCCACCGATCCCGTCGTGCGGGAGTCCGGCGGGATCTTCGCGACGACCGCTGGCGCCGCGCTGACGGTCATGGCGGGCGGAGCGCTCGCCCTCTATCTGTTTACGGGAAGCGGCACGCTCTACGGCCTCGGCGGCGTGTACTCCGTCGCGACGATGGCGCTCGGCGGCGGCCTCGTCGCCCTGGTGGCCGCGGCGACGGAGCGCCGCTTTGCGGCCGTGGCGCTCATCGCGCTCACCGTCGTCGGCCTCAACTGGATGTTCGTCCTGCGCACGCTGCCGAGCTTCGAGCGCTACAAGCCGGTTCCGGCGTTCACGCAAAGGATCCTGGAAAGGGCGGGCCCGGACGCCGCGGTGCTGCACTACAAAGTGGCGATTCCGAGCATGGTGTTCTACATGCGCCGGCCGTACGAAGGCTTCCTCGACGCGGACGCGTTCCTCAAGCGCTTCTCCTCCGCCTCGGAAGCGTACGCCGTCCTCGCCGCCACGGACTACGACGAGTTGCGGCCGCGGTTGACCGTGCCCGCGTGTGAGATGGACCGCCGGCCGTTCTTCGATTTGAAGCTGCGCAGCGTGTTCGCCCGCGAGCCGCCCCCGGACCTCGTGCTGATCACGAATCGGTGCCGGTAGCTGACCGGAGCGCCCGGCGGAGCTCGTCGGGGCTGACGGTCGCGGGACCGAACTTGCCGACGACGATGCCGGCGGCGTGATTGGCGAGGCGGGCGGCGTCGGCGAGCGGTGCGGCGGCGGCGAGCCCCAAGGCGAGCGTGGCGATGACCGTGTCGCCGGCGCCGGTGACGTCGGAGACCTCGCGCGCGACCGCCGGCAGCTCGCAGTCGCGGTCGCCTTCGAGCAGCCACATGCCGTGCTCTCCACGCGTGACGAGCACGTGATCCGATCTCACGCGGTCGCGGAACGCCCGCGCGGCGGCCGCGGCCTCTTGCCCGTTCCTGATCCGCATCAGCGTGACCGCCTCGGCCTCGTGATGATTCGGCGTGACGATCGTCGCGCCGGCGTAACGATCGACATGGGATACCTTGGGATCGACGAGCAGCGGAACGGCACGGCGCCGGGATGCCTCTACCAGCGCGGACACGACCGTCTGCGTCACGACCCCCTTGAGATAGTCCGAGACGACCACGACGTCGGCTCCCTCGATCGCGGTCCGGGCGTGGCGGATGACGGCGGCCTCGATCGCGGCGTCGATCTCGCTCTCATCCTCGTAGTCGACCCGCGCCACCTGCTGGTTGCGGGTCGTCACGACCCGCAGCTTTCTCGTCGTCGGACGGGCGGAATCCTCGACGAGGCCGTCAACCGCGACCTGCTTCGACGACAGATCGGCGGCGAGCCGCGCCGCGGCCTCGTCTTCGCCGACGACCGCGATGAGCACCGGCCGGCCGCCGAGCGCCGCGACGTTGTGGGCGACGTTCGCCGCCCCGCCGGGACGGAATTCATCCCGCGCGAACCTGACGACGGGTACGGGTGCTTCCGGGGAGATGCGCTCGACCCGGCCGAACAGGAAGTGATCGAGCATCACGTCGCCGACGATGACGACGGTTGTGCCGGCGAAGCGGTCGACGAATGAGGCGAGAGGGGCGGCCGTCACGCGGCGGCGGAGGTGGCGCACGCCGGCTCCGTCCGGCGCTCGGCCGCGAACGGCAGCGTGACGAGCACGAGCAACAGCATCAAAAACTCGGAATCGCCGAAGTTGTACTCGAAGAAGCCGGCGGCGAGCATGCTGGCCACGGCGGCGAGCGCGCCGCAGACGAGCGAGGGGAAGGCTGACCGGCGACGGAGGCGCCAGAGGTCTCGCGTCAGCACGACGAGGAACCAGACCCACGCCGCCAGCGCCGGCAGGCCGCGCTCGGCGGCAATCTGCAGCGGCACGTTGTGAAGGTGCGGGTTGTTCTCGTTGACGGCGGTGGCGTCCCGGTAGCGCGGATACGCGGCTTCGATCATGTTCGGTCCGACCCCCGTCAGCGGATCGTCCTGGATCATCCTCGCGCCCGAGCGCATCATCGCGACGCGATCGCGGTTCGACGGGTCGTTGAGGTCGAAGATCGAATACACGCGGTCGGTGACCGGGGCCGGCGCCAGCGCAACGAAGAGCGCGGCGACGATCGGAAGCGCGGCGAGCAGCCGCAGATCGCGCAGCACGAACAGCACGGCCAGCCCGGCGCACGCGCCGACCCAGGCGCTCCGCGTCAGCGTCAACCCGAGCGCGACGACGAGCGCCGGCAGCACGAGGAGGGGCCAGATGCGACCCGTGCCGGCTCGCTCCGACCGGTCCTGCGGCGGGAACAGCAGCCGCGCCGCCGCCGCCGTGATCACGAGCATCAGCAGGCCGGAGTACGTCATGTAGTGCCCGAGCGAGCCCTGCGGCCGCCGCCCGAGATTGTCGAAGTTGAGGATGCCGTACTGGACGATCCCGATGATCGCGCTCGCCGCGCCCACCGTGATGACGACGTCCACGACGCGCAGGGAGCGTTCGCCGGAGGCGATCTGATAGACCGCCGGGACGATGAGAAAGAGCAGGAGCTGGCGGGAATCGATGACGCTCGCGAGCGGATTCTCGGAGAACGCGGACGCCACGAGCGTCAGCGCCGCGTACGCGGCCAGCGGCCAGAACATCGGCGGCACCTCGGGCCGCGCCTTCCGGCGCACGAGCCAGACCCCCCAGGCCAGGAGCGTGACCGCCAGCAGGATGTCCGCCGCGGCGATCGACAGCTGCAGCGCGGCCGCGAACCCGAACAGGCCGACGACCGCCACACGCTCGACCGCGTCGACCGGCCGGTCCGCGCCGAACACGGAGGAGTGAGAGCTGAGCACCGAGGACTGAGCGCTGGCCACGATGAAGCCACTATTATAGACACGGCCGTGCGCATTCTCGTGGTCCGGGCGGGGGCGCTGGGCGACACGCTCATGGTGACGCCGGTGCTGCCGGCGCTCGCCGGACGGTACCCGGGCGCGGCCATCGATGTCCTCGCGAGCGCCGGGGCGGCGCCTCTGCTCGCCAACCATCCGCGACTGGCTCATGTGCTGGCCCTCCGATGGCGCAACCTGCCGTACGCGCTCTCGCTC
>Ga0187893_10005669_pt1 | contig 22146 bp, 20 predicted proteins | sample MA1701074metaG_FD_139574 | JGI IMG/M metagenome (GOLD analysis project Ga0187893, IMG submission 139574) | White microbial mat communities from a basaltic lava cave in the Kipuka Kanohina Cave System on the Island of Hawaii, USA - MA170107-4 metaG ...
GTGCGCTCCGTCGCTCCTTCGGAGCGTGGAATCACTGCGATGTTGAATGCAGTGCAAAGCCAGCGTCTGGAGTGTGGCACATTCTCGCGCGGCAGTGGACCATGGGGCACAGCTTGTTATCGTACGCTTGAATGATGACAAAGTCGGGTCGATGAACCGACCTACCCCACGGGAATGCCTTCCCACTGGGCGATGCCGCGGGACTGGCGACGCCGAGACCGACACAGGCCATCGCCGCTGCCGTCAACACAGCCCGACCAGGACGCGAAACGGCCCAAGACAGGCGCGAAATCCCTGTCCTTCGACGACGCATAAGTCCTCGTGCCGGAATCCGGAAGCATAAAGGGCAGTTTCAGAACCTGGTGGAAGTACGGCCGCGCGGCCTGAAGGCCGCGGCTCGGTGTCGATTTGAAACAGCCCCCAAGACCTGCCTCTGCCCTGTCCGGCGCCCACGGCATCGAACGGAACCCGCTCCTCATCATCGCAAAGTACCCCCTCCCTTACGGTCGGGGCTCTGTTCGCCCGCTTGGCGCTTCGACGCGGAAGCCGGGGGGGCTAGCCGGCGGGCGGAGGCTTGGCTTCGGCCTTGGAGCGTTTGAGCCAGTCGAGGAATTTCTCCTTCGTGGGCACGGGGTTTACGAAGAGCGGATCGGAGACCTTGGCCCCATCCGGCGTGCACATGACGCAGACCTGCGGCTGGCGGACGCCGTACTTCCGTTGATGCTCGGGGAACCAGCCGAACTCGATCTCGACGTTCACCGTGTCGGTGAGTTCGGCCTTGACCGCCGAGTCTCCAAAGACTTCCAGTCGCATGTTGCGATGCTGGGTCGAGTCCCACGACTTGAAATATAGAAGCAGCGGCTTTCGGTCCTTTGCCGCGACTCTCTCGGCGAAGGTGGGGTCCATGTACCAAACGGGCCCGCATCCGCCGGCCAGCGCGCTCAAGCCAACAATGCCCACCATCGAGACGAGCATCGCGTGTCGGACTCGGGCGGGCCGTGTTGATCTCAACTCGCAATCTCCTCTGCCGGCCAGGGCGCTTCCGTGCAGCGCAGGGGCCGGTGCTGATCTGCTCACGATCCTTGGGTCTTTCCCGAGGACCTGCCTCGCCGCCGGCGTCCGCGGCGTCTGCCGGATCGACCGGAGGATTCCGGTGCATCGCTGCCGGTGCCCGATCGGCGTTCACCCGAGCCGGCGTCCTGATCGCCTGCGGCGGGCGCGGCTCTCGGCGGCGTTAGCGGCCTGACGCCGGAGAGCGGAACTTCTCGCCCGCGACGATCGGTACAGGATATCTCCTTTTGCTCGACCGACAGATTGGGATCGGCCTGGACGCGGATGGTCAGGCTGTTGGTCCGCTCGAGATCGGTCAATTGGTGCCGCTTTCGATTGAGCACGTCGCCGGCCACGACCGGGGAAAGCCGCACGTCGATGCTGGCGACGCCCTCGCGGCTGCCGGCCAGCTTGATGTCGCGCATGACCTCTAAGGTGACGGACTCAATGGCCTTCATTCGGCCGCTGCCGCCGCATCGAGGGCATTCCTGGAACATGCTCTTGGCGAAGGAGGGCCGCTGCCGCTGCCGTGTCATCTCCAGGATCCCGAACCGCGAGATGCGCAGGAGCTTGGCACGCTCCTTGTGCTTCTTCATGGCCTCGCTCAGCCGCCGCTCGATCTGGCGGCGATGTTTCTCCTGCAACATGTCGATGAAGTCACAGATGATCAGGCCGCCCAAGTCTCGAAGCCGAAGCTGGCGCGCGATCTCGTCCACCGCCTCCAGGTTCACGCGATAGGCGGTCTCCTCGGCGCTGTCCGGGACGCGGAATCTGCCGGAGTTGACGTCGATGGCCACCAGTGCCTCGGTCGACTCGATCACCAGAGAGCCGCCGCAAGGAAGGGGCACTTCCCGCGAGGCGAGCTTGTCGATTTCGCTCTCGATGCCGAATCGCCTAAACAGCGGCTCGGGATTCTCATATACCTCGACGACGTCCTGAACCTTGGGGCTGGCGATCCGCAGAAACTCGCGAACGCGATTGGCCACCACCGGGTTGTCGACGACGATGCGGGATAGGCTGGAGTCGTACACGTCGCGGATCGTGCGGATGACCAGGTCCGACTCCTTGTATAACGACGCCGGCGCAGGCTCCTGCTTGATCCGGGCCGCGACCTTGTCCCACAGGCGGCTAAGGTAATTCAGGTCCCGCTGCATGTCCCGCTTTGTTCGATCAATCCCCGCCGTGCGGGCGATGAACCCCATCCCCTTCGGCAGAGAAAGCTGGCCGAGCAAGTCACGAAGCTTCCGCCGCTGCTCCTCATCCTCGATCTTCCGGGAGACGCCCAGCTCATCCATGCCGGGCATCATGACCATAAAGCGCCCGGGCAGTGAGATGTAGCTTGAGAGCGTCGGGCCCTTGGTGCCGACGCCTTCCTTGATGACCTGGACGATGACCTCCTGGCCTCGCCTGAGGCAGCTCTGGATCGGCGGCCGCTGCCGGCGGGGCGTCTTCCGCCCGACGAGTTCCGGCTCGCCCTTGCTCTCCGGAAAATACTTGGGATGCAAATCGCTGATGTGCAGGAAGCCGTGGACCGGCAGGCCGAAATCCACAAACGCGGCCTGGATCGATGGCTCGACGTTAACGATCCGGCCCTTGTAGATGTTGCCGACGTTCGAGACCGACGTTGCCCGCTCGATGTACAGCTCGTCGAGCCGCCCATCGCGCAGCAGCGCGATGCGGACCTCGTCGCCGTCGGCAACGTTGATCAGCATCTCGCGGCGACCGTCGGCCTCGATCGGCGACGCCTTTGACCCGGAGCCTGACCGGCTCTGCGAGCGAGCATCGTCCTCGGCTTCGTCATCCTCGTCAAGTTCCGGGGCTGCCGGCAGGGCCTCGTCGTCCCAGCCGGAATCACTCGGTGCGGTTTCTTTCGGAGCCGGCACCTTCGCGTCGCCGGCTGCTCCCTCGTCGCGCCGATTTCCGGACCGACGGCGCGACCGACGGCGGCCCCGAGGTCGTCTCTGCTCGCCGCTGGCGCCGGCGGGTGAATCAGCGCCCTCGGCCTGTCGGTCGGAGGTGGATCCATTTGCGTCCGCCACGGGATGATCGATCGATCCTCGTGGGTCGAGTTCAGATTCGTCGTGGGCATCAACAGGCGCCCTCGTTTCCGAATGAGCAGCCGACATGCCGCCGAAAGGGCGAACCGGCTCGACGCCGGCCTGCGAGTTCTCCAGCGTGTCCATCACGACGGGTTTGCCCCATTGGGAGTCGTCGAGGACCGCAACCTCCGGCTCGTGCAACTCCGTTCCTCCGGCGAAGACGGACCCTTCGGCGTCGAAGATGCCGGCATCGAAATCGCCGCCGATCGAACGTGGATCGGGCGGCGGGGCCGCACGGTTGACGGGCGCGGGAGACCCGGCGGTTTGTCTGACCGCGGGCGTTTGTGTGTTGAGGGGTATGTCGGTCTCGCTCTTCTTGGAGCTCGACGACCCTCGCTTGCGGAGTCGTTTCACAGTTTTCCTCGATTGGGGGGATTCAAGACGGATGGACGGCGGCGATGCCTCAGCCACGGCAGACGAGCGACTCTCGGCACACCTGGTGGAGATGGTCGCCTGTCATCAAGCCCAGGGCCTCGAGCATTTCGCCTACTCGAACGGTGCCATCTGGCGTGACGAGCTGCGTCCAGGTGACCCTTTCGTCCACTACCTCGATGGAGAGGATGAAAGGGCGCACGTCCAGGCGCTTGCTCAACGTTGACTCCGGCGTCCGCCGTGTGACCTCAATGCGGCCCTCGGCGAGCACTTCGGAGGCTCGTCGGGCGACTTCCGCCTGAAGACTTGCGGCGATCGGCAGCGAGTAGCGAACTTCGCAGGGAAGTCGGCGTTCACCGGCCGGGACCCGCTCGGCGGAACGAAGGGTGATTCCCTCAGGCATCTGCCCGGAGAGCTGCGTCACCAATTCCGCAGGGTCCTGATCGTCGGTTAACTCCAGCAGCAGCATCTCGTCCATGGAGGCGACTGCGACCGGGCGCGGCATGACGATGGTCATGCGCGGGCGCGGGTTGAAGCCGCTGGAGTAGCGGACCGGAATCCGCGCTCGTGCCAGGGCTCGTTCGAACAGTCGCAGCGAATCGTGGTGCGAGATAAACCGTATGTCGCCTTCGACGGCGTACCGAATCGCCAGGCGATTAGCCCATTCCGTCAGCGATCCCTCACTCAATTCTGTTTTTCCCGGTGAAAAGGGCGTGAACACCACGCCCGGCCGGGAATGAAATCCGGTCACCCGCCACATGGGCGGCAGGTGGCGGCAAGGCACCGGTCCATCGGAGAATTCCCGCCGGTGCGAAGCCGCGATCTGCCGCAACGTTAGATGTCGTCCCAGACCTTGCGGGTCTCGTCGCGGAGGTAGTTTATCACCTCACGCTCAGTTTCAAAGGAGAGGACTTTGCGCTTGACCCTCTCAGCATCGGCCAGGGTGATGCTGCGGATGATCTTCTTGACGATCGGGATATTCCCCGCCGCCATCGAAAGCGTCCGTAACCCAAGTCCCACCAGCAAGATAGAGAATAGCGGATCCCCGGCCATCTCCCCACATAGGCTCACCGGCACGCTCGCGCGAGAGGCGTCGCGTACGACCCCCCGAACCAGCCGCAGGACCGAAGGATCGGCCGGGGTGTAAAACTGGGCCACTCGCTCGTTCGACCGGTCCACGGCGAGCGTGTACTGGATCAAATCGTTGGTGCCGATGCTCATGAACCCGCATTCCTGGGCAAGCTCACGGGCACAAATCGCCGCGGCCGGGGTCTCAATCATCACGCCGACCGGGATGGGAGTGCGGACCTCGTATCCTGCTTCCTCCAATTCCTCGGTCACCAAGCTCAGGACATACTTTGCTTGCCGTAGTTCAAGCACCCTGGAAATGAGCGGAAACATGACGCGAACATCGCCAAGGGCACTGGCGCGGAGGATAGCCCGAAGTTGCGGGCGGAATGTGGCCAGGTTCTGAAGGCTGTAGCGAATCGAGCGCAAACCCAGGAATGGGTTTTTTTCGGGTCCCCAGTTGCCGTTCGGGTGGCACTTGTCGCCTCCCAAGTCCATCGTTCTGATGACCAAGGGGCGGTTGCCGACGGCCTCGACGGCCGCCCGATAGACGTCGAACTGCTGATGCTCGTCGGGCCAGGGCCCCTCCTGCATGAAGAGGAACTCGGTTCGGAAAAGACCGATGCCGCCGGCGCCTTTTTCCAGACAGCAGGCGACCTCGTTGGGGAACTCGATGTTGCCGAGAAGTTCGATCCGCTGGCCGTCGCGCGTTTCCGCTGCCACGTCCCGAAGTTCATCGAGCGTGGCCCGCACCTCCTTGAGCCGCGCTGCTTGCCCAACGTAGTCATTCCGCTGAGTCTCATCCGGGTTGATGACCACGACTCCGTGCAGGCCGTCGACCACGAGGGTGTCCCCGCTCGAGACGTGGCTGGTCAGGTCCTCGAGGCCGACGACGCCCGGAATGCCGAGTCCGGCGGCGAGGATGGCGGTATGGCTGGTAGCCCCGCCGGCGTCGGTGGCAAATCCCAAGAGGCGCTGGGTCTTTTCCAGAAGCACGAGCTGCGCGGGAGTGAGGTCATGGGCGACGATGATGACCGGCTCTTCCAAATCGGCCAGCTCGTGCCGAGTCTCTCCGCCGACGTGATGAAGCAACCGCCGCTCGATGTCCAGAACGTCCTTGGCCCGCTCTTGTAGGAACGGACTGGCCATCTCCTGGAACCGCCGCCGGTAGCGGCGCATGAAGACGCTGATCGCGTAGGCGGCGCTGTATTGCTTGGTCTCGATGAGGGCGGCGATTTCCTTGCGCGGCTTGGGGTCCGCCAGCCAATGCTCGTGGAAACCAAAGATGTCGGCCAGCTCCGCGCCGGCACGGGCGGCAAGCTGTTCACGCTCCGGCCCGATCTCCTCGCGCGCCGCCTTGAAGGCCCGCTCCAAGAGACTCAACTCATGAGGGACCTGCTGCGGAGAGACGGTGCGCTTTGGCACGCGCGTCTCTTCGGTCTCCAGGACCAGGGCATCACCCACGACGACGCCGGACGAGACGCCGGTTCCTCGTCTTAGGGGCATGGCATCGCCCCCTGGCCGACGAGGCCGGCACGCGCCGCATCGAGACCTGTGTGTACGGTCAGGATTCCCCGAAGCCGTCGTTGATGAGCGCGGCCAGCGCCTCGACGGCCTGCCGAGCATCGGGGCCGTCGGCGATCACCCACAGGGCCGTGCCTTTGCCGGCCTCCAGGAGCATCATCTCCATGGGGCTCTTGCCGTCGACGCTCGTGGAGCCCTTCCGCACACGGATGGCGGAGCTGAATTGGGCGGCCAGGTCTACGAAGCGCATCACCGGACGGGCATGCAGCCCTTGCGGGTTCGAGATGGTCGCCTCGAGTTCCGCGTGTTGATGGTTGTCCTGCATGACCGTCGTCCATGGGGTTTCCCGGGTACGTGGGCACTGCCACGCAATTCTGTGGCTCAAGCCGGCCTGAGGTGTCGACCGCCGCCGCAGGCGCTCGTCGAAGCCCCCGGCGCCGACCGCCACGATCAGCCGACCGGCTGCCCGTCCGCCTCTTCGATCAATTCCCAGATGGCATCGGCGGTTTCCGCCTGTCGCAGGAAGCGCCGGAAGTCGTCGCGCTGGAGTTGGCGAAAGATGTTCTCCATCGCCTGAAGGTGGCCGTCGGGATGGTCCGGCGGAGAGAGCAACACCACGACGGAGAAGACCGGCGCCCGGTCCAGCGCTGCAAAGTCCACTCCCCCGGCGCTGCGGCCGATGGCGGAGATGATCTTCGGTACCTTGACATGCTTCACATGAGGGACGGCGACGCCTTTGCCGAAACCGGTGCTGCCCTGGTTCTCCCGCTGGATCACGGCGCGGGTCACGGCTTCGACGTCCTCGCCGGGCAGCGCGGCCGCATCTGAAAGGGATTTGACCAGCTCGCGAATCACCCCGTTGCGATCCGCCGCCTGAAGGTTCGGGATGATCGCCCTGCGCACCACAAAATCCGTCAGCTTCATGGCTCGATGCCTTCAACGGCCAAGCCGTCGTCCTCATCCATGCCGGCGCCGTCGCCGCCGTGGGGAGGTTCGGTCCTTCCTCCGCCGGAATGCTTTCGATTGCGATAGCGCTCCTTGTGACGCCGCAGTTGGCGCTCCAGCTCCTTCGCCGCCAGATCGAACGAGGCGAAGGCGTCCTCGTGAGCCTCCTTGGCCACGAAGGTCATGTGATGGTCGGCCCTGGCGATGATCTCGCAATGGTGGCGCCCGGCGTCCAAATCGAATACAACCGTCGCTGTCTGCACGCGATCATAGAAGCGCTCGAACTTGCCGGACTTCTCCTCGGCATATTCCCGAAGGGCGTCCGGCACATCCAGATGACGACCGCTGACGGTTACCTGCATCGGAATCTCCCAGACCTCGCGGCTTGCCGCTGCGCGCCGATCCACGCGCTTAGCGATTGGAAACCCTCTTCACGCACGACCACGCCGACGCCGCGCAACGCACACTAAGATAAGCATTTATGGAATACCTCAGGTCGATCGAGTGCAGTCTAGCGCGCTGCCGACGACCGGTCAACCCCTCCCGATGCCGGGCCATGTCTCGACGTCTTGGCCAACACCGCCGCCGCGACCCACTTCGCGCCGGCCTTTTGGAGCGCCCGGCGAGCCTCTGAAAGGGTGGCGCCGGTCGTGGTCACGTCGTCGATCAGGCAAATGCTTGAGTCTTTGACCGCGTCAGCCTCGACGACCGCGAATGCGCCGGCTACCGCCTCGGCTCTTTCGGCGGCCGACATCCCTTGCTGGAGGTGAAAGGGCGGCACGTAGCGGGTCATGGCCAGCGCCGGTGTGACGCGGCCGCGCCAAGCTCGAACCGCCGCCCCGGCCAACAGGGCGGCCGGTTGATAGCCGACGCTCAACCGCCTGCGCCAATGGGACGGGATCGGCACCCAGAGATCGACCTGCGCCGGATCGATGCGGCCCCGAATCGCGCCGCCCAGGAGCCGGCCGAGGAATCGATCGAGAAAAAACTCCCGTTTGAACCTGAGAACGACAGCCTTGAGCGATGCCTCATATCTGCCGACACGCGCGAAGGCCTCGAAGCCGGGGCGGGGCTTCTTGGTAACGCAACGAGTGCATCGACCGTCATGCAAGAGGTAGTCGCCCCGGTCCTCCCCGCAGTGCCGACAATAGATGCCGGTCACCGCGGCTTGGAGTTCGATCGCGCACGACGTGCAGAGGTCGGCCTCCTCGAGCCCGATGGCGGCGCCGCACGCAGCGCAGGTTCTTGGCAGGACGAGATCCGCCACGGCGGCAGCGAAGCGGGTGGACCATGAGGCGATGGAGTTCTTACCAAACACGGTCGGCATTCCGTTGACGATCGGGCGGACCGGCGCGGGCCCCGCCGGGCTCAGGCATCGGCCGGACTCTCCGAGCCGCCTTCGGAATCGGACCGGCTCGACGCGTCGGCATCCGCCAGAGGCGGCGGGCTCGGCGCGCTTTCGGACTGCTCCTCAGAGGAATCGTCTTCCTCCTCCTTGGCGATTCGGGCCACGGTGACGACTTTGTCGCCCTCGTCGGGCTTGATGAGCTTGACGCCCTGGGTGGCCCGACCGATCTCCCGGGTCTGCGAGACGGCGGTGCGGAGCATGATGCCGTTGGCCGTGATCAGCATCAGTTCGTGCTCATCGGTGACGGCCCGAAGTGCGACGACTGCGCCGTTGCGCTCGGTGGCGCGGATATTGATGACGCCGCTTCCGCCGCGTTTCTGAAGGCGATACGCCTCAATGTCCGTTCGCTTCCCGAACCCGTTCTCGCAGACCGTCAGCAGGCTCATGCCCGGTCGGATGACGGCCAAGTCGACCACTTCGTCTTCGCGGCGGAGCGTGATTCCCCGGACGCCGGCGGCCGCCCGGCCCATGGCTCGCACGTCGGCGTGATTGAAACGGATCGACATGCCCTGGCGCGTGCCCAGGACCACTTCATCCTGTTCGGCGACAAGTTGAACGTTGATCAGGCTGTCGGCGGGGTCGAGGCTGATGGCGATAATGCCGCTGGGCCGCGGACGAGAAAAAGCGCCCAGGGCCGTCTTCTTCACCGTTCCCTTGGCCGTGGCGAAGAAGACGAACTTCTCCTCGAACTCCGATACCGGCAGGACGGCGGTAGGGGTCTCGTTGTCTTGGAGCCTGAGCAGGTTGGCGATCGACCTGCCCCGGGCGGTGCGGGCCATCTCGGGAATGTCGTACACCTTAAGCCAATAGACCCGCCCACGGTTGGTAAAGAACAGCAGGTAATTGTGGGTGCTGGCGATGAACAGGTGTTCGAGGAAGTCGCCCTCCTTCGTGTCGCTCGCCTTGACGCCGCGACCGCCGCGACCCTGGCTGCGATAGGTATCAGTGGCCACCCGCTTGATGTAGCCCTGGTGGGAGATGGTCACGATCATCGGCAGGTCTTCGATCAACTCTTCCATTCGGAATTCGCTGACCGCCCCAACGATCTCCGTTCGCCGGGCGTCGGCATACTTGGCTTTCATCTCGACTAGGTCCGAGCGGATGATCTCCAGCACCCGGGAGGGATCGCGCAGGATCGCCTGATAATCCTCGATTTCCTCGACCAGCTTGCCATACTCGCCGGCCAGTTTTTCCACCTCCAGGCCCGTCAAGCGCTGGAGCTGCATGGAGAGGATGGCCGCCGCCTGCACGCCGGTCAGGAACTGGTCCGCGGCCGCCGCCTTTTCCGCGAAAGGCTTCGGCAGGAGCTTGGTTAGGGCGGCGGACGACACCAGGCGCAGGGCTCGGGCCATGAGCCGGGACTTGGCCTCGTCCGGATTCTTGGACGATTTGATCAGCTCGATGATCGCGTCGATATCGGCCACCGCCAGAATCAGCCCCTCCAACACGTGGGCCCGCTGCCTGGCCTTCCGCAGCAGATACTTCGTTCGTCGGGTGATGATCTCCTTGCGGTGATCGAGGTACACCTCCAGGAGCTGCATGAGGGAAAGCGTCCGGGGCTGCTTGCCGACCAGGGCGATGTTGATGATCGAATAGTTGGTCTGGAGGGGCGTGTGCTCGAAGAGCTTGTTCAACACGACCTCCTCGCTGACGCCCGACTTGCACTCGACGACCAGCCGCACGGCGTGCTTGCGATCCGATTCGTCACGGACGTCGGAGACCTCGCTGAGCCGGCCGTCCTTCACGCCGCCGGCGATCTTCTCGGTGATGGTGTTCTTCAGGATGTTGAAGGGAATCTCATCGACGACGATGCGCACCCGATCGCCCTTCATCTCCTCGATGTGGGTCTTGGCGCGCAGCGTCAGCGTCCCTCGCCCCCGGGTGTAGGCATCGACAATGCCCTGGCGGCCGCAGATTCGCCCGCCGGTCGGGAAGTCCGGGCCGGGGATGTGCTTCATCAGCTCCGGCAGGGTGAGGTCTGGATTGTTGATCAGGGCGATGAGGCCGTCGCAGATTTCGCCGAGGTTGTGAGGAGCGATGCTCGTCGCCATGCCGACCGCGATGCCCACGCTTCCGTTGACCAGCAGGTTCGGAAACTTGGACGGCAGCACGACCGGTTCCGTGGTCGTCTCGTCGTAGTTCGGCAGGAAGTCAACCGTCTCCTTGTCGAGGTCCTCCAGGAGTTCCATGGCCGGGGCCGCCATCCGGGCCTCGGTATAGCGCATGGCCGCCGGCGGGTCGCCGTCGATCGAGCCGAAGTTGCCCTGCCCATCCACCAGCGGGTAGCGCATGGCGAACGGCTGGGCCAGCCGCACCAGGGTCGGATAGACGACGGCCTCGCCGTGGGGGTGATAGTTGCCGGAGGTGTCGCCGGAGATTTTCGCGCACTTGCGGTGGGCGCTTCGCGGCCCGAGCTTTAGGTCATTCATCGCCACGAGAATCCGCCGCTGCGAGGGCTTCAGGCCGTCCCGGGCGTCGGGCAGAGCCCGGGCCACGATGACGCTCATCGCGTACCGCAGGTAGGAGTCCTGCATCTCGTCGACGATGGGAAGATTGCGGATGGTTTCAGGTTGCTGGTCGGTCATTCGAGCTTCTCAATCATCTTGTCATTAGCCGCTTCCGGTGGTCACCGCCGGATATAACCCGCGGCGAGTTTCTGGGAGAATTGTACCCGCCGGGGCCGCGCCCGACGAGGGGTCCGGCGGCCTCTGCCGAGGCAACAGGCGCCACTGCGCTTGACGCGCTACAGCGAGGAAAGCAGTTCTTCCATTTCCCCCTTGGCGTGCATCTCGCCGCAGGCGGCGGCGCGCTCGATGCCCTGGGAAAGCTCGGCCTTGGCGGCCTCTTCGGCCCCCATCGCCAGGAGCGTCTTGGCCTTGTGGAAGTGGGCGGCGATGTAGTTAGGATCGAATTGAATGACGCGATCGAAACGGGCCAGGCTCTCGTCAAATCGCTGAGCCTTGGCCAACTCCATGGCTATGCCGAAGTTCAGGAAGGCGTCGTCCGGCTCCGCCTTCAAGAGTTTCTCTAGCTGCTCAAGTCGTGACATGCTTCCCGCCTCTCCCGGGTCCTGACATCCGCCGGCCTACAGGGCCTCGATCGTGATTTGCTGATTGGCATAGACGTTGATGCCGCCGGCGATCGTCAGGGCAGTCCGAACGACCTCTACCGCGGACATCTTCGAGTGCTCGACCAAGGCCCGAGCCGCCGCCAGGGCGCAGGGCCCGCCGCTGCCGATGGCCAAGATGCCGTCGGTCGGCTCGATGACGTCGCCGTTGCCGCCGATGATGAGGCTGACCTGGCTGTCGGCGACGGCCAGCAGGCTCTCCAGGCGGCGCAAGGCCCGATCGGTCCGCCAGTCTTTGGCCAACTCGATCGCGGCGCGCTTGGTGTTGCCTTTGAATTCCTCCAGCTTGCCTTCGAACCGTTCGAGCAGGGCGAAGGCGTCCGCGGCCGAGCCGGCGAATCCCGCCAGCACGCGGTCCTTGTACAGCCGGCGGACCTTGACCGCGTCAGACTTGACCACGCAGTCGCCCAGGGTGACCTGGCCGTCGCCGCCAATGGCCACCCCGCCCTCGCGCCGGACCGACAGGATCGTGGTCGACCTGATTCGAGGCTCTTTCTCGACCATTTCTCGACTCCGTCCGCCGCCAGGGGTATATCATGTATACCATCCGGCCGCCATGCGGCAGGGAAGACTCCCATCATGACGCCACGAACGATTCGGTGGAAACTCGCTTCGCGGCTTGCCGTCGCCGTGCTGGCGATTCCACTCGCGGCGGGATGCCAGGATGGACGCGAGGCCTCGGTCGATGATAAGCCGGCTGCCGTCCAGGAGCACTCCACGTCCGCCGACGCGCAGGGAGATCGCTCCATCGCTCCAACGCCGACGGACCCCACTCCCGGCCCGCCATCGCCACCCAGTAAGCCGAAGCGGCCCGTCGATGGCTGGGTGATCTTCAGATCAGCCTTCGATGAGGATACCGACGCTGAAGTCGACTCGGCGTGGACCGGCGGCAACCGGCTCGAGGTGCGTACGCGAAACGTGCACCGCGTCACGCTGGACTTGACGCGCCTGCCCGCCGCTGCATCGCAGCGCGGCCCCTGGAACCTGCAAATCGACAAGCAGGGAATAGCGATCACCGGCGCCCGCGGGAGGGTATTGGACCTGGTCCGATCGCAGAACGGCGACTGGTCCGTCGACCGCGACCGGGACAGGAGGAGGTAAGCGAGGATGAGACGATTCCTGCCGCTTTTCATCGGCCTCTTGCTGATTCAGCCTGCGCCGGCCGCTCCGCCCTCAAGCGCTTCCGACAATCCATCGACGCATTCCGATGACCAGTCGAAAAAAAAGGGGACGAAGAAGGGCAAGCGCCCTCGCGGCCTGGCCGTGAAGGCCATGAGGATGGCCATCGAGGACGCCAAGTTCCAGGACGTGACTTTCGAGGAGTTCACCGAATGGCTCGGGCGCTTCAGCAAGGCGAACGTCGTCGTTCGCTGGAAGGTGCTGGAGGAGGCGGGCGTCGATCGGTACACGATAATCGATCTGAAGCTGCGGGACGTGACCCTGCGCAAGCTGCTCCAGCTCGTCTTCGATCAGGTCACCGGGGAGTTGGAGGACGTGGAACTCGCCGCCAAGGCCGACGATAACACCTTGATCATCTCCACCAGGAAGGACCTCTTCTCGCAACTCATCACCAAGACCTACGATGTGCAGTCGCTATTAATCGTCGTGCCGAATTTTGCCGGCCGAACGATCAATGACCCGGCGACCGGACGGGGGCGCTACGCCGGACCGAGCCTGTCCGGGGCCGGCGTGGAGTATGGGCAGGGCGCGGACGAAAAGACCAGGCAACTTATCGACACGATCACCTCGGCGATCCAGCCGGAGAGCTGGCGCATCAACGGCGGCAAGGGCACGATCTATTTCTACCGCGGACAGCTCGTCGTCCGGAACAATCTGGAAGTGCACCAAATCCTGGCCGGCGAATTGAAGGAACCCTAGCGGCACGGGCTGGAGTCCGATCGCCGCCTCGCCTCAGCCGAGTCCCAGGGCCTTGGCGACCGCCTCAATCGACATTCCTGCGATCATGACGGTCTTGTTCGGCGCGCCATGTCCGCGGACGATGGACAGGTACCTGACGCCGATGCCGAGACGCGCTGCGAGGAGCCCGAGCACGGCCTCGTTCGCCTTGCCCTTCTCCGGCGCCGCCGAAACCTGCACTTTCAGGGCGTTGCCCAGAAGCTCGACGATGCAATCTCGCGTCGAGCCGGGCACGACCTTCAAGCGGATTTGCACGCCCCCCGCCGCCGCCGTTAGACATGGACTCACGCCGAAGGACTCCCGGGCGACGCCACCAGCGTCCCGCACTCCGGGCAGATGCCGCTCACGTTGCCGGTCAGATCGTAAGCGCACGTGCGGCAAAGATTGGCCGCGAGCCGTCGCACGACGTCCTCATCGCGGACCCCCATGAACCCGACGCGTAGCCCCGCCTTGCGCAGATGCTTCGTCGCACGTCGATTCTCCATCAGCAGCACGAGCAGGTTCAAAAATGGGACGATCATCAGGATCGTGCACACGATGAGCAAGACGATGTTCGTCTTAAGTGCACGCATGAGTAGTATCGCCCCGATGAGCACCGCGATGCGGATGCCGAGAAACACGGGGACATAAAGGAGATAGGCGACGTTCGGCACGGCGATGGCATACAGGATCGGCTGAAGGGTGAACGGCATCACAATGCTGAGCACGGCGCCCAGCACCAGCCAAAGCACCAGCCTCTGCCGCCTCGCCACCAGCCGCAGGTCCACGCCGTCCCAGATATACGAGTGCTCGCCGTCCATGCGCGTCCGACTCTACGCTCGGCGAGAAGCCCCTCCTCGTCGCCGGCACGCCGTCTGTTATACTGCGTCGAAGCGTTCGCCGTCGCCCCCGGCAGGCGGAAGTGATCGGTCCGCGTCAATGAGTTGGAAAAACACCTGGCCGAGGCCTGAACGCAGGCGGCGAAGGCCCATCCGGCGTGAACATGGGGCCACCCCTCCGTTAGGATGACCACCGGCGCGTGTGCCGGCGTCGTTTTCACCGGACGGTCGATCGCACCGTCCGACGGAATGCGGTAGACGTCCGATCGCACCGATCGATCACGCGAACGATCGGCCCATCAGAAACCGACGGCGTAGGTGCTGACGGTGCAAGCCGTCGGTAGCCCGTCACCGGCGTGGGAGACCCGCATGGCGGCAGTTGAAATCGGATCTGCGAAGAAGCGCTTCGGCCAAACGGTCGCCGTGGATGATCTCTCGCTCGTCGTCCCGACGGGCAGCGTCTATGGCTTCATCGGCCCCAACGGCAGCGGCAAGACCACCACGCTCCGCATGATCATGCGGATCATCCATCCCGACAGCGGCTCGATCCTCGTGCTGGGCGACGACGCCACCAGCGGCCCAGCGGCCTCCGACAGGATCGGCTACCTGCCGGAGGAGCGAGGCCTGTACCGAAAGATGCTGGTCGGCGAGGTTCTGCGATTCTACGCCGCGCTGAAGGGCGTTCGCGACGCGAAGGATGAAATCGGCAGGTGGCTCGATCGACTCCAGCTCGCCGGCGTCGAAAAGAAGAAGGTCGAGGCCCTCTCCAAGGGCATGGCTCAAAAGGTGCAGTTCATCGCCACCATCCTGCACCGGCCGGAACTGGTCATCCTCGATGAACCGTTCAGCGGACTCGACCCGGTCAACATGGAGGTACTGAAGGATGCGGTGCTGGAGCTCAAGCGCGACGGATCCACCATCATCTGCTCGACGCACGACATGGACGTCGCCGAGAAGATGTGCGACTTCGTCTTCATGATCTTCAAGGGGCGGAAGGTGCTCGACGGCACGCTCGACGCCATCAAGGACCAATACGGCGCCGACACGCTCCGCGTGCGACTCGACGGCAATGGCGTCGCGTTCGGCGAGATCACAGGCGTCGAGCGGGTCAACGATTTCGGCCGCTTCCAGGAGCTGCGCATGCGGAGAGACGCCGACCCCCAGGACATCCTCAAGCAACTCGCCGGCCGGGCACGGGTGCAGCTCTTTGAGATTGCCCGCCCCTCGTTGCACGACATCTTCGTCCGCATCGCCGGGCCCCAAGCCCAGGAGGACTCCCATGCGTAAGTTGTGGGTCGTGGCCTGCCGCGAGTATCGGTCCACCATTCGGACGAAGACCTTTCTCATGGCCCTGGTGCTCATGCCGGTGTTCATGGGAGGCGGCATCGGGGTCCAGGCACTCACCAAGGGCCGGATCGATTTGGACACCAAGCGGGTCGCCGTCCTCGACCGATCGGGAAAAATGTGGGAGACGATCTCCCGCGCCGCCGATGAGCGGAACGAAAAGGACACGGTCGACGAGGACACCGGCAAGCAGGTGGCGTCGCGGTTCGAGCTGCAACAAGTTCCCGCTAACGAAGGCCGCCTGGAACAGGATCGGCTGGCCCTCTCGGATCAGGTGAGGGAGCACAAGATTTTCGCGTTCATCGAGATCACCCCCGACATCCTGGATGGCGGCCGCGACGCCGAAAGTCCCGCGATGCTCTACTACTCCGATCAGCCGGCCTACGAGGCCATTCAGCGCTGGTTGAGCTGGGTGGTCAACGACAAGGTTCGCTCCGCCCGCCTGGCCGAGGCCGGCCTCGACCGCCAGATCGTCGATCAGGCCATGAAGGCGGTCCGGGTGGAAAACCTGGGCCTCCTGGTGAAGAGCGAGACCGGCGAGATCGAGCCGGCCAAGCCGGTCAACGAAATCGCGACCTTCCTGGTGCCGCTGGCACTGGTCATGCTCATGTGGGTGGCCATCATTCTGGCCACCCAGCCGCTACTGAACGGCGTGATCGAGGAGAAGATGCAGCGGATCAGCGAGGTCCTGCTCGGCTCGGTTCCGCCCTTCGAGCTGATGCTCGGCAAGTTGATCGGCTTCGTCGGGGTCGCGCTTACTCTGGTCACGCTCTACGGCATCGGCGGCTACGTCGTGGCCGACTATTACGGCTATAGCGAGTGGGCGCCCGTGCACCTGATCGGCTGGTTCGTCGTCTTTCAGAGTCTGGCGATCTTGATGTTCGGCTCGCTGTTTCTGGCCGCCGGAGCTTGTTGCAGCGACCTCCGCGAGGCCCAAAACCTGGTGCTGCCGATCTGGCTGGTGCTCATGATCCCCATGTTCACCCTGGGCACGGTATTGCAACACCCGGCCAGCCAGTTCTCCGTCGTGCTCTCGCTGTTCCCATTCGCCACGCCGATCATCATGATGATCCGCATGGCCATTCCCCCTTACCCCCCCCTGTGGCAGCCCATCGTCGGCATCATCGGCACCCTGGTGACCACGCTCATCTGCGTTTGGGCCGCCGGGCGGATCTTTCGCATCGGGCTCCTCATGCAAGGCAAGGCGCCGAAGTTCACCGACATGGTCAAATGGGTCGTCCGCGGTTGACGGGCCTGGCCTGGCAGGGCCAGAGGCCTTTCACAGCCCGTCCTCGACGTGAGCGCCGGGAATGACGCCGCCTACTTCACTCGTCCGTGGCACTGCTTGAATTTCTTCCCGCTGCCGCATGGGCAGGGGTCGTTGCGGCCGACGCGCGGCTGCTCGCGGCGGATGGTTTCGATCTTCTGCTCACCCTGGGCCTTCATGGCCGCGGCCCGGTCCTTGTCCACCTGGCCGGAAAAACCCAGGTTGGTGGCGTCCAGGTGCCGGACGGCGCCGATGTTGTAGCGGCTTTGCATGGCGGCGTCGTCGGTGAGCCTGGCCTTGAAGATGATGCCGGTCACCTTGTCGGCGATGCCGTCCATCATCTCCCGGAACATCTGGAATCCCTCTCGCTTGTAGGCGATCTTCGGGTCCTGCTCCGCGTAGCCGCGCAGCCCGATGGACTCCTTGAGCAGGTCCACCGCGTGCATGTGGTCCTTCCAGGCCTGGTCGTAAATCTGGAGCAGCACGAATCGCTCCAAGGCCGTCAACTCGCGCCGCAGCAAGTCGCTGCCGAAGCTCAACAGGGCGGCATGAGGGTCCTCGGCGGCACTGAACGCTTCGTCATCGAAGGCCGGCCCGAAGCGCTTCTTCCCCCATTCGGCCAAATTGCCGTTGGCAGATTGTGCCCGCTCGATCTCGGCCTGGAGCTTGCCGTTGACCGTGTAGTCGCGGTTGAGGTCGAAGAGCTGTTGGGCGATCTCCTTGACCGTCCTCCCCTGGACCTGCTCGACGGTCCAGCCCAGGCCGAACTTGAGGTTCACCCACTGCGCCAGCGCGTCGGCGGCGTAGGCCGTGTCGCCACCCTCGCGGAGCAAGGTGCGCTCCAGGACCCATTCGACCGGGTACTTGGCCTCGCGCTGGCGGTAGGCCTGTCGGACGACCTCGCGCAGGGTCTTGATCGTGTCGTCGGCGCTCAAATCCTTGAACCGGGCGAAGTCGAGGTCGATGCCGAACTTCTGCCGGGCCCATTCGATCAGCGAGACCTTGCCGCAGTCCTCGCTCAGGAAGGGCTCGATGGGGCGCAGGTCGAATCCGTCGATCTTTTCCTCCGCGGCCGCCGACAGGTGCTCCTGGATCTCCTCCGGCCCCATCGTCCGGAGCTGGTTCTGCGACAGCTTGGAGCCGAACCGGGTCTCGCCCCACCGCGCCAGTCCGCGGATGTCCCATTGCTTCGGGTCGACGTCGGGGTCGAGGTACTCCCCGACGGTCATAGCGATTTGGTTTCTGGCTTCGCCCTTGGCCTCATCGCGAATCAGCCGCTCCGCGCCGACCTGATCGTGGATGTCGATGGCCTTGGGATCGAGGGCGCATTCCAAGGCCCCGCGGACCCAGTCACACACGCACTGGGCCCCGTAGGTCGGCGAGAGAAACTTCCCGGCGGCGGTGCTCAGCGAGTCGTCGATCATCTTCCAGATCATGCGGACCAATTGCCCGGACTTGCCCGGCCGGCTGGCCCCGAGAATCTCCTGCCGCTGGGAGTAGAACACCTGGCGCTGGTGATCCATGACCTCGTCGTATTCCAGCAGGTGCTTCCGCGAGCCGAAGTTCTTCTCCTCCACCTTCTTCTGGGCCCGCTCGATGCCCTTGTTGATCGAACGGGCTTCGATCGCCATGCCGTCCTCGAAACCCACGCGCTCCAGCATCTTGAGCATCCATTCGCCCATGAACATGCGCAGCAGGTCGTCGCCCAGGGAGAGGAAGAATCGGCTGGAGCCTGGGTCGCCCTGGCGGCCGGACCGTCCGCGAAGCTGGTTGTCGATGCGCCGCGACTCGTGCCGCTCGGTGCCGATGATGTGCAGGCCGCACGGCGTGATGCTCGGACACACCTTGCGTCCCAGCTCCGGGAACCGCGGGTCGACCTTCGGCTTCCAGCAGTGGGCGCAATGGGTCTTGGGGTCGTAGTCCGGGCAATGGATGCAGCACTTGGTGCCGATGACGCCGGTCTCCCGCCAGACGTGACGGCCGTTGCTCTCCGCCGGCGATCCGAGGTCTCCGATACACTTCGGATAGACCACGCCCAGTTGCAGCTTGATGTCGGTGCCGCGCCCCGCCATGTTCGTCGCGATGGTTACGTTGCCGACCGGCCCCGACCCCTTGGCCTTGGCCGGTTCATGATGCTCGCCGGCCTTCTTGACGATCTCCGCCTCTCGGGCGTGCTGCTTGGCGTTCAATACCTCGTGTTCGATGCCATACTTGCGGGTCAGCAGGTTGGACAGCTTCTCGGAATTCTCGATCGAGATCGTGCCCACCAGCACCGGTCGGCCGCGGGCCAGGTCGCCCATGGCGTCGTCGTAGGCCTCGGCCATGTGCTTGCCCGTGCCCTTGCCGTTGTCGAACTCCTCGAGGGCCTTGTCGATCTGCTCTGTCGAGCGGCCTTGCCCGGTGAGGATCGGGTGCAACTCCCGCAAGACGGGCTCCAGCACGAAGGCGTCGTCCGGCCGGCCGCGGGTGTGAATGTCGTGTATCTCCTCGACGATGGCCCCGTATTTCTCCTCGACGTTCTTGTAGATGCGGTCGTGAAAATCCTGCCGATTGACTGGACGGTTGGTGGGGATGCCCACGACCTCCAGCTTGTAAATCTTCATGAATTCGTCGGCCTCGGTCATGGCCGTGCCGGTCATGCCGGCGATCTTGGTGTAGAGCTTGAAGAAGTTCTGAAGCGTGATCGTGGCCAGCGTCTGCGACTCCTCCTTGACCTTGACGCCCTCCTTGGCCTCCACCGCCTGGTGCAGCCCGTCGGACCACTGCCGACCGTGCATCAGGCGACCGGTGAACGAATCGACGATGATCACCTCGCCGTCCTTCACCACGTAGTCCACGTCCTTTTCGTAGGCCACGTGGCCACGGACGGCGTTCTCGATCAGGTGGGGCCATTCCATGTTCGCCCCGACGTAGAGCGAACCGACGCCGAGCTGCTCCTGGGCCACCGTGATCCCGGTGTGGGTGATGGCCACGTGCTTGCGCTCCTTGGCCACCACGTAGTACTGGGTGTGGCCGATCGCCTCGGCCTCGTCCTCCTTGATCCAGTTCGCGTCGGTCTTGAACTTCTTGACGGCATCCTGGAACTTGGGGTGGTCCGCGAACTGGCTCGGGGGAGCGTCCTTCCAATCGGCGATACGGCGAAGCGTCTCGGCGTTGGATTGGCTCTGCTTCGAGATCAGCGTCCGCGCCACCGCGTCCGCCGTGCGATAGCGGGTCACGTCGTCGTCGGCCGGCCCGCTGATGATCAGCGGCGTGCGTGCCTCATCAATGAGGATCGAGTCCACCTCGTCGATGATCGCGAAGTCCAACCGACCCTGGACCTGCTCCGCCAGCGAGGTCTTCATGTTGTCGCGGAGATAGTCGAAGCCGAACTCGTTGTTCGTCCCGTAAGTAATGTGGCAGGCGTACGCCTTGCGCCGGATGCCCTCGCGGCCGCCCGAGTCGATCTGCGACTGGATGTAGCCCACGGTCAGCCCCACCAGCTCGAAGATCGGTTCGGCGAACTCGGCATCGCGCTTCACCAGGTAGTCGTTCACCGTGACGATGTGCACCTTCAGGCCTTGAAGGCATTTCAAGAACGCGGCCAGGTGGCAGACGATGGTCTTGCCCTCGCCCGTCTTCATCTCCGCGATCCGCCCCTCAAACAGCACTTGCCCGCCGATCAACTGACAATCGAAATGGCGGTGGTTCTGGGCCCGGCGAGACGCCTCGCGGAGGACTGCAAAGGCCTCCGGCAAGACCGAATCGATCGACTCACCCTCGGCCAGCCGCTTCCGCAAGTCTTCGGCCCGGGCCCGCAGGTCCTGGCTAAGCTCCACGCGAATCTTCTGGAACGCGGCGGGCCGCTCGCCGTCCGGAAGGTCCGCGGGCAGTTTTTCGACCGCCTCCTCGTAGCGGCGGTCGTAGTCGCCCCGAAGCTGCGGCTCGAAGGCGTTGATCTTGACCACGTTCTTCGCGTAGGCCTTCAGCAGCCGCTCGTTACGAGAGCCGAAGACCTTGCGAAACCCCGAACCGACCAGTGTCATCACGCCCATCGGTGCACCAAAACCATGAGGCCGGAAACGATCAGAACGCCGAGCGGCAGCAGAAACGCATCGTTGTGACTCGGCGGACGACGAATAGCGTGCGGCGGGTTAGGGGCCGTAGAGGCCGCCGATGTGATAGGAGATGGAGGACTTCTGTGGCAGAGCCGCTTCGCCGGAAGCGTCGATGATGGCCGTGTGAGTGCTCGACGGGGTGATGTCGGGCGCGGAGGCAGGCGACTGGCGGCCCAGCCAGAGCATCAGGGCCAGGGCCAGGATGCTGGCGGCGAACTGCGGCCCGGCAGGAAGGGCCGCCGCCTGGGCCGTGGCCATGACCCGCACCATGACGAAGGTCGGCTTGTGCGGCCGCGCCGAACTCTTCGCAGCATGGGCCAGGTCGAGGCCGATCAGGGCGACCGTTCCGACGACCAGGCCGGACACGGCGAACCGCCGCGTGGCGACGTCCCGATTGCGATGGCCGACGGCGTCCATGTCGAAGAGGAGTCTAGCCGCCAGGCAGCATGGCGGCAACTCATTCGCCTTTATTGTAATTGACCGCGGGCACGTTGGGAATCCGCCGAAAGTTTTTGGTACAATCATAATCCATGGCAATATTACTGTTCCCTCTTTCTAAGGGCTCGGAGAAGCGGCCCAAGCCGTTTCACCCAAAGTTGAAAGGTAGGTCGTAATATCGATGTGTACTAGAGTTTAAAGGGCAAGACGCGGCATCACCATTTGGCTCTTAGGATTCATGGCCTTATCTAGCCTCGTATCCGTCCGCGCAAGCGCGCAGTACGTCGTCAGGGAGATTATCGACTCGACTGGAGATGGGGCGGGCAACAGTCTTGACCTTCCTATTGGTATCGCAAGAGACGCCTGGGGTAATACGTATGTGATTGGAGAATACAGCGCCAACGCCTTCAAAATCACGCCCTCGGGTGTCATCACCGAGATCATTGATCGATACAGAGTCGGCGTAGGCAATTTCTTCGTCAGCCCCAAGGGCATTGCCGTCGATAGTGCCGGAAATGTCTATGTGGTAGCAGCCTATTCCAGCAACGCGGTCAAGTCCCAAAGTTGCTGTAAACACGACGGTCTGAGTTAAGCGGCGACTGCGAGGTGACGCACCTCGAAGCCGTCGGCTCGTCGGGCCTTGATGTATCGTTCCAGTTCCTCTCGCTCCAA
>Ga0187893_10005670_pt1 | contig 22144 bp, 17 predicted proteins | sample MA1701074metaG_FD_139574 | JGI IMG/M metagenome (GOLD analysis project Ga0187893, IMG submission 139574) | White microbial mat communities from a basaltic lava cave in the Kipuka Kanohina Cave System on the Island of Hawaii, USA - MA170107-4 metaG ...
GATCAAACTGCGAGTGCTTGATGGCTATCGAGATCTGAAGGAGGTGAAACAGGCAGCGTAGTCACATCATCACGCCGGATGCGGACGCGACTGAACTTTTCCACCACTTGACAGACACGGCCCGTGGGAATATCGTGCGCGACTATGGAGCGCGGCCCCATCGCCACAAGCGCAGTGACAACAACCATCAGGGCGGACGGCAGCACGATTCCGCGGTGACTCAACACGGCAGCTATTCCTCCGGCGTCAATCCGGACCGGCCGTCCCCCTTCGCCGCCGCCCGACCACATCCGCTGAGGCGCGATCCCTCCCCTAGAAGTTCAGGTTGAAACTCAGTTTCACCAGACGAGCCAACAGCACGAGAGTGGGCTGCTGCCAGGTCGCCCCGTCCCTCCCATAGACGTTCCGCTGCTGCAGGACGCTGTTGGCGTTGAAGATATTGAACAGATCCAAGTTGGCCTGCAGGCGCGTCCGCCCCACCGGAAGCACCTTGGAAAGGCGCATGTCCACCTGGGTCACTCGAGGCCCGTACAATGTCCCCCCTGAAACAATCTCGACATCTTTCGTGGTGTTGGCATTGCCCCCGGCGAAGAGTCGGCCCAACGTCGTTTCGCTCGCGCGCACGGTGTACGTCGCCGTAATTTCCGGCCCCGGGCTATTCTGGAGTGTGCCGGCCAGGAGGATATCGCCGGGCAGCGTAAACGACGCCATCAGCTTCGCTTGCGTCCGAAACGGCGGCCTGGTCTCGCAGAGATGCGGCGTCGTCCCGGCGAACGCGGGATACGGCCGGGGGCTCGCCAAGCCGGCCTGAGGCGAATCGACGGCAAAGCACCGACTGATCCGCTCCCGCCCGGTGCTGACTCCGCCTCTCAAAACCGTGCTCGCGCCCAGACGGGTGTTCACGGAGAGATCAACGCCGTCGTACACATCCTCGTACTTCCCGAACGCGTCAATGGCCGTCCGATTGGTGAATTCCTGACCGAGCTTCGTGGGGTTGATGTCGGCGAACCCGCAGAGTTGCTGGCCTCCGCCCCCGGGGAGCCGCGAATCGACCGGCGTCGTCAAGCAGTAGGAATCGAAGTCCTGCGGCCCGACACGGGTATTGTCGTCCACGTGGAAGTTGCCGTACGAGCGGCGATAGTAGCCAGCATCGATGCCAATGCGATCGGTCAGCTGCTGCTGGACGGCCACCACCGTTTCGGTGTTGTAGGGCCGCACGTGCCAGCCCGCCACGGCATCGGGGTCGTAGCTTCGAGGTAACTCGCCAAGGAGCCCGAAGTTGAGGTTTCCGAGCGCACCACATTCTCCGTTCGCCGCAGGCGCGAGAAAATCACACTCGGGGGTGAAATTCCCGTTGAGGTCGTTCCACGAGCGGTTGGCGGTGTTCGACGCCGCGGTCGCAGGATTTAAGTAATTGGCCTCGCCGGTATACTGGCCCCCACCGACATACCGGCTCCATGCGAACTTCACCGCCGTCCGGCCGTCGCCAAACAGGTCGTAGGCTGCCCCGAGCCGCGGTGAGAGGTCCTTCCAATTCGGAGCGTCCTCTACCCCCGGATACGTCCGCTCGGGGAGGAACCGGCCGGCCGGCTGCGTGATGGACGGCAAGCTGCCATTCTTATAGTCGAACCGTAGACCGAGGTTGAGCGTCAGGCGATCCCGGGTCCATTGATCGTTGACATAGATCCCCAGCAGGTGATTCAGCTCCCTGATAGCCACTAGCGGTGAGACCCTCAAGGTGAACTGGTTCGGGACCCGATTCTGGAACCGCAGCGTCATGTCGCGGGGGACTTCACTGGTGTTGTGATCAGTCCCCATCTCGTCTGTGACGCCGACCTTGAGCGCATGGGAGCCGGTCACGTACGACATCGACGCCTTGAAGCTATGAAACGCGCTCCGCCTAGTGCTGGTATTGGCCGGGAAGTTGTAGATAATCCCCGTGCTCGCCTCCTGGATGCTCCAGAAGGCGCTGGGCCCGGTGAGATTCGTCCCCTCGCGTTCGTGCTGGACGCTGCGCTCCAGCAAGTACGAATAGCCCCCTTCAATCAGCACCCGGGAGGTGATCGGCGCGCTATACAGCACCTGCGAGTAGATGTTGCCGTTGCCGAGACTGTCGCGCTCGGGCCGGCCCTCGGGCATCAGGTTCATATCGGTGTTCACGAACCCGACCCGAGGCTGTTGCTGGAGGTACCCCTGGAACTTGTGCTTCGGCGTGGCCTGCCACGTCGGGCGCACGGCGAAATTCTTGTACTGCTCGACCCAGAGATGCTGCCGGCTCAAGTCGGGTGTATAGAGGAAATCGGTGGGGTCCTTGTCCCAAAAGATGCCGGCGAGCCAGTTGGCGGTGCGATTATCCCGGAAGCTCGCGAAGTACCAGAGCCGATCGCGGCGGATGGGCCCGCCAACCGACAAACTGTAATCGTGGGCCTTGTCGAGCTTGTTGACTTGTCCCACTCCGCGCGCGCGCAAGGCGTCGTCAAAATTGTCGCTCTGCATGCCGCCGCTGCCATAGCTGGCGAACATGGTCCCAAAAAACCGGTTGGCGCCTTCCTTGCCGACGAGGTTCACGATGACCCCGCCCTCGCGATACTCGGCCGAGATGCTGGACGTCTCGAGCGTGAATTCCTCCGACTGGCTGACATCGAGGCGCATGATCCCAGAGTTCGCCCGGTTGCCGGCGGTGTGCGGCATCCCGTTGACAAACCAACCCCCCTCGTCGTCGCGGCTCCCGTGAATCACGAAGCTGTTGCCCTCGCCAGCGAGCCCCCCCACGTCCTGAAAGCTCTGCCCGTTTTCCGCGATGGAGATGCCTGGAATGAGCTGGGCAAAGCCTGTCGTCGTCCTGCCGGTGGGAATCGCCTGCATGACCTCGTCGGTCAGAATGGCGGTCTGGGTGGTCGTCCGCGTGTCCACGATCGGGGAAGCCGAGGTGACGACGACCGTTTCGGTGACCGCGCCGACCGCCAGGTCGGCATTCACATTCGCCGTGAACCCGGTCGTCAACACGATCCCTTCACGCTGGACGGTGCCGAAACCGGCGAGGGTAAATGTGACGGTGTAGGTGCCGGGCCGCAGCGCGACGATGCTGTACTGGCCCTCCGAATCCGACACGACCGTACGGACTTTTTCGATCAGCGCGGGACTGGACGCTTCCACGGTTACACCGGGCAGGACCCCGCCCGAGGTGTCCCTCACGACCCCGGCGATGCCCTGGGCGAACGTCGCGGCCGGCGTCCAGAGCAGAATTCCACAAGCGAGCACACCGACGATCCTGTTCGAACTCATGTGGTCCTCCAGATCAGGAAAGTTTCAGGAGCTCGTCGACCTCGGGGATCTGCAGCGCCGGCAGCGGGGCAAGGAATCGCTTGACCTGGTCCTCAGTCGAATCAAGGTACGGCCGGCGGATACCCCAGCCGGGTTGCTTGAACGCCCGCATAGCGACCTTGTGCCATTCCCGGAACTGACCTACATGCTGCGCGAAGCGATCAAGCTGGAGGCGGACCTGCGCGCATCCACCGAAGTCCCGCTTGTCGAAGAGATCGCAGTAAAGGCGGTGCGTCTTCGGCAGCACGTTCATGACGTTCCCGTTCACGCCATCCGCGCCAAGCATTTGCGAGATGTGGTTGTTGAATGGAATGTAGATCTTCACGTCACGCTTCAATGAATTCCGGAGCCTGATGTAGTACGCGTCGCTCATTTGAGCCGCAAAGATGATGTGAATCTGCGGATACTTGTTGACGACCTGCGCGATCAGTTCGGCGCTCGGAAGCGGGTTCATGAAGTTGGGCCCGATCGCACACGGATGCTTGATCGCCGAGAACACGTCGTCGAAGTACTGCGTCGTCTCCGCGGGGGTCGCCGTGTACCCGTGCACGGGCGCCGGACCGTAGACGTTAAAGCTATCCACACCGGCGGCAATGGCGATCTTCGCCTCCTCGATCGTCTGGTAGGCCGTCTCCCTGTTGGGCAGTGTCGCGTACACCGGCGCCTTGCCCTTGCACTCCTCGACCGTGACCTTGTACAGGCGGCTCAGCTCGTCATGCGTCAGGGTCTGGCCTTGACCCGATCCGCCGCTTCCCGGGCACATGATGACCTTTGAGGCGATCATTCGCTGGCAGAAGAGGCGCTGGCCCTCCTCGTCGAAGTCTCCGTTCGGCTTGAACGCCGTGATGGTCCGGCACGTCATGTCCAGGTTCGCGACGGGGCCGCTGAGGCGCGTACTGCCAGCCGCGGCTGTTTGTCCCAACGCTGTTGTCGCCTGGACCATGGCGGGCAGCGCGGCGGCAGCACCGATCCGGCGACGGACGGTACGCCGTGAAGGGTGTTCCTTAGCAACAACCATCGGATCCTCCTTGCTTCGCGCGCCGCTGAATCCTAGCTCCGGATACTGCGGATTGAAACTCACGTACTTCCGGTAGCGGCTCGTACCGGATTCTGTCGGGCAGCGTTATGTCGGAACCATCAAGCCGGGGTCTCCAATTTGGACCGCCTATCCGGTTTAAGGCGTGCCAGGAGCTACTCGAGGGCGGCAGCGCCACTCGCAGGTGGTCCCCCGTGTCCCGGTATTCGCAGTCCGGTATTCGCAGATCGCGATAGACGAGCCGAGCCCCGCGCCCATGCGCGGGATCGGCTTCGCCCAATGCCTGCTTTGGAGTCAGCGCGTTCCCGGCTTCACATATTCCCCGGCAATGCGTTTGGTCTCCGCAGATTCGGGCCACACCGGCACGGCAGGATGGAATCCGTCCCGGTTCGGCATCTGGATTTTCGGCAGAGTCTTAGCGTCCAGCACGTCGCTTTCCTGGACGATCTCGTTCCGATAGAGCACAAAGGCGGACAAAGCGTAAACCTCGTCTGCGGTGAGCGATCCCGGCTTATTCGCGGGCATGGAGCGGTTGATATAGGTCCATAGCGACGTCGCAAACGGGTAGCTATACAGGTTAGGACTCTGGGCGACCAGACGGGGACCCAAATCCCGATTCCCTTCCAGGTTTCGCCCGTGGCAAAACGCGCACTTCTGCAGGTAGATTTTCGCGCCGGCCGCGGCGGTCCCGCTTCCCGGTGGCAGTTCCTTGCCCGCAGGACCGACCAGGCCATCCATGGCCTTGATTTCTTCCGGGCTCGGCGTGCTGCCTATATTGAGGCGCGACTGCGCCAGCCCCGTGACGCAGGTCGCCAGAACCATCACCGGCGTGAGCAAACTAAAGAAATATCGCATCGTGCACCTTCCCATCCCGGTCGATTCTCCAGGGCTGAATGCCGTTGAAATGGAAGGCGCTGCTGTTTTTTTGCCAATATTCTTTGGCGTTAGGGATGCCCCAGCTTCTGCCAAATTCCTCCAGCGTTGGTTGAACTTCACCATGTTCATCCGTGCAGCGGGACTGAAGCACAGTCTCTTCCCCGTCCCAAGTCCAGCCCAAGCGAAACCGAGTGTGCGCCATTCGCAACACCGGCTCCTGAAGCTTCGCGTCCTTCCAACTCCGGCCGCCGTCGGTGGATACCTCGACCCTGCGAATGGCACCCGTGCCGGTCCAAGCCAAGCCGGTTATCTCGTAAAATCCGCGGCCGGGCAGCTGTTGTCCAAGGGCAGGGCGGAGGATCACCGATTTCGGTTGCATCTCGAAATGGAACCAGCGTTCTTTGCCCTTCAGATTGGGCTTCGAATATGCGTGCGTGGTGACCTCCATTTTGGTCATGTAGGGCTGGTCCACCACCTTGATCTGCTGCAGCCACTTTACGCTGAAGGGTCCGTGCCAGCCCGGGACCAACAGCTTCACTGGATAACCCTGCTCGGGACGCACCGCCTCGCCATTTTGGCTGTAGGCCAGCAACACGTCGTCCATGGCCTTCGTGATCGGAAGGCTATTAGAAAACCTGCCCGAATCCGCTCCTTCCGAAACTATCCAACTCGCGCCTTTTTGCAGGCCGGCCTCGTTGAGCACCACGGACAGCGGCACCCCGGTCCATTCGCTACAGCTGACACGCCCGTGGATCTCCTGGACGCTTTGAGGAGGTTTCTTCCCCGCTCTCATCGCGGGACCTTCATGTTTTCCGGGAGCGCTGTTGCCGATGCACTCCACGAAACAAATCCGCGATTCGGCAGGCAAGCGCTTCAAGTCATCCAGCGTAAGACTCAAAGGACGATCCACCATGCCGTGAATCAGGAGGCGATACGCCTTGGGGTCGGTGTCCGGAGGGACGGAGTGGTCAGCAATGAAGTGGAGCGGGCTCGGTGTGATGATTCCCTCTATGTCCTGAAGCGGGGTCACCATCTTCGCGGGAAAACGATCAGTCCCTGCATAGTCGTGCTCTCGTGCCGTCGTAGCGAAGCGGGAACGTTGGCCGTACAGACTAGCGTAGCCGCCTTTTTGGCTAGGGTGCACCGGCACCGGTTTGGCTGCTTCGTGGGCTGGTCCGTGGGCATCTTGCCCGAGCGCCAGGCCGGTTGCGGACCCCGTCGCTCCAACGGCCAAACCGGCCAACGCAACGCTGTCCTTCAGAAATCGTCTACGATCCGATGGCTTCGAACTCATGTGGTCCTCCAGATGAGGAAAGTTTAAGGACAGATCAGGCAAGTTTCAGGAGCTCGTCGACCTCGGGGATCTGCAGCGCCGGCAGCGGGGCAAGGAACCGCTTGACCTGGTCCTCGGTCGAATCGAGGTACGGCCGGCGGATGCCCCAGCCGGGCAGCTTGAACGCCCGCATAGCGACCTTGTGCCAGGTCCGGAACTGACTTACATGCTGGCTGAAGCGCTCGAGCTGATGCAGGACCTTCGCGAGTCCGTCGTAGTCCCGCTTGTCGAAGAGATCGCAGGCAAGGCGGTGCGTCTTCGGCAGCACGCTTGCCTCGTTCGTGATCACGCCATTCGCGCCAAGCCAGACCGAGTGCTGATTGAAGAATGGAACGTTGATCTTCACGTCACGCTTCAATGAGTCCCGGAGCGCGACGTAATACGCGTCGCTCATTTGAGCCGCCATGATGAGGTGGATCTGCGGGTACTTGTTGACGACCTGCGCGACCAGCTGGGCGCTCGGAATCGGGTTCATGAAGTTGGGCCCGAGCGAACACGGATGCTTGATCGCCGAGAACACGTCGTCGAAGTACTGCAGCGTCTCCCCGGGAGTCGCCGTGTACCCGTGCACGGGCGCCGGACCGTAGATGTTCACGCTCTCCACGCCGGCCGCAATCGCGATCTTCGCCTGCTGGATCGTCAAGGAGGCCGTCTCCTCATTGGGCAGATTCGCGTGCACCGGCACCTTGCCCTTGCACTCCTCAAGTGTGACCTTGTACAGGCGGCTCAACTCGTCATGCTTCAGGGTCTGGCCTTGACCCGATCCGCCGCTCGCCGGGAACAAGGTGATCTTTGAGGCGATCATTCGCTGGCAGAAGAGGCGCTGGCCCTCCTCGTCGAAGTCTCCGTTCTGCTTGAACGCCGTGATGTTCCGGCACGTCAGTTCCAGGTTCGCGACGGGCGATAGGCGCGTCGTGCCAGCCGCGGCTGTTTGTCCCAATGCCGTTGCCGCCGGGACCAAAGACGGCAGCGCGACGGCAGCACCGATCCGGCGAAGGACGGTTCGCCGTGAAGGGTGTTCCTTAGCGACAACCATCGGATCCTCCTTGCTTCGCGAGCCGTTGAATCCTAGCTCCGGACACTGCGGATTGAAACTCACGTACTTCCGGTACCAGCATGTACCGGATTCTGTCGGGCAGCGTTATCTCGGAACCATCAAGCCGGGATCTCCAGTTTGGACGTCCAAGGTTACCGCGCGGCGCCGATTGCGTCAATTTTCTCGTCGTGCTCCGTTCACCGCCTTGAAGACGGCCCTCGTGACCCGTTCCAACGTGAAAATTGGCAGGAACAGCTCAGTTTTCGTGGCATTCCTCGGATCTTCTTCGAGCGCTCGGCGGTTTCGACCTGTTTCTCAATTTCCGAGTTCGTTGTAGATGACCTGCATGTCGGATTTCAGTCTGTCTGCCGCCAGCGCCGCATAGCCCTTGAATTGCTCCGGCGTCTTGAAGCCAGCCGCCGCATCGTCAACGCTCTTGCCGGCCTTCATTTGTGCCCGCGTGTAGGCGACGAAGGCCGCCATGTAGTCCGCGTATTCCTTCAGGTCGGCCCACGTGGTCGTGGTCGACGTATGACCGTTGATGATGGTGTCGACGTTCTTGATGGTCGAGTATGCCTTCATCAGCGTTGCAGGGTACTCAAGTCCGCTTCCTCCCGCGTTGGCGTCCAGAAGTGGCTGCATCTTGCCTCGGAACAGGTCGCCGAAATGAGCCACCCGCAGCGTAGGGAAAACGACCACCGCGTCACCATCCGTGTGAGCCCGGCCGAAATAGTAGAGGTCGATGCGGTCGTTGCCGCTGCCCAGCGTCATACGGTCCTTGAACGTTCGCTTCGCTAGATTCCTGCCGCTGTGCTCCGCGAAGATCCCGTATTCGCGTGCTGGCCGCAGTGCGAGCCCCGTCACCGGTGTTATCCGCTTCATGTTCGCCGCGGTGTTCTCTTGTGTGACGACATCGATGGCCGGGAACTCGACGTTGCCGGCAACGTGATCCAGGTGAGAGTGCGTGTTGATGATCATCGTCACCGGTTTGGGCGTCAGCTCCTTGATCTTGTTGAGAAGGGGTTGGCCCCAGCCTGGATTCTTCGTGTCGATGACAACCACACCGTTTGTGCCGATGAGAACGCCAGTGCTCCCACCACCTCCGGTGAGTAGAAACAGATTGTCTTTGACCTTGATTGCTTCGACGACTCTGACCGCTGGCTCTGGCGCCCGTGGCTGTAACTGATAGGCACTGACGGTCATCGACAGCGCCCCCGTTGCGATCAGGCCGCCAAGAATCAACATCCGTTTCATGCCAAGCCTCCGGAGAAATCTCCGCAATCTGCCAACCAGAGAACGGAACGGACGCGCCGCCTCGAGGTGTCGCGCCCGTCATGAACCAACAACGAGCCATTGGCGCTCGCGTTCTGGAACGAGAGCGCCACGGACAAGAACGAGACGCGCGTGCCACCTCGAGGCGGCGCGCGCGTCCTGACCTAACGGAACGGAACCCGATCGGTCCTAACGTTAAAACATGAACGTGGCGCCGAGCTGAATAACCCGCGGGAACAAGATTACGCCGGGACGCAGGTAGCTCGGACCCGACTGCGTAACCCAACCCACTTCCCCGGCCGCGTTGCCGTTCCTGACCGTGTTCTTGTTCAGCAGATTGAAGATGTCCGCACGGAGCTCCAGCGAGCGTACCGTCCCGAGATTCACTCTCTTGGCAAGACGGGCGTCCCACGCATGCAGGTTGGGGAGGCTGAACGTGCCGAGCGGCTCGACATTCAACAGAATCGACCTAATCGTCTGGCCGCCCGTGAACAGAACTTGCCGCGCTTGCGGCAAACCGCTCCGGACTTCGTAGGTCGTCGACGCCGCAATGCCGTACGGGAACGTGTACGCTCCCGATAGCTTGGACGCCCACTCGCGCGAATTGTTGGCCGAGTTGATGGCCACGTTCGGGTTCGTCGGGCACCGCCGCACCTCTTCGTTGGTTGGGCCGCAGGTGACCGGGACATCGAACCAGGTGTTCGTAAGGGAAGCGGCGACCTGCCAGTTATTGGAGGGACGCTTGATCGCCGCGATCTCGAATGTCTTGAACACCTGCGCGTCGGGCAGGTTGATCATCATCGTCTGCGCAAAGTTGGCGCCCGCTAAGCTCGACGGGTACTCGTAGTACGTGAACGGCCGGCCCGTATCGTCGGGCGTGCCAAGCGTGCCATCCGGCCCTGGATCAAGATTCGTGACGGGAATGGTGTACCGACCCTCGCGACTGATTTCGGACAACGCATACACATTGACGTTTCGCGAATACGCGCCGGTCACACGCACGGCGGTGTTCGCAAACACCTCATGCTCGAACGTCAGGGAGAACTCGTCGGTCTTGGGCTGCTTCTCGTTCGGGTTGCGCACGCTTCGGGTGCCTTCCGAGATCTGGCGGAAGTCGGGTCCGTTGGGATCGAGGTTCACCTCGCCTGTATCGTAGTCCCTGTTACCGTTGAGGTCGCGCCAATCCCATCTGGTCGTCCTCCTCGTGTTCGCGTTGAGGGCGGTGACGTCCGGGTCGAGCTCCCGCATGGCGTTAAACCGTCCATACCCGCCCTTGATCACGGTTGTCCCTTCGCCCGTCAGGTCGAACGAGACATGCACGCGTGGCGCGAATGCGTTGAATGTCACGAGCCGGATCTCCGCGTAGCATGCGGCAGCGGCAAATCTTACGGCCTCGCTACATTGCTCCGGCGCCCACGCAGCATTGTGGTCGAAACGGAGCCCCAAGTTGAGCGTCACCCGACGCGTGAGACTCCACACGTCCTGTGCATACACGCCAACAAAGTTGTCGTAGTTTTCAGTCTTTGTCGGAATATTCGCCGTCTCTATCTGGAAGGGCACGCCACTCCTGAATACCAGTCGGTAATCGGCGGCGCCCGCCTCTGGGCCGACTGCACCATCCTTCCACCAGTTCCACAGATGGTCGACCCCCAGCTTGAATTCGTGATTACCCGCGAGCAGGTCCCGCTTGAAGTAGTTCACGAAGGCCTTGGAGTGATGCCGGCCCATGTCACGCCGTGCCCCGGCGCGGGCGAAAAGGTTGCCCGTCTGAAATCGGGTCACCTCGTCGATGGTCGCGACTTTACCCGGCGAGATACCGTTGATGTTGCTTGTGAAATGCCATCGCCCGTACTGCACACCGGCGACCAGCGCTTCGCCACGCACGGTCTGCCAGTCGACCTTGCTCGTACTGATCGGGCCGTCCTTGTCGACCATCGTTTCCCGCGGAATAAACCTGCTGGCACCCCGGAACTCCTGATCGTTCGCCCCGTGGAAGAAACCGGTGAAGCGATTCCCGGGCGTCATCTGATACGAAACTTTTCCAAAGAAATATGGGGCCTTCCTGATATTCGGAATCGGCGAGCCGTCGGTATCGAACGCATCTAGAATCTGACGGGAATTCCTCTGATCCCGCACACCGCCGAAGAACCAGAGCTTGTCGCGGATGATCCGCCCGCCCAAAGTTCCGGAGAAGTCCCTCATGTAATTCATTCGGGCTTGCCGGAAGCCCAATCCCTCCAGCTCCTCATCGATGTTGTTAGATTCGAGTTTCGGCCCTGTCCCGTACGCCACGAGGGCGCCGTGAAAGTCGTTGCCGCCGGATTTCACCACCGCGTCGATCAGAAGGCCGCTCCTCGGCATCTCCGCGTTGCTGCCCAACGTCTCAACGCGGGCGCCCTCGAGCGCGTTGAAGTCTACGTGGGAACCGTTGGCAGCGCCGACGTTGGGCGCGGCCCCCATGACCCCTTCGAGCAGTTGCCACGACTGACCCCACTCGCCCATCACTTTGAAGTTCAGCGTGTCGTTCAGACCGGACGAGCCAACGTCCATGTTCGTGCGTACGCCAGGCGCCTGGCTCATGAAGGCTTGGAACCCGTCCCGTGTGGTCGGGAGCACCTCCAGTTCTTCGAACGTGAACTCAGTCGAGGTCGTGGTCGACGTCGTGTCCACCAACGGCGAGGCGCCGGTGACCGTCACCGTCTCGGTGACGCCTCCGATTTGCAACTCTGAGTCGACTCTGCCCGTGAAGCCGACCGTCAACCGCACGGCCGTTCGCTGGACGGTTTGGAAGCCGGCCAGCTCGAACAGGACAGTGTAGAGACCGGGGGGCAGGGGCGTCAGCCTGTACTCGCCGCGCTCGTCGCTGACCGTCGTCACCGACGGTACCTGTAATGCCGGACTGGTCGCAGTGACCGTCACGCCGGGCAGGACTGCGCCGGTGTTATCAGTAACAACGCCGATGATGGCACTGGACGATGCACCCTGGCCCGCCGTCGCAGGCTCTGCCAACCACAACGAACTGACGAGGCCCACGACCACAGCCGTCAATGGCAGGAATCGGGACCGGCCACGTTTCCACATGGACATGTTTTCCTCCAATTGTGTGTCTACCGCCGTACTGAACCGCCTTCTCAGTACATCTTCTTCGTGAAGCCCTCGCCGTACTCGGCTGGTGACTTGAATCCCGCCTTGTCCCGCTCGGCGACGACGCGGCTGAGACCCTGGAGACCGTGAACGAGAATCTCCGGGCCCGTGGGCACACGCCGCCCGGCGACATTCGAATCGGCCGCGCCCTGAACCAACTCGGCGGCAACCATCATGACCTCGACAAATTCCTGAAGGTTCGAGCCGCGACTGAGCCCCTGATTCAGGTGATTGTCGAGGAGCGGGTGTGGCCAGCGGACTACCGCCATATCGCTCGCCGTCCAGATCAGCTCGATCAGCCGGACCGGCATGTGCTGTCGCAGCTGGAGCTTCCTGCGTTCCGCGTTCTCGCGCCTTTCGATCTCCTCTCCGACGGGGTCGTATTTCCAACGCGACAAATCGTGAGGCCGCGGATGGGGCAACTGATAACTCAATTTCACCGGCGTCCAGTCCTGACCTGGGATCAGGTCCTTCTCGGTGAGCGGCGGGCCTTCCAGCGGGGTAGGCTTGCCAGCCTTTTGTCGGGTGTGCACCACGTGCCAGAGCGCCCCGAGTCCGTCATGAAGGGAGTGTTCGGTGGGCTCTGAGCCGCCATTCAGTGCCGCCATGATTTCCTTGGTGTTGGAGCCGGCCTCGAACGCGAGGTCTATGTAGTACTCGACGACGGGCCGCGCCCAAAACACCATGGAGGCCGTCGCGGCGGCTATCAGCATCTCGGTGCGCCGATCGAGCTTCTTGTTGGTAAGGGCCTGGTTCAGCCGCTTGCCCCACTGCGCGTACAGCGCCGGGTGGTATTGCTGGATCTGCTTGACGTAGGAAAGCTGTCTCTGCGACGGCCACCCGTCAGGCTGGTACGCAGACTCCCAGGGCTTGCCGGGCACCATGTGATCGGGTTGGGTGCCATCCGCCCATGCCGGGTATGGAGTGACCTGGGGGGTTGCGGTTGAGGCGGGCCGCTGCGGAGCCTGCTGGACGGTCTGACCCGCTCCAAGAAGGCCCCACGTCGATACAATCGCTATCCCCATGATGAGCCCGGCGACGACAGGAAGCTCTCGCACGCTGGAATGCCATTTGTTCTTCTGCTGCTGCATGACGGCTCAATCCTCTCCTGTGATCGCGAAGCCTACGATTCCCATCGGCTGTAGAGAACTTCCTCAGTACATCTTCCTCGTGAAGCCCTCGCCGTACTCGCCAGGCGTTTTGTATCCGGCCTTCTCCCGCTCGGCCACGACCCGGTTGAGAGCCTGGAGGCCGTGAACCAGAATCGCAACGCCACCCGGGTGGTGACGCCCGGCGATGTTGGAATCGCTCACACCCTGGACCAACTCGGCGGCAACCATCATCACCTCGATCATTTCCTGGAGGTTCGAGCCGCGGTTGAGCGCCTCATGATGGTGTTCGTCGATGAACGGTTCGCGCCAGCGGACGACCGCCGTATCGGCCGCAATCAAGAGCAGCTCGAACATTCGGCCCGAGACACCCGGGGTGAATCCTCCACTGAACCCAGGCTGCATCTTTCGGCGCTCTTCTGCCAGGCGCTGGTCGAGCGCATACAACTCGGGCTCAAAGGTCTTCCGCGCCAAATCCTCAGGCTGCACCGACTGATACTTGAATCTCGCCCGGGTCGATGCGGAAGGCGGAATCAGGTCCTTCTCGGTGTACGGCGCGCCTTTGAGCGGCACGGGTTTTCCAGCAGCCTCCCGGGCGTGAGACACGTACCAGACCCCCATCAATCCGTCATTCGAGCCGTGGCCGCTGACGTCTTGGACGGCCTCGATGGCCGACATGATCTCGCTCGTGTTGGAGCCGGCCTCGTACGCCTGGTCGATGTAGTACTCGACGACGGGCCGCGCCCAGTGAGTCAGCCCGGCCAGAGCGGAGGCGATCAGCATCTCGCTGCGCCTGTCAAGCTTCTTGTTCGTGAGGGCCTGGTTCAAGCGGGGACCCCACGTCGCGTAAAGGTCCGGGAAGTATTCCTGCAGCTGCCGCACGTAGGCACGCTGTCGCTCGGACGGCCACTTGTCAGACTGGTATGCAGAATCCCACAGCCGGCCGGGGACCATGTGATCGGGCTGAGTGCCGTCTCCCCATGTCGGGTATGGGATTGTGACTTGCGGAGTTCCGGGAGTCTGTACAGCCGGATTTCCCTGAGCCGGCACGGCCTGGCTCGCCCCAGCGGAGTTCCACACCGACGCCAACGCCATACCAATGACCGCCGCGGCAGCGACCGGAAGCCATCGCACGATCGAACGACCCTTGTGCCTCAGCTGCTGCATAACTACGTCTCCTTTGTCCTCTGATCGCGAAGCCGACGACGAATTCACAGTGCCCTGGGCCATTCGAACAGTTTCTTTCTAGCGCGTCGGTGGTCTGGCGAATCTCGCCTCGTCTATCACGGCGTTCGGCTTCACGTCCTTGAGACTGATGACCGACCGGCCGTTCGTCCAGGTCGTGATCCAGTGGAACGGCATCTTGACACCGGCCACCTCGCGGTAATCGGAGTAGTCGACCTGTACGGGAACAACACCAGCGCCCGTTTGAGTCCACCGGACGAGGCGCACGAGCAGGCCAGACTCGTCGAAATGGAAGTTGACCGGACTCTCACCGGGATTGATGCCGCGCAGGACGTCGACGGGCTTGCCGTCGATTTCCGCGTAGCCCACCTGCCATTCCCTGAACGCCTTCGGGATAGCGGCAGGAAACGAAGCCATCGCGTCGATCCTGGAGCCAGTCGCACTCCATCCGGTGAGCTCGATCAGCGGAATCGGGGTATCCGGCTGATATTTCCACCCGCGGCGGCCGTTCTGCGTCCAGACGATGTCCGCGGCGCCCGCATCGGCAATCAGCGTGCGCTGGTCTGGAGCGCGGGCAAACACTTCCAGCGGCACTTCCTGCTCACTGGTGTCGAACCCCAGATATGTCCCGGCGCTAGTGAAGCTGGTCAGCGCAGCCAATCGCTGCGCGCCTCCGAGCACCTCGAGATACCTCGCCAGAATCTTTTCCGCAGGCGGCGCCGCCATGTCGGGGAAGAACTCGAACGACGTCGGATCGGTGATGAGCTCGCCGTACTGAAGCCTGAGGCTAGGCGACTGCTCGGGCGTCGGGTCGCCCGCGTGGCACGTGAAGCAGGTGACGCGCTGCTGACCGCCGAAGTACAGCCGATTGATGCTGTTCATCATCACGACCATCTGGCGCGCTCGTTGGATGCGAGGCGTCGACGTCGCAAACGCTTTCGTGTCGGAGGTAATCTTCGGATCGTGGCAGCCCACGCAATCAAGCAAGAGGGCCGAGGAAAACATCCCCATGGTGTCATTGAACTGATCCACGGGGATGCCCTTGAGAACCTGAACGTTCAGATAGACGTTCTCCGCCATCGGCGGCTCCTGTTGCGCTCTCGCTTGACTGCCGGCAACAGCAGCGGCCCACAGGCACGCCCATACCGCGACAACCGCCGCCCTGAACCTGGGGGCGCTAGCGCTCACGGTTCCCGATGTGTGCAAGATCTCGGTCCTCGCAGTGCAGTTCCTGGACCGGGAGTGCTTTGGGATCAGGATTCAACGTTCTCCGGACGGGGGTCATCTCCCACGGCTCCATCAATACTTCGGGATCGTGCACGATGGCCTGCCAGATGAGCGTGTTCCCCTCGCGGTTCAGCCGCTCCACGACACGCATGTTGTTGGTATGGAAGTATCCAGGCCACCCGAGCCAGGTGTCGTCGGTGAAGCCGACGCTATCGATCACCAGCGTATCGCCCTCCCACCTGCCCACGGAGTCTCCGTAAGGCGTCACATCCTGCGACCGGATGGGGTCGTGATCGCGACCGTCGATCGGGATCACGCGAAAGGTGTTGGTCGGCGGGGCATCGGCGGCGCCGGCGCGCGCCTGATACATAAGAATGATCTCGGTCGCGGTCTGCACGATCTTGGCGGGCGCCCCGACGCGCGGAAGACCGGCGGGATAGCACTTCATGATGAGGTCCTTGGCATTGCCGTTGACATCCAGGTCCTGCACCTTGTCCCAGAATTCCGGCTTATAAAGCGGCAGATTCGGGTCCATTCGCCGCCGGAGCCCGCTATCGCGCGCGAAGTTGAACGCGGGCCTGCACTCCTGTGCGGGATGACAGGGACGTTGTCGAGTCAATATGGTGACGTTGCCGTCCTCGTCGGCCTTAACGCCCTCCCCCCCGCTTTGCGCCCAGTACCCGCTAAAATCCATTTTGCCATCCGGCGTACGCGGCGTCGCAACGCTCTGCTCGTCGGCAGCTTGCTGCGGCGCCGCGCACGCAGGCGCGAGCCACAGCGCCGCTACGACCGCAACGGCGAGGTTTGTGTTCGGGCGCATTCGTCGATGCATCATGGTTTCGTCTCCTCGCGATTTCCTCGCAAGTCGGACGCGCGCCTGATCACTGATTGAGTGGATTCGTCGGGTCCTCGTGGAACAGCGTGATCACCTTTCCATCGGGCCCCTTCATCGTACGTACCCGGCCTACGTTTGCGCCGCTCTTCACGGGCGCGAACGTCACTTCGTACGTCTCGCCGACCTTAAAGGCTCTCATGAGACCGGCGGCGCGCAGGGCCCCCGGGCCCGCGCCTGACATCTCCCAGTCCACCTTCGTGCCGTCCGGCTTCGTCTCCACGAAAAACCAGCGGACGTGTGGATTGATCACGGCGAACCGCGTCATGACGCCCTTAAAGGCCTTCGTCACGCTCATCTCGTACTCCGCGATAATCGCGTGGTGCGCTCCTGCCGGTGGCGCCGTCGCGAGCACGCCTACCGCGGCCGCCAATCCCCAAGCACGCCATATTTTCATGATGGCTCCGCCTCCCGGTCAGGTTAATACCAGATCCCCAAGGTCCTCTTCTTGCTCTACGTTCCCAAACTTGCTGCGATCCGTTCCGGGACTTACTGTGTTCCGCCCTGCCTGCTGATGTTCTGCGGCACGGGCATGACCACGTACGGGTTATAGGTGTTGGTATTAATCGTCGTCAGCTCGAACATTGTGTCGCCGGCCTTCCGAACAACCCGCCGCGGCTGCATGACGTCGGCCTGGTAGTCCTCCCAGTTCCAGTCGCCATACTCCGCATAGGTGGTGTCGCTCGTAACGCCGCCGGCCGTCTCGACCCGTACGATGTACGTTCCGACCAGATTCTTCAACGCCGCGGGATCCGGCACGACCAGGCTTGCGTCCTTGCGCACCGTCGCATTCACGGTGACGTCAGCGACAGGAGCCGGCAGCGGGAATGACAGGACCGTCGCTCCGCCCTGCGTCTTGATCGAGGCCTTCGCACCGGCCGCGCGAGCCGCCTTGACGACCCCCATTGGCGTCGTCCACAGGTACACCAGACGCTCTTTGAGCCTGTCGCTGGCCGCGCTCGCATTCCTTCCGCGCTCGGTCTCGTTCCACGCGGCGGTGCCCGACACGACCTCAATGTGACGTTGTTTTTGTCCGTTGGCCCCTAGCCGCGTATAGTCCACCCGCATCCCAGGGACGCTGTAGTTAATGCTCATTCGGTATTCGGGGACGTTGAAACGCTGCTGACCCACCGTAATGGCTCCTTTGGTCCAGTGCTCCAGCGAGAGGATCGAATCCTCCTGCTGGAGACCGCGCAGCATCCCCATCGAATTGGCGACCTCAAATACCAGGGTCTTGACGTCGGCCGGTTTCTCGTCCGGACCCGAGCGCTGCTGAGCGCGAGCGGGCACGGTGAGCGTGCCGATAGCTAGAATGGCCGCTGTGGCGAGTCCTGCGATACGTATAGACATAATCCAGAGGTCTCCGCCGTGTGTCGTTACGGGTGGGGGGATGTCGCTGCCTTCGGGTTGAGCGGACCGATGCGCTGCTTCTGATCCACGAACTCGAGCCAGATCGACACGCGAGGCTCCTTGCCGACGTTCCTCGTGATGTGTCCCTTGCCCGTCAGATCATCGATGTATTCGATCGACCCGGCGGGCAAATCGAGAATGCCATCGGCGGTCTCAAGCTGTCCGCCGCCGGTCACATTGATGATGTACCGCCGCCCTCCACCGGGATGCCAATCATTGAAGCTTCCAGGGGGTGATACGTTCACCCGCACCCCGGTGACCTTCTCCATCGGCATGTTCCTCTCGAGCGGGATATCTTCGACATGCGAGAGGCCATCCGTGCCGGTGTAGATCCGTTTCATGACGACCGGTTTGTGCATTCCCTGCGCGCCAACGAGATCCCGACCAGCATTCGAACTCCACGCCATCACACACGAACCGATCACGGCGCCTGCCGCCAGCCCTCTCATCGTTGATTTCATGCTTTCTCCTTTCGCGTGAAGAACGTTATTCGGGCTGCTCGCGGCCCGTAGATTTGACCCTGCGCGCTGGACGCCGCCTCTACAACCGCGTAATGCTAGCTCGTGGGTGCGCACGCCTGATACCTACGAACATCCGGTACTCCCTCGTACCTGATTTGGTCCACGTGGCGCGATGCCGATCGGCTACGCTCGCTCCCGGTTCCGGATGTGCGCCGAATCGCGATCCTCGCAGGGCAGGGCCTCTGTGGCGCGGGGCATCTTAGCGCCTGGTTCCACCGATTGACACTAACGAACTTCCGGTACTTCTTCGTACCGGATTCCGTCGACTGTCTCAGTGAGAGCGTGTCGTCTGACAGTCACAGGATCGCCAACGCGGATTGTGCCTCCGGTAATGACGGCGCCCATCAAACCGATCGTCTTCAACCCGTCGACGGGGAGTTGCTGTACCTGGTGAAGTCGGCCGCAAGGATGGCGAGCCTGGCTAATCTCGATGCAAGCGGTCGCGCCTAACTGCAGGCACTCCGAGACTCTTAATTCCTCGAGGTCGATGCCGGAGACGATGATTTGCTCCCCGAACTGCCCCGGCTCGATTCGATAGCCGGCGCGTCGCAGCTGGAGCAACCATTCCCGCGACAGGAGATTGATCTGCCGCCCGGGATGACGACCCGCCTTTCGGTCTCCCTCGATGCCGTGGCCGGCGCGCAGGATGGCTTCCCGGACGGGAACACGGACGAAGTCCTTCGAGCCGCCCCCGTGTTCGGAATCAACAGGCTGGTAGACGATGCTGTAGATGACGCCCATGGGAGACCAGACGTTGCCGACTGTTTTTATTTGGCGGGCCCGACCGGGCAGACCCACCCCCCGATACCCGCCACCGTTTCGTGGCACGGAGCCGCCGTACGCGGTGCACCTTTCGAGTAGTAGACCTGGAAGCTTCGTCCCGGTTGCCTGTTGTAGTCGTAGACCAGGATCGGATCGCGCGGCTCAGGATCGTTGGGCGCCATGCCGTAATTCATGGAAATCGCCTCCGGCGGGTCGCCGCCGGCCGCCTGCAGCTTGAGCGGCTCGAACACGAGGCTCCGGACCACCACCTTCTTGAGTGGAGCGCCAGCGCTCGCATCCGCGGTATAGGCCGTCGCCACGTTCACGCCGATATGCGTACGGAAGGAGCCGTTCTCGATCGTCAGTGAGCCGCCCTTGCTCTTGCTTCCTGCCGCCTGGGGCGCCCCGCCGTAGTAGAACGGACTCGACACGCCGACACGTACGCCTTCGATGTCGGCGTTGTTGATCGAGATGTTTGCCGATCGGTAATCGCCGAACCAGAGGCCGACCGGCTTCTCGACCGGATCGGCCAGCAGGGACGGATCGCCGCGCGCGATCATCCGATCCACCGCCAGCGTGGCCGTCGGCGTACCGGTCACCGCGTGACGCGACGCATGCCAGACCGCGACGTTCGAGATCTTTCCGCTCCAGCCGAATGCGACGCCCGACTGCATGGCGCCATATGCCTCATTGTTGGAGAACTCGAGCACGGATGCGTCCCGGGTGTCGAGCGCCTTCGATTCCGACGGCTGGCTGGTGTCGGCCCCCTTGAACGCCGGCGTGCGGACAATACCGAGGGGGGCCGGCGCGAGGCCGAATCCCCATTCAGCGCCGTTGGCCGCCACATTGTTGCGAATGTAGTTGTTCGGCCCACGAAACCAGAACCCGGCGCCTTCTCCACCTGGATCGCCCGCACCATAACCAGTGTCCAGCCCGCCCAGCCCAGAGGCGACGGAGCGCACCGAGAAATTGTGGTCGAAGACATTGAAACTCTCCGTGCCGTCTTCGGTCACGATGCCAGCGCCGCCGGTGTTGTAGACCACGTTGTCTTGCACGAGGCCGTAGTGGCTCTGGTGGATGGTCAGACCCCACTTCGCCGCGCCGTCGATCGCGTTTCCGATGACGGTGAACTGATAGCCGTTGGCTGGCGTCTCTTTCGGCCCGAAGGTGTGGTGGAAATGCACCGCATAGCGGCCGATCTGATTGGACCCGAGCCGGACGGGGCGTCCCTCCGAGTCGAAATCGGTACTTCTCAGCACGCTGTTGCGTGTGCGACCGAGATCCAGGAACTGAACGTAGCGAATGTCCACGTTGGCGCGCGAGACGAACAGGACGTGCCCGCGCGTACCCGCTGGATTCTCCGATCGAACGACGATGTTACGGCTGACATTGCCCACATGAGGCAGGAACCGAAGCTGGCCGTCGGCATTTCGCGCCCCCTTGTGGTCGTACTTCAGGGGCGCCGCAAGGGTCACCTCGGATCCGGACACGGAGGCCACCTCGATCTTCTCGGCTTCGGATTGGATCTGGGCGCCTTTGTCGCTCGCACGGAGCTGTCGCGTGTCCGGGAGTATCACGCGGTCGCGGGGCTTCCAGCCGGAGGCGGCCTGTTCGAGCGTCAACTTCGTCTGACCGGCGAGCGGCTCCTGCTTCAACCGCACGAACGTTGGGGCCTTCGCCGCCCCGTGCATGATCACTCGGCCGAGTCCGATGATGCCGTTGCCAAACTGCGTCGGGTCCATCGCCGCATCAGTTGGCTGGTCCAGGACGATAATCTCGGCAACGACCTCCGGCGGAACCGGCGCCGCCACGCTGCCGATCTCGAGAAATCCGGTGTCGGTGACCATGAGGGTGCGCACCCTCATACGGGTGTTGGCGGCGGTCGAAAAACGGAGGTGGCCGTTGACCTCGACACACGTCAGCGGCGCGTCACTGACCGCGTCGTACACCACCTGGTGACCGGCGGCGACAGCGACCTTGTCGTTCGGTCCTGGCACCCGGCGGGTCGACCAGGTGCTGGCATTCGACCAGGCGCCGCTCCCCACGCTCGCGACTGTCGGGTTGGCGCAAAAGTATGGAATCCCCTGCGGAACGCCGCTCGCCGCCGGCGTGTGCCGGTGGACATCCTGCGCGAGGGCGGGTTCAGGACTCGCCACACGAAGTACCAGCGCAATCGCACTGGCCCGATAGAGACGACATCCCGTCATCGTGAGGCGCATCCCCAATCCTCCATTACACGACGATTCGCTACACGATTCGATCCGCGCCCTACGGCAGAATTTTGAACGAGCGGGGTGCCCCGGACGGCTTCCAGGGGGCCGGCGGCGTATATTCGGCCCGATGCGGCATCTGTATGCGCGCCAGACTCTTGGCGTCCAGGACGTCGGTCTCTTCGATAATACCGTTCCTGAACAGCAAGTAGGCCGTCAACGCGTAGAGCTCGTCATTCGACAAGCGGCCCGGGCGGTCGTACGGCATAGCCCGCCGCATGAAATCCCAGATGAGCGGCGCAAACGGAAACCGCTTGATCCGTGAATGACGATCGCCGAAGTCCACAATGACCGGCCCAGGGCCCTCATGTCCATTCGGCCCGTGGCAATCCGCACACCCTCGCGGAGCAAAGAGCGTTGCCCCTTGCGCGGCGTTTCCACTGCCGGGCGGCAGCCCGGCGCCGTCGGGTGCGATAGAAATCGCCATTTGCCTCATTTCCGGCTGATACGGGCGACGCCCCAGCCCTGAGGGATTCCCCGCCGGCGCATCCGGCAGCTCCCCGTCGTCGCGGCTGTACCCCGTCCGCTGAGCGTCCACCCCCGTCACAGACGCGATTGTGGCGACGAGGATAGCCGCGCTACACGTGAGCAGCCACTTCGGCAACCGGTTCGAGTCCGTTCTCGGTAACACCATTGCTCTTCACTCTCCAGGGTTGAATCCAGTTGCAGTGTCCAAGACGCGTCATCTGCCTATACAGATCCTGACGCGTCGCCAACTTCCAGTAGCGCTGGAACTCCGCCTCCGTA
>Ga0187893_10005671_pt1 | contig 22142 bp, 25 predicted proteins | sample MA1701074metaG_FD_139574 | JGI IMG/M metagenome (GOLD analysis project Ga0187893, IMG submission 139574) | White microbial mat communities from a basaltic lava cave in the Kipuka Kanohina Cave System on the Island of Hawaii, USA - MA170107-4 metaG ...
CGTCCTCCTGATATAACGCTGTGGAGTAGTGTTACTGGTACAGGTGAATAGAACTGGAGCAGTTTAACAGCATTAACCGGATTGTGCGCGGTAGTTATTCCGTGTAGGTCTATAGTGGTTGCGTGTACGAGGATGACGTGCATTTGATGTTTCGTCCAGACCCTTATTTAGCGCCAGGCGGGGGCATCGACCGCAAGTCCGTCCCGATACCGGGCGAACTCGCTGACAACGAAAACGCTTACATCGCTGTCGCTCTCAAGAGAGCCTTTAACCGCCTCCTTGCGCAGCGCCTCAACCGTTTGAGGCCCATTCTCCCTGGAAACTGAGAGAATATCTTCCATCCTCCGGTCTCTACGCTGGCGGATGCCCGTTCCTGAGGGCGGGCATTCGGCAACGTGGGAATTCACCAGCTACGCTGGCGGTTATCGAGGCCATCTGGTGCCCGACAGTTATCGGGCGTCGAGGCGTCAGTCCAGCTTCTACGCTGGCGGAAGCCATCCCCCTCGATGGCTCCCGGCAGGGTAGGACGACTAAGTCATTCTCAACACCACATCTGCTCCTAAGAGCACGCGATCCAGTCCCGCAGGCCAGCTCGGTTGTGGCACTATTCGAACTTTCCACTCTGTTGTAGATATGCGCTCGAAGTGCCACAGGGTCGGCGTTATGGAAATCCGCCAGACGGCGCCGCCGATAGGTACGTCGGCGAAGTCATACCAGAGGTATGAATTATTATCCCACGACTCATCTGGTGATGAGCCGATGATTTCGGGTGTGTCCCCCGCGAGCGTTACTGGGGCGCGGCTATTCTGGGCCACCGGTGCACAGGTCAACCCATAGCTGCGGTAGTCCTCTTTCTCGATCTCGCCGCCAACGCGCCCCTTAAAGAAGCGGGCCACGTCAGCGGTAGAGACTATCGGCGCAAGCCTTTCGTACACCAGCAGCCGCGCCCGTAGGCTAGCGCAATAATCACAGCGGCAAAGTTTTTGGTCGTGCTGTGTGTGATACAGCACGATGGCTGGATAGTTGGACGGGAACTCCGGTCGGTGCGGATGCAGTAAGAGAATATCCGCAACGGTGGGAATGTGGAATACTCGCTCCTCGCTTCGCTCTGTACCTAGCTGGTACTTACCAGCTAGGAAAGCGGCGACCTTCTCATGCGGGGCATTAGTTGGTAGGGCATTAGACTCAATTAACAATTTGTAGTAGATTTCCTTATTCATTTCCATATCTCCCTTCCCGAACTACCGTCGGGCATGGTGGAGTAGCGATCTCCGGTCTCTACGCTGGCGGAAGCCATCCCCCTCGATGGCTCCCGGCAGGGTAGGGGAATCACTTTCATCCGCAGCGCGACATTCTGCTCCCGGCGCAACGCAAAACTACCTCGTACAAGCCGTCGCCGCCGAGGGCGGGCATCCGGCAGGGTAGCGGGGTTCACCACTCCCCGAAAATGTCCGCATACCCTGCGCGTCCCGCCCGCACCGCCGCCGGCCCGAAGGCGTTGGTCGGCTCAAATCCGCTAACCACCTCCTGCCCGATCTCTATATCGCAATCGCCGTGCGCTGGGTCGTGCGGACTTGTTCCAGACACGCACTTCGCGGGATAGAGCCAGAAATCGCCACCATCATCAGCAATTAACTGTCCGTATTTAGCCATAGTGGTCTCCTCTTTCTCCAGCTTCTCTACGCTGGCGGAAGCCATCCCCCTCGATGGCTCCCGGCAGGGTAGGGGAATCACCCAAACCAAAGTCTATGACCGTTATCTAAATTGTCGCCCATCCTTTCCCCCATCTTGACTAGAGACTGACTTTGGGATACAACCATGCTAGAGAAGGCAGTATGTGAAGCCGCAATTGCTTCGGGAATTTCCGCTGGATCGATAACTTGACCACAACGATCACATTTTAAGTATGATGGTTCTGTTGGATTCCCCCTTGTTTTAACGTCCCCTTTGCAGTGTGGGCACGCGTTTTTTAAATGGTGATACATAGTTCTCCTCTTTCTCCAGCTTCTCTACGCTGGCGGATGCCCACTCCTGAGGGTGGGCATCCGGCAACGTGGGAATTCACCAGCTACGCTGGCGGTTAAAATACCGTCCAATAGCACCAGGAGCAGCGACAGCCGCCGATGCGCTGAAAATAAGCCCGGTAAACCGGGCCGTAGTCAAAGGTGATTTCCTCCCCGGGGAGGACGTCCCGGAGTGCACGTATCCAGACGCGCTTGCGTCTGGATACGTGCGCTTCCGCGTTCGGGTGACAAGAGTGGTTTACATAGCGCGCTAAATTCGAGCGCGCGCTTCCGTCCAGGAACCAGCCGCCGCCGAGGTCGTACCAATACTTTCCTCGGTGGCCGTCGCACTCGGCGGCACTCATGCGAGCACCTGTGTACTCGGTGATCACCCGACCGCGGCCTATTTGCTGCTCGGCAAATAAGCCCAGGCCGCACCGCTTTGTCTTTCCCGCTCGCAGGTTTCTGGTCATTTGCTCGTCCTTTCTCCAGCCTACTACGCTGGCGGAAGCCATCCCCTCGATAGCTCGGCTAGGCGGCTATTCTAGTAGCCGTAGCCGCTTCGGTTAAGGTTGTATGCCGTTTTTGAAGCCGTGCTAATTCGATTGATAGTTCTTTGGCTTTCTCCGGGGAGCCCGGTTTGCTGATGTTTGGCAGGAGCTCTCTGAACTCCTTTTCAATGGCATTGATTCTGTCCACGACTGGTTTAATCGTTTTAGCGTTGTATTCGTCTGAGACTTTTCTGGCAACTTCGATCACGGCCTTGTCTTCAGGCCTCAACGTTGCGGCGACTTCTTTCCGGTTTACCACGGAAAGCAATTGAGCGACGATAATAGCTAATTGCTTTTGCGGTGACAGAGCGCTTCGAGTGCGCGTGGTGTGCGTGGTTTGTGGCATTTTGGGTAGCGTCCTTTCGAGTTAAACAGTGTTGAATGGAAGCCCTAAAAGGGTAAGAGAAGTATAAGTCTAAGGGGCTGGTTTGTCAAGGGTTAAAAGTAAAGTTTTTATTGACTGTAAGGAGGGGCTGTGGTAAACTTCGCGACGCTTGAGAGGCCAAAGAAGCGATCCAACCTAGAGGCCGGGTTTCTGGATGGATCAGAAACCCGGTTCCCGCATCTTTGGACTACCTCAGGTTAAATTTAACTGAAAGGAAAATCACAAAATGAGTAAATCTGCTAAGGCGGATGATAGCGTAGCTGTGTCTGAAAAAGAAGGTACAGGTATGGCTGTGAGCCCGCAAAAGGTAAACGAAGAGGGGGATGGGGATGTTGTGGGATCTTTAGCTGCGGCTCTCCCTCAAACCAAACGTGATGAGCTAGCGCTTGAGTTACAAGAAGCGCTATATCAAATTGAGCAAGGGTTTGGGGAGTTGACCTCCCCAACAAAGATTTACGAAATGGATCAGGTGTTTTGGGTGATTGACGCGATTACAATCCACGACTACGTTGATCCAAGCACAGGCGAAGTTAAAACAAAGCATATCTTTCGTCTGGAGTTTGAATCAGGGAATGTAGTAACAACAATGCAGGGGGATGCGCGTCCGCGTAGTATTTTAGCGGGCGCGTTTATCAAAGCACGGGCGTTAGGAGGCCGGATTAAAGCCGGGCCTTATAAGTACTACAAAAAACGAATCTTAAATCAGATTGAGCCTGCGTTAATCTTTCAACAGCAACCAGGTTTTGAAGCGCGGGCGAGGTGATGCGGATTTCCCTTTTAGGCTGTAAAGGGAAAAGAGGAAAGACCTTTTTAGGCTGTAAAGGGAAAAGGGGGAAAGGACTTTGATGAATTAGTCTTTTCCTCCGGTTAAAGCCGTTATGGGTGAAAGGGATTGATAGTTAAGAGTGGGGCTAAAGGCTAGAGGCGGCTTTAGTTTTGCTTGATACGCTGATTATGTGGGAGAATCCTTGCAACCCGTAACGGCTTTTATTTTTATTTTTCCTTTTCTAAAAAATTAAAAGTTTATGGTGCGGCGGCTGGCTAACGATGCGCAGGTTGAGCGAATGCTTACAGCTATGCGCAGCGTTCAGTATAGGTCTGCGCTGGCGCGTCGCGTCGTGGTTGAAGGTGAAGGATATAAGCCAGGTACAGCGGATTATAAGCGTCGATATAAGTCAGTGATGCGGCGCTTTCAGCGTTATGTCACTGACAGCGGCACGGAGCGACGATCATTTACGCGTGCGCCGGTGAAGTATCAGCGTGAGGCGCGAGCAGTAGCCCGGGCGATTGTGCCGCCAGAAACGAAACGCCGGGAGTTACCTGCGGAACTTGCGCCAGGCTTTGAACTTCCAAAGTGGTACGAGACGGAAGAAAAGCCGGAGACCGAAGAAGAGTTTGGGCGTGATATTAGCACGTATGATTTGCGGGCAATTGTAGCCTATTACGACGGCGATGTTTCGGAAGCGGCAGGAGCGATGGGTTTAACAGCTAGAGGGGAACGATTGCTGTCTCTGGCGACGGAAGGCGAAGGCGTTGATGTTTTTCGGATGCGCGGGGCCGGTGAACTGAGCGATAAGGCCAGAGAGTTAATTGAGGGGGAACTGGCGGCGGATGTTCAGGACATTGAAGATTTCCATGATTTATTGATGAACTTACCGGAATGGCAGATTGGAATGATCTTGGATGACCTGGAAGATTCAAACACAACGTTTGCGGATTGGCTTGATGCTTGGCGAAACGATGGGATGGATCTAGATACGGATGATTCGGAGTATTGGGCGATATGGCGGAAAGCCTACGCAAGAGCAACAGCTTAAAAAAAAAAGAGGAAAACATAATGAAAGTTTACGTTGCTAGTTCGTGGCGCAATGAATACCAACAGGAAGTCGTTACGAAGTTGCGGGATCAAGGGTATGATGTATACGACTTCAAAAGTCAGAAAAATAACTTTCACTGGTCAGAAGTAGACGGTGGTTATAAGACCTGGACAAAGTATCAGTATCGCGAAGCGTTGAATCATTCAGTCAGTGAGAAGGGCTTTAAGATTGATATGGATGCGTTGACAATGTGTGATGTGTGCGTACTTGTATTGCCATGTGGGAGAAGCGCTCATATTGAGGCGGGATGGGCGTGCGGCGCTGGCAAGCCAGTGCTAGTGCTGTTAGCAGAAGAAAACGAACCGGAACTGATGTATAAAATGGTGGAAGGGGTATGTGTTTCTCTTGATGAGGTTATTGCTGTATTAAGAACGTTAGGATAATTTCATTGTCTGTATTTGCGATTGCGAGGAATGCTGTAATCAAGGTGTGTACAATGCAATTGAGTTTTGTGTTTAGCGAAGGGAAGCAACAAGTACTGAAGCGTTTTTTGAGAAAAGTGGAAGTGTCTGAAAGCGGTTGCTGGCTGTGGCGCGGTGCGATCAATGATAAGAAATCAGAATTTGCCTACGGCGCGTTTTCACTGAAGGGCCGAAAGATGTATGCGCATCGAGCGGCGTATTGGCTCTTTAAGGGTTCGCTGCGAGCGGGGAAGGTGATAATGCATTCGCCGAAGTGTGAGAGTGAAAGCTGTGTAAACCCGGAACATTTAAGTCAGGGTTTGCAAAGCACGAATAAAACAGTGCGGTGGACGCGGCGTTGGTATGGCGGAGAGTCGTGTGGCCTTGAGTAAGCAGAGATTCATCGGCGTGTCGTTTGGCGTAGTGGGCGATGCTGTGTGTGTGGTTGCCACTAGCGCGGGCTTTAGCGCGGTTAATTTAACGGGATTTAGTACGTCGGAGGCGCTGTCTGTGCTTGCGTCTTTAGCGGAACTGCGAGATGGAGCGCAGCGTCAACAAAAGCGTGGCGATCCTCGTATTGCACTAGTGATGTACGATACGGTGGTAGACATAGAATTAGTAGTGAAGGATTTGACTCCGGCGCAAAAGAATATATTGTTTGGCTTGTATAGAGAAAAAGAAGATCGCAACCGTGACCTGCCTATATATGACTGTTCAACGCCGGAGTATAAGGGTGTCGTTACGGTGGACGATTTTAAGGTGTCATTGTTACCAGGAAAGGTATTGAGGGTTGCAAGGGTTGCAAGACAAAAGCGAGCCGGATTAGTATTTTACGATATCTCAAGCCATTTCGATTATTTAACCTTGGGCGAAGCCGCAGAAAAGTTTCTCAAGATCAGACACAATGGAAGGTTGGAAAAGAATTTGCTGCCGTTATGGTCTAGCGGGCTGGTTGAACAGTTAGCACAGCGTTGCGAGTTGGAGGCAGCGTTGATCGTTGAGTTAGCTGAGAAAGTAAGAGATGTAGTTGAGCCGCTAGACTTAAAGTTGCGGCAGTGGTATGGGCCGAGCGCGATTGCAGCGCGGTGTTTGCACAAATGGGGGGCGCGAAAACAGGCGAAAAGATTAAACGAAAAGAATAGCCCGCACGAATTAATCAGGGCGATTGACTGTGCATATTTTGGGGGGAGAGTGGAAGCTATAAAGTTAGGGACTGTTTCAAAGGTAACAACGTTTGATCTTAACTCTGCGTATGCCTATGCAGTGACGCTGCTATCTCAGTTTTATTCGACGCTAAAGTTTACCAGGGAGTATCAGGCAGCGCCGTTCTCGTGTTGGTTAGCCAGTTATTCGTTCCCTGCGAATGTGAGTCTGGGGCCTTTACCTACGCGAGCACGTACGGGTGGTGTTTCATTTCGGCGCGCAGGTAAGGGCTATTTTTGGTGGCCGGAATTGGATTATGTTTTACAGCATTACCCTGATTGTATTGACGTTCAATGGGGGTATGTGTGTTCTGAGGAGTATAGGCCGGTACAATTTGCCAACGCTGTAGAAGAGGTGTATGACTATCGGAATCGTTTGAAAGCAGCGGGTGAGCCAGGCGAGAATATTGTAAGGTTAGCATTGGCAAATCTTTACGGTAAGTTTTCGCAAAATACGGGGAACGCTTATTTCCAGTGCCGAGCCTGGGCTGGCTGGATTACGTCGCTGGTACGGCGATTACTGTTGGAAGCTGTAACCGGCATTGAGGATAAGGTGATATGTTTTTGTCAAGACGCGGTGCACTTTACGCAGTTGCAGGATGTGCCCAAAACGATTGGCTTAGGAGATGGTTTAGGAGAATGGAAACGAAAAGAGTTTGCGTCGGGGCTTTACATTAGTCCGGGGATATATACGCTGCAACGATACGATCAGTCTCGAAAGAATGCAACACGTGGCAGTAATAGCAGTATGTTAGATTTTAATCGGATTGCAAGCGATTTGAGTGCACGCCAGGTGTCAGAGCTGACCAGATTGTTTTTTGTAGGCTGGAAATTGTCGCAACAAGAAAGCGTAAGGTACGGCAGATCCTATTTACAGGAAGTAGAGGAAAGCCTGAGTTTGGTGCCGTCACGATTGCAGGCGCGGAATTACCTACACGGTGAATTTGACTGGAGCCAGGGGTATAAAGATTCGTTGATTAATACCCGGTTTGCCGGCGAAAGCTTTCGATATGTGCCGCCGTCAGATAGTAGTCTTGCAATGAGGTTGCGGCTAAAAGATCGAGGGTGGGTTTAAAAATGGAGCTACGGTTTAAGGAAAAAGAGTAAATTGTTTATTATCGTGTAGTAGCAGTGAAGGAGTGGCAGGGGTTGGAGTAGCAGGAGTCTCAGGCCCGGTGGGTTTAGTGGGTTTATCTTCCCAGATAACCCAAAAGCGATTATGTAAGATGCTTGTATGTGAGAGCCCCTTGTGGGGGCTCTCAATGCGTTTGCAGGTGACGTTGTATGTAGGGTGCTGTGTCTGGCAATTCATTGTGGCTGTTTAAGCTCCGGAGGCGCGTGCAGCGCGTGGTAATAGATAGCACGCTCAGGATCGGCAAAAATAACGTGCTCCTCAAGTAGCTCCTGTAAAACCCTGTAAAAGTCCGCAGGATTCTCTGTCAGATTTAGGCTTAGAAGATCGGTTGTGTTAGCGCCTCCGGTAAGCGAATCTCTTAATAGTTGAGCAATGTGAGTTTTCAGACTCGGCATATTTTTATTGTCGTCGATGCTTTCATCGTAAGCAGTATTAGTATGAGCAAACTCCAGTAGTGCGCGGCCTGCGCTGTCCGAGATAATAAGTGACTGTTTGCTGGTGAAGTATATGGTGCAGGCCTGAGCGCGGCCAGCGCTTTGGGTGATAAAGTCAATTAGCTCAATTCTGTCAGTGTTAATATAGCGTTCTGGCGCGTCAGATACTTTGAAAAACATTTTATTCCCTTTCTTTTGGTGTGTCTCGTAGGTGTAGGCGTATGCCTCTGTTTAAGCTAGCTGCAATTATATATTGCCGTTGTAGGAATACACTTGATTTATGTTTAAGCCAGTCGCTATGAGGGATAATTACGTCAAAGCCTTGATTAAGGTAATGTACGATTTCGGTTAAACGGTTGTGTTGGTAGTCGTTCATTGTTGACAGAGTTTTTGTAGCGCTGCCAGGCGCTCGCGATAGCGAGGGCCGGTTGTGTCATTAGTAAGCAGCGCCTCGTAGAGAGGACTTTGGTCAGAGATCCAGGCGATTAGATCGTCAAGGGATTGGCTTGCGATAACTTTAACGTAAAAGGGAAATCGCAGAGGATATTCTTGCTTAAGCTGCAAAAAGACCGGATGACTCGCTGTGAGATCATCGTTGCTGGTTAACAGAGTAAATAACTCTTCGGTGATGTTCATTAAATCCTCTTCGTCGTTGTCTTCGCTTTGTGGGCCATGAGCCTGCTGTGATGGGTGCGACGGTATTGCCTGAGGTTGTGCGATTTGATAGCGTGGCGCAGGCGGCGGCGGTTCCGTTGCAGATGACGTTGACCCTGGCAGCACTCGCGCAACGATACGTTCAAGCGTATTGCTGACACGCTCGACTATTGCCGGGTTTTTTTCTGCAAGGCTAACGCCAGCGTTGATCAGTCGTTCTTGCCAGGTTTCTTTGACTGTGGCGGTTTCCGGAGCGCCTGCGAGTGTGGCTAGTTTTTGCACAACCGTAGGTAGTAGACCGCCCTCTTTTACAAGCAACAGGGTTAAGCGATCTTCGTCGCTTAGCCCTGTTGTGTTTTGGGCAGGGTTGACTATTTCTGGTGGTGGTTCCAGTATTCGGTCAAGAGTTTTCTGCCAGACGCGGCGCTGTAGCTCTTGTAACTGTTTTTCGAGGTCTGTTAGTTCTTTTGGTGGCGGCGGTGGCGTTAACGTAGGTATAACAGGCTGATTGCCGATTTTAGGTGGATCGGCAACGACAACTCGTGATAAGCGAGCGTCGGATAACGGCGTACCGGAGTGGTCTGTCAGCCATAAGCGAAAGACGCCTCCGCTGTTGCCGTTAATCACCTGGAGCAGCGCAATCAGGTTAGTAGGATCAAACTGCGTCTCACCTAATTGTTCTATCTCTCCAAAGCAAGGCCGGTTATAAGTTGAGCCGGGCAGTCGGCGTTGCGGTGGATCAGGTAAGCGAATGATCCGCAAGGGATAACCGATATAATCTCGCCAGGTATCGCAGAATTCACTGATTGGATCGTCAAGCGGTTCCGGCTCGTTGTCTCCGTATTTAGTTGCTAATTCTCGTAGTTCGTCCGGGTAGTCTGTCAACCGATCAGTGTCAACAGGCGCTTCAAACTTTGCCGTTATCTGCGCTCCTGGCGGTATGGTTATCGGCGAAGGCGGATTCTCTGCCGCTTCAAGCGCTTCAAGTCCTTTTGGTTTTCGCATTTTTGGCGGAGTTTAACATAGATTTATTAGCCTGTCCAGAAAAAAATTGTTGAACATAGTGTTAAACTGTGTTATACTGCGTTCTCCTGGAAGACTTGTGAGGTGTCGAACGTGGCTACGTTAAAGGCTACGAACAGTACTCGTTTACACGTTAACGAGCAGCGCCCGTTGCTGCGTTTGACGCGTCCTGGAGAAGGGCAGTATGTTTGGATTCATCGCGGCAAGCAGGGCAGTTTGCAGACCGCTTATTACATGGCTCGCCTGGTGCGAGAGGATGCGGTTCGCGACGAGGGCTTGCAGCGGTTTGCAGCGCAAATGTTAATTAATCGTGGCTTAGATTCGCATAGTAGCAAACGGTTAACAGCAAGCGCTTTATGTGACTATGTGCAAGGCTTGGCATACATTCACGATCCGGCAGGTAGCGTTGACGCGGTAGGTTCCGCGCGAGATACAATCAGCAAGGGCTTTGGCGATTGCGACGATCTGGCTGTGCTGTTGGCTACTTTGTTGGCTTTAGTAGGTTTTGAGCCGCGATTTGTGTTAGCGCGATTGAAATCTAAAGGCAAGGGCTATGATCACGTCTATGTGGACGTGATACTACCTGATGGACGCATGGCTCTCGATCCGTGTTCGCGTGTACATGGCCCCGGATGGGAAAGCTCACGGTTTTATGAGCGGCTGATATATCCAATCTTTGCTTTCCCGGTAACAGCGTTAGGCGATGCAATGTCGTTAGTTGCTACCGGGGCAAGTATAGGACTTAATTTTGTGCCGGGTGTAGGCCCGATTCTTAGTGCTATTGTTGGGCCGGTGATGGGGTTGTTTTCACGCAAGCAGCAACGTGCTGAAGAAAAAGCACGTGACGAGTACAAAGATCAAGTGCTGCAAGCGATGGATCAAATCCGCGCAGCGGTTGATGACTGTAAAATCACGCGAGAGCAAGGCGTGGCGGCAGCGCGGCAACTGATCCAAGAGTTTTATAAAGCCTGCGATCAGTTTACGAAGAAAAGTGTGGCGGCTTCGTGTCGTAACTTTGAAGACGAGGATTATTCCGGGGGGCCACAAGAAGGTGCGTTTAAGACGCGGACGACGCGAATTCAAGAAGCGGGGAGCAGATGCGCCTTAAAAGCGTCGTCTTCTAGTGCTGGCGGTTTAGGGCCCGCTGGATCGGTTCCGTCCTGGGCGTTGGCGGCAGCGGCGGCTGTGGCAATGATATTTTTGATAAGGCGTTAAATGTATGAGTGGCACAAACTTTCTAAAGCGAATTGAAGATGCGATTGAGAACGCAGTGCACCCTGACCAACCGTGTCCGGCGGTCAAAGGGTTATTGCCGCCACGTGCAGGCAGTAGCGCTTATGCTAGTGGTGCGCAGGTAGTGTCGTTTCCGGTGGTGAGTCCGTATCGACCTTTAACCGCCACACGTGTACCAGTTGCCGGGCTGACAGCGTTTCCGCGTGGGCATTACTTTAACGGGGAGCCGTTAAGGTACTTTAATGTTCAAGGGAGCGATCCTAACGAAGCCGCGCCAGGTCATGAATCTCTGGGTGAGTTGCCTGTCAGAAGTGGCCCAACGAAATTGCAAACTGTGTTAGGTACGATTGCAACAACGCTGCCTGCAACGATTAGTGCGTTAAAAGGTAGACCGTATTACGATCCTACTGGAGGGTTGCCGTATTTAACGCGGCAGCAACAACAAGAAGCTCCGCAACGTCAAGAAGCTCCGCAACGTCAAAAAGCTCCGGAAGGAACGTTGCGGCAAGTAGGATCGCAAGTAGGAGCTGCGGCAGAAGACATTGGGCAGTCGTTAAGTGACTTTGTACAACGTAATCCGTTGTTGGTCTTAGGGGGAGGAGCGGCGTTGGTATTGTTGTTTATGTCGCCGCCACGACGTAGGTAAAGATGTTAGCTTTTTGTCCATTAATCAGTCAGGGGTTTAATGGTTTTAGCGGGCCGGAGGAGTTGCGTCCGTCGTTTGATTATGTGCGGGCAGGCGATTTGGTTAGGGTACGGCTATTTTTGGATGCGCAGTTTGGCGGCGCTCCCCCTGTTGGCACCTTTCGCACGAGTATTGGATTAAGAAGTATGCGTGTAGTGCAAATCGATCAATCAGGGTTGAGTAGTTTTATAAATGGTTACAGCGGGCCGTTAATTGTTGAGGTACAGCCGTTAGTGGATTTTGCCCGTTTGGATGATTTAGTGCGCCTAGTAGCAGGAACCGGCCAGCAGTCAGGATTGAAGGTTTTGATTAGCGGCACAAGAGGCGAGTTTGTTTCAAAAGTCGAAACAACGGCAGGTCAATTACCGTCAACTATTCCTGCTCCGTCTGCTCCGGGGTCTCCGCCTGCGCCGTTAGGTGATAGCCTTGGGGGATTTTTTCAAGGGCTGACAAGTTCGCCGGTGACGCTGGCTGTAACCTTGACTGCTGTAGTGTTGTTGGTGATTGCGGCAAAGAAGTAAATATGTTTGGCGCAGACGATATTGAGGTTATTAGCGTTGCGTCGGTCAGCGCTCCGCGTGTACGTGATGTACAAGAGCTAGATGAGAAAATTCGGCAATCAGGGGGCAGGCTCACTGTTAATAACAACGCGAGTGAGTATATTGTAGCAATCAATAACTTGTCGCGTTATTCAGTAGTTCCTTTGAGCGACGGCAGCTATCAGATTACTTTAGGTGCGTTTAGCGATGTAGCGGCATATTTACCGTATTTGCTTTTGGGAGCAGGGGTGCTGCTGGCGTTGAGTTTGATAAAGCGATGAGCGCTAATCCGCACAAGTCATTTATTCGTTTAGGTGAACGGCGTAGCCGTGAAGCACAAAAGGTTTTCCGGCTTGCGTCGCAGTTGTATCGTGATGCGCGGAAGTTTGAGCAAGAGGGTTATAAGAAGAAAGCGACGATGTTTTATAAAAAAGCTGATCGCTTGTTAGTGAAAGCCGGTAAATCAGGGGCGTTGTTAGGGCCGGAGAAATCGCAACGCAACCCTATCCCCGAAATTGAGATATACGAAGTTAAGGATTACTCTAAGTCGCCGCCAGCGCCGCTGGGTTTATTCAGTTACCGCGCTGGCCAGCGCATGTTTGGGACGCGACGTTGGACATTGATCGTGACCGGACGAGATGTCCATAAAGTGCAGGCTGTCCGGCGTTACGATCTGGAGCGGGATGTGACGGTTGACGCTGAGGGTCGGAAAATAAACGCGAATTCGGTTAAACCAAAGCATCTGAAGCGTCGCGCCCGCGATGTTTACTACTCATTCCACGGCAGAGGCTCAAGGCTGTACGTTGGGTTATACCGTAAATTGGCGGCGTTGGAACGCGCGCCTGACACGCCGAAAAACAGGGCCGCGATTGAGCGAACGAAGGGCATGTTGGCGCGTGCGGGTCAGGCTATTGAGCGGTGGGAAACCGCTAAAGCGTATCCGAAAAAATTACCTAATCCGAATACTAACGGAATTATTGAAACAGCGGCAGGGCTCCAGGCGCTTGAATATCTAGGCGGCAAGGTGAAGCCGGGGCCAAAGCCAAGGTACGCTAATCCCACTTACTACTACGACGAAGACTTTGACGATACTCTAGACGAAGGCGCGGAGTTAGGGTCTCGAATGGCCCGCGCTTTGGGACACACAGAGCGTGAGCGGCGCGCGCGTCCGCGTCCATTCCTCGTAAGTTATTATTCGCCAACACGGGATAAGCGGGTCGAGTTTATGCGCCCGATTATTGCGCATAGCGCAGCAGAAGCCAAGCGCCAGGCAAAAGCAATGGTGACGAACGAAAAGAAGCCCGCGAACTTTGTAGCAAGAGAAATGAATCCACAGATTAAAACTAAAGCTTCCGCAGTGTGTTACGGTTGCGGGAAAGTAGTTCGTAGAGGGTCGCAGGCGGTAAGTACATATCACGAACGCTTTGGGGCAAAAGTGTTTCATCCAAAGTGTTATGCGAAAGCAGAGCGTGAGGCGGCTAATCCGGAAGAGCATTGGACTGTTGCCCTGCGTCAGATTGCAGGAGATACGACTAAAGTGCGGCTTCTTGCGAAGGGTCTTCTGGCGCGAGACAGGACAGAATATGATCGGCTGACTACGGTTAGAAGCTTAGGCATTGAAGATGGGACGCCGGAAGGTTACCGCGCGTACCAGGGGGCTGGACATCTACTGGCTGGAACAGTCGGCCTGTTAGCCGAAAAAAGTCGTAAGGATGTCAATCGATGGGTTTCCCTGGTACGCCGAACTAAGCAGGTAAAGCGCGAAAGCGTTGTTGGCCCTACAGAAAACCCAACCGCGCGGGAAATGTCAGAGCGCTTTAATGGTCATGCTTCCGGCCAGGTGCGTCAGCTAAAAATCAGCGAGCATGCGCTGTCACGCGATATGTCGCGCGCGGGTAAGCTGGTATTTTTAAAATTAAAAGCGCAGTCTAAACAATTGCGTATCCCTGGGGCAATGGTTTGTATTGACCCGAAGACTGAGCGGCTTTGGATAGCAGGAGATCGTACGCCATTATTAAACCAAAGAGCGAAGCCGGGTGAGATGCTGGACTTTGGCGAAATTGATCAGATCTGTTATGAGACCACAAAACGGCACGTTGGCGACGGGCGACGAAGCGAATACGTGCATACGTTCGGCGAGGACGGAGGCCGTAAGCCACGTCTGCGGATAGACTCGGAAGGTATGCCGGTGATTGCAGGCGGCGGCTATAAGATTGATACACGGGGGATCGTAAACTAATGATCGAGCAGGCAGTTACACGGATTCCGCGTTATGAGGTTGTCGCGCATGGCTGTGGTTGTGTTAATTGTTCCGGGAGTGCCGTGCCGAAAATGGCGTCAAATGTCGAAGCGTGGATTAGATCAAATCCGTTTTTGGCTGTGGGGATAGCGGTTTTCTTAGGGTTTTGGCTTAAAACTAATCAAAAAAGTCTATGGTAAGGGCAGGGCCGGGGCCCAAAAACGATTCTGAGGGCCATTATGCGCAAAGTTTTTCAAGGGGGTGTCTGAAAAAGTGAGGTAAAGACGATGAAGATCGTGAGAGTCCACAACCCTAGCGGGTTGAAACCGACAAAAAGGAGAAAAACAATGAAAGCAAGACGACGCAGAGCTACTAGGGCGCGAAAATCGAATCCGCGTCCGCGTAGGCGACGCTATAGCCGTCGTCGGCGCAACCCGCATCTGGTTGTTAGACGGCGATCTATTCGAGCGTCAAATCCGCGTAGGCGGCGACGTTCGCGGCGGCGACGTAATCCCTCCGCGATGCGCGTAGGCCAGATTTTTAAGGATATGGTCTACGGCGCAGGCGGTGCGATTGCAACGCGTGTGGGTTCTAGTCTGGTGTCAGGGTTTGTTCCAAGCGCAATTGCCGGCGCTCCATGGGGCGAGCCGTTGGTGCAGGCTACCATAGCCGTAACCGGAACACGCTGGTTAGGCAAACGAGTGTTTGGGCAACAACAGGGCGATGTGATGATGCTAGGCGGATTAATCTCTGCCGGACTAGCGGCAGCAGATCGTTTTTTGCCGAATATTCAGGGGCAATTGACAGGGATTATCCGTGCGCCGGTAATAACTGCGCCAGCGCAAGGGCAATTGGTAGCAGCAGGCGAAACGGAACAGACGAACGGGTATTCTGACGTTTATGATGTTCCGGCCTTCGCTGGCCTAGGCGACGTTGAGGACGTGGATACAGGCGTTTTCAGTAACTATTAACTTTCAATAAGCGTTACAGCCGCGAATCTCGCTAAGGTTTTTAAGTCGCGACATAAGCGGATAGCGCAACCGAAAAAAAGGGGCTTTGACCCGAAAGAAAGGTAAAGGGTAAAAACAATGAATCGAGCATTCATCGAAGACAGGCAGGGAAAACTGATCGGGATTAACCTCGATCAATTATCTGGCCCTGACTTTGCGCGTATTAAAGGCCGTTTGAAGAACGTGCGCGATCACATTCTTTTTGACAGCTTGAGGCTGATTGGTGCAACCGCGTGGACACCAAACAGCTTTAAAATGTTTCAAACGGCTAATAACCAACAGGCAACCGTCGCGAACAGTGCGGCGTTGGGGTACATCAAAGACGACAGCGATACCAATCTGGTTGGCAATGGCGGGCAACTGCCTAGCGGCGATTTTTTTACCGTGCAGTCAATCATGGTTAAGCTGGCGTTTCCCGGCAACGAGTTTACCACGCAGCTGAGCAACGGCAATACGATCAATGCAACGCCGTTAGCGACTACCGCGTTGGTAGGCGCGGGCGCAGAAACCCAACTGTTAGCGATCTCAGAAAACGTGACGCTAAAATTTTGGGTAGACGATACGAGGCTCTACGAAAACGGCACGGTTGATTATTTTCCACAAGGCTTTGGCTACTACGGCTGGCAAGGTGGAGGATCGGGCGGCATTGCCCAAAATGGCGGGCCTTTACCGCGAATGCTTGCCAGGCCGCGTCACTTACGCGAATTGCAGCGCTTTATGATTGAGTTAACAACCACAAAGACGATTACTTTGCCGGTTTCAGGCCGAGTGAAAGTGGGATTGTGGGGAGCGTTGTACGTTCCGGTAGGCTAGCTTAAAACACCGGAGCGAAAATTAGCCCTAAAGGTGGAAAGCCTTTGCAGGATGAAGCGAAGGCCGATATTTATGAAAAGCTATCATCAAAGCGATTTGTTTCAGCTGCTGATAAGCGCGGCGTTAAGTACGGACTTGCACCCGGACGCGCAAATGCTGGCGGCGTATAAGAAGCGCCGACTGAATACGGCGCGGCGAGCGTTACTAGCTCGAAATCTTTTTCTTTATACATCCGGTTATCGTGATCCATTGTTAGATTTGTCGGCTAGTGGCCCAACAGTGTATACGCAGCCAGCGGGCCAAAGACTGTTACTGTTAGGTTATGCGAACAACTTTCGCTATGGCGCAACTATTCAGAACAACACAGCGGCTGTGCCGCCAGGGACGCAACAAAGAATTTTTCCGCAGATGCATCGTTTGCGAATTCCTGGGCGCTCCGAGGCGATTTTCTGCGAAGACTTAACGGCAGGGCAAAGCGGTATTGCCGGCGAGCCGCGTTATACAGACGTTCGGCTTACGGCGCCGACGATTATTGAGCCAGACGAACAAATCGCAATTGACTTAGGTTACGATCCTTTATCGGGAAGCGCGCCGGTTAACGTGCCGCCGGAGGCGTTTATTATTTTCGCGCTCAAGATTAAGACGGAATTAAGCGCAGAGGATAAGGTGATTTTCGCAGATTGCCAGCGTTACATTAAGAATAACGACTTTCAGCGTGGCATTTATCTGAACGCGTTAAGTGCGACGCAACAGCCGATACGGTTTTCCGCGCCTGGGGTAGGGGCAGCGGCAACGGCGGAAACCAGGCCGGTGAGCAACCCAGTGTTAATCACCGCAATTGGCACTAATATGGGAGCGGCGACGATCAAGATCACGGATACAGGCGATGGATCTTCGCTGTCCCTGCATAAGCCAATGCAGTCGTCGGCGCTTAATTTCCCGAATTACGAAAACCTGGGCCGAACGAATATTGCCTCTATGGGTGGGCCGTGCTGGAGTAATTACTTTCGTTTGCCGTTTCCGCATTTACTGCGAAGCGGATCGCAGCTAAAAGTAGATCTGGTAAGTGGCGGCGACGATGGCGACGGCGCGGGCGCTCCTAATGTGCCGGAATTGCAGCAGGGCGATGTGTTAGGGAGGCCAGGCCCAGTGCTTATGTTTCAGGCGATTACAGTATGATCTATCAAGAGACATTTGATTATCTGTTCGGCCAACTAGCGGGCTACGGGATGGATCGCGGTTTACGTGACTATCAACGTAAGCGTTTGCGCCGGGCGCAGCTTGCGCTGTCTATTCGGCCGTTTTTTTTACAAGCGTCCTGGGTTAATCCTACGGGCGCGGAAGGGGAACAGACAGTAGCCAACACACAGGCGATTACTAAGCCCCTGATGGTGCTAGGGGGAGCGATTCGATTTGCCGCTGCTGATGGTGTAGTAGAAGATGGAAACAATTTTGAGATTTGGCTGCGGCGAACAGCGGGTGATACACGAGTGCAGCTAAGCCGCTCATATATCAAAGACGAACACTTATTGACGCCTGCGCAGGCGGCAATTAAAGAGATGCCTGCGCCGGGAGGCGGGCAAACCGCAGCGCGCGGGCAGGGCGCTCCCTGGCCGTTTAATTGGCCGGTGCCGATGAAGTTAAGACCTAACGAGCTAATCCAGATTCAGGCAAGAGTTCTTACCGGCGGAGTAGCTGCCGGGCGCGTGACTGTTGTGCAGTTAAAATGCGCGCATGTTGATAATAGCTCGCAAGCGGATATGGTGTTGATTGAAGACCTGGAACGTTATATCAGGCTGAATCCAGTTCAGCGTCCGGTATATCTGTCAATGTTTACTCCTAATTTTCGATCAGTTGCTTTTCCGGCTCTAGGAACCGATCAGAAAACTACCGGGCAGACAAGAGAAGCGGCAGATCACTTATTAGTGTTGGGATATTCGATGCTTAATGCTCGCAGCCAGCTACGCGGTACTACCTGTTCTCCACAATGGCGATTGACTACAAGCGATGGCTACTCACTGTCAAAAGAAGAGATTGACTGCAACGCGTTTGCGTATGCAAGTCCGGGCGGGTTTTATCAGGCGTTTCCGTATCCGTTACTGTTGCCAAGAGGATCGAGCATGGCAGCTAGCTTTTCAACGCTAAATGAGATTTTAACAGCACAAGAGCAAATGCAAAATTATGTGTTTTTCCGTTGCGTGACGGTATGACGATTAAGCAGCATCTTAGAGCCGAAGAGTTTCTTAAACTGCAAGCGCTTGAGTTGATGCGCAGCTGTCCAGTATTGACCGAACAGGAGCGCTACGAACAAGTGTTGATAGCGCAAAAGTTGAGAAACATATTCTTTACTGTTACGGGGTTTCCAATTCCGGTAAACGCGGGGGCCACATTAACTCGTAATGCGTACACGACGCCATTTTCACAGCCAACGGTTATCACAGATGTCATTTCGATGTTTGACTTCAAGATTAACGATCCTGGTTTGGCGAATTGGAATAACAATACGCCGCGCTTTCTTTTACAGTTGCTGGAGTTTGGCGGCGACGGCTCTTATGGGGCAGACTTTTTTGGACTGAGTTCGCTGCAAACATCTCCGCAGGAATTTATTGTAGGACATGAGAAGAACTATTCGGCGGCGCTAGGCGATGTAGCTGTACCAGATGAGCAGCTATTCGACACGTTAGGCAAGCATCTGGAGTTTGCGCCGCGATTATTAAAACCTTACCAGCGATTGCAGGCGCGCTGGCTATTGAATAACAATATGCCGACTACCGGGCCGGAGCCGCAGTTAACACCGCAACTAGGATTTCGTGGCGTGAGAACCCTGGAAACGTCTAACCCCTATGGCTATCTAACTCCACGTGTGAACGCCGAAGTTAAAGCCTATATCAAGCACAACGATCCAGAAACGTTTCTTTTGGAATTGCAAATTCCGTTTGCCGGTTTACCTACGTTAGGAGCAACCTCTTTACCGTTTCGCACGGAGCCGAACGAAAGACCGTTGCTGGTTCTAGGGGCAATTAGTAATCTAGAGGGCTGTCAGGCAGACTTGTATGATGAGAGCAAGTATCATCTGTTCACAATTATTGATAAGCGCACGAACGAGCCGGGCGTATTTGTGCCGGAGTATAAAAGCATACCGCTGGCGCTATGGTGTCCGAGTAATGACTTTCGTAACCCTAATATGTATCATATGTGGGCTGTGCCACACTTCCTGGAGCCGAGAGCGCAACTGCTCGTTACGTTGACTAATGGCTTGCAGCCTGCATCTACAGGCGGCGGAACATGGCAAATACCGGCAGCAACTCGCAGCAGTCAAGCGGCTAGAATCGTGTTTCTTTGTAGGACGGTTTGAGAAATGATTGGAATAAATAAAGGGCCGATAACTTTAGCTCTTAAAACTGTAATTTCCCGTGTGCAGGCACAGGAAAACGCAAAGGAACTTGGCTTAGGGCGTTGCCTTGCGGTTATTGTACAGAACCCGCTGTCTAATTCGGACGGCAGCGGTAACACAACGGAAATTATGCTAGGAGATCGGGCGGCACAGCCATATCAGATCCTGCCGGGCCAGGAAACGGCATTGTTGTACTGTGAACGATTAGAGGATCTGTATATCCGTAAGCGAACGGCGGCAATGCCGGACGCTTTTGTTACGGTCATTATTTACCAGGAGAGAGCCTGAAGATGAAAACGATTAGAATTGTCGTACTGTTAACTGCGTTTCAGTTGATTGGCACATGCCAAGCGCAGCAGATCAAGCTCGACTTGGTCTCACGAATTGAGCCGATGCAATTCGTGGATCGGATTATCCGTCCCTGCGCCTCCGGCGCTACGCCTTATGTGTCAGTAATTGCCGCGGCTTCCGGTAACATCGTGATGACTACCTGTGTCGGCGGGCAGGTAACAATCAATGGCGCGCCAGTGACACCGGGCGCGGGCTTGCCAGGCGGTGTAAATACTAACGTGCAGTTTAACGATTCGGGCACATTCGGGGGCGATGCCGATTTAACCTGGGACAAAACTGTCAACGTGCTGACTATTGCCGGTTTGCTAAATTTAAGCGGTAACACGATTCAGAAGGAGACAAATAAGGGCTTTCGGTTTATAGAAAACGATCTGTCTGGTTTTGCCAGCGTCTTTAATTTTGCAGGTCATACTGCTAATCGTGAGTACGTATGGCCTGACACGGATGGCACGGTAGTGTTGACTACCACGCTTCCATCGGGCGGAATTCAATCGTTAAATGGATTAACAGGAGCAACACAGACGTTTGCTGTTGGCAGCGCGGGGACAGACTTTGCTATCTCAAGCGCAGGCACAACCCATACGTTTAATTTGCCAGATGCCAGTAATGCCGCGCGCGGGCTGGTGACAACGGGAACGCAGTCGTTTGCTGGAGCAAAAACGTTTCTTGATAAGATTCTGTTAAACACTGCCGGGGGGGGTGATATAGGGTTTGTGCGTTTTTTGCAGGGAGCGGCTACCGTTGGGGACGTGCTGAGTCAAAGAAGTATAGGATCGTTTACGGCTCTGTTGGTTAACGCAACAACGCCAGCCGGGGTAACGACTGAAAATACATTTGCGCAGTTAACAGGAACCAACGACACGTCGCAGTCCGCTTCGGTGTTTGCGATAGCGTACGGAAGCGCGCACGCAAGCCAGGCAAATAAGCGATATGTAGTAGTAAACGCAGATTCTACTATAGCGGGCACGCCGGTATTAGGGGCAACCGCAACGCCTCCGGCTTCAACTGTGTTCGAGGTAAGGTCTACTGTAGGAGGGTTTTTACCGCCAAGGTTAACTACAGCACAGAGAGACGCGTTAACAGCTAATAGTACAAACGCAGGGCTGACGATCTTTAACACTACATTAGCGGCAGAGCAGGTGTGGAACGGTACTACATGGCAAAGCAGTGGCGGCGGAATTAGTGCACTAAATGGGCTAACATCGGCCACACAGACTTTCGTCACGGGCACGGCGGGAACTGATTTTGCTGTCTCCAGCGCTAGCTCAACTCATACGTTTAACTTGCCGTCTGCGAGTGCGACAGCGCGCGGAGTTATGACAACAGGGGCACAGACCATAGCTGGCGCTAAGACGTTTACCGGAGCACAGGTATGGGGAGCGGGCGATCTTTCGACGGCTATGACTGTCTCGGCATCGAATATGGCCTGGACTGATAACCTAGGCAACTTTCAAATGTTTTGGAACGCGACTGCGAAGAAACTGCGCATTGCTGCTAACCAGGTAATCCAGTTTAGCGATACAAACGATCAGGCCAATGCTAACTTTGACGTTGGGATATCGCGCAACGCCAGTAAGATTATCGAGTTTAACGATGCCGTTAAAGGCAGCATAGCATGGAGTAAGAGTTTAGGCCAGAGACGCGTGACAGCGAATTTCGCTAAAACGGATACAACGTTAGCCGATGTAACCGGATCGCCGGTGGCTTTAGTTAGTGGGCAGACATTTATTTTTGATTTTGAGGCCAACTTTGACGCCGACGTAATAGGCGGTCAAAAGTGGGCCGTTGTGTATGGTAGCACTACCTCGGCGATTGAGTATCACATTCAGTCGGTATGTGATGCAACAAGTGCACTAACGATCACGTCTCGGCAGACCGCAAGCGGCGGATCTGCGAGTCAGGTGGGGTGTGAAGGGGGGCGAGTGCGCATTGCCGGCTCGTTGACCACTACAGGGGCAGGCAACTTATCTGTTCAGTTTGCGCAGAGCGCTGCCGCTGGAACCAGCACGGTAAGAGCAGCGGGGTCAGTTTTTCGCGTCGAGCCGACAACGAATTAAAAACGATGCCAGGCCGTCAGACTGGGGATAAAGAACTAAAATGCCGGGCTGGTGGACAGACGCAAGACAAGCTGAAGGTTATAACTATCTCGTCAACGTTGGCGGTCTAACGCCGCATGGCGCGGCGGGCCTGATAGCTCGTTGGGCCTACGTTGA
>Ga0187893_10005672_pt1 | contig 22141 bp, 18 predicted proteins | sample MA1701074metaG_FD_139574 | JGI IMG/M metagenome (GOLD analysis project Ga0187893, IMG submission 139574) | White microbial mat communities from a basaltic lava cave in the Kipuka Kanohina Cave System on the Island of Hawaii, USA - MA170107-4 metaG ...
CGCGTGCGGCGGGCCCTACCCGCAATCGACGCTGGCACCCGTTTCGGATTTCGGGCGCGACATCGACGCGCTGTTCACGCAGATCTTCTGGTGGGCGGTGGTGGTCTTCGTGCTGGTCGAGGGCCTGCTGCTCTATTCCGTGCTGCGGTTCCGCCACCGCGAAGGGGCACCGCATGCCAAGAGATTCGAAGGTCATACGGCCCTCGAGATCGCCTGGACGCTCGCGCCGGCGTTGATCCTGGTCTTCATCGCGGTCCCCACCGTTCTGACGATCTTCAAGACGGCGGGCCAGGCGCCGCCGGGGGCCCTCCGGGTCGAGGTCATCGGCCACCAGTGGTGGTGGGAGTACCGCTACCCCGACCTGGGGATCGTGACCGCCAACGAGATGCATCTGCCGGTCGGCCGTCCGGTGTCGGTCGATATCACCTCCGCCGACGTCATCCACAGCTGGTGGACGCCGCGGCTGGGGGGAAAGCGTGACGCGACGCCGGGCCACCATACGCGGCTCGCGTTCACGCCGGATTCGATCGGGATGTTCATGGGACAGTGCGTCGAGTACTGCGGCGCCTCGCACGCGAACATGCGGCTGCGCACGTTCGTCGAATCGGACTCGGCGTTCCAGGCCTGGGTCGCGGCCCAAGGGGTGGCGCCGGCGGCGCCGGCCGCGGGCAGCGAGGAAGCGGCCGGACGGGCGGCCTTCCAGCGGTTCGGCTGCATCGGGTGTCACACCGTGGCGGGGTTTTCGACGGGAACGCTCGGACCGAACCTCACGCACTTCGGCAGCCGGACCACCATCGCCTCCGGCATGATGATGAACACGGCGGAGCATCTGCGGAACTGGATCGGAGATCCCCCGGCCATGAAACCCGGCTCCATGATGCCCAGGATGGGCGTACCACCGGCGGAGCTTCCGAACCTGGTCGCCTATCTGATGAGTCTCAAATGAGCGAGTCCCGAGGCCTGCGGAGCTGGCTCACGACCACCGATCACAAGCGGATCGGCCTGCTCTATTTCTGGACCGCGTTCGCGTTCTTCCTGATCGGCGGGCTCGAAGCGCTGGTGATTCGCGCCCAGCTGGCGCGGCCCGAGAGCCACCTGGTGACGGCGGACACCTACAACCAGCTGTTCACCATGCACGGCACCACCATGGTGTTTCTCGCGCTGATGCCGCTCGGGGCCGCGTTCTTCAACTTCATCGTGCCGTTGCAGATCGGCGCCCGCGACGTGGTGTTCCCACGTCTCAACGCCTTCAGCTATTGGGTGTTCGTGCTGGGCGGGGTGTTCATGAACGCCAGCTGGTTCCTGCCGGGCCACCCCGCGCCCGACGGTGGGTGGTTCGGGTATGCGACGCTCACCGAGCGGCAATTCTCGCCCGGCCCGAACATCGATTTCTGGGTCCTGGGGCTGCAGATCCTCGGCATCGCCTCGCTGGCCGCGGGTTTCAACTTCATCGTCACGATCCTGAATTTGCGCGCTCCGGGGATGCGGTTGAAGCGGCTCCCGGTCTTCTCGTGGATGACCCTGGTGACGTCGTTCCTGATCATCACGGCGTTCCCGGTGATCACCGTCGCGCTGGTCTTCTTGATGTTCGATCGCGTGTTCGGCACGGCCTTCTACCTTCCCGCCGGGGGCGGCGACCCCGTGCTCTGGCAGCACCTGTTCTGGGTGTTCGGGCACCCCGAGGTGTACATCCTGATCCTCCCGGCCATGGGCATCGTCTCCGAGGTCCTGCCGGTGTTCTCGCGCAAGCCGCTGTTCGGCTACACGGTGATCGTGTATTCCGGGGTGCTCATCGGCTTCATGGGCTGGGGCGTGTGGAGCCACCACATGTTCTCCGTCGGCCTGGGCCCGATCGCCGATTCGGTGTTCTCGCTGACCACCATGTTGATCGCGATCCCCACCGGCGTGAAGATCTTCAACTGGATCGCGACGATGTGGGGCGGGTCCCTGCGGCTGACGACGGCCATGAACTTCGCGATCGGGTTCATCGCGCTGTTCACGATCGGGGGCCTGTCGGGGATCACCCACGCCTCGCCGCCTGCCGACTTGCAGCAGACCGACACCTACTACGTCGTGGCGCACTTCCACTACGTGCTGTTCGGCGGCACCATCATGGGTCTGTTCGCGGGCATCTACTACTGGTGGCCCAAGATGACCGGCCGGTTGTTGTCGGAGCGGCTGGGGCAGGTCCATTTCTGGCTCACCTTCATCGGGATGAACCTGACCTTCGGCCCGATGCACCTGATCGGACTGCACGGCATGCCGCGGCGCATTTACACGTATACGAGCGACCTGGGCGTCGATCGCATGAATCTCTGGTCATCGATCGGGGCCCTGGTGCTGGGCGTCGGGATGCTCCTCTTCATCTACAATGTCTGGCGCACGCGGCGCCACGGCGCCGCGGCCGGACCCAATCCGTGGCGCGGCGCGACGCTCGAGTGGGCGACGACGTCGCCGCCGCCGCCGCACAACTTCGACGTCATCCCAACGGTCAGGAGTCGCATGCCGCTGTGGGATCCCCATCCACCGCCCCAGGAGCCGTCGCCGGGTCCCGTGCACGTCCCGCCCGGCTCCTGGTGGCCGCTGGTGTCCGCGATCGGGCTGCCGGTCATGGCCCTGGCCCCGCTCGTGCACCTCTGGTGGGTCGCGCTGGTCGGCGCGGCGATCATCCTCTTCGGCGTCTACCGCTGGGCGTACGAGCCCTTCGAGGTCTGAGATGAGTCACGGCGCGAGCGCGCATTCCACCAGCATGGGACTGGACAGCCGGAAGATGGCGTTCTGGGCGTTCATCGGCTCGGAATGCCTCCTGTTCGGCACGCTCATCTCGACCTACCTGATCTACCAGGGGCGCAGCGTGTCCGGGCCCACACCCGGGGAGATCCTCAACATTCCCGTGACCACGGTCAGCACCTTCGACCTCCTCATGTCCAGCCTCTGGATGGTGCTCGCCCTCGCGGCCGTCCAGCGCGGCGACATGAAGTGGGCCAAGATCTGGCTGCTGGGCGTCGCCATCGGCGGCCTCATCTTCCTCGGGTTCCAGGTGTACGAATTCGCCTCGTTCGTGCATGAAGGGCTGACGCTGCGGACGAATCTGTTCGGCGCCACCTTCTTCGTGCTCACCGGAACTCATGGCGCGCACGTGACCGTGGGCGTCCTGTGGATGGTGACCCTCTGGGTCCGGGCCGTGCAGGGGAAACTGGGGCCCGAACACGCGATCACGGTCGAGATTGCCGGGCTGTACTGGCACTTCGTGGACGTGGTGTGGATCGTCATCTTCACCATGGTCTACCTGTTACACAAATGAGCGGAGATTCCTCGATGCCCGATGCGAGCGGAGGCTACCCGATTCCGGACCTGAGCGGCCGTCCGCGGGAATCGACCGGCAGCCACCCCATTCCCGCCGTGGAACACTCGCATCCCACCGCGGGGACGTACCTGAACGTCGCGGCGATCCTGACCATCCTGACGCTGATCGAGGTCGGTGTCTTTTACGTGCCGGCGTTCAAACCGTTCCTGACGCCGATCCTGCTCGTGTTGTCGGCCGTCAAATTCGTCATCGTGGTCATGTTCTACATGCACCTCAAGATGGATCACCGGTTCTTCACCTTGCTGTTCGGGGGCCCGCTGCTGCTCGCCACCGGCGTGATGTTCGGACTGTTGTTCCTCTTTGGGGTGCTGACCATCGGCTCGTGAGATGATCGACCCGCCGGAAGACTGGCGGCGGTTGACCTTCCATCCGAGCGTAGTGATCGGGCTCGTGCTGCTGGGCGCGCTCTACGTCGGTCTGGGGGGGCTCCGGGCGCCGCGCCGGCGAGTGGTCGCGTTCGGCGCGGCGTTGGTCGTCCTCCTGGCCGCGTTGAACGGTCCCCTGCACGCGCTGTCCGACGAGTATCTGTTCAGCGCCCACATGGCGCAGCACCTGATCCTCACGTTGCTGTTCCCCCCGCTGTTCCTGTACGGGCTGCCGGCCGATCTGGTGCGCCGCGTCCTCGGACCTCGCTGGCTGCGAGTGGCGAGCGCGCGCCTGGTGCGACCGGTGGTCGCGGCCGCGATCTTCACGGTCCCGATCGCGATGTGGCACCTGCCGCTCTTCTACGAGGCGGCCATGCGCGATCACGGCCTGCACGTCGCCCAGCACCTCGTATTCCTGATCACTTCCGTCGTGATGTGGTGGCCGATCCTGTCGCCTGTGCCGGAGCTGCCGCGCGCCTCCTACCCGGCGCAGCTCCTGTATCTCTTCCTGCTGGGAATTCCGATGTCGATCGTGGGGGCCATGATCACGCTGGCCGCTGCGCCGCTCTATCCGTTCTACACCGAGGCGCCCCGCGTCTGGGGGTTGAGCCCCATGGCCGATCAGCAGATCGGCGGGCTGATGATGTGGGTCCCGGGCGGCCTGGTGTTCTGGCTCGCCATGACGGTGGTGTGGTTCCGCTGGTCGGCGCGCGAAGAGCGGGGCACCGGAGAACCCGAGCGGGAAGTGCCACGCGAGGCGTACGGGTTGCCTCCCACCCCGTAGGCTGCATCTTGGCACCATGACCACGGTGCGGCGCTCGCCGTTTTACGGGCTGTGTCTCGTGATCGGGGCGCTGCTGTTCGGTGGCGCCGGCCTGCTGCATCCGGTGCTGCGGGGAGACGGCGCCACGCAGCTGGCGACGATCGCCGGCATGGACGCCTGGCGATCGATCCACTGGTCGCTGCTGTTCGCGATTCCGCTGCTGCTCGCCGGCCTCGCGGGGTTTGCGCTGCGCCACCAGGAGACTCCGGGGGCGGGCCCGGCGCGCGCCGGCATCCTGGTGGCCACGCTCGGTTTCGCCGCCTTGATGATCAATATCCTGTTCATGGCCTCGGCGGGGTGGCGGCTCGCGGAGACGTACCAGCGGGCGGAGCCGGGGATGACCGCGACGGACGCCGTGTTCGTTTACGATATGATCCATCCGATGGGGCTCGCGGCGGAGCGGCTCGCGACGTTCGCGCTCGGACTCGCGTTCTATTTGCTCGGGTGGGCGACGTGGAACGGCCGCCTGTTGCCGCGGTGGCTCGCGTGGGGGGCGTTCTTCGCGGGTGCCGTCAGCCTCGTGGTGCCCCTTGCGGTGTACGGGTCATCGGTCTGGTTGTTCTATGCCCAGGCGACCGTGGTGGTCTGGATGGCGGCCGCCGGCGTCGTGATGATCGCGCGGCGCTGAAACGGCGCCGGGACATCCCGGCGCCGTTTTCCAGCGGTGCGCGATCTGCCCTCGGTTAGCGCGCCCGGATCCGTACGATTCCCGTGTCCCATCCGTCCGTGCTGCGGCGCAGCACCTGCAGCGTGACGATGTCGCCGGTGCGGACATCCTCCAGGGCGGCGCGGAATTCCGCCCGCGTCCGCGTCGGCTTGCTGTTGATCTGGACGATGAGGTCGGGACTGCCCTGCGCGTCCGAGAGCTTCCGGAACGCGGGCCCCTCGGGCGACACGTCGGTGACCACCAGGGCGCCGCCCGAGCCCGCCACCGCCCGTTCCAGCCTCGGATCGCGCGAAGCGTCGTTCGGAGACAGGGGCTCGACCGCGATGCCGAGCTTGTTGGAGTTGATCGAGGCGTCTTCGCTGCCGCCGGCGCCCCCTGGCGTCGTCGCCACCTGGGCGGCATCGGGAACGGGCTGCGCCGCCAGGCGCACGCTGTACGTCCTGCGCACGCCGCCATGCCGCAACACGGTGACCGACACGGTTTCCCCGGGCTTCTTGAACGCCACGCGCTGCTGCAGCTGCGCCACGTAATTCACCGGCTGGCCGTCGAGCTCGATGATGACGTCGCCGAGCTGAATGCCGGCCCGCTTGGCCGGCGATGCGTCCCCCGTGAAGCTCTCGACCAGCACGCCGCGAATGTCCCGCAGTCCCACCGCGGCGGCGTCTTCGGGGCTCACGCGATTGATGCGGATTCCCATGACCGCCCGCTGGACGTGCCCGCTCGCCACCAGCTGGGGCATGACCGTGCGCGCGAGGTTGATCGGGATGGCGAAGCCGTAGCCGGAATAGAAACCGGTCTCGCTCGCGATCGCGGAATTGATGCCGATCACCTCGCCCCGCACGTTCACCAGCGGCCCGCCGGAGTTGCCCGGATTGATGGCCGCGTCGGTCTGCAGGAAGTCCTGAATCGCATAGGGGGATTCCGCCAGCCCCCGCAGGCCGCGCCCCTTCGCGCTCACGATGCCGGCGGTGACCGTGAAGGTGAATTCATCGCCCAGCGGATTGCCGATGGCGAGCACCCACTCGCCGATCCGCGTCGAATCGGAATTCCCGAACGCCACGACCGGCAGGTTTCTCGCGTCGATCTTGATCACGGCGATGTCGGTCTGCGGATCGGTTCCGACCACCTGTGCATCGAATTCCCGGTTGTCGAGCAGCTTCACCGTGACCTTCGCGGCGCTCGCGACGACGTGATTGTTGGTGAGGATGTAGCCGTCCGGAGACACGAGGAAACCGGAGCCGGAGCCCTGCTGAATCTGCGGGCGCCCCTTGAACTGCGGGAAAAAGTCCTCGAACCCGGGCGGCAGCCGCCGCGACTCGGCGCTGCGCCGGATCTCCGAGGTGATGTACACCACCGCCGGCTTGACCTGCTCGGCCACGGCGACGAAGGCTTCCCCCAGGTCGGCGACGGGCTGCGCCGCGGGCACGACCGGGCGCTGCGTCGAGCCCTGCAGCAGCACCGGCGGCGCCACCGGCTCCGCGGCCGTCTTCTTGGGCAGGTCCAGGGCCGAAGCGAACGCCAACCCCAGCGCGAACGCCAACCCGACCAACCCGATGAACTTCAACCACGCTCTGGTACGTACCGACATGCGTCAGGTCCCGCGTGAAGTGTTTGCGAGTGCGACGGTCTCCTTACTTCTTCTTGTCGTCATCGACGATCTCGTAATCTGCGTCGACGACGTTATCCTGCTTGGCGGCGCCGGCATCCGCGCCGGACGCGGCCCCGCTATCTCCCGGGGCACCGGCCGCTCCGCCGCTCTCGCCTTCGGCCCCGCGGGCCGCCGCATACAACGACGCGCCCGCCGCCGAGTATGCCTGCTGCAGCTCGTCCAGGGCCTTGGCAATATCGTCGGGGTTGCCGCTGCGCAGCGACTGGCGGGCACCCTCGACGGCGCCGTCCAGCCGCGACTTGAGACCGGCCTCGAGCCGGTCGCTCCATTCCTTGGAGTTCTTCTCCACCTCGTACACCATCGAGTCGAGGCGGTTGCGGCGCTCGATCTGCTCCCGCCGCGACTTGTCATCCGAGGCATGGGCTTCCGCATCCTTGACCATCTTGTCGATGTCCTTGTCGCTCAGCCCCGACGACGCCTCGATCCGGATCTTTTGCTCCTTCCCGGTCGCCTTGTCGCGGGCCGACACGTGCAGGATGCCGTTGGCGTCGATGTCGAAGGTGACCTCGACCTGCGGCACGCCCCGCGGGGCGGGCGGAATGCCCGTCAGCTGGAACTTGCCGATGGTCCGGTTGTCCATCGCCATCTGGCGCTCGCCCTGCAGCACGTGAATCTCGACCGTGGTCTGCGAATCTTCGGCCGTCGAGAAGATTTCCGACTTCTTGGTCGGGATCGTCGTGTTGCGCGGGATCAGCACGGTCGTCACGCCGCCGAGCGTCTCGATCCCCAGCGACAGCGGGGTGACGTCGAGCAGCAGCACGTCCTTGACTTCACCGGCGAGCACGCCGCCCTGGATCGCCGCGCCGATCGCCACCACCTCGTCCGGGTTGACGCCCTTGTGGGGCTCCTTTCCGAAGAACGTCTTGACGATCTCCTGCACTTTGGGCATGCGCGTCTGGCCGCCGACCAGGATCACCTCGTCGATCTGCCCGGGCTCCAGCCCGGCGTCCTTGAGGGCCTGCTTCATGGGCGGCAAGGTGCGCTGCACCAGCTCTTCCACCAGCTGCTCGAGCTTGGCGCGTGTCAGGGTCAGATTCAAGTGCTTGGGCCCGGACTGATCGGCCGTGATGAACGGCAGGTTCAGCTCGGTCTGCATCACGGTCGACAGCTCCATCTTGGCCTTCTCGGCGGCTTCCTTGAGGCGCTGCAGGGCCATCGGGTCCTTGGAGAGGTCGATGCCCTGGTCACGCTTGAACTCGTCCACCAGCCATTGGATGATGCGGGCGTCGAAATCGTCCCCGCCCAGGTGGGTATCGCCGTTGGTGCTCTTCACCTCGAAGACGCCTTCGGCGAGCTCCAGAATCGAGATGTCGTAGGTGCCGCCGCCGAGATCGTACACGGCCACCTTCTCTTCCTTCTTCTTCTCCAGTCCGTAGGCCAGCGCCGAAGCGGTCGGCTCGTTGATGATCCGAACGACGTCGAGACCGGCGATCTTGCCGGCGTCCTTGGTCGCCTGGCGCTGCGAATCGTTGAAGTAGGCGGGGACCGTTACCACGGCCTTCTCGACCTTGTGGCCGAGATAGTCTTCCGCGGTTTGCCGCATTTTCTGGAGAATCATGGCCGAGATCTCCGGGGGTGTGTAGCGCTTCCCCTGGATCTCGACCGACGCGAGCTCGTTGGGACCGGAGAGGATCTTGTACGGAACCCGTTTGATCTCTTCGGTGACCTCGCCGATGCGGCGGCCCATGAACCGCTTGATGGAGAAGATCGTGTTCTGGGGATTGGTCACCGCCTGCCGTTTGGCGACCTGTCCCACCAGCCGCTCGGCATCCTTGGTGAACGCCACCACCGACGGCGTGGTCCGCCCACCTTCGGCATTGGGAATCACGACCGGATCGCCGCCCTCCATCACCGCGACCACGGAGTTCGTCGTTCCCAGGTCGATTCCAATGATCTTCTCGGCCATGATGCTGTGCTCCTTACATAATGAGGGTGATGCGCATTTCTATCCGGCGGTCGCAAAAGCAACCCGCGTGCCTGGAAAAGGTGTCAAAACGGCAGTTTGCGCAACCCCCATGCCCCACATAGCATTAGCTACGTGATTCCGTATCGCGACGAGAACCCCACCGTTCTGACACCCGTTTTGACGTGGGTCATCATCGCCCTCAACGTGCTCGCCTGGGTAGTGATCGAAGGCCTGGGGGCCGAGCGCGCCGTCGTCCGGGCGGTCTGCGATTACGGTCTGATCCCGGCGGAAGTTCTGCAACGGGTCCCTCCCGGGACCGGTATCGAGTTGGGACCGGGCTTGTTCTGTGCGGTCGACGCCGGACCCCAGTACTGGACCGTGTTGACCTCGATGTTCATGCACGGCGGCTGGATGCACCTGATCGGCAACCTGGTGTTTTTCTGGGTGTTCGGCAACAACATCGAAGATGCCATGGGGCACGCGCGGTTTCTCGTGTTCTACGTCACGTGTGGCGTGGCGGCCGCGGCGGCGCAGGTGGCCGTGTCCCCCAGCTCCACGGTGCCCATGGTGGGGGCATCGGGCGCGATCAGCGGGGTGCTGGGCGCCTATTTGATGCTCTATCCGCGGGTGCGCGTCCATGCGCTCGTGCCGCTGGGGTTCTACATGACCACCATCTCGACGCCCGCCTACGTCATGCTGGGCTACTGGATTCTCCTCCAGATCCTGGGCAGCCTGCCGCAGCTCGGGAATCAGCAAGGCGGCGGGACGGCGTTCATGGCCCACATCGGCGGATTCGTGGCCGGGCTGATGCTGATCCGGTTGTTCGCGAAGCGGGAGTATTTGGAGCGACGGCCGGTGCTCCCCGGCGGGTACGGATACCGCTAGCAGGTCCTCAGCCGGCTTTTCCCTTCGTCACGCCGTCCTCGAGATGGTGTTTGATGCTCTTCCCCTCTACGAGGAACACGACGTCTTCGGCGATGTTCGTGGCCAGGTCCGCCACCCGCTCGAGGTTGCGACTCACCAGGAACAACTCCATCGCCGCGCTGATGATGTGCGGTGTTTCCATCATGTGCGTGAGCAGAATCCGAAACACGGAGTCGTGCAGGCCGTCGACCTGATCGTCCCGCCGGCACACCGCGCGGCCGGCCGCCGCATCGGTGCGGACGAACGCATCCAGGGCATCGGCCAACATGCGGCGCGCCATCCGGGCCATTTCCACGATCTCGGGCTCCGGAACGATGGGCGGGCTGGCCTGCAGCCGCTCGGCGGACTGGGCGATGTTGACGGCGTGATCGCCCACGCGCTCCAGGTCGTTGGCGATCTTCAGGGCCGCCATCAGGAGCCGCAGGTCCTTCGCCATGGGCTGCTGGGTCGCCAGCAGCTTGACCACGAGGTCCTCGATTTCCACCTCGAGGGCGTCGATCTTGTGATCGCCGCTGATCACCTGCCCGGCCTTGCTCCCGTCGCGCTGGAGCAGCGCTTCGACCGCCGCCGCGAGGGCCGTCTGCGCCTCGGCCGACATGGCGAGCAGAGTGGACTTCAGGTCCGAGAGCTCGTCGTGAAAATGGCGATGTGCCAGCTGGGGGGTCATCCGAACCGTCCTGTGATGTACGCCTCGGTCCGCTCGTCCCGGGGCCGGGTGAAGATCTGCGCCGTTTCGCCGAACTCGACGAGGCGGCCCAGATAGAAGAAGCCCGTGTACTCCGACACGCGCGACGCCTGCTGCATGTTGTGCGTGACGATTACGATCGTGTATTCCTTCTTGAGCGCGACGATCAGCTCCTCGATGCGCTCCGTGGCGATCGGGTCGAGCGCCGAGCACGGCTCGTCCATGAGTAGCACCTCGGGCTCGTTGGCCAGCGCCCGCGCGATGCACAGCCGCTGCTGCTGGCCGCCCGACAGGCCGGTTCCCGGATCGTCGAGCCGGTCCTTGACTTCGTCCCACATGGCCGCGTGTCGCAGCGCCCGCTCGACCCGGTCCGGCATTTCCCGCTCGTGCGCGAAGCCGTTCATGCGGGGGCCGTAGGCGACATTGTCGAAGACCGTCTTGGGGAACGGGTTGGGACGCTGGAACACCATGCCCACGCGCCGGCGCAGCTCCACGACATCCGTCCCCGGGGAGAACAGCGACACTCCTTCGAGCAGGATATCCCCGCGGTGGCGGGTATCCGGGATCATGTCGTTCATGCGGTTGAGCGAGCGCAGGAACGTGGTCTTGCCGCAGCCGGACGGACCGATCAGGGCGGTCACCGCGCGGCGCGGGATCGTGAACGTGAGCTCCGCCAGCGCCTCACGCTGCCCGTACCAGAAGCCATAGTCCCGGACGTCGATGACCGGCGTGGTGGCGGCGGCCGGCGCCGCGAGCACTGGAGCCTGTCTCCCCTGGACGACCGTGGGCGCGCTCATCCGAATCTCCCGGTGAGATACGCCTCGGTCTGCTCCTTGGCCGGCTTGGTGAACAACTGGGTGGTGCGGTCGCACTCGATCAGCTCGCCCAAGTAGAAGAAGGCGGTGTAGTCCGACACGCGGGCAGCCTGCTGCATGTTGTGCGTAACGATCACGATGGTGTAGCGCAGCTTGAGCTCGTGGCACAGTTCCTCGATGCGCTGGGTGCCGGCGGGATCGAGGGACGCCGTCGGCTCGTCGAGCAGCAGCACCTCCGGCTGGGGCGCAACGGCGCGGGCGATGCACAGCCGCTGCTGCTGCCCGCCGGACAGCGCCATGGCGCTGGTGTGCAACCGGTCCTTCACCTCGTCCCAGAGGGCGGCCTGGCGGAGCGCCCGCTCGACGGTCTCGTCCACCACGGACCGGCTCCCGCCGGTCACCCGGAGGCCGGCCGCCACGTTGTCGTAGATGGACATGGTGGGGAAGGGCGTGGGGCGCTGGAACACCATCCCGATCCGGCGTCGCACAGAAACGGGATCGAGGCGTCCGGCATAGATATCTTCGCCGTCGAGCAGGACCGAACCCGTGACCCACCCACCCTCGGACAGCTCGTGCATCCGGTTCAGGCAGCGGAGGAAGGTGCTCTTGCCGCAGCCGGAAGGCCCGATGATGGCCGTCACGGTGTTGGTTGGGAAGAAGAGGCATGCCTCACGCACGGCCGCCTTGCGACCGAACAACGCCGTGAGGCGACGGGTCTCGATGCGCACCAGCGAGTTGTCGGTGCTCCTGACCTCGCCGGAGGCGGGGCCGGTCTCGAGGCGGACCGGTGGCTGCTCGGCCCTGGGGGCATCGGGCGCCGGCCCGATCTGCACGACCGGGTTACCGAGTCCCATAGCGTTGCCGTGTCGCCCAGCGGGCCGCGATGGCGACCACCAGGACGAACCCCATCAACACCAGCGCGGCGGCCCAGGCGAGGCGGTGCCACTCGTCGAACGGCCCCGTGGCGTACACATAGATCTGGAGCGACAAGGTCTGCATCGGATTCGTGATGGACGTCGAGAAGTTGAGATTCCCGAGGGTCGTGAACAAGAGTGGCGCGGTTTCGCCGGCGATGCGCGCCACGGCGACCAGGGCGCCGGTCACGATCCCGCCCAGCGCGGTGCGCACCACGACCGCGAGCGACGTCCGCCACCGCGGATAGCCCAGCGCGAGCGCGGCCTCGCGCAGCGAATTCGGCACGAGGCGCACCATCTCCTCGGTCGTGCGGGCGAGCATCGGCATCATGAGGACGGCCAGCGCCACGCTCCCGGCGAGCGCCGAAAAGTGTCCCAGCGGCCGCACCAGCCAGGTCCAGGCGAAGATCCCGATCACGATCGACGGCGTGCCGTTCATGACATCCGCCACGAATCGCACCAGCCACCCCAGGCGGCCGCCACCGTACTCCGCCAGAAACAGCCCGGCGCCGATCCCGATCGGCAGGCCGATCACGCACGCCAGCCCCACCACAATGCCGGTGCCCACGATGGCGTTCGCGACGCCGCCGCCGGGTTCGCCGGCCGGCACCGGACTCTTCAGAAAGAAATTCCAGTCGATCGACGTGGCGCCCTTGTGGATCAGGTCGCCAAAAATGAAGAGGAGGGGCAGCACGGCGACCAGCGCCAGAGCGGCGACGAGACTGGTCATCACCACACTCTTGACGCGACGTCGAATGGAGCGGGGGCTCACAGGGCCGTGCTCCCCACCGCGGCACCGCGGGCGACGCGCCAGACCAGGAGTCGCGCCAGCGCGTTTACGGCGATCGTGACGACGAACAGCACCAGTCCGACCGCGAACAGGGCCGACAGGTACATCTGGGTCGTCGCCTCGGTGAATTCGTTCGCGATGGCGGCGGCCATGGTGTAGGCCGGCTGGAGCAACGAGGCCCCCAGCTCATGACGGTTTCCGATCACCAGCGTGACGGCCATCGTCTCGCCCAGCGCCCGCCCGAAACCGAGCATGACGGCGCCGATGATCCCGGATCGCCCGTAGGGAAGCACGGCGGTCCATACCGCCTCCCAACGGGTCGCGCCCAGGCCCAGGGCGGCTTCGCGCTGCGTCGCCGGGACGGCGAGCAGGACTTCGCGGGACACGGCGGCGATGTAGGGGACGATCATGATGGCGAGGATCACGCCGCCGGCGAGCATCGAGTTGCCGTAGAACACGCCCTTGAAGAGCGGCGTCCAGCCGAGCAGTCCCTTGAGCGGTGGGACGGCCACCGAGCGGAGAAAGGGGATGAGCACGAACACGCCCCACAGCCCGTACACGACGCTCGGCACGGCAGCCAACAGCTCGACCAGGAATGCCAGCGGTTGCCGCACCCAGCGCGGGGCGAATTCCGTCAGGAAGATCGCGGCGCCGAGTGCCAGGGGAACGGCGATCACGAGCCCGAGCAGGGACGAGACCACGGTCCCGAAGATCATCGGGGCGGCGCCGTAGACCTCCGCCACGGGGTCCCAGGTGGAGGTCACCAGGAACGACGGTCCGAACTTCTTGAGCGCCGGCCAGGAGCTGACGGCGAGCTGCGCGGCGACCGCGAGCAGGAGCAGCGGCAGCAGCAGGGCGAGCAGCGTGAGGATCGTGCGATAGGTCCGGTCGCCGACGTTCCCGAAGGCGTGATGGCGAACGAGCGAGGGCGACGGCGGCATCGTCGAGCGGACGGCGGCCTTCACCTTCAGGTGGGCGGTCATGCCGGTAGTCACTGCGGGAACCTATGCCACGCCCGATAGCAGGCCGTCACGGCCGTGTAACGGTTGCGTCACCACCCGCCAACAAGAAAAAACCCCCGCAGAGTACTACCTGCGGGGGGAAGTCGGCAGTCGTTCGGAGGGGTCTAACGAGCTGCCGCAGCCGTCCAGGCGGCGCGCCCGCCGCCGGTGATGGTCTTGAGCCGAGCCTCGATCCAGGGGCGCATCGCGGACGGCAGCGGAGCGTAGCCGAGCCGCGCGGCCTGCGACTGTCCTTCAGTGAGCGACCACCAGACGAATTTCACGAGCTCGCGGGCCTTGGCGGCGTCGGGATAGGTCTTGCGCAGCAAGAGCCACGTGAAGCTGGAAATGGGATAGGCATCGGCCCCGTCCGGGTTGGTGATGGAGACCCGGAAATCGGTGGTCGGGCCCATGGCCTCCATGCCGCCGGCCGCAGCCGCGGTCACCGATTCGAGGCTTGGCGTGATGAACGTGCCGGCCCGATTCTGCACCTGGCCGAACGACATCCGGTTGATGATCGCGTAGCCGAGCTCCACGTAGCCGACGGCGCCCGGGGTCTGGCGGACGGTGGCGGCAACGCCCTCATTGCCGCGGCCGCCCAGCCCCACTGGCCAGTTCACGGAGGTTCCGCGCCCGACCTTCTGCAGCCACTCGGAACTCACCTTGCTGAGGTAGTCCGTCCATACGAACGTCGTCCCCGAGCCATCGGAGCGGTGCACGACGAGGATGTCGCTGTTGGGCAGCGCGGCTCCGGGATTGGCCGCGGCGATGCGCGGATCATTCCACTTGGTCAGCTTGCCGAGAAAGATGTCGGCGAGAATGGCCGGCGTGAACTTCAGGCTGGCCGCGACCCCGGGCAGATTGTAGGTCGGCACGACGGCGCCGAGCACCGTGGGAATGTGGAGCACATTGCCCTGGATCGCCGTGATCGCCGAGTCGGTCATCGGGGCGTCCGTGCCGCCGAAGTCGACGGTCTTGTCGGAGAACTGGCGAATGCCGCCGCCCGAGCCGATCGACTGGTAGTTGAGCTCGATGTTGTCGAATCTCTGGTTGTACGTCAGAATCCAGTTCTGATAGATGATGTTCGGGAACGTGGCGCCCGCGCCGTTGATGCGCACTTGCGCGGCGGCGGTGGAGGCCAGGGCTCCGATCAAGCTCCCGGTGACTGCGAGTTTACGAAACACGGTTTCCCCTCTCTCGTTCATCAGAAGTTGGCTTGCCACGACACTTTGACTTCGCGGGCGGCCTGGCTCGTGCCGGTCGCGTCCTTGTAGCTGTACAGATCGACGCCGGCCCGGAGCACGACGGTGTTACCGAAGTAGACGTTGATCGCCGGCGTAATGAGCAGCCCGCCGTCGTTGCCCGCGTCCTTGTCCGGGTCGGTGGCGTCCACGCGCAGGGCCGGCTCGATCATTCTCACGAGCCGCGTGTCCGGGCCTTTGGTCATGATCCGATAGGCGCCCACCAGGTGAATGCCGCGGAACGTGCGCGTCACCGAGTCGTTGCTGGTGCGCACGTTCCCGGTGTTCCGCCCCGTCGCGGTGCGGTTGGCGCCCGGCACGTTGTCGCCGGTCGCGAAATCGGCGATCACGTGGAGCCCGGGACGGAAGCCGCCCCATTCGAGGTCGAGACCGAAGGCCGTCGTCTTCTTGGAGGAATCGGCGAAGTAGGCGGTGCACGCTCCGGTGGCCGGCGCGGAACAAATGGCCCGGTCCCGGGAGGCGAAGGAGCCGCCGATCTGGAGCATCGGCTGGTTGTCCGCGTTGCTCAGCACGATGTAGGTCGCCCGTCCATAGAAACTCTTGGCGTTGTTGACGTCGGTGGCGCTCTCCCGCGAGCCGTTCTGCACCCCGACCTTGACCAGCAGCCGGTGCTCCGCCGCGTCGACGTCCAGAAACGCTCCGAGGTCGTGCGAGACGTACCCGTTGGCCGTCAGCAGGTCGTTCAGGGCCTCTTTGCCGGACAGCCGCAGAATGCGCACCCCGCGCTCGATCGAGAGCAAGTTGTTTGAGCTGACCAGCTCATAGCGCTGGAACGGGGATTTCTCCTGACCCAGCGTGACCCCGAAGTTCGGGGTGAGCCCAACGCGCAGGAAGGCATCGCGCATCCGCAGCGACCCCATCTCAAAGCTGGGCTGGATGGACAGGGTCATGTTATCGCCGAAGCGGACGTTGGTCTGGATCCGCAGGCGTCGAACCTCGAAGCCGTTGCTCACTTGAGTGGGGTTGTAGTTGCCGCTGGAGTCGCCGGAGGAGGCGCGGTAATGCACCTGAATGCGGCCCTGAACCTGGATGGTCGGGGCTTGTGCCCAGGCCGCCGCGCCCGGAAGCAGCAGCGCGCTTGCGACGCCGAGGCCTCGCAGGCGGAACGAAAGTGGACGGTGCACGGTGTGGACTCCCTCCAAGAGGTTTGGAATTGCACGGCCGGGAATGACCCGAACGTGTTCACGATCAAGCTCGGGTCAGGCCATCACGGGCCGCAGTCGGCGATGTCACAATCACGTAACACACGACGGACCCCGGGGTGTCCTGGGCGCGGAACAGCAGATAGCGGAGCCGTGAGGGCCTCCGCTACCTGGCACCCAACCAACGACCGTGCACTTACGTTGGCGGGCACATCGGGCGATCGGTCTCGCCTAGAGCTTGTTGGCCAAACTGACGAGCTTGAACCGGCGGCCGCGTTCGACAATCAAACCGAACAGGCGTTCCTGCGCCACCTCGCCATCGGCCTGGCGCCGGTGAACGAGACACGGACCAACCACGGTGTTCTCGCCCTCACGGCTGGGCGTGACATCGCACGAATACCCCACATAGCCGAGCGCGCGACCGCCGCGTTCTTCGAGAGCGTGCGACAGGCCACGGCGGCTGTTCTCCTGCAGCATGAACCACAACAACCCGGGGCTGAGATCGTACGGCGGCCGGCCCTGGGGCGCGGTCGGGTAGTACAGATACGCGAACTCGGCTCGGGTGAGCGCCAGCGCTTCGAGCGCCGCCGTGTCGGCGCGTTCCAGCGCTGTCACGAACCGCCGGATCAACGCATCGCGGCTGGCGGCGCCGCCGCTGAGCGCGGCCGGTTCGGCCAGGCCGATGCGAAAGCGCCGCAGCTCTTCCGCTTGCGACCGGGCGCTATCGACGTACGCGGCGCGCTCGGCACCGCGCCGGGCGGTGGCGTCGGGGCCGCAGGCCGCGGCCACGACGCTCACCGTCATCCCCAGCAACCCGAGCGTCCGTTGGCGCACGGGTGCTAGTTGATGTCGTAGCTGGTCCACCCCAGCCACCACTTGGCGCCGCTCGGATCCGCGGCCCCGATGAACGCGGTGTTGGCCCAGCTCCCGCCGAAGAACGCCCCGACCTTCGCGGCGGGGACGGTCATCGCCCCGCTCGACGCGGGCGAGCTGAGCTTCGGAGTCCAATCGAGCCCGCTCGGGTTCAGGCTGACCCCGAGCAGCGTATCCGCCGCGACGTTGGACGCATACGCCATGTGGCTGTCGCTCGCGAACGCCCCGGGCTGGCCGAAGCCCGCCCCGGTCGTGTCGTAATTGAACCCATTCTGCACCAGCAACACGTTCACGATGTTGAGCGAGTCATAGGCCACGAGCAGCGAATCCGTCCACGCATCGCGGACGTTGATCGCGATCCCTTTCCACCGCGCCATGATGCCATTGGCGAAGAAGCCGGCGGTGCCGCGACGGAACACGGCGCCGTTCCCGTCATTCGGGATGCCGGCCAGCTGGCCCGGCCCGATGAGCGTGAAGTTCGCGAACACCGGGTTGGAATAGGGGGTGCTCGTGCCCGTCGCGGTCATCGTGCAGCCCGAGACCGCGGGATCGCAGCCGTCGCCCTCGAAGCCGCGCGGATCGCTCGAGAACACGCCCGCGCCGGGACGCGGCACCAGGCGCTGCGACTGGAAGGCGATGAGGAACTGGTTACGGCCCACGTACCCTTCCGTCCAGTCGAAGTGATCGTCGCCCGACTCGTAGGAGATGAGGTAGCGGCCGTCCACCGCGCCGCCCCACCACTCGAACGAGTCGTCGAGACCGGCCATCGTCTGGATATACTCGTACGTCGTGCCGCGGCCGACGGCGTAACTCGAGAGCGCATTCAGCTCCTGCCCGGCGCCGTTGGAGATGTCAAAGCCCGCGAACTCGATGCGGACGTAGCGCAGCACGCCGGAGTTGTCGTTGTTGTCGTTCCCGCCGGCATAGTTCTCGGCAACCCCGGCCGCGCCGCCCTCGGTGAGGATGGTGGCGCCGGTGCGGTTGATGATGCCGTTGCCGATGATGATGAGCCCACCCCAGTCCCCGGGCCGGCGGTTGCCGGCGGAGCGCTGCGAGGTGAACACGATCGGCTGGGCGGCGGTCCCGTTGGCGTCGATCCGGGAGCCGCGCAGGATCCACAGAGAGCTGCCGAGGACGTTCGTATCCCCGACGACCTTCGTGCCCGGCTGAATCGTGAGCACCGCCCCGTTCTTCACTTTCACGTAGCCGCTCAGGACGTAGACCGTGTCCGCGTAGAGCGTGCGGCTGGCGGTGATGTCGCCGCTGATGATGGCCTGCTGCAGCCCGGTGGTGAAGGTGGCGAGCGCGCTGAACTCGCTCGTGTCCGAGCCCGCGACCGCGGCGACGCGGTAGCTGTAGGCCAGGCCGGCCGTCACGCCGTTGTCGTCGAAGCTGGTCGAGGCGATCAAGCCGCCCCCGAGTTGCGTGAAGGCGCCCGGCGCCGAGGCCGACGCGCGCTGGAGCAGGTAGCTCGTCGCTCCCGTGACGACGTTCCAGGAGACCCGGATCGCGGTGAGCGAGAGCTGGGTGGCGGCAATGCCGGCCGGGGCCGGCAGAGGCTGCGGGCCGCTGCCGCTGTCGGCGCTGCACGCGGCGATGGCGCCGATGCAGAAAGCGAGCCACAGGCTCGCCGGCTGTTTGAAACGCGAGAACATGAAACCGACCTCGTGATGGGTGTGGAGATGCGTCATGGCGTGAGCGTCACGCCGAGGGAAAAGACCCGGCCGGCGTGATAGCGCAGACGGGTGACGGAGCCCTGCACGACGCGATAGGGCGCGTCGAGCAGATTCTTGGCATCGAGTTTGACGGCGACGCGTGCACCGAGCTGACTCTGCACCGTGACGTCGAGAACGTGCCGCGGCAGCTCGGAGGCGTCGGGGAGCGGCTGCTGGCCGACTTCGACGATGCGCCGCCCGACCACATTGTACAGCGCGGTAGCGGAGAGCCGCCCGTTGACCGTGGCGTAGGTCAGGCCGGCGTTCACGACGTACCCCGCCTGGCCCATCATCGGCCGGCGCGCATTGGTGTTGCTCGCGATACTGTCGTTGCCGGGCCGGATACGGCTGCGCATCAGCGTGACGTTCGTGAACACCGAGAGCGGCAACAGGCTCGGCGACAGCGTCGACAGATTGCGGCGCACCTCGAGCTCCACGCCGACGTTGTTGGCCCCCGCCGCGTTGACGAAGCTGAGGGCCGAGGCGCCGGTTTGGGCGACGATCACCTTTTCGATCGGGTGAGCGAACTGCTTGGCGAACACGGCGATGCTCAGGACCTCGGCCGGCCCCGGATACCATTCCCAGCGCGCGTCGAAATTCCGGATCAGCGCCCGCTGGAGGCCGGGATTCCCGAATACGGTCAGGCCGCCCAGGATGTCGGCGTAGGGAACCGGGGACAGCTCGCGGTATTCCGGCCGCGAGAGCGTCTGGCTCGCGGAGAGGCGGAGGTTCTGCGAGGCCGAGAGCCGTACCGTGAGCGCGAGCGCCGGGAGCAGGTCGGTATTGTGCAGGCGCGGCGACGCGCTGTCCCCCTGCGCGGTGACGGACTGGACGCTGAGTCGAGCGTCCTCCACGCGCGCCCCGCCGATCAGCCGCAACCGCTCGCCCAGCGCCAGCTCGATCTGGCCGTAGCCGGCCGCGAGCCGATCGGTGGCCGTGTAGCGCCCGCCGTTGGCGTCGATGAACAGCAGCAGCCGGCCGGCCGACGCGTACGCGCCGTTGAAGATCGTTTCGGCGGGCTGGCTCCGCTCGGCGTCCGACAGGTCGTTGTTGATGACGTCGAAGGCGCGCGAATCCGAATTCCGCCGCACCGACCGGTAATCGGCGCCGAACTTCACCGCGTGTGAGCGGGCCGCCGGGCCGAAGCTGAGCCGGTAGTTGGCGGCCAGCTCGGTGCCGGATTCGCGCAGATCGCTGAACGCCCGCACCGCGGACCGCGGGCCGCCCCACCAGGAAATCGGCTGCGACGTCGCGCTGGCGCTGTCGATCTGCGCCAGGTACACGAGGTCGGACCGATCCGGCTCGTGACGGCGGACCCCCGATGACGTGGCCGCCCAGTCCACGTGATGCCGGGTCCCCAGCTGCAATTGCCCGCTGAGCTGGTTCGATCGCACCTGCCGCTGCGTGAACGCCAGCCGGGTGATGTCGAAATCGGAGGCGAACTCCTCGTTCGAGCCGGCCAGGTGGATGGCTTGATTGTCCGCGCTCAGGCTGAAGGTGTTCTGGGTCGACAGCGTGATGCGATCCCCGAACCGCGTGCTGAGGTTCAGCAACCCGCCCCACAGCACGTTGTCGGTCGTGGTGCCGCCGAAGTAGGCGTTCTGGGCGCGCGTCAGCCCGGGCCCGCCACCCGAGACGGCCAGGGCGCGCCGCTCGTCGCGGCGCACGTCCTGGCTGGCCGAATACGTGAATGCCGCCAGGTACCCCAGCGGCACGCGAGCGGCGTCGGCGCGTCCACCGATGCTCAGGCCCAGCGACCCCGCTTCACGACCGGTCCGGTGGCGGACCGACCAGGCGTTGCGGAACGACCCGATCACGGCGTTGACCTGCGCCGGGCTCATCGCGGCGAGGTCGGAGGGGCGCTCGATTACCTGGGCGGAGCTGGGGATACCGCGCTCGCGACCCGGTTGTCCCAGCCATTCGCCGCCGACGGTGGGGGCGATGGCGAGGTCGCGACCGGTGGCGGCCGTGTTGCCGCCGGCGCTGATCGAGATGCTGGCGTGGCGGCGCAGTGGGAAATCCCGCGTCTTGAGGTTCACCGCGGCGCCGCTGAAGTCGCCGGGCTGATCCGGGGTGAACGTCTTGGCCGTGGTGATGGACTCGAGGAGGTTGGACGGGAACAGGTCGAACGGCACGACCTTCCGGTCCGGCTCGGGGCTCGGAATGCGGGCGCTGTTGAGCGAGGTCGTGGTGTAGCGCTCCCCCAGGCCGCGCACGAACACGTACTTTCCGTCCTGCACCGTCACGCCCGACACCCGCTTCACGGCCTCGCCGGCGTCGCCGTCAGGACTGCGCGCCATCTGCTCCGACGTGACCGCATTGACGATCTGGGAGGAGGTCCGCTGCTGATCGAGCGCGGCGCTCACCGAGCCGCGCTCCTGCGCCGCGGTCACGGTGACGCCTTCCAGCTGGACGATCGCGGCACCCAGGCTCACATCGAGCGGGATCGCGGCGTCGGGCGGCACGACGATGTCGGAAACGACTTTGGGCGTGTAGCCGATCGCGCGCACGCTGATCGACCAGCCACCGGTGGGAATGCCGGCGAGCTCGAACTGTCCGGTCCACACGGTCACGGTCGCGATCGACGTGCCGAGCACCGTCACCTGGGCGCCCGCAATCGGCTCGCCCGTGGAGGCGTTGAGAATCCGGCCGATGATGCGGCCGACACCCGGGGTCTGGGCTTCGAGATGGGGCGCCGCCCGCAGGACGCACAGGGCGAGCAGCGACAGGATGAACGACGAGCGCGACGCGGTCATGTGAATCGGGTTCCGTGCACGGGTAAGCGCAACCTTCCGAAGGCCAAACTTTTTCCCACTGTGTCACGGTTGGCGCACACCTCGTGACAAGGGTGAGTAACGAACCGGCTACGAGAGCAGCGCCCCTGCGGCGAGCGCGCCCCCCAGCCCGAGGCCGATGCCGGCCAGCACGTCGCTCGGGTGGTGGACGCGCAGGGCGACGCGCGAGTAGCTCACCAGCGCGGCGAGGGAGAGCGCGATCGGCGCCGCCAGCGCGTGGGGGTGAGGGTGCGCCAGGGCCAGCGTCGTCGCGACGGCGGTCGTCGCGGCCGCGTGCCCGGAGGGGAACGAGAACGGATCCGGGAGGGGGACGAGCGCGAGCGGCCGGCCGAACGCGTCGCTGGGTCGCGGGCGCGCGACCAGCCGCTTGAGGAGCTGCACCGGGATGTGGGAGAGGACGTTGGCGGCGAGCATGGCCGCGCCGAGCG
>Ga0187893_10005674_pt1 | contig 22135 bp, 20 predicted proteins | sample MA1701074metaG_FD_139574 | JGI IMG/M metagenome (GOLD analysis project Ga0187893, IMG submission 139574) | White microbial mat communities from a basaltic lava cave in the Kipuka Kanohina Cave System on the Island of Hawaii, USA - MA170107-4 metaG ...
CGTTAAATGTTTAAAGTTTAAGGTTCCAAGATCAAAGTTCGAAAAATAATGCAAGAAAGCAGCCCACTGTCTATTGCCACCTGCCGATTTTTACATATTCCCGCTTTTGATTTTTTCAATTTGGGCTGCAAATAAACTGCTTTTTTCGGGATATAACAACATGAGCTTCTGATATGCTTCAATGGCTTTCTTCGGATTTCCCTGCAAATAATATATGTGTGCAAGCGTGGGCGAAACCAAATCATCATGCTCTTCAACGCTTTGTTTTGCCATATTAGCCGGTGAGTAAAAGGATGCTTTGGAAGGTGTAATGCGCGGTTCATCTTCAATAAACTTATCCAATATTTCGGATTTTGATTTCGATGACTTCTTTTCCGGTTCCTTTGTAATGAATTCAATCTTCGGTTCGGCTTGAGCTTTAACTTCCGGAATATTTTTTTCAATCGCATCCGGCACTATGGGTTTGCTCATTGCCAGCCAATCGAGAAATGAATGAGATTCATTTTTATGTTCAATAATATTTTTATCATCTGCTTCTGCAGAAGCGATTTTTGTTTCTTCAACTTCTTCAGGTTTTTCTTTTTCGGGAATTCCTTCAGGATTAATATCTTCATTTGATTTACCTTCTTCAACAGAAAAGTATTCTTCAATGTCATAAACCGCCTCCGGCTGAAGTTCCTGAATAATTTCTTCCTGCCTTGAAGGAGCTGACTCTTCTTCTTTATTCCTTTTCTCCTGTTCAATTTCCTCCAGCCGTTTCCGGATGATTTCTTCGGGCGATGGATTCATTTTTTCCGGTTCAGATAAAAAGTTTGTTTCCGGTTCGTGCTTTTCTTCCAGAATAACCGGGGGTGGGGGAACCGAAATTTTTTCTTCAAAAACAACTTCCGCTTTCCTTTTCTCCACTTTCATTTCCATCAAATCAAAAAGCTTTTTCCGGTCAGGGGAATATGCTGCTGCCACTTTTAGATAACGGTCGTACTGAAAGTTTCCTGCCTGTTTCAAAAGCTTTGCATAAAGCTGATGTGCCGGCTGGAAATAGGGAAATGCTTCCGTGGTTTCTTTAACCTGCTTAAGAGCGGTTTCCGAAACATCGGAGGGGGAATGTATCAATTCAAGAAATTTTTCCTTCGTCATCTCACCAGTTAATTACTGCCTTATTGAAAATATCATCCACCAATTGCTGGTTTATCTGTGTAATTAAATCCTGTTCCACCGAACTAAGATTAACCGTACTTGCAAAATCAGCATAGCGTGAAAAATTCTGGTCGAAATCATTTTTCGGTTCCTTCGCATTGGTGAATTTAACATTTACGGTAATGGTCAGCCGGTTCAGCGCTGCATTGTCATTTCCCTGTATGGCTGTGGGCTGCACATTGTAATCGGTGATAGCGCCATCGAAATTCAGGTCGCCTGTTTCTTGTGTAAGAGTTAAGCTGGTTTCAGAAACAAATTTATCGCGCAGTTTTTCGGTGAATGTCTGGCTCAACGATGGCTGCACGATGGATGCCCGGTTAGGAAAAAACTGGATGGATACGGTTTTAATTTCCGGTGAAATGGAAGCCCCGGTGAAAGAATAATTTTTACAGGACGTAAAAAGTACAGGAAGGATAACAGTAATTGAAAAAAATATTTTTTTTGCCATAATGGATAAGGGATGCTACACATCCAGCTTATATTCCTGGATTTTCCGGTATAGCGTGCGCTCTGAAATTCCAAGCTCTTTAGCAGCATATTTTCTTTTGCCTCGGTATTTTTCAATGGCTTTTTTTATAAGCTCCTTTTCATTTTCTGCAATCGAAAGGGTTTCGACCACTTCCTCATGCTTCTGAATTTTTTCGTGATGTGGCTTATGAATGGCTGATGGCTTGAACGTGATGGCTTCCTCAGTCGAAGTAATTTCAGGACTCATATCCTGCTGAAGCTGATGAATCAGGTTTGCATTGTGCTCACCGATTTCGCTCATGGCGCCATCATGCTGGATGATGCCAAGCACCAGCTTTTTCAAATCGTTCATATCTTTTTTCATATCAAACAGGACCTTATACAGAATTTCACGTTCAGTGAAATCAGGCATTTTATGTTCGTTATGATACAGGGCAGGAACGGAGGAAAATGTTTCCTGCGGAAGATATTTCAGCAGGGTTTCACCTGTGATTTCCTTATTTGTTTCAAGAATGGAGAGTTGCTCCGTAACATTTTTCAATTGTCGCACATTTCCTGTCCATCGGTATTCCATAAGCAGTTGCTGCGCTTCGGGCTGAAGCTTCACAGCCGGCATTTTATAACGGTCGGCAAAATCACCTGCAAATTTTCGGAACAGCAGGGGAATGTCTTCTTTTCTTTCACGCAGCGATGGAATATGAATGGGAACTGTATTGAGCCGATAATATAAATCTTCTCTGAATTTGCCTTTGCCGATTGCTGTGCTCACCTGTATATTGGTTGCTGCAACAACCCGCACATCCGTTTTCTGCACTTTCGAGGAACCTACCCTGATGAACTCGCCTGACTCAAGCACACGCAGCAGCCGCACTTGTGTGAGGGATGGCAGTTCCGCCACTTCATCAAGAAAAATAGTTCCTCCGTTGCTGACTTCAAAATATCCTTTGCGGGCTTCGTGAGCTCCGGTGAAAGAACCCTTTTCATGCCCGAACAATTCGGAATCAATGGTGCCCTCCGGAATGGCGCCACAGTTAACAGCAATGTAAGGTCCGTGCTTGCGGGCGCTCAGGTGATGAATTATCTGAGGAAAAACCTCCTTGCCGGTGCCGCTTTCTCCGGTTATGAGCACTGTCAAATCCGTAGCGGCTACCTGCCTTGCTGTATCAATGGCATGGTCTAATAATGGCGAATTGCCGATGATTCCATACCTCTGCTTTATTTCCTGCACTGTCATTTTTTCCGTTTTAAATTAAAACAAGAATGCCGTACAAAGTTAAGGAGATGGAATTATTTGCAGCGGTTGCGGTACAGACCATAGCAGCAGGAGAAATCTAATATTTAAATTGACAAGTACTATTTGGAAGATGTTGTACTCAATTTATTCAGGCAATGATTTGTTCAATGGTCACAAAAAATTTTTATGACCTGCTGCATAATTTGTGATGTGAACATAATGCTCCAATCATTAACGTAATTTTTCATTACGGGTCATGAAGAAGTTTCGGAAATACGAAAAGAGCAAGCAAAAGACTAAACAGCAGAAGGATTATTTTAGCCCGGAGCAACTAACAAAACCCATGTTTCACTCAAGCTGCTCAAGCTGTTGTTCCAGAATCTTTATTTTCAATTCAGCATCTGACTTTTTCTTTTCTTCTGCAGCAACCACTTCGGGACGCGCTTTAGCAATAAAATTTTTATTCTGAAGTTTTTTAAGCACGGAATCAAGAAATCCCCGGTTGTATTCTATTTCACTTTGCAATTTTTTCTTTTCAGAATTCAGGTCAATCTTATCGCCTACCGGAACGGAAAATTCCAAATCATTTACCATGAAATTGGCTGCTCCCGCGAGCAATTCGTCTGACTTAATTAATTCACTGATCCCACCGAGCTTTTTAATTATTTCTTCAAACTGGTCAGCAAAAGATTCGCCTCTCCTGACAAAAAGCTGCAAAGTTTCTTTCGGAGAAATATTTTTTTCTTTTCTCAGATTACGAATCTGACCGATAATGCCGGCTGCAAGGTCAAAGCCGGAGAGCAGTTCTTCATCCGTTTCTGATGATTTGCACCAATCGGCAACTAGAAGGCAATCGCTGGGGCTGCGCTCCCTGATCAGGTGCCAGAGCTCCTCGGTAATGAATGGCATAAAAGGATGCAGCAGCTTAAGCAGATCTTCAAAAAATTCAATGGTTGAGTTATAAGTGTACTGATCGAGGGGAAGCGGTCCGCTTTCCGTGAATTCGGGCTTGATTATTTCGAGATACCACGAGCAGAAGTCATCCCACATCAACTTATACGTTGACATCAGTGCCTCTGAAATCCGGTATTTGGAAAATAATGCATTGATGTTTTTAATTTCTGCACTCAGCCGTGCATTAAACCAGTCCACCGCCACCTGATTTTTCCCAGAGGGTTCAATATCATCAGTCTTCCAGCCATGAATCAGCCGGAATGCATTCCAAATTTTATTTGCAAAATTCCGCCCCTGTTCGCAATAACTTTCATCAAAAAGAAGATCATTGCCGGCTGGCGAACAAAGCAGCATTCCGATGCGAACACCATCTGCGCTGAATTTAGCAATCAGCTCCAGAGGTTCGGGCGAATTGCCCAGCGATTTAGACATTTTTCTTCCAAGCCTATCCCGGACAATTCCTGTGAGGTAAACATTCTGAAAGGGCTTTTTCTTACGGTATTCATACCCGGAAATGATCATTCGCGCTACCCAGAAAAACAGAATTTCGGGAGCGGTAATCAGGTCGCTGGTCGGGTAATAATATTTTATATCCCTGTTATCCGGATCAGAAATTCCGTCAAAAACACTGATGGGCCAAAGCCAAGATGATGCCCAGGTGTCGAGCACATCTTCATCCTGCACCAATTCTTCCGGATTAATAACAGGATTTTTGGCTTTCAACTTAACAAGCGCCTCCTCTCTGTTTTTTGCAACAGCAAAATTGCCTTCTTTATCATACCATGCAGGAATACGATGTCCCCACCAGAGCTGGCGGCTCAGACACCAGTCACGAAGATTTTCCATCCAGTGCCGGTAGGTTGCTGTGAATTTAGGGGGGATGAGATTAACTTCACCATTAATCACTGCATCGAGTGCCGGCTGGCTTAGCTCTTTCATCTTTAAAAACCATTGCATGGAAAGCCGTGGCTCGATCACCGCATCCGTTCGTTCGCTATGTCCTACCTGATGCTTATAATCTTCCGATTTTTCAATCAGTTGATCTTCTTCAAGTTTTTTCAATGCGGCTTTACGGGAGGCAAACCGGTCCATACCTATAAAAACTTCACCTGCGCTGGAGATTGTTCCATCTTCATTCAGCACATCAATTACAGGCAGGTTATTCCGCAAGCCGATTTCATAATCGAGCGCATCATGCGCAGGAGTAATTTTGAGACAGCCGGTGCCAAACTCACGGTCAATTGCTTCATCGGTGATTACGGGAACCCTGCGGTTTACCAATGGAACAATTACATGTTTGCCGTGCCAATGCAGGTAGCGATCATCGCGCGGATGCACGGCCACAGCTACATCGCCCATTATGGTTTCGGGACGAACCGTTGCAACGGTCAGATAATTTTTCTGGTCTGAAGCCGCTTCATATTCGGGTGCCAGAAAATACTTTACATAAAGAAGCTTTGAATTAATTTCTTTGAAAATCACCTCTTCATCGCTCACAGCAGTTTTAGCTACAGGGTCCCAGTTCACCATGCGCAATCCCCTGTAGATATAACCCTTTTCGAAAAGATCAATAAACACATCTATTACCTCTTCGTAATATTTTTCATCCATCGTAAATCGTGTGCGCTGCCAATCACAGCTTGCTCCGAGCTTTTTTAATTGCTCCAGAATAATTCCACCGTATTTTTCTTTCCATTCCCATGCATATTTTAGAAATTCATTGCGCGTCAATTCCGATTTTTTGATTCCGCGTTCACGAAGCATTGCTACTACTTTTGCTTCTGTGGCTATCGAAGCATGATCGGTTCCCGGGACCCAGCAGGCATTTTTTCCCTGCATCCGTGCTCGCCTGATAAGCACATCCTGAATGGTGTTGTTCAGCATGTGACCCATGTGCAGCACACCGGTAACATTGGGCGGAGGAATGACTATGGTGTAGGGCTCACGGTCATCCGGAACAGAATGAAAAAAATTATGCTCTGTCCAATACCGATACCATTTTTCTTCGACTACCGATGGATTATATATTTTGGAAATCTCCATTTTGAAATGTAATTATGATGTGACTGCCTGGTCTCGAACCAAGGACCATCCCGATTATAACATCGTGATGCACTTTCCTTTCAATTCCGATGTGGGCCTACTTGGGCTCGAACCAAGGACCACCTGATTATGAGTCAGGTGCTCTAACCAACTGAGCTATAGGCCCCAGTTGAATCTTAATTTTCAGGATGGCGAAGTTATATATTTGCCTCCATTTTTTATCAGCAATTTGTGAAAATAAGAAACATCATTCTTGATCTTGGCGGGGTAATTATAGATGTTGATATTTTCAAAACACATAGTGAATTTACCAGTTTGGGGGTTGAAAACTTTGAATTGATTTATTCGAAAATGAAGCAAACCCATTTTTTTGATGAATATGACAAAGGGTTGATTACAGATGAACAATTCAGAAAGGAGTTAAGGAAATATTTGCCCGATTCCGCAACGGATCTGCAAATCAACAATGCATGGAATGCAATGCTTGGTACAATCCCGCAGGAACGGATTGTGTATTTAAAATCGCTGAAGAAGGTCTTCCGGCTTTTCCTTCTAAGCAATACCAATACAATGCATGTAGCAAAATTCACCAATATCATCAGAAATGATTTCGGAACAGAAATTCTTGATCAGATTTTTGAGGGCATTTATTTCAGTTGCCGGATACATAAACGCAAACCGGATGCCGAAGCATTTGAGCACATTATTTCTGAAAATAAGCTCCAGCGCAATGAAACTATTTTTGTTGATGATTCCATGCAGCATGTAGAAGGGGGGATTCAATGCGGCATCCGATCATTTTATCTCGATTTATCGCTGCATAAGCTGGAAGATTTTTTACCCGGGCTGCTTACGCAAAATAATACCTGAAATCAGAAATTGATTTGTCAAAATCGTCAATCTTTTATAATATTGATTCAATAAAAAAATTATGGTTGAATCAGAAAATGATATGGCATGAAGCACATTAAAATAAAACCGTACCGTACAGTTGCAAAAATGAATTCCTCGTTTGAAGTAAATCAGGGCGGGGGGACGTTTCAACATGCTTTCCGGTCACAAACAATCCATGGTTGAATCTCATTCCCACATCAAACCATTTAAATTCGAGTGCCGCTCCATAAATCAATCCTGTATTTACATCAAAAAAATCAGAACGAGCAAAAAAATTGTATTCATCGGTGAAAGAGGATTCCTTTTTCAGTTCGAGATGCACCAAATATGAAATAAAAGGTCCGGCATGAATTGCCACCCTTTCAGTGAAATTATAAACACCTAAAAAAGTAGATTCTGCATAAATGAAGGAAAGTTTATACTTGAAATGATCCTCATCAATATTCACTGTGGCACGAATGTTTTGCATCGAACCGGAAATTTCCGGCTGCAGATAGAACTTTCCATCCACCGGTGCTTTACTGAATAATCCTAATGAAATTCCGGGCAATAATTCCTCATCGGCAAGTATAAAATCAAGAAACGAATAATTCATTCCCGCCCTGATCCCCAGCGATGCCCCTTCATCCCGCTGAGCGAATGAATAGCTGAATATACATGACAGCAGAAATCCTGAAATGATGATTTTTTTCAGCGTAAGAGTAAAGCCGTTTATTTCCATACTGAATTGAAATTACCGGTTACCGCTGATAAATCCTCCCAGCATTCCGCCTAATCCGCGGCTTTCTTCTTTTCCCCCTCCGAAGCGTGCTGCAGCCGCCATCCGGTCAGCCAGTCTTGAAAACGGAAGACTCTGCAAAAATACCAGACCCGGTCCTCTCAGTTGTGCATAAAAAAGCCCTTCTCCCCCGAACAATACATTCCGGAATCCGCCAATGAATTTAATGTCGTAATCCACCGTTATTGCAAATGCGACCAGACAACCGGTATCCACCCGCAATACTTCATCATGCTTGAGTTCTCTCTTAATAATGGTGCCCCCTGCATGAATAAAAGTATTGCCATCCCCCTCAAGTTTCTGAAGAATGAATCCTTCCCCCCCGAACAAACCGGCACCTATGCGTTTGGTAAATGCAATGTTAATTTCAATTCCTTCAGCGGCACACAGGAAACCATCCTTCTGGCATAAAAACGAACCGCCATGATGTGCCGGATTAAGCTGAATAATTTTTCCCGGGTAAGGCGCAGCAAATGCAACCTTTTTCTTTCCAGTTCCGTGGTTGGTGAAATTGGTTATAAAAAAGCTTTCACCTGTAATCATCCGTTTTAGCCCTTTAAATATGCCTCCTCCGGTATTAGTCTGCATTTCGATCCCCTCTTCCATATAAAGCATTGTTCCTGCTTCTGCACGAACGCTTTCGCGCGGATCAAGCTCAATTTCCACTGTTTGCATATCGTCCCCGATGATGTGAAAATCTATTTCATGTGCTTTGCTGATCATAAGTTTATGTATATTTGAATATGGGCAAAAATAAAAGATTATGTTTTGGAAAATACTTCAGGAAATTAATATTGCTGTTTCTGATGGTCGGCATTGCTTCCATTTCTTATGCGCAGAATATTAGTCCGGTTAATGATCCGAAATATGATGAACCGGTTTTCGAAGAGTATCAATTTTATCTGACCGATCCTGCCATAAAAATTCTGGATATCCAATATGAAAAGGATTGCACTCCGGTGAAAGGGCGCCTGTCAGAAGATGGAAAAACAGTTATTCTCAAAGAATACCGCGAACATTCCAGAATATATTTTAAATACCAGAAAGCAAACGGTACGGTAGATGAAATATCCAAAAGCCCTTGTTACATTGATCCTGTCATTCATGCATTATAAATTACCAGGCATTTCCAATGGCTGCAGGCAATGGTAATTTTCAAAACAATTATTACGAATAAAAAAAATGAATCAGGATGCAAGCACCCCTTCATTTTACTTTGAAAGAAACTTCTGAATTTTCTCAAAATACAGGTTCTTGTCGGTTGAAAAATTTTCTGAATTGGAGGGGCTGGCTTTTACAAGATACGTTTCGGAACTAAATTTAATGGTGCGCATGTCCATGGGCGTAATCAGCGGATCCTGCGGGGAAATGATGATTAACAGTCCGGATAATTTTCCCTTGGGTTTGTCAAAGGCATAAATGGGCTCATAATTTTTATCAAAACCGAAAGGCATATTAATTTCCTTTCCGAGCTTTTCTTTAAATCTTTTTTTCATCGGCTCCAGCCCCGTCCAGGGACCATCAGCAATCACCTTGCGGGTTTCCGGACGCTGCGCACCCACTCCGACAGAAAGTCCGCCTCCAATATTCTGACCGTATAAATCAAACTTTGTAATGGCTCTGCTTTTGCGAAGGTAATCGAGCACCGAATTCAAATCGGTGATAAACTGCGGATAAATAAATAAATCGGGGTCAATGGCAAAATCGCTGCTGGCGCCATAACCGCGATAATCATAGGTACACACATTGTAGCCCATGCTCATAAACTGGTTTACAATTTCAAGGTAATCGCCCATGTTGCCGTCACCGCTTCCGCTGATGACTATCCAGTTCGTAGTCTTGTTGGGCAATTCGAAAAACCATGAGTTAAGCGATGCACCATCCTTTGTGCTGATTTTTTCTTCTTTATAATTCATGCCGAATTTTGCCGGGGTGTTTTTATACTCGCGCGAAGGATTAAGCCCGAAAGAATTTTTTGAAATTATCAGAATGCTAAAGATGATGGCAAGGTTTCTCATTTTAAATAATTATTTGGTTTTATTATTTTGTTCCGGCAAAATAAAATAAATGAAATATCATATTCAGAAAGTAATTTCAAAAAAAATCAACAACCTCTAAGAACATTCAATGATAAAATCATAATTTCATCCTGGCAACATTCCTCTTCGGATTATCCCATCATTGCCTCCGCCAAATCAAATCGGGTGATGATATAGTTTTTATTGGATTTAAAATCTTTTACCAGCACTGCGCTGCGCTCAGGCGTAAACATTTTCGGAACGGCTTCCACCGGGGTAGTGATATCCACAAACGGAATGGCTTCCTGCATGATGGTCTCAACTGCATCGTTTTTTATTTCAGGATTTGCAAGAATTCTGTCGAATAGAATATTTTCATAAACAGTCCCGACTACACGCTCACCAGCGGTAATGGGAAGTTGCGAAATATTGTTCTCAGTAATCAACTGCATTGCTTTGCTTACCGGATCTTTTTTATTTGCCGAAATCAGTTCGATTTGATTGCGCGTAGCAAGCACATCCTGCAGGGTCATTCCTTTTTTATCGAGGTAACCCATCTTCCGCATCCAGTCGTCATTAAAAATTTTTGCAATATACCGGGTTCCGTGATCATGAAAGATAATTACAACCAGGTCGGTAGGTTTTAGCTTGTCTTTCATCTGCAACAAACCTGCAACCGCTGCACCGGCCGAATTGCCCATCCAGATGGCTTCCTTGCGAACCAGATCGCGGGTCATCAATGCCGCATCTTTATCCGTGACTTTTTCAAAATGGTCAATCAATTTGAAATTATAATTCTTCGGAATAAAATCCTCCCCGATTCCTTCAGTTACATAAGGATAAATTTCATTTTTATCGAGCTTTCCTGATTCATGAAATTTTTTCAATGCCGATCCGTACGTATCAATCGCCCATACCTGAATGGCAGGATTTTTTTCTTTGAGGGACATGGCAACTCCGGTTACCGTTCCTCCTGTGCCGGCACCTACAACAAGATGTGTGATTTTTCCTTCTGTCTGTTTCCAGATTTCAGGACCTGTTGTTTCATAATGCGCCTGTCTGTTGCTTAAATTATCATACTGGTTCGGATAAAATGAGTTCGGAATTTCTTTGTTCAGCCGTGCTGCAACCGAATAGTACGAGCGAGGGTCTTCGGGCTCCACATTGGTAGGACATACCATCACCTCAGCTCCAAACGCGCGAAGCGCATCCATTTTTTCTTTCGATTGCTTGTCGGTAGTAGTGAAAATGCATTTGTACCCTTTGATAACCGCTACTATGGCAAGCCCCATTCCGGTGTTTCCTGAAGTTCCTTCTATGATGGTTCCTCCGGGTTTGAGCAATCCGGCTTTTTCAGCATCTTCCACCATTTTCAGCGCCATCCGGTCTTTTATGGAATGTCCCGGATTAAAAGTTTCAACCTTGGCAAGGACAGTCGCTTTAATGTCCTTCGTTACCCGGTTTAATTTAACCAGTGGCGTATTGCCGATGGTTTCAAGAATATTCTGACAGTACATGAAAAAAATTTTGTCAAAATTAATAAATGGGAAACAGGGATTTGTTGTGTGAAAAATATATTCTCAAACCAGCACAATCCTCCTATTTTTGCGGATTATGTTTCAGAAAGCAATTCATAAAAACAAAAACCTCCCTGTGCATGTTCAGTGGATGATTCAAGGAGGTGAAAATGAGAAGCTCGATTTTAAAAAGGAAATCACCAGTCCTGCGAAAATTGCCCGCACGATGGTTTCTTTTGCAAACCATAAAGGAGGAACGCTGCTTATCGGAGTGAATGATGATAAAAGCATTTCCGGAATACACACTGAAGAGGAAAAACACATGATTCATGAAGCAGCCGAACGGTATTGCAAACCGAACCTGCATCCTGATGTTACGGAGCATCCTTTGAAAAAGAAATCCGTGATGGAAGTTACAGTAGCTGAAGGAAATCATAAACCCTACTATGCCAGGGATGAAAGCGGGAAATGGTGGGTTTACATCCGATCGGGCGACCAATCCCTGCTGGCAAGCAAAGTAATGCTGGAAGTTTTGAAAAGGGGTGCACAGGAAAAGGAAACCCTGATTCATTATTCTCAGGATGAAAAAAATATTTTCAACCTGATGGAAGCCCAGGGGAATGTGACATTGAAACAGATTTGCAAATCACTAAAGCTGCCGAGGCACAAAGTTCAGGTTATCCTTACGAATCTGATCAGCATCGGGTTGATAAAAATTAATCTGAATAAAAACGAAGACTTATTTTCCATTGCCGGATGAAGGAAAAAATCAACATAGCATTTTCCCCCTGCCCCAATGATACATACATGTTCGCTGCTTTGGTAAACGGATGGATTGACTGCGGCAATTATGCTTTTAATCCGATGATTGAAGATATTGAGCAGCTCAATATCCGCAGCGGAAATGAAAGCGCTGATGTTTTGAAAATGAGCGTTGCCCGATTTGCATCTGTGAGCGAAAGATTTCATCTGCTGCATTCCGGAAACGCGGTTGGCAGAGGGTGCGGACCACTGTTAGTCGGCAAGCGAATACCTGCTTTTGAAGAGCTATCTGAAATGCGCATTGCCGTTCCGGGCAAAAGAACAACTGCCAATATGTTGCTGGGCATGTTTTTTCCACATGTGCACCGTAAGTCGGAAATTATTTTTTCTGAAATAGAAAACGAGATTCTGAAAAATAATTTTGATGCCGGGGTCATCATTCATGAAAGCCGGTTTACTTATAGTTACAGAGGATTGCTGAAAATTGCTGATCTGGGCGAATTGTGGGAACAAGAAACGGGGATGCCGCTTCCATTGGGATGCATGGCTGTTAAGAAATCGCTGAGTGAAAAAACGAAATTTGAAACAGAAAATTTAATTCGTAAGAGCATTCGGTTTGCATTCGATCATCCGGAAACCGTAATGCCTTATGTGCGGCTGCATGCTCAGGAAATGGACGAGCAAGTTATGAAGCAGCACATCCGATTGTATGTAAATGAGTTTTCAGTTGACCTTGGCAAGGAAGGAAAAAGAGCGGTTGATTTGATTTTGGAAAAGGCAGCCGCTCTCAGAATTGTTTCACCCGCACCGGGCAATACGATTACCTCAACCTAAATAAATAATTATTGTCAGCAGGAAATAATTTAATATCAGAAATAAAAAATCCGAAATGATAATCATTACCGGTGCTGCTGGTTTTATCGGAAGTTGTTTGACGGGAAAGCTCAATGAGGAACGCTTTTTTGACTTGGTGGCAGTGGATGATTTTGCTTCAGCAGAGAAAAATAAAAACCTTGATGGGAAAATTTTTTCTCAGAAAATTGACCGGAGAAATTTTATTTCCTGGCTGCATGAAAATCACCGGCTGGTGCAGTTTATTTTTCACATCGGGGCGAGAACAAATACTGCTGAGTTCAATAAAAAAATTTTTGACGAACTGAACCTGAATTATTCAAAGGAAATCTGGAATGCTTGCGTACGTTATGGCTTGCCGCTGGTATATGCTTCCTCTGCGGCAACTTATGGTGACGGCAGCAGGGGCTACAGCGATAGTCATGAACTTATTCCCGGGCTCAAACCATTGAATCCGTATGGCGAATCAAAAAATGATTTTGACAAATGGGCGCTTTCGCAGCATAGAAAACCCTATTTCTGGGCGGGTCTTAAGTTCTTTAATGTATATGGTCCCAATGAATTTCACAAAGGGCGGATGGCAAGTGTGGTGTATCATTCATTTCATCAGATAAAAAAAACCGGAAAGGTCAGATTGTTCCGTTCACACAAACCGGAATTTAAAGATGGCTTTCAGCTCCGTGATTTTATTTATGTGAAAGATGTGGCAGAGGTGTGTTACTTTTTCCTTCATCACCGGAAAGATTCCGGAATTTACAATCTCGGCACCGGTAAGGCGCGTGCATTTTATCACCTCGCAGCCGCAGTTTTCAAATCTTTGAATGTAAAAGAAAATATCGAATACATTGAAATGCCTGATGATATTCGCGGTAAATATCAGTATTATACAGAAGCCGAAATGGGAAAGCTGCGGAGCATCGGATATGACAAGGAATTTACCCTCCTCGAATCGGGCATAGATGATTATGTTAAGAATTACCTTGCACCCGGAAAATTTTATTAGCCCATGATCCGGAAAGCGTATAAATCAAAACTCATCCGCTATAGCATGTCATCGGCTGTCGCTACGATTGTAGATGTAGTAATTTATTTCATCACATTCAATTACATTTTGCGGAAGCAGGATTTGCCCCCTGTAAACCAGCTGGTAATCACTGCTCCAACCATTGCATTAATCATAAGCTATACCTGCGGGCTGCTGACAAATTTTACCATCACAAAATATTTTGTTTTTACGGAAAGCGATTTGAGGGGGAGGCACCAGCTGATGCGCTATGTGATGGTGGCAGCGCTGATTCTTTTTCTCAATTACAGCATGATGTCTATTCTCATCCGGGGTTTGGAATGGTATCCGACCATTTCTCGTGCGGTTTCGGCAGTCGTCATCGGCTTCCTGAGCTTTGCCATTCACCGAAGCTTCTCCTTCAGAGTGAGCAAGCGGGAGGAGGGAGATGAGGAATATTAATTGTAAAGCCCGCCAATGAAAATAATGGTGCAATTGTTTGTTACCTGTGACCAATCGGATATTCTTACATGAAAATATCAGCGGACAAAAATTCAATGCATTAATAATATTATGTCCGCTAATCTAAATGCCGCTGGCGCTACATCATGCTAAAAGGTTCACTGATATGTTGTGCTCTGTTTTGTATGGACTACTCAATAATTACAAATTGAAAAACTTCATATAAGGTAATAAAGCCGGACGATGATAGAGCTTGTTCCGGAGGAACTACCCTACGGTTTCTTTCAGCTCATTCAGAAAATTACGGACGCGCTGCAGCGAATCACGCAGGCCGGTTGTGGTGTCCATTTCTTCCTTTTTAAACTTCAGCATCTTGCGGGCACCTTCCAGAGTATGCCCTTTTACTTTTACCAAATGAAAGATATGCTTGAAGTTTTCAAGATCCGATTTGGTGAACATCCGGTTGCCTTTTTTGCTCCGCACCGGTTTGATGATGTCGAACTCCTTGTCCCAGAAACGGATTAAGGATTCATTTACATCGAGCATTTTGGCGACTTCACTGACCGACCAGTAAAGTTTTGCGTCTTCAGTTTCTTTGTATGGCATGATGAGGGAGTTTATGGTTTAAGGTCGAGAGGTAAACATCGAGGTATGATTCCCTGCTTTCAGCTCGCGATGGCGAGAGAAACCTGGGGATTAAAGGTTCAAAGTTTAAAGTTCAAGGTTCAAAGAGGATTTTTATTTTTTCAAATTTTTGCGCAACTATCTAAAACAATTATTAACTGACAACGGGCCACTGCCAACCTTCAATCAAACGACTGTGTAACGCGCGATGAAATTTCAAGCATCTTTTCAAATTCTTCCGGAGTAAGGTCGTTGTAAAAGAAATTCACCGGATTGATTTTACTCCCCCCTTTAATCACTTCGTAATGCAGGTGAGGACCGGTGCTTGTACCGCTGTTACCGACAAACCCAATGATGTCCCCCCTGTTAACTTTTTGTCCCTGTTTCACTTTTATTTTACTCAGGTGTGCATACAGTGTCTGATAACCATAGCCATGATTGATGATCACATTATTTCCGTAGCCGCGCCCGTGCATTTCGATTTTTGCAATGGTTCCGTTACCGGTTGCATAAATCTCCGTTCCGACCGGAGCTGTAAAATCCTGCCCTGTATGAAGGATGGAAGTTTTGTAGATCGGGTGAATGCGGTATCCGAATCCGGATGCAATGCGCTTTAAATCTTTATTGCTTACCGGCTGAATAGCGGGAATGGATGCCAGCATCTGCGATTTGTTTTTGGCAAGCTCAAACACTTCATCAAATGATTTGGACTGTATGTAGAGCTGCTTCATCAGCTTATCCATCCGCATTGAAGCTTCAATCATCAGCTCCGAATTATCAAACCCTCCAAGACTTCTGTATTTATTTACTCCCCCAAAACCGGCTTCCCGAACGCTTTCCGGAATGGGTTCCGCTTCAAAAATCACACGGTAGATATTATCGTCATTATGCTGAAGCTCGCGAAGCACCGCATCCGACTGCTTCATTCGCTGCATCAGAATTTCATATTGCAGCGTAAGCTCGCTGATCTCTCTTTTCAGTTGTTTTTCCTTGGGAGAATCGAGGTAGGAATACCCAATCATAAGTATCATCACACTGAATACAAAAGCAGTTGTCATCCATCCCATCACCCTCAGCAGTCGCTTTCCGAACGAAACAACCACCTTTTCATATTTCAGTGTATGCGTATTAAAATGATATTTGGCTTTCGGCATTACCGGCTTAGTGTTTAAATAGTAATTTTGACTGCTCAGCAAAAATAACGATTGAGTCGTACAGTAAATAGTTAGCGTTTTATTAAAGTTTTCAACATGACGTCTGTAGAAATCCGAAATGCATTTCTTGATTTTTTCCGGAGCAAGGGGCATGAAATTGTCCCCTCCGCCCCTATGGTTATTAAGAATGACTCCACGCTGATGTTCACCAATGCTGGCATGAATCAGTTCAAGGATATTTTTCTCGGTAACAATTCCCCCGGGCATAAACGGGTTGCTGATACGCAGAAATGCCTGCGTGTTTCCGGAAAGCACAATGATTTGGAAGAAGTGGGGGTTGATACCTATCATCACACCATGTTTGAAATGCTTGGCAACTGGTCGTTCGGAGATTATTTTAAAAAAGAAGCCATTGATTGGGCATGGGAGCTGCTTACCGGCATTTATAAAATTGATAAAAACAGATTGTATGTAACCGTATTTGAGGGGGACCAGGGTGACGAAATTCCTTTTGATTCGGAATCATCGGAAATCTGGAAAAAACATCTCAACGAAGAACGCATACTGAAAGGAAATAAAAAAGACAATTTCTGGGAAATGGGCGAAACGGGTCCATGCGGACCATGCACCGAAATTCATATTGATTTGAGAGCGGAAAACGAGAGAAAAAAAACAGATGGTAAAACGCTGGTGAATGCAGGCAACCCCCTTGTCATCGAAATATGGAACCTGGTGTTCATTGAATTCAACCGGAAATCGAATGGCTTGCTTGAACAGCTTCCCGCTAAACATGTGGACACGGGTATGGGTTTTGAACGGTTGTGTACGGTATTGCAAAACAAAAAATCCAATTACGACACTGATGTATTTCAGCCGCTGATTCAGACTATCGCAGACCATTCAAAAATTAAGTATGGCGTAAACGAAAAAGCGGATATTGCCATGCGCGTGATGGCTGACCATGTTCGTGCCATAACGTTTGCTATTGCCGATGGTCAGCTTCCGTCAAACAACAAAGCCGGATACGTAATTCGCAGAATTCTCCGGAGAGCGGTTCGTTATGCATTTACTTTTCTGAAACTGACTGCGCCATTCCTGAACAAGCTGGTTCCGGTTCTTGCTCAGCAGTTCAAAGATGTTTTCCCCGAAGTGAGCGCTCAGCAGGATTTTATCATGCGTGTGATTCAGGAGGAAGAAAATTCTTTTTTAAGAACACTTGAAAACGGAATTAAAAGATTTGAAGAATACGGAAATAAAAATGTGAGCGGTGAATTTGCCTTTGAACTTTATGATACATACGGATTTCCGGTTGATCTCACTCAATTGATGGCGCGCGAAAAAAATCTGCAGGTAGATATGGAAGGATTCAACCGGGAGCTTGAGAAACAGAAGGAACGTTCGCGTGCTGATGCCGAAGTGGATACCGGGGACTGGATGGACCTCGCTTCCCGCTCATCTACGGATGGAGGGGGGGGCAGCGCTTCCACCGAATTCGTTGGATATGAATTGCTGGAGTGCGATGCCCGCATTCTGAAATACAGAAAAGTAAAATCAAAAGGAAAGGAGCAGTTTCAGATTGTACTGGACAAAACCCCCTTTTATGCCGAAAGTGGCGGGCAGGCGGGAGATACGGGCTATATACTGTCAGGGCGAGAAAAGTTATCTGTTACAGACACGCAAAAGGAAAACAACCTCATTATTCATTTCACCGCCAAGCTGCCGGCAGATCTGAATGCAACGGTTAAAGCCGTTGTGGACAAGGGAAGGAGAAAAATCATCATGAGCAATCATTCAGCTACTCATTTAATGCACTCTGCATTAAAGCGTGTGCTTGGCAACCATGTAAATCAGAAAGGTTCGCTGGTGAATGAGCATGTAACCCGTTTCGACTTTTCACACTTTGCAAAAGTTACGAATGACGAAATTCAGAAAATTGAAACAATGGTAAATGAAAAGATTTCCGAAGCCATTCCATTGCAGGAAAAAAGAAATGTTCCCATTGATGAGGCAATAAAAATGGGAGCCACTGCATTATTCGGAGAAAAGTACGGAGATTTTGTGCGCATTATCATTTTTGACCCTGATTATTCCATGGAGCTTTGCGGAGGAACGCATGTGAAATCAACGGACGAGATAAAAAAGTTTAAAATAATTTCCGAAAGCTCCATTGCTGCGGGTGTGCGAAGGGTGGAAGCAATCACCGGAAACCTGGTTGACCACTATAATGAAGAACAAAACCAAAAGCTTGCTGCTGCAGAAAAAGCACTGAAAGCAAAAACAGAATTGCTCAGAATAAAAGCATCGCAACTATGGACAAAAGTCAACGGACAGAATGAGAAGGATTTTGAAAAGGAATTTGATGAAGCAGCTCCATTGCAAATGCAGGAAGCAGCGTTGCAGAAAATAATTGAAAAGCTGACGGTTAAAATAGCTCAGAAGACGAAAACCGGATTGCTGAAAAAAGTAAAGAAGAAAAACGGAGTGAACTTTGTTGCCGAACAGGTTGACGTTGCCTGTACCGATTCCGTTAAAGGAATTTCTTTTGAAATGAAGAATGAAATCAATAACCTTTTCTGCCTGCTGGCAGCAGAGATTGACGGCAAGCCGCATCTTTCATTGATCATCAGTGAAAATCTGGTAAAAGAAAAGTCGCTGGATGCAGCTAAAATCATCCGCGAGCTGGCAAAAGAAATTCAGGGCGGAGGGGGCGGACAGGCGTTTTTTGCAACGGCAGGAGGGAAAAATCCCAAAGGAATTACAGAAGCGCTGAAGAAATCGGAAAAGTATTTGTAAATTATTTTCCTCCGCCCACGTATTTTTTAACATCATTGCCGCTGATTTGAGTACCCCCTAAAATAAGCAGACGTTCCACCACATTGCGCAATTCCCGGATGTTGCCCGTCCACCTGATGTTCATCAGTTCATTCATTCCCTCTTTGGTGAATTCTTTTTTCGGCATGGAGTAATCCGCACATATATCATTGATAAAATATTCGGCAATCAGCGGAATGTCGGATTTTCGTTCGTTCAGTGACGGAACATGGATTACAATGACGCTGAGCCGGTGGTACAGGTCTTCGCGGAAGTTTCCTTTTTCAATTTCCTTGCGCAAATCCTTGTTGGTAGCAGCAATCACCCGCACGTCCACCGTAATTTCTTTCTCGCCCCCCACTCGCGTGATTTTATTTTCCTGAAGCGCACGCAGCACCTTTGCCTGTGCTGACAAGCTCATATCGCCAATTTCATCCATGAACAGCGTACCATTATTCGCCTGTTCAAATTTGCCGATGCGTTGCTTGATTGCAGAGGTGAACGAACCTTTTTCATGTCCGAACAATTCGCTTTCAATCAGCTCCGAAGGAATGGCGGCACAGTTCACTTCAACAAGGGGTGAACCATTGCGATTGCTTTTTTCATGAATCCACCGGGCAACAAGCTCTTTGCCCGTTCCGTTTTCGCCTGTAATGAGCACCCGTGCATCGGTGGGCGCTACCCGTTCTATCATTTCCTTCACTTTTTTGATTCCTTCCGATTCGCCAATCATTTCGGAGGTCTTAAAAATTTTTCTTTTCAGAACCCTTGTTTCTGTAATCAGCGAATTCCGTTCCTGCGCATTACGGATGGTAACGAGGGTGCGGTTCAGGTCCAGGGGCTTTGAGATATAATCGAACGCGCCTTTCTTGATGGCTTCCACTGCTGTTTCAATCGTTCCGTGGCCCGATATCATCACAACCGGCACCTCTGGACTTTTTTCCTGTACCTTTTCAAGCACCTCCATTCCATCCATTTTGGGCATCTTGATATCGCAAAGGATGATGTCGAATTTTTCCTTTTCGGCAAGCTTCAGTCCCTCTGCACCGTCTGCCGCTTCATGCACTTCATATTTTTCGTAAACCAGAACTTCTTTCAGCGTGTTGCGGATGCTTTTTTCATCATCAATAATGAGAATTTTTGACATGGGATTTTGAAAAGTTAATTGATTAACCGGATTTCAACAGTGAATAAATCATTCCTTCCTTCAGCGCATAGCCGGACCAGGTGATTTTTTTTATTTTTAATTTCCGGAGGACAAATGTAAGTAATACGGATGCAACCACAATCAAGTCCACACGCAGGAGCTCCATACCTTTCATTTTTTTCCTCTGCGCAGAGGTGGATTGCATTAAGGCACGGTGAATGAAGCGGTTTTGCTCCGGGTTTATTTCGGATTCTTTTTTTCCTTTCAGAACATCGGTATTATGAAAATGCCATCCCGCCAGTTCAGCGAAAGTGTCGAACGAACCGGAGGAGCCGATGAGGGTTTCGATATGCAGGTTCAGTAATTCGGGCTGCTTCAAAAGCGGGCTTAGTTTTTTCAAAAAGAAATTATTCAGCGCTTTGATTTCTGAAGGCATGATCGGGTCGGAAGGCATGAACTGCTGCATGAGTTGCGAAGCCCCTATGTGAAAGCTTTTCTTCCACAGAATTTTTTTGTTATTGCAGATAATAAATTCAGTGCTTCCCCCACCAATATCCATGATCAGCACCGGAGCGGCAGATAAGGCAGTTGCCAAACGCACGCCATAATAAATCATGGCGGCTTCACGGTCGCCATCGATAATTTCTATTTCGATTCCGGCTTGCTTTTTTGCTGTTGTAATAAATTTTCTGCTGTTTCGCGCATTTCGCAATGCAGCCGTGCCGAAAGCAGCCAATTTCTCCGGACGATAGATATCGAGATATTTTCTGAAGGCCGCCAGCGCATCAATGCCTCTCTGAAAAGCCGGGGGTGCAATTATTTTTTCGGCATATCCCCCTTCGCCCAGCTTTACCGGAAGGGTTTTTTTAAAAATGATTTTCCGGTGATGCGGATCGCGTGCATCTATCACCAGCAGATGAAAAGTGTTGGTTCCGCAATCAATAACAGCAAGGCGCATGGAAAAGGATCATCGGGGCTAAGTTAATGCGCTGTCAAATATCAGCTTTTCTTTTCGAGGAATTCTTTCAATGCAATGCCGATAATATGAGTCCATCCGTCCGCAAAATTTTCGCGCGCGAAATCTTTATTGTCAGCCGGAAGATTATCAAGCCCCTCATGGATCAGCTTCAGCCGTGTTCTGTTTTCGGACTCTGCGGTCAGTTCAAACGTAACCAGCGTGTCGGTCTGGTGATGGTCATAGCTCCATGAATAGGACAGCTTCTTGAAAGGAATGGCTTCTTTTACCTCGCAATAATGTGCATATACTTTATGCTCATCCCCGCCCTGAAAAACAAATTTAATTCCGGGTATGGGCTTGAAATTCTCCACATCGAAATACCATTGTTTCATTTGGTGCGGATCGGAAATCGCCTGCCAGACTTTCGAAACAGAAACTTGAAATGATATTTCAATAATGATGGGCGCTTTGTTCATGGAAATAAATTTATAAGCAAAAGTAAAATTATTATCTGCGATATTTTATCCCCTCTGGTACTCCTATGACGGGCGGCTTGTGTAAGCAGGACGAGTTTCTTTGATAAAAGCATTTATTAATTCATCCATGAAAAAAAACCTTTACCATATTTTTTCTTCTCTTCTGCAAGTTTGCTTTTGCACAAAACATCGTGCCCAATCCGGGTTTTTAGGATATAGTTTAATGCCCGACAAGAACCAGTACTATTTTTTTTGCTAATAGATGGAATAGTTATGCCAATTCACAAGATTATTTTAATTCATGTAATAATGGAATAGTTAGTGCACCATCAAATTTAGCCGGTATTCAAATAGCTAATGATGGTAACACTTATGCAGGAGCGTGGTGTCTCCAACCCGCTGATACGAATTTATGCAATATGATTGGAACAGAGCTTACTCAACCTTTAGCAATTGGTAAAGCGTACTTTTTATCATTTTATGCTTCTGTTGCTTACATGCCTTCCCAAGGGTTTGGTATAGCATTAAATAAAATAGGAATACGCCTTTCAACAATTGCATATTCCTTTGTGAGCCCCAAAGTTCATGCAACACATGCCTTCGGGATTGCATAAAGGATAAAAAAGGGAGGTGGATATATCATACCATGCACCGGTATTTTTTTTAATCACGAAGTGATGACATTATTATAATAATGACAAACCAGCAAAACCATCAACCCCGGAGGGGTGGAATAATCATATCATCCCTTCGGGATTTTTTTAATTCGGCTGGTGCATTGGC
>Ga0187893_10005675_pt1 | contig 22129 bp, 19 predicted proteins | sample MA1701074metaG_FD_139574 | JGI IMG/M metagenome (GOLD analysis project Ga0187893, IMG submission 139574) | White microbial mat communities from a basaltic lava cave in the Kipuka Kanohina Cave System on the Island of Hawaii, USA - MA170107-4 metaG ...
ACGGCGCTTCTGGTCCTCCGTCCCCATCGAGAGGAGCGGCGGCTCGCCGAGCCCCGGCCCGGGCGCCGCGACCGCGACGCCGCGGTCCCAGTAGGACTGCTCCTCGGCGAGGAGCAGCGTGAGACGCGACGACCCAGGCTCCGGTTTCCTCTCCGGTTTCTCTTTCGCGTCCGGGTCCCAGCGCGTGCGCCCGAGGCCGAGCTCGAGGAGCGTCTGGAAGTAGGGATCGTCGGGCGGCACCGGGCGGCCGAGCCGGTCCGCCTCGAGGCCGAGCGGACGGATCCGCGCCGCGCCGAGCCGGCGCACGCCCTCGAGGCGCGCGGCCGTCGCGGCGTCGAGCGCAAGCTCCATCAGCCGCGCTCCCCCGTCGAGAGCATCACCGGCGGCGGCTTCGCGACGAGCGCGCGGCCCGCCTGCTCGCGAGCGAGATCCACGCCGCCGAGCAGGAGCCCGAGCGCGCGCGCCTCGCGCGCGTGCTTCTCGACGGGATAGTCCTGCATGAAGCCGTGGCCGCCGAGGATCTGGATCCCGTTCGGGCCGACGAAGGTCGAGGCCTCGATCGTCTCCGCGAATGCGGCCGCCGCGAGCGTCTCGAACGCGAGTCCCTGGTCGGCGTGCCAGGCGGCCTCGTGGAGCAGCAGGCGCGCGCCGTCCACCGCGGCGCGCATGTCGGCGATCAGGAAGGCGAGCGCCTGGTGGTGCGCGATCGGGCGCCCGAACGCGACGCGCTGGAGGGCGTAGCGGCGCGAGAACTCGGCGGCCTCGCGGAGCACGCCGAGGAGCAGCGTGCCGAGGTAGAGCCGCGCGCGCGCCAGGGCGCGCGCGGCGCCGGCGGCGTCCTCGAGGTGCGCGACCACGCGCGCGCCGTCGAGGCGGAGCTCCGAGGCGCCCGCGGCGCGGAGCCCGGCGCCGCGGAGCGGCGTGCGCTCGATCCCGTCGCGGACGAGGAGCACGCGCTCCACACCGAGGATCACGAGCAGGTCGATGCGGTCGGCGGGAACCCAGGGCACGCTGCCGAGCACGCGGCCGCCGGCTTCGGAGAGCGCGGCGTCGGCTTCGCACACGAGCACCGCGCGCGCGCCTTCGGCGTCGAGGAGCGGCGCCAGGTGCGCGCGCACCGCCTCCTCGCCGCCGGCCTCGCGCACCGCGTAGAGGGCCGGCCCGAGCGGGTCGAGCGCGAGCGCGGCGCCGGGATCCGCCGCGCCGAGCTCCTCGTTCACGAGCGCGCGCGCGAGCGCGCCCTGCCCGGCGCCACCGTGCGCCTCGGCCAGCTCGAGGCCCGCGAGACCCGTCTCGCCGAAGCGCTTCGCCACGGCCGCGGCCACCGCGCGCGCGGCCTCCGCCTCGCGGAGGTGCGGCGCGAGCTCGGCGCTCGCGAACTCGGCGCTCGTTCGCGCGATCAGCTCGAGCTCCGCGTCGAGGCCGAAGTCGAACATCGCGCTCACCGTAGCGCGGGGCAGGAGCCGGCGAGGCCTGCCGCCCAGGCGATCGCGCCCTCGAGCAGGGCGGCGTGCTCGGGGCGCGCGTAGGTGGCGGCGCCGTGGCCGAGGGCCGAGTAGAACACGCGGCCCGCGCCGAGGCAGTGGCTCCAGACGACTGGGTGATCGCCCATCGCGAGGCTCTGCCAGAGCTGGCGCGGCCGATAGCTCGACTCGTCGAGGCTCGCGAGCACGCGCACGCCCGGGCCGCGCGGGCTCGTCTCGAAGCTGTACCACTCGTCCTCGTGGAGGAAGCTCGCGCCGAGGCCCTCGGTGGCGGGATGCGCGCGGTCCTCGACCACCACGCGCGCGGTCTGGAGCTGCGGGAAGAGCGGATGGCCGACGAAGCGCCCGCGCAGCAGCTCGTCCGTGTACCAGTCCCAGAAGCGGAAGCGCGTGCCAGCCGCGCCGTGGACGCCGACGAAGCCGCCACCGGCCTCGATGAAGCGGCGGAACGCCTCGCGCTGCGGCGCGCTCCAGTTGTCGCCCGTCGCGTTGTTCGAGACGAGCACGCGGAAGCGCGCGAGGAGGGCGTCGTCGAAGACCGCCGCGTTCTCGGTGGCGAACACCTGCCAGCCGCGGCGCTCGGCGATCTCGCGCACCGAGCGCTCGCAGGCGGGGATCGCCTCGGCGTGCCGGAAGCCGCTCGTCTTCGAGAAGAGGAGGAGCGCGACGCGACCGTTGCGTCCGAGCTCGGCGGGCAGCGGGGGCGCCACGCGGTCCACCACGGGCGGCCGCTTCCCCTGCGCCGCGCGGAGCTCCGGCCAGACGCGGAGCGCCGCGCTCGCGAGGAGCACGAGCGCGAGCAGGAGCACGAGCCGGAGCACGCGCCTCACGGGTCTCCTCCGCGTTGCCCGTGGTAGCACGCTCTGCGAGCGTATGGCCGCGCATGGCTCGCGCCCGCTCGTTCTCCGCCCGGCTGCGCGCGTGGTTCGGCATCGACCTGCGCTCGCTCGCCCTGTTCCGGGTCGCGCTCGGCGCGCTGCTGCTCGTCGACCTCGCGTCCCGCGCGCGCCTGCTGGCGACGAACTACGCCGACCTCGGCGCGCATCCGCGCGAGCTCGTGCTCGCCTACGAGACGGCCGCTGCCCTGCCCTGGCCCCATCTCCTCTTCGGCTCCACGCTCGCGCAGGGCCTGCTCTTCGCCGCGGCCGCCGTCGCGGCGCTGCTGCTCGCGCTGGGCTGGCACACGCGCCTCGCGACCGTCGCCTCGTGGCTGCTGCTCACTTCGCTCCAGGCCCGGAACCCGCTCGTGCTGGACGGGGGCGACCACCTGCTCCGCGTGCTGCTCTTCTGGAGCATGTTCCTGCCGCTCGGCGCGCGCGCCTCCTGGGACGCGCGGCACCCCGCGGCAGACGCGGCTCCGGACCTCGTCTGCTCGCCGGCATCGGCGGCGCTGCTCCTCCAGGTCGCCGTGATGTTCCTCGTGACGGGCCTGCTCAAGACCGGGCCCGAGTGGACGAGCGACGGCACCGCGATCCACTACGCCCTCTCCCGCAAGTGGTGGATCCTGCCCCTCGGCGAGTGGCTGCTCGCGCATCCGCCGCTCCCAGCGTGGCTCACGCCAGCGGTGCGCTGGTACGAGCTGCTGGGCCCGCTGCTGCTGTTTGCACCCGTCGCCACCGCAAAGCTCCGGCTCGTCGGGATCGCGGGCTTCCTCGGCCTGCTCGCGGGCCTCGGGCTCGGGCTCCGGCTGAATCTCTTCCCGTGGATCGGAGCCGCCGGCCTGCTGCCGTTCGTGCCCGGTCTCGTGTGGCAGGCGCGCGCCGCGGGCTCCCCGGGGCAGCCGCTCCCGAGTCGGCCGCGGCGCGCCGTCCCGAGCGCGGCGCGCCGCATGCTCGCGGGCGCCGTCGGGGTCGGCGTGCTCGGTCTCCTCGGCCTCGTGCTGTGGATCAATGCCGCCTCGGTGAGCTCGCGCCTCGAGCCGCCGGCCGCGCTCCGTAGCGTGGCGTCCCTCCTCCAGCTCGAGCAGAGCTGGAGCATGTACGCGCCGAGCCCGCGCCACGTGGACGTGTGGTTCCGGCATCGCGGCCAGCTTCGGAACGGCGCGCCCGTGGATCTCGACCGCGCGACCGGCGGCGCAGGCTGGGAGAAGGTCGAGCGGGCCTGGCGCGACTACCGCTTCCAGTACTTCCTCCAGAAGCTCGCGGCCCCGAAGTGGGAGGTGCCGCTCCGCGCCTACGGCGAGTGGCTCTGCCGGCGCTGGAACCTCGATCGGAGCGGCGGGGCGCGGCTCGACCGGATCGCGATCGAGCGGGTCGTCCAGCCGATCGCGCTGCCGGGCGAGGCGGCGCGCGAGCCCGAGAGCCAGCACGCCGCGGGGATCGTCTGTCCCCTCTAGTCACTCGCGCCGCCACGGAATGCGCTGGCCGTCCCCGCGCTGCATCGTCACGCCCGTGACGGCGCCCGCCTCGTCCTCCTCGAACTCGAGCACGAGCAGGCCGCCCGACGGATCGTCGGTGGCGAACGTCCCGTCGCTCTGCGCCGCGAGCTCGGCCATCCCACCCTGGCCCGAGACGCCCAGGAAGAGCCGGTCCGCGCGCCGCTCGAGCGTGAGCGCCGTGCTCACGATCGGGAGCCCGTAGCGGCCCGCGTAGCGATCGAGGCGGTGCGGGACGTCGAGCGCGAGAAGCTCCTCCGCGCGCCAGGGCTCCTGTCGGCCCGCGTGCGCGGCGCGCACCTCCGCGACCGCTCCGGGCGCGATCGGATCCCCGGCGTGGCCCCACGCGCGGCGCGCGAAGGTGAGGAGGGCTGCGAGCGCGTCGTCGCTGAAGCGCGGGTCGCCGCCGTGGCCGGGCATCGCGAGGTCCCACGTCTCGTCGCCGACGCGGAGCGGCCCGGCGAGGCCGTGGAGCGCGATGCGGATCGCCCAGCCGTCGGCGTCGAGGAGGAAGCGCGAGCCGACGAGGGGCGGCGCGAGGCCCGGCTGGCCGCGCCCATCGGCGCCGTGACAGGCGGCGCAGCTCGCGGCGAAGAGCGTGGCGCCGGCCTCGCGCCGCGCGTTCTCCTCCGCCGTAAGCGGGCGCGCGCCGGCCGGCTCCGGGTCGCCGGGCCAGGTGAAGCCGCGCCGCGCACCGCGGAGCGCGCGCGCGAGGTCGCTCCCGCCCGCGAGGGCGGTCTCGGCGAAGAGCGGATGCGGTGCCGGGAGCTCGAAGCGCCGCGCGCCCGGCCGCCGCACCTGCGCCGCCACACCCTCGGCGAGCGCGAGCTTGGCGCGGTCGCCGTCGGGAAGTCTTGCAATGCGCTCGAGGAGCGGCGCGACCTTCCGCGGGTCCGTGCGCGCGGCGAGCAGCGTCGCGCTCGCGAGCGCGCCGAGCCAGCGCTCGCGCGCGGCCGCAGGCCAGGCCGGGTCGGCGAGCGTGGCGTCGAGCGCGGCGCCCTCGAGCCCAGCCAGACCCGAGAGCACTGCCTGCGCCACGAGCGCGTCGTCGGGCGCGGTCTCGACCCGAGCGAGGAACGCGGCAAGCGGCCGCTCCGTCGCCGGGAGCTCGCCCAGGCTGTGGAGCGCCTGGAGCCGGACTGCGGCGTCCGGGTCGCCGAGGCGCGCGAGCACGGCCGCGCGCTCGGCGGGCGTCGCGCCCGCGCGGAGCCGGCCCTCGCCCGCGCGGAGCACGGTGCGCCGCACCTCGGGCGCGGGATCGGCGAGCGCCGCCTCCCAGACGACGGCGTCGAGCGCGCCGAGCCCCGCGAGCGTCCAGAGCGCGTGAACCTTCGCGTGCAGCGTCGAGCGCGCGAGCTCGCGCAGGAGCGGGAGCGCGGCGGGGTCGGCGTCGTGGATGAGCCAACGCTGCGCGCGGTCGCGGAGCCAGCCGTTCGCGTCGCCCAGCAGCGCGACGCGCTCGGGCGTGCTCATGCGCGACACGTCGGGCAGCGCGGGGCGCGGCACGCCGGCCGGCACGACGCGCCAGATCCGGCCCTGCTCGAGGGGCGCCTCGAGCCCCTGCGCCTTCACATACGCGCGCAGGTGGTCGGACGCGTAGTTCCGGTGCTGGATCACGCCCCGGTACATGTCCACCACGTAGAGCGCCCCGTCCGGGCCGAAGGCGAGGCTCACCGGGCGGAAGCGCTCGTCCGTCGAGGCGAGGAACTCGCGCTCGCCCCACTCCGGGTCGTCGTAGAGGAGCTGCTCGGCCTGCGCCGCGAGCCCGTCGATCGCGACGCGGAAGCGCGCGACCACGTTGCCGGCGGGCTCGGCGACGAACACGTCGCCGCGCGCCTCCGCGCCGAAGCGCTCCGCGCGGTTCACGGCGAGCCCGGACACGGCCGTGGGTCCGCGCTGCCGCCCGTCCGGGCGGAGCACGCCCGGGAGGTACGCGCGGTTGAGACCGGGTGCCACGCGCACGCCGTGCACCGTCGCGTCGCGCGCGAGCGGCTCCGCCACGCCGGGCCTGCGGAGCCGCGGGTCAGTCGCCGGGTGCCGCGCCAGGTAGTCGGCCGGGAACAGGTCCACGAACAGGAAGGCCGAGTTGTGGTTCGTGTAGAGACGGCCCTCGTCGTCCTGTGCGATTCCCCACTGTCCGCGGAACGCGCTCCGCGCCTCGCGAAGGACGCCTCCCTCGACGCGGAAGCGCCGCTCCGACTTCGCGTTGTAGATCCAGCCGTCGAGCGCAGGGAGGAGCCCGTTCTCGGCGTGCTCGGGATCGTGGCTGCCCGCGGCGTACGGCCCGAGGCGCCGCGGCGCCTCGCAGCGCCGCGCCACCTCGAAGCGCGGGCAGAGCCAGAGGTCCGGCGGGACGCCGAGCAGCACACCCTCGGGCAGCACCGCGAGCGCGCGCGGCAGCACGAGGCCGTCGCGCAGCACGTGGCTCGCGTCCATGCGCCCGTCGCCGTCCGCGTCTTCGAGCACGACCGCGCGGCCGACCGGCGCGTCCTCGCCGCGCCCGTCGAGGTTCGGCATGAAGCCGCGCATCTCGATCGCGTAGAGGCGGCCCGCCTCGTCCCAGTCGATCGCGACCGGCGCCACCACGAGCGGCTCCGCCGCCACCAGCTCGAGCTCGAAGCCGGGCGCCACGCGGAAGCTCGCGAGCGCCGCGGCGGGCGCGAGCACCGGCGCGGGCGGCGGCTCGAACGAGGCGAGGATCGCCTCGGGCGAGGGCTCGCGGAGCGCCCACCAGGCCGCGAGGGCGAGCCCGAGGGCCAGCGCTCCGAGCGTCGCGAGGCGCCGCATCGGACGGAGCAGGTAGCATGCCGCCATGGCGACGGCCGAGCTCGAGCTGCGTGCATCCCGCCGGCCGCGCTACCGGCCCTGGCTCCAGCGCCGGATCGAGGCGAGCGGGCTCCCGCTCGCGGCGGCAGGCGTCGCGGTCGCGGCGCTCCAGCTCGCCGCCTTCTTCGGCTGGATGGCGCTCGGCTGGGCGTTCGGCGTGGGGAGCGCCGACGACGACTGGTTCTGGCGCGAGATGGTCGGGCCGAACGTGATCATGGCCGCGCTGATCGGCTGGGTGCCGGTGGCGATGACCTGGTCGCGCCGGCGCGCGGCCGCCGAGCTGGACGCGCTCGCGCCCGCGCTCGGCGCGGACGCCGCGCGCCTCCGCGAGCGCTTCGAGACCTTCCCCCGCTGGCCGATGGCGCTCTCCGGCGCCGTGCTCGCCGCGCTCGTGCTGCCGATCGTGCGCTTCGACCCCGGCATGCGCGCGGGCTTCGACCAGGCCCACGGCTTCGGGCGCGCCTGGCTGCTCTTCGTGAACGCGGAGGTGGGCTGGCTCGTGACGCGGGCCGTGCTCGAGGACCTGCGCGTCGCGCGCATCTTCCGCGACGCGGGGCAGAGGCTCGCGCTGCCGGACCTGTTCGACCTCGCGCTGCTCCAGCCCTTCGCGCGCCGCGCGGCCGAGGGCGTGCTCCTCGGGGTGGTGTCGGCTGCGCTCCTCTCGCTCATCTTCGCGGGCGAAGGCTGGGCCTCGACCACGCTCCCCTTCCTCGTCGCGCTGATCCTCGTGCCGACCGCCGTCGCGCTCGCGCTCCCGCTGCTCGGCGTCCACCAGCGCATCCAGGCGGCAAAGCGCGAGGAGCTCGCCGGCATCCACGCCGCCGTGCGGACGGAGCGTGCCGCGCTCCTGGCGGGCGGCCCGGGCGCGCGGCTCCCCGCGCTCCTCGCGCTCCGCGCCCAGGTCGCCGAGGTGCGCGAGTGGCCCCTCGACCTGCCCGCCTTCGCCCGGCTCGCCGGCTTCCTCGCGATCGGCCTCGCCTCCTGGGTCGGCGCGGCGCTCGTGGACGTGGGTCTCGAGCGGGTCCTGCGATGAGGGGCTCCGCGTGAAGCTCCGCCACCCGCTGAGCGGGGCGCTCTACACGCTGCGCGACGACGGGCTCGTCGAGGTCGAGCACGCGGGCCAGACGGGCGTGTTCGCGCCGACGGGCGCCTGGCGCGCGGGCGCGCTCCGGAGCGCCGATCCCCACTTCCTCCTCTGGGTGGGCGGGCCGGGCCTCGCGCCGCGCGGCGCGCCCGCCGCGCCGACGGGCGCCCCCGGCCCGGCCGCGCCCCGTCCACCCCCGGACCTCTCCCGCGGCGCCCCGGGCGCCGACCCCGCACGAAGGAGCCCCACGATGGACCTCGGACTCTCCGGCAAGAAGGCGTGCGTGACCGCCGCCTCGCGCGGCATCGGCCTCGCGATCGCGAAGCAGCTCGCCGAGGCGGGCGCCGACGTGGCGCTCTGCGCGAGGGGGGCGGGCGCGCTCGAGTCCGCGCGGAAGGAGCTCGAGGCGCGCGGCGTGCGCGCGTTCACCGAGACGCTCGACGTGGCGGACGGCGCCGCGCTGCGCGCCTTCGTGACGAAGGCGGGCGAGACGCTCGGCGGCCTCGACGTGTTCGTGGCGAACGCGAGCGGCGGAGCGGGGATGGGCGAGAGCGCCTGGCAGGCGAACTTCGAGATCGACGTGCTCGGCGCGGCACGCGGCGTCGAGGCGGCCCTGCCCTTCCTCGGCGCGTCCGAGTGCGGCGCCATCGTGTTCGTGAGCTCGACCGCGGCCCTCGAGTACCTCGGCGTCCCGCAGCCCTACAACGCGATGAAGGCCGCCTTGATCGCGCACGGGCACGACCTCGCGCAGGCGCTCGCACCCCGCGGCATCCGCGTGAACTGCGTGTCGCCGGGGCCGATCTGGTTCGAGGGCGGCAGCTGGCAGATGATCGAGCAGACGATGAAGCCGATCTACGAGCGCGCGCTCGCGCAGTGTGCGATCGGGCGCATGGGCACGCCCCAGGAGGTGGCACGCGCGGTCGTGTTCCTGGCGAGCCCGGCGGCGAGCCTGATCACCGGCGCGAACCTGGTGTGCGACGGCGGCTTCACGAAGCGCGTGCAGTACTGAGGAGGAGGCGATGGCGTCGGGAGAAACGCAGGGGGACCCCCGCTCGCCCGGGCTCAGCTACCAGCAGCTCCTCGACACCGACACGCGGCCCGTGCCGGAGGTGCTGCGCTGGCAGTCGGAGGCCGACGTGCCCGTCGTGCGCGTGCCGATCGAGCGCTACACGTCGCGCGCCTGGCACGACCGCGAGGTCGAGAGGCTCTGGAAGCGGGTCTGGCAGTTCGCCTGCCGCGAGGAGGAGATCCCCGAGGTCGGCGACCGCACGGTGTACGAGATCGCCGACCTCTCGGTGGTGATCGTGCGCGCCGCGCCGGACGAGATCCGCGCCTTCCCGAACGCCTGCCTCCACCGCGGGCGCCAGCTCTGCGACGCCGCGGGGCGCGCCGCCGACCTGCGCTGCCCCTTCCACGGCTGGACCTGGCACCTCGACGGGAGCCTGAAGCAGATCCCCTCGCGCTGGGACTTCCCGCACGTCGAGCGCGAGCGCTACCGGCTGCCCGAGCTCGCCGTCGGGACGTGGGGCGGCTTCGTGTTCGTGAACTTCGACGCGCAGGCGGCGCCACTCGCAGCGCACCTCGGCGAGCTGCCGCGCCACTTCGAGCGCTGGCCGCTCGAGAAGCGCTACACGGAGGCGCACGTCGCGAAGGAGCTGCCCTGCAACTGGAAGGTCGCGCAGGAGGCCTTCATGGAGGCGTACCACGTGGTCGCGACGCACCCGCAGCTCCTGCCGGGGATCGGCGACGCGAACTCGCAGTACGACGTCTGGGGCCGCTTCAGTCGCGCGATCACCGCGAACATGACGCCGAGCCCCCACCTCGGCGGGGAGCCGAGCGAGCAAGACATGCTCGACTCGCTGATCACGCGGAGCCTCGATGCGGAGCCGGCGTTCCGGGTGCCGGAGGGCATGACCGCGCGCCAGTTCCTCGCGCAGCTCTCCCGGGCGCAGCTCGGCGCGAGCGTGCCGTCGGTGCAGGAGCTCACCGACGCCGAGCTCGCGGATTCCTTCTACTACACGGTGTTCCCGAACTTCCATCCGTGGGGCGCCTACAACCGCATCGTCTACCGCTTCAGACCTTTCGGGAATGACCCCGACCGCTCGCTCATGGAGGTGATCTACCTCGCGCCCTTCCGCGGGCGCCGGCCGCCGCCGGCGCCCGTCCACTGGCTCGGCGACGACGAGGACTGGACGCGGGCGCCCGAGCTGGGTTTCCTCACGCGCGTGTTCAACCAGGACACGGCGAACCTCGGCCGCGTGCAGCGGGGCCTCCACGCGGCGCAGCACACGCACGTGACCTTCGCCCGCTATCAAGAGACGAAGATCCGGCACTTCCACCACCTGCTCGAGCGGACGCTCGAGTGAGCAAGCTAGACCCGGAAGGAGCGACCGACCGGTCGGCCAGCGCGCAGCGAGCCCCCGCGAGGCTTCGCCTCGGGGGAGGCGAGCGAAGCAGAAGTCTGGAGATCCACGTGGACCGCGACGCCTGCACGGGCGCGCGTGCGTGCGCGCTGCGCGCGCCGGGCACCTTCGCGCTCGACGCCGAGCACAAGGCGGTGGTCGCCGAGCCGCCGGCTGATCCCGAGGAGGCGATTCTCGCCGCGGCGCGCTCCTGCCCGAACTTCGCGATCGAGCTCCGCAAGGATGGCGAGCCGATCGGCTGAGCTTTTCACTAGGGGACGGACCTTTTTCTTCACTTCTCCCCCCCGGGCATTCGTGAAAGAAAAGGTCCGTCCCCTAGTGAAGGACGACGAGCCGGTCGTCCGCGCGGAGCGCGCGCGCCGGGTCGGGCGGCGAGATGATGCTGCGGTCGGCGCACTGGATCGCGAGCACCACGCCGCCGCGCGTGCGCCGGAAGTCCACCTCGCGGAGCGAGCGGCCGACGAGCTCGGCCTCGACCGGGACGCGCACGATCGTGCCGGCCTGCGGCGACGGCAACCCCGAGAGCAGGCTCATGAGCTGGCTCTGCTCCTCGAAGGCGGCGAGACCCGTGTGCTCGCGCAGCAGCTGCTCCCGCACGTGCGCGAGGTGGCCGACCACGCGCTCGTGTACGGCGGCGCGGGTGAGCACGCCGAGGAAGCTCCCGTCGCGCGGGTCGAGCACGGGAAGCGCGTCGGCTCCCGAGCGCTCGAGCCGCGAGAGCGCCTCGTAGAGCGTCTCGTCGGGCGCGAGCACTGCGCTCGGCGCCGACATCACGTCCGCGGCGATCACCACGGCCGGCAGCTCTTCGCTGCCGAGGATGGAGCTGAGCTCGGCGACCGCGATCACGCCCACCGCGCGCCCGCGCTCGACCACCACCGCGAGCGGCGCCTCGCCGGGCGGGAGCGCCGCGACCACCCGCGCGAGCGGCGTCGAGCGCTCCACCACGGCCGGCCACACGCCGCGCATCGCCTCCTGCACGCGCACGCGTTCGAGGAGCCCGACCACGGCGTCTCCCGCGTGCGCGGGCGAGTCCGACGCGCCCGGCACCTGCTCCTCGATCAGGCCCTCGCGCGCGCCGACCAGGTAGGCGCTCATGCACACGATCATGAGCGGGACGATCAGCCCGTAGCTCCCCGTCATCTCCATCACCATCACGATCGCCGCGATCGGCGTGCGGAGCGCCGCCGCGAGCACGCCGCCCATGCCGACCGGGATCAGCGCGCTCCGGAGCGCCTCGGGCATCAGGCCGGGCACGAGCGCCTCGCCGAACGCGCCGAGCCAGGCGCCGACTGCGCCACCGATCCACAGGCTCGGGCCGAGCACGCCGCCGGCCGCGCCGCTCCCGACCGTGAACGCGGTCGCGAGCGCCTTGCCGAGAACGATGGCGGCAAGGACCAGCGCCCACGTGTTCCAGCTCCGCCCGGTGCCCGCGAAGAAGCTCCCGTCGAGCGCGTTCTGGATCACGCGGTACTCGACGTCCATCACCTGCGGCAGCGCGCACGCGAGCGCGCCCGCGGCGAGCCCGCCCAGCGCGGGGCGGAGCCAGAGCGGCACGCGCGAGAGGCCCGCGAAGCGCGACTCGGTCGCCTTCACGAGGCGCGCGAACACGATCGCGGCCGCGCCACACGTCACGCCGAGCACCACGTAGACGGGCAGCTCGAGCGCGCTCTGGAACGCGAGCTGGTCCGCGTCGGCGAGCAGGAAACCGCCGAAGCCGATGAAGGAGGAGAACGTCGCGTAGCCCACCGCCGAGGCGATGAACGCAGCCACGAGCGCGCTCGCCTCGAGCTCGGGCCGCCGGTAGAGCACCGAGCACGCGAAGAGCGCGCCCCCGAGCGGGCAGCGGAAGATCGCACCGACGCCGGCCGCGCAGCCCGCCACGAGCAGGGTGCGGCGCGCGCGTGGCGTGAGCTCGAAGAAGCGGCCGAGCGTCGAGCCGATCGCAGCGCCGAGGCCGGCGATCGGGCCCTCGGGCCCCGCAGAGCCGCCCGACGCGATCACGCCGACGCAGGCGGCCGCGCGTGCGGCGGGCGGGCCGAGCGGGAGCACGCCGTCGCGGCGGTGGAAGGCGAGCACGAGCTGGTTCGTGCCGTGCGCCGGCGGCAGGCGCAGCAGCCCCTGCACGAAGACGCCGGAGGCCAGGCCGCCGAGCGCAGGGAGCAGCAGGAGCTCGGGCCGAAACGCGAGGAACTCAGCGGCGCCCGGATCCGCGAAGCGCCCGACGAGCGCCGCGCTCGCCGCGTGGAGCGCGCTCCGGAGGGCCACGGCGGCGAGGCCGGCCAGGACCCCGGCCCCGACGGCCAGCACGAGCGTCCCGCCGAAGCGGTCGAGCCGGCGGCGCAGGGAGAGCTGGGGCGACACGCTCGGCTCCTGGACTGGCGGCGGCTCGACGCGCGCAGCATAGCCGTCGCCGCGTGCAGCGTACGCCGCGCACCCATCGGCCGGCGCGCGCTTCCGAGCCGAGCTGCCGGCGCGCTGCGCGACGCCGTGCGTCGCCTCCGCCGCCCGTCCGCACCGCTCGCGTCCCGAAAATGTCCCTCACAACCGTGCCGCCGGACACTAATCTATGGATGGTCTCGCTCGTGGGAGGGAGAGGTGCCGTCCAGGAGGTGCCTGCATCATGTCCCGGGCTCCCTTCCTCAGAATGCGGATGCCCCTCATCGCGCTCGCGCTGCTGGTCGCGGGCTGCGCCACCGATCTCGGCACCGGCTTCACCGTGATGGAGAAGCTGGAAGAGACCTACCCGATCACGGTGGGCAAGCTCGTCGCGGCGCACATGGATCCGAGCCGACGCCTCCGCGTGTACGTCTCGCTCTGCCACGAGAACCCGAAGGGTCCCGTGTGCGGGCGCGAAGAGCCGCGCGTGCTCGCGATGGTCGAGTCGGGCGAGCGCAAGCTGCTCGAGCGTCTCGCCGAGCGCTACCTGATCGAAGGCCGCGACAAGCCCGTCTATATCTACGGCCCGATGTGCGACGGCATGGAAGAGATGGTGGTGGTGCCGCGCTGCCAGAACGCGATCGCGCTCGGCGTCTGGGATCCCTACCTCAACGACTACATCGTCTACTCGACTCTGCACGGCGACAGCGTGATGGAGTCGGAGGGCTTCGAGAACTTCCTCGAGGTGACCGGCAAGGCCGCCGGCCTGGTACGCAAGGCCGCGAAGTTCGTGCCCTGACCCTGCTTCGCTCGGCCCACGCGAGACAAGGCCTCTTGGGGCCTCGCTGCGCGGGACGGGGCTCCGGGGCCCGCGCGCACACCGAGACCCTTGCCGGCTTCAGTCACGCAGCGCGCCGTGGTCTCGGCACTGCGCGCGCTGGCCGGTCGGCGCGAGCTGCACCGCGAGCCGCTTCCCGCAGCGCAGGCAGAAGCGCGGTGGATCGAGGGGACGCGCGCAGCCGCCCGGGCACCCCTCCCGGCCGCAGTGGCGACAGAAGGACGGGAGCCGCGCCTCGAGCGCGGCGACGAGCGCCGCGAGGTCGCTCGTGAGCGCGAGCTTCATGCGCTCGGCGAGCCAGGCGCGGTTCCGGCGCTGGACCTCCTCCGCGGCGTCGTAGCGGTTCAGGTGGACGAGCGTCGCGTGCGGCGCCAGCGCGTCGCTCGCGAGCCGCACGAGGTTCAGCGCGCCGAGCGCGGCGTCGGCCACGAGCAGCACGAGGTCGGGCGCGAGCGCGGCCGTGAGATCCATGCCGTCACCGTCGCTCGCGAGCGGCGAGCGCACGCCGCCCGCGAGCTCGACGAGGCCGACGTCGCGCTGCGGCCGCGGCCACGAGCCCGCCACCTCGCGCGCGAGCTCGGCGAGGCGCGGCGCCTCCCGGCCGAGCGCCTCGGCTGCCATCGGCGGCGCAAGCGGGCGCTCGTACCAGCGCGCGGCGGGACACACGCGCTCCGGCGCCTCGCCGGTCGCCGCGCCGAGCTGCTCGGCGTCGGTGGGCTCGCCCGCCGCCGGGTCGAAGGACTGCGCGGGCTTGCGCGCCGCCACGTTCCAGCCGCGCTCGCGGAGCGCCGCTGCGAGGCGCGCAGCCACGAACGTCTTCCCGACCTCCGTGCCGGTTCCCGCGACCACGAGCAGGAAGCGCGGACGCAGCTCCGTCACGGCGCCACGCCGAGCGCCGCGAGCGCCTCGGCGAGCGCATCGAGCTGCGCGTCCGAGTGGAGCGCCGAGAGCGCGACGCGGAGGCGCGAGCTCCCCGGCGCCACGGTCGGCGGGCGGATCGCGGGCACGAGGAGCCCGCGCGCGAGGAGCGCCTCGGAGACGGCGACCGCACGCGCCTCTGCGCCGAGCACGATCGGCACGATCGGCGAGGGATGGCCGGGCCGGACCCGGTCCACGTTCCTCCGGAGCCGTGCGAGGAGCCCCTCGCCTTCGGGCGAGCGCAGCACGCGGAGGCCTGCAAGCGCGGCGGCGGCGTCCGCCGGTGTGGACGCGGTCGTGAAGATGAACGGGCGCGCCGTGTTCACGAGGAGGTCGACGTAGGCGCGCGGTCCGGCCACGAAGCCGCCGAGCGACCCCAGCGTCTTCGAGAGCGTGCCGACCACGAGCACGTCGAGGCCGGCGAGCCGGGGCGTCTCGGGCCCGAGCACCGCGTGCGCCTCGTCGAGCACGAGGAGCGCGCCGTACTGCGCGCAGAGCGAGGCGAGCTCCGCGACCGGCGCGAGATCACCGTCCATCGAGAAGACCGCGTCGCTCACCACCACCGCGCGCTCGGCGCCCTTCAGCAGCGTGGCCACGTGCTCGAGGTCGGCGTGCCGGTAGACGGCAACCTCCGCGCGCGAGAGCCGGGCGCCGTCGATGATCGAGGCGTGGTTCAGCTCGTCGCTCAGCAAGAGGAGCGGCCCGAGCCGGCCGAGGGCGCCGAGGAGCCCCACGTTCGCCGCGAAGCCGGTCGGGAAGAGGAGCGCCGCCTCCGTGCCCTTCCACGCCGCGAGCTCGCGCTCGAGCTCCGCGTGGAGCGGCCGCGCGCCGACTACGAGCCGCGAGGCGCCCGTGCCCGTGCCCTGGCGGCGGATCGCCTCGTGCGCGGCCGCCGCGAGCGCGGGGTGCTGCGAGAGGCCGAGGTAGTCGTTCGAGGCGAACGAGACCACGCGCTGGCCAGTCGCGGCGAGCCTCGTCTCGGGCGCGCCGCCCGCGAGCTCGCGGATGCTCCGCCAGCGCCCGGCCGCGCGGATCTCGGCGTTGCGCGCCTCGACTTCCTCCCGCCAGCGGGAGAACTCCGCGCGGCTCACGCCGTCACCTCGCAGATCGCGGCCGAGACGGTCGCGACGATGCGCTCCACCTCCGCGCTCGTCACGGTGAGCGGCGGCATCAGCACGATCACGTCGCCGAGCGGGCGGATCAGCACGCCGCGCGCGACGCACGCAGCGGTCACCCGCCGGCCCCAGCGGAGGCCCTCCTGCGGCGGCGCGAGCTCGATGCCGCACATCAGCCCCTGCTGGCGCACCTCGCGCACCGCGGGCTCCGGGGCGACGCGCTCGGCCAGCGCCTTCGCGAGCTCGGCGGCGCGCGCGCGCACGTTCGCGAGAACGTCCCACTCGTCGATGAGCTCGAGGTGGCGCAGGGCCACGGCCGCCGCGAGCGCGTTCCCGCCGAACGAGTGGCCGTGGTAGAAGGTGCGCTCCGACAGGTCGGGCCCGAGGAACGCAGCGAACACGCGGCCGCTCGCGACCGTGGCGGACATCGGCAGGTAGCCCCCGCTGAGGCCCTTGCCGAGCGCCAGCAGGTCGGGGCGGAGCCCGCACGCCTCGGAGGCGAAGAGCGTACCGGTGCGCCCGAAGCCGGTGGCGACCTCGTCGCAGGCGAGCAGCACGTCCGCCTCGCGGCAGGCGGCGGCGAGCGGCGCGAAGCGTTCGGCGGGCAGCATGCGCATGCCGGCCGCGCCCTGGACGAGCGGCTCCACCACGACCGCGGCGAGCGTGGCCGCGTGCTCACGGACGAGCGCGACCGCCTTCTCGATGCAGCGCGGATCGGAGAAGGAGGGCGCGCGCAGCACGGGGAAGCGCAACGGGTCGAACACCGTGGTGCCGAAGCCGCCGTCCCCGAGGGAGAGGCCGCCGACCGTGTCGCCGTGGTAGGCGTCGCCGAAGGCGAGGTAGCGCGTACGGCCCAGGGCGCCGCGGTTCGCCCAGAACTGGAACGCGAGCTTCAGCGCCTGCTCGACCGCGGAGGCGCCGTCCGAGGCGAACACGAAGTGCGGCTCGTCCACCGGGACCCGGCGGGCGAGCGCCTCGGCGAGCTCGATCACGATGCGGTTGCCGTTCCCGAGCAGCGTGCTGTGCGCGACGCGCTCGAGCTGCTCGGTGAGCGCCTGGTCGAGCTCGGGGACACGGTGGCCGAGCGTCGTCACCCAGAGCGAGGAGATCGCGTCGAGATAGCGCCGGCCCGCGACGTCGATCAGCTCGCGGCCCTCGGCGCGCTCCACGATCACGGGCGCGTTCTCGCCGAAGCACGCCATCTGCGTGAAGCCGTGCCACACCACTGCCGCGTCACGCCGTACCCAGTCGTCGTGCTCGGAGCTCATGCGTCCGCTCGCCCGCCCGCTATCGTCCGGCCCGCAACGCTAGCAACGATGGAAGCACTCCGGACCGCCCGCCGCGCCCTGCTCGACGAACGCCGCCGCCTCGGCGACGGCGAGCTCGCCGCACTCGCGGCGCTCCCCGCGGAAGCCACGGGCGCGCTCGCCGAGCTCGCGCACGCGGTGCGGCTCGCCTGGTGCGGCGACTTGGTCGAGGTGGAGGGCATCCTCTCCGCGAAGACCGGCGGCTGCCCCGAGGACTGTCACTTCTGCGCGCAGTCCGCGCGCTTCGAGACGCCGGTGGCGCCGATCCCCTTCCTGGAACGCGACGAGGTGATCGCGGCCGCGCGCGAGACCGCGAAGCTCGGTGCCTCCGAGTTCTGCCTCGTCTACGCGATCCGCGGTCCCGATGCGCGCACGCTCGAGCGGATCCTCGCGCTCGTGCCGGACATCCAGCGCGAGGGGCTCCAGGTCGCGGTGTCGGCGGGCATCCTGACGCGCGCGCAGGCCGCGCGCTTCGCCGCGGGCGGCGTCCACCGCTACAACCACAACCTCGAGACGGCGCGCTCGTTCTTCCCGGAGATCGCCACCACCCATACCTGGGACGAGCGCTTCGAGACCTGCCAGCTCGTGAAGGAAGCGGGCATGGAGCTCTGCTGCGGCGTACTGCTCGGGATGGGCGAGAGCCCTGCGCAGCGCCTCGAGCTCCTCGGCCAGCTGCGCGCCCTCGCGCCGCACGAGGTGCCGATCAACTTCCTGAACCCGCGGCCCGGCACGCCGCTCGCCGACCGCCCGCTCGTGCCCGCGCGCGAGGCCCTCTTCTGGATCGCGCTCTTCCGCCTCGGGCTCCCCGACACGATCCTGCGTTACGCGGGTGGGCGCGAGATCACGCTCGGCGACCTCCAGGAGGCCGGCATGCAGGCCGGCATCAACGCGCTCATCATCGGGAACTACCTGACCACGCTCGGCCGCGCGCCCGGCGAGGATCTCGCCATGCTCGCCCGGCTCCGGATGCCGATCGGCGCTCTCTCGCGCGCGCTCTGAGCGAGGTCCGGACTCAGGGCCCGCCGCCGTCCGGCCGAACCATTGAGACGAGGAGGGCCGCGATGGCGGTGCCTTCGATCAAGGGGACCGCATTCCAGTCCGTGCTGGAGGACGTCCGCGGGCTCGTCGAGTCCGGCCGCCTCTCCCGCGCGCAGCTCGAGCTCGAGCTCGAAGCCGAGGACGTGCGGCTCCTCGACGAGAAGGTGCTGCCGGGCCTCTGGTACCCGCTCACCAGCTACCGGCGCCTCACCGAGCTGCTCATGAAGCACGAGGGCAAGGGCAGGAGCGCCTACGTGGTCGCGCGCGGTGCCCGCGCCGCGGAGCGCCTGTTCGCGGCCGGGCTCTACCACCAGCTGGTCCGGGGCGACGAAATCGGCGCGGAGAAGCGCGCACAGAGTCAGCGCTGGAGCGAGCACGAGGCCAACCTGATGACGACCCTCGCCGGGGCAATCTTCAACGTGAGCCGCTGGCGTTACGTCGGCGACCCGAGCGCTTCGAGCAGCCGCATCGAGGTCAGCGAGGCCGAGGCGCTGCCCGAGGTCTCGCGCTGGGCGGCGCAGGGCTTCGTGGAGTACACCACGTCACGGCTCTCGGGCGTATCGACCCACGTGTCGAGCGAACGACCCACGCCGGACCGCATCGTGTTCACGCTGCGGCGGGTGAGGACGAAGTAAGGGCCGGCCGCTATCCGGCGCGGCCGCGCAGCTTGCGGTTCAGGAAGAGCAGCAGGAGCGCGCCGACCACCGCGATCGCGAGGCTCCGGAAGTCGAAGCCCGACACGCTCCCGAAGCCGAGCTGCGTGCCGAGCCAGCCGCCCACGAACGCGCCCGCAACGCCGAGCAGGATCGTCATCACGATCCCGCCCGAGTCCGGCCCGGGCATGATCCACTTCGCAAGGATTCCGACCACGAGACCCAGCACGATCCAAGACAGGACGCCCATGGCTCCCTCCTCCTCACTCGAGAGTTTGCTCGCCTCCAGCGGCGCCCCGCCGCCTAGAGAAGCTCGCCGCGCGCCACCTCGATCACCCGGCCGCCGACGCGGATCCGGGGCCCGCTCGCGCCGCGCTTCGCCTCGAGGCGCAGCAGCGAGGGCCGTCCCAGCTCGACGCCCTGCGCGATGCGGAGCGAGAAGTCGGGGCGCCCGTGCGCCAGCAGATAGGCCCCCAGGCAGGCGGCGGCGCTCCCCGTGGCGGGGTCCTCGCGCACGGTGCGCGCCGCGTCGTCCCGCGCGAACCACTGCATGCGCGCGCGGAGCACGCCCTCGCCCTCGCGCGCGAACCAGTAGAGGGCGGTCGGGAAGCCCGCGGCCGCGAGCGGGAGGCAGGCCTCCGGGTCGAGGCGCGCCTTCGAGACTGCGGCGACGCTCGCGAGGGGCACGTGCACGAACTGGATGCCGGCGAGGACGTGCCGGGCGGGGAGGTCTGCCGCGAGATCCGTGGCCGCGAGCCCGAGCGCGGGTGCGATGCGCGCGGGCTCGAGCGTCGCGCCGAGGCGGACCGACGGCGCCTCGAGCCACGCGAGCTCGCCCTCCCCCGCCGCCTCGAACGCCACCGGCACGCGGCCCACGCCGAGCGCGAGCGGCAGCGCGGCGGGGCGGCCGCGCGCCAGGTGCTCGCGGATCACCCACGCCGTGCCGAGCGTCGGGTGGCCCGCGAAGGGCATCTCCTCGGCGGGCGTGAAGATGCGGACGCGAACGCCCGGCTCGCTCGCCTGGGGGTCCGACACCACGAACGTCGTCTCGGAGAAGCCGAACTCGCGCGCGATGCGCTGCATCGTGGCGGTGTCGAGGTCCGCCGCGTCGCGCACCACTGCGAGCGGATTTCCCGCGTAACGCTCCTCCGCGAAGACATCCACGATGTGGAACCGGTGCGCCACGTCGAGGAGCATCCTACACCTTTGCCGGGGGCAGAGGAGCGGCGATGGGGGACGTCCTCGCGGGCGTGCGCGTGCTCGAGGTGGCCGAGCAGGGCTTCGTGCCGTCCGCAGCTGCCGTGCTCGCCGACTGGGGCGCGGACGTCGTCAAGGTGGAGCGTCCGGAGGGCGATGCACTCCGACAAGTGATGAGGCAGGGCCTGGTCGCGCAGACGGGGGACTTCGACTTCCTGGTCGAGCAGGTGAACCGCAACAAGCGCAACGTCTGTCTGGATCTGAAGCACCCGGACAGCCGTGGTGTGCTCGAGCGCCTGGTGCGCTGGGCGGACGTCTTCATCACGAACCAGCTCCCGGCCGTGCGGAGGCGGCTCGGGATCGAGCCGGCGGACCTCAGGGCCATGAATCCGCGCCTCGTCTACGCGCGCGGGCACGGCCAGGGCACGAAGGGGCCCGACGCCGAGGCCGGCGGCTACGACGCGGTCTCGTTCTGGTCGCGCGCCGGAATCGGGCACATGCTGTCCGGCCCGGGCGGCGTGGTGATGCAGCGTCCCGCGCAGGGAGACGTGCCCTCGGGCATGTTCCTCGCGGGCGGCATCGCGGCGGCGCTCTTCGCGCGCGAGCGCGACGGCAAGGGCCGCACCGTGGACGTGGCGCTCCTCGCGAGCGGCGTGTGGACGCTCGCGCCCGATCTGGTGGCGGCGTCCGTGCTCGGGACGGATCCGCCGAAGCCGGCCCAGGGGCCGCCGCCCGCGCGCATCCCACCGCTCGTCGGGAGCTTCTTCACCTCGGACGGCCGCGTGCTGCTGCTCAACATGCTGGCGACGGACAAGTACTGGAAGCCGGCGTGCGAGGCGCTCGAGGCGCCCGAGCTCGCGGCGGACCCCGCGCTCCGGAGCGACGCGGGCCGCGCGCCGCGCCTCCTCGAGCTGCGCGAGCGCTTCGCGCGCACGATCGCGGCGAAGCCCCTCGCACACTGGTCGGAGCGGCTTCGCGCGGGCGGCTGCATCTTCGCCTCGTTCGCGACTCCCTCCGAGGTGCAGAGCGACCCGCAGGTCGTCGCGAACGGCTACCTGCCGCGCCATCCCACGCACCCGCACGCACGCCTCGCGGCGAGCCCGGTGCAGTTCGACGAGGAGCCGATCCGCGTGCGGCGCGGCGCGCCCGGAAAGGGCGAGCACACGGACGAGGTTCTTGCCGAGCTCGGCCTCGGCGCGGCCGAGCGCGCCGCCCTCCGCGCGGCGGGCGCGATCGCGTGACACGCGCCCGGCGGCGCGCCGCGGCGGGTCTCGTCCTCGCGCTCACGGGCTGCGCCGCCGTGCCGTGGCCGCAGACGGCGCGCGGCCAGTTCCCCGAGCCGACCGCCGAGGGTTGGCTCGACCTGCGTGGCGTGGTGCACGTGCACACGCGCGGCTCCCACGACAGCCCGGGCACGATCGCCGAGGTGGTGGCCGCCGCGCGATCGGCGGGCGTCGCCTGGGTGGCCATCACGGAGCACACGGACCCGGGGCGGCTCGGGCCCCATGGCTTGATCGACGGCGTGCGAGTGCTGCCCGGCTACGAGATCAGCACCGCCGGCGGATCGCTCCTCGCGCTCGGCGTGATCCCGAAGCCGCCGGCCACGAAGGACCCGGCCGCGCTCGTGCGCTACGTGCACGATGCGGGCGGCGTCGCGGTAGTCGGTCACCTCGAGCGCTCGCGCCTCGCGGAACCCGAGGCCTTCGCGGCCGCGGCGCCGGACGCCGTCGAGCTCGTGAACCTCCACGCGAACGCGGACACCGCGCGAGGCGGGCTAGCGCTGCGGGCGCCGTTCCTCCCGGCGGCGACGGCGCTCCGCGTCCTGGTCCGGCTCCGGGAGGAGAACGTCGCGCGCTGGGAGGCCCTCCCGGGCCCGCCGCCGATCGTGGGCGCCGTCGACGCGCACGCGAAGTTCCGCCTGTTCGGCCCGCTCGGCGGCACGGTGGACCGCTATCGCGACATGTTCCGCGTGCTCACTACGCATGTCCTCGCGCGCGACCGGAGCGCCGCCGCAATCCTCGACGCGCTCCGCGCCGGGCGGACCTATCTCGCCTTCGAGTCGCTCGCGCCCGTGGACGCGTTCCACTTCGAGCCGGAGGGGCCGGGCTTCCGGCTCGAGGCCCCGCGCGAGGCGCGTCTCGTGCTCGTCTGCGACGGCGCGCAAGTGGCCGAGGCGCTGGCCGCGAGCGCCGTGCTGGCCGCGACAGCCGGTGCATCGCGCTGCCGGGCGGAGGCGCACCTCGAGGAACGTCCCTGGATCCTCACCAGCCACCGCGCCGTGGCGCCGGAATGAGGCCCGGACCCCGCGCCCTCCTGCTGCCGAGCCTGATCCTCGCGGGCTGCGCGCAGCTGGCCCCGTGGCACACGCCGGACGGGATCAGCGACTGGCAGCCCACCACGCCGCCCGAGCTCTCGCTCCATGCGAAGGCGGCGGCGTACCAGGAGCGCATCGCGACGCTCCACGGCATGCCCGACGGCGTGATCCGCTACCGCGTC
>Ga0187893_10005677_pt1 | contig 22129 bp, 18 predicted proteins | sample MA1701074metaG_FD_139574 | JGI IMG/M metagenome (GOLD analysis project Ga0187893, IMG submission 139574) | White microbial mat communities from a basaltic lava cave in the Kipuka Kanohina Cave System on the Island of Hawaii, USA - MA170107-4 metaG ...
CACGTAGTACAGGTAGCCGCTGGCCACGCGCCCGACCTGCTGGATGCGGCTGTCCTCGGTGGTCGGAGACAGCAGATATATCGAATCGATGCCGCGCTGCTTTAGCTCCGCGAGCAGCTCGCCGCCCTCCTCCGGGGGGTAATCGACCACCAGCACGCCGTCCACGCCGGCCTCGCCGGCGGCCTGGGCGAAGGCCCGGTAACCCATCGCCTCGATCGGGTTCGCGTAGCCCATCAGCACCACCGGCGTCGTGCTGTCGCTCGCCCGGAACTGCGCCACCGCCTGGAGCACGCCGCGCAGGCTGGTGTGCTGTCTTAGCGCGCGCTCGCTCGAGCGCTGGATCGCCGGCCCGTCGGCCATCGGGTCCGAGAACGGGACGCCGAGCTCGATCACGTCGGCGCCGGCTTCGACCAGCGCATGCATCAGCGGCACCGTCTGCGCCGGCGACGGGTCGCCGGCGGTGATGAACGGGATCAGCGCCTTGCGGCCGCGGCGCGCGAGGGCCTGAAAGGTCGCCGGGATGCGGGACATGGTCAGCCCTGCGCCTCGCGCCTCACAGCGTCATGCCCGAGGCTTTGGCGACGGTGTGCATGTCCTTGTCGCCGCGGCCCGAGAGGTTGACCAGCAGGACCTTGTCCTTGCCCATCCCCGGCGCGATCTTGATCGCGTGCGCCAGCGCATGGCTCGACTCGAGCGCGGGCATGATGCCCTCCATGCGCGTCAGGGTGTCAAACGCCTCCAGCGCCTCCGCATCGGTGGCCGACACGTACTGCGCGCGGCCGCTGTCCTTGAGCCAGGCGTGCTCCGGGCCCACCCCGGGATAATCCAGGCCGGCGGAGATCGAGTGCGTTTCGATGATCTGCCCGTCGGCGTCCTGCAGCAGGTAGGTGCGGTTGCCGTGCAGCACGCCGGGCTTGCCCGCGCACAGCGTGGCCGCGTGATGGCCGGTGGCGAGCCCTTCGCCCGCCGCCTCGACGCCGATCAGGCGCACGCCGGTATGCGGGATGTACGGATGGAACACGCCCATGGCGTTGCTGCCCCCGCCCACGCAGGCCAGGATCGCGTCCGGCTGGCGGCCCACCTCCTGCGGCATCTGCGCGAGCAGCTCCTTGCCGACGACCGCATTGAAATCGCGCACCATCATCGGGTAGGGGTGCGGGCCGGCCACCGTGCCGATGATGTAGAACGTGTTCTCGACGTTGGTCACCCAGTCGCGCATCGCCTCGTTGAGGGCGTCCTTGAGCGTGCGCGAGCCGCTTTCCACCGGCACCACGGTCGCGCCCAGCAGCTTCATGCGGTACACGTTCATCGCCTGGCGCTGCACGTCCTCGGTGCCCATGTAGACCACGCACTGCATGCCGTAGCGCGCCGCCACCGTGGCGGCGGCCACGCCGTGCTGGCCGGCGCCGGTCTCGGCGATGACGCGCCGCTTGCCCATGCGCCGGGCGAGCAGTGCCTGGCCGACGGTGTTGTTGATCTTGTGCGCACCGGTGTGGTTGAGATCCTCGCGCTTGAGCCAGATCTGCGCGCCGCCGAGGTGCTCGGACAGGCGCCTGGCGTGATACACCGGACTGGGGCGGCCGACGTAGTGCTTCAACTCGTAGGCGAACTCGGCCTGAAAGGCGGCGTCCTCGCGCGCGCGCAGGTACTGCGCCTTGAGCGCATCCAGCGCGTGCATCAGGGTCTCGGCCACGAACACCCCGCCGTAGGGTCCGAAGTGGCCGCGGCTGTCCGGCAGATCGTGGATCTGCGCGGCGTCAACCATCTGCATCGCGCGTTCCTCGTACGAATGCGGCCATCTTGTCCGCGTCCTTGATGCCCTTCGCCCGCTCCACGCCGCTGCTGACGTCCACTGCCCATGGCCGCACCCGGCGCACCGCCTGGCCGACGTTCTCCGGCGTGAGGCCCCCGGCGAGCACGATCGGCAGGGACAGGCCGGCGGGGATTAGGGTCCAGTCGAAGGACAGGCCGCTGCCGCCGGCGAGCGCGGCGTCGTAGGTGTCCAGCAGCAGGCCCTTGGCCGTGGCGTAACGGGCCGCGTATTGTAGCAAATCCACCCCCCGCCCCATCCGCACCGCCTTGAGATAGGGCAACCCGAAGCCGGCGCAGTAATCCGGCGCCTCCTCGCCGTGGAATTGCAGCATCTGCAGCGGCACGGCGGCCAGCACCTCGCGCACGCGCCGCGGCTCGGCATCCACGAACAGACCCACCGCGGCGACGAAGGGCGGCAGGCGCCGCACGATCTCGGCGGCGGCGCGCGGCTCGACGCGGCGCGGGCTGGCGTCGTGAAACACCAGACCGATGGCATGCGCCCCGGCGCGCGCCGCGGCGAGACCGTCCTCGGGGCGCGTGATGCCGCAGATCTTGACCGCGGTGGCCATCACCCCGTCACCAAAGCCGGCAGCCCCAGAGCGCGCAGCAGTTCGCCGGCGGCCGGTGCGCGCACCGGCAACCCCCAGACCGGATCGTATTCGACGGCGGTGAGGTACAGCCCGGCAGCCGCGAAGGTGGGCGCGGCGCGCTCGCGATCGCGACCCTCCAGCACCTCGCGCAACCACTGCGGCGGGCGGCTGCCGTTACCGACCTGCACCAGGCAGCCCACCATGTTGCGCACCATGTGGTGCAGGAAGGCGTCGGCGGCGAACTCGAACACGACCAGGTCGCCGTGGCGCTCGATGACTGCGCCGCGCAGTTCCTTCACCGGCGAGCGTGCCTGGCACTCGGCTGCGCGAAAGGCGCTGAAGTCGTGACTGCCGAGCAGCACGCGGGCGGCCTCGCGCATGCGCTCGACGTCCAGAGGATGGTGATGCCAGCCGAGGTGTGCGTGATGCAGGCCCGGGCGTTGCGCGCGGTTGCGCAGCAGATAGGCGTAGGCGCGGCCGCGCGCGCTGTAGCGCGCGTGGAACGCGGGCGCCGTCTCGCGCGCCCAGCGCACCGCGATCGAACGCGGCAGCAGCGTGTTGACGCCGCGCACCCAGGCGTCGAGCGGACGCTGCGCCGGCGTATCGAAGTGCACGACCTGCTCCAGGGCGTGCACCCCGGCGTCGGTGCGCCCGGCGCATTGCGAGACCACCGGCGCGGCGGCGATCTGCGACAGCGCCGCATCGAGCGCGTCCTGCACGCCGCAGCCCGAAGGCTGCGTCTGCCAGCCGCAGAAACCGCTGCCGTCGTACTCGATGCCCAGGGCGATGCGCATGGAACCTGCGTGACAGGAAGAACGCGTGCGCGGTCCGGACGGACCGCACGGCTAGTGTACAGCGCGCAGGCGAGCGCCGTTCAGGCGAGCGTTGCCAGCACCTTCTGGGCCGCGGCCTTCTGCTCGGCATCGCCCTCGGCGATGACCTCCTGCAGGATCTCGCGCGCGCCCTCTTTGTCGCCCATCTCCTGATAGGCCTTGGCGAGGTCGAACTTGGTCTGCACGTCGTACCAGTGATCGTCCTTGCCTGCGGCAGCGCCGGCGGGCGCTCCACCGCTGCTGGTCGTCTCGCCACCCAGGTCGAGGCTGATGCCGGACAGGTCGATCTCCGGGATCGACGGCACGCCGCCGCTCACGTCCAACGTCGGCTCGGTCTTGCCCAGACCGCCGGTGTCGAGCGAGATCTTGCTCAGATCGAACTCCACCGTGCCCATGCCCGGCTCGCCGACGTCGGCAACGGTCTGCATCAGGGAGCGGTCGAGGATCTGCGTCGTCTCCTCGGCAGGCCGCTGCGGCGGCTGCGCAGCCGGTTCGGCGGACACGCCGCCCAGGTCGAACTCGAAATCCAGCCCGCCGGATTTCTCTTCGGCGGGCGGCGCAGCGCCCAGATCCAGGTCCAGACCCGACATCTGCATGGTCTGCTCCGGTACCCCGGACATGGTGGACAGATCGATGTCGCTCACGCTCGGCGCACCGAGGCTGGACAGGTCAAAATCGGTGGTCGTGCCGCCGGCCGCGGCACCCAGGCGCGTCAGATCGATGTCGGTCTTGGTGCCGGTGTCGGTGTCCTCCAGGCCGATGTTGAAGTCGATCCTCTCCTCCAGGCTGGGGGCAGCGATCACAGGCGCAGGAGCGGCCGCTGCCGCGGCCGCGGCCTGCCCGCCTGCCGTCTTGCCGGCGGCATAGCGTGGATTCTGCCGATCGAGCGCATAGCCCAGACGGGCGGCCTGCAGCCAGATCTCGCCCTGGCCGCCGGTGGCGCCCTGGAGCTCGCGGGCAACGGTGTCGAACGCCGCCACGTCCTTGCGCTTGGCGTAGATCTCGAGCAGCTTCAGGTGAACTTCGTGTCGGCGCGGCCTCGCGTGCAGCGCCTCCTTGAGGATCTCCTCGGCCTGGCCGTCGCGGCCGTAGGCGAGATAGATCTCGGCTTCGGCGAGCGGATCGACCTCCTCGGTCACCTGCGCGTCCGCGCCCGCCGCCAGCGCGCGGGCGGCGGTGGTCATGGCGCCGGTGGTGTCGGTACTGGTGGCGGGCGAGGCTACGTCAAAATTTTTTTTTTCCGCCACGACGCTGTCGTCGTAGGCGGCTTCTCGGCGCCGGCGGGCGGTGCGTACCCCTAGGAACCCGAGCAGGCCCAGGGCGGCTGCCCCGCCTGCCAGGTACAGCGGATTACCCAGCAGGTCGTCGATGAGACTCGATTGGGGGGGAGGCGGCGGGGTCATCCGCACGCGCGGCTTGGGCTTGGCGGCCGCGGTCATGTCGGGCTGCCCGCTCGGCGGCGCGGTGGTCGCCGCCGGCGCAGGAGGTGGGGCGGGTGCTTGCGTTTCGGGCGGCGCCCCGTCGGGCGCAGCGGGCGCGATCGTCACGGTCGGCGGCGGCCCGGCGGGCGGCGTGGCCGCAGGAGCCGGCGGCGCGGGCGGCGCAGCCGCCACAGGCGGTTGCGCAGGCGCAGGCGGCTGCGGCGGTGTGGTCGCCGCTCCGGCCTGCTGCTGCAAGTCGGCCATGCCTTTGCTCTTGATGTCGAGCAGCGCCTGCATGTCCTTCACCGTCTTCTCCAGGCGGGCGACGCGGTCGGCTTGCTCCTGAATCGTCTTCTCGCGCGCGGCGACCTCTTCTTCGAGCGAGCGGATCCGCTCCTGGGCCGCAGCCGCTCCCGCCGCGTCTCCCTTGGACAGCTTCAGCACCTCGGTGGGCTGGACGGGCGCAGGCGCACCCTTGTCTTCCACCGTCCCGGTCACGCCGCCGGCGGCGACTTGCCCGGCTTCCTCGGTGCCGGCCTGGCTCATGGCCGCGGCCGCCGCGATGCGCTCGCGATAGGCATTGAAATCGGCGGTCTGCAGCCGCACCTCGCGCCGCGCCTCTTTGAGGTCCACCGCGGCGGCCTCCTCGGCGCTGGGAATCTGCAGCACCTTGCCGGCCTTCATCCGGTTCATGTTGCTGGCGATGAAGGCCTCCTTGTTGTTGCGGAACAGGACCACCAGCATCTGCTCGAGGGACACATCTTCGCTCTTGTGCTGCCGCGCGATCTTGGTCAGGGTGTCACCCCACTTCACCTTGTATTCTTCCTCGATCGGCGGCGCGGCGGGCGGCTCCGGCGTGCGCGGCATGCCGGCTTCGGCGGGCGGTTGCTCGGCGGCCGCTTGCCCGGCGGGCTGTTCAGCGGGCGCCTCGCCCGGCTGCGCGAGCGCTTGGTCGGCGGGGGCGGGACTTGGTGCGGTGTCTGGAAACCGCTCGGTTCCGGGCGTCGACTCGGGGCCGGGCGCCGGTCCGACGGCCGGCTCGGCCCCAGCCATCGGTTCCAAGCCGGGCATCGGCGCGGCCGCAGCGTCCGGCATCGGCGGCTTCTGCATCATTTCGCTGCCGAGCTGGGTTTCAACCTGCGGCTCGGGTGCCGCCTGCGGCGCGGGACGCACCTCGGCGCCCGGTGCGGATGGCGCGGCCTGAGGCGCCGTGGGCGCGAGCTGCTCGGCGTAGGCGGGCGGGTCGAGCAGCGCGGTGTATGCGCGCAGGATGCGACCACCCTTCCAGGTCAGCTCCACCAGCACGTCCACGAACGGCTCGTTCACCGGCTGCGCCGTGGTAGCGCGGATGTACGGCTGCCCCGAGGCGCGTTTCTCCAGGCTCAGCTTCAGGCCGAGCGAGGGCGGTGGATAGGGCAGGTTGTTCTGCTGGTACGCCTCCACCGAGCCCAGCCGCACGTTGAGCGAATCGAGCTCGGCCTTCTCCACGGCGACCACGTCGATCTCGGCGCGCAGCGGCTGGCCCAGATCGCTGAGCACGGTAAGCTTGCCAAGGCCGGCGGCGCTGGCCGCCGATGTGCAGGCGAGCAGGATGCTCCCGGCCAGCAGGGCGCGGAAGGAGGGTCTGCCCAGGGCACCACCCGTCGTCGTGACCATGAGGTATTTGAAAAATAACATCATGTAGTTATCGATGCAAGCTAAACCGTCGTCTGAGTTTACGGTGTAAGCCGAGCATTTTTCTGGTGGTTCTTTCGGCGGACGCCGGGCCTTCTTGAGGGTCAGCAGGCCCGGGTCTCAGCGCCCTCGGGAAGCATGCGCCCCGGATTGTCAAATGCAAACCGGTGAAGCAAAACCCTCGCCATCTCGCGGTCGGGCCCCCCTGCACGCTTCGCGCGCCGCGCCCGGCGGCCGCAGCACGCGCGCCGCACGTCGCACAGGCACGCCACCAAATCAAACACCTGCTGCCGGCGCCGCGCCCGCGCAGGCAGACTCACCGCCGTTCGAGCAGGATGCGCAGCATGCGGCGCAGCGGTTCGGCGGCGCCCCACAGCAGCTGGTCGCCCACGGTGAACGCCGCGAGATACTGGCCGCCCATCGGCAGCTTGCGCAGCCGTCCAACCGGCACGCTGAGCGTGCCGGTCACCTGCGCCGGCGTCAGTTCGCGCAAGCTCGCCTCACGTGCATTGGGCACCACCTTGACCCAGGCGTTCGCGCTCGCGAGTAGCGTCTCGACCTCGGACAACGGCACGTCGCGGCTAAGCTTGACGGTGAGCGCCTGGGCATGACAGCGCAGTGTGCCGACGCGCACGCAGATGCCGTCCATCGGGATCGGGTTGGCCGCTCGCCCCAGGATCTTGTTGCCCTCCGCCTGCGCCTTCCACTCCTCGCGGCTCTGACCGTTGCCCAGGTCCTTGTCGATCCACGGCAGCAGGCTGCCGGCCAGCGCGAAGCCGAAATGCTCGTGCGGCAGACTCGGGGAGCGCAGGGCATCCGCCACCGCCCGGTCGATGTCGAGGATCGAGGATGCGGGATCGCCCATCAGGCCGCCCGCCGCCTCGCGTACCGTGCCCATCTGCGCCACCAGCTCGCGCATGTTCTGCGCGCCTGCACCGGACGCCGCCTGATAGGTCATGGCGGTGATCCACTCCACCAGCCCGGCCTTGAGCAGGCCGTGCATGGCCATCAGCATCAGACTCACCGTGCAGTTCCCGCCGATGTAGTCCTTGACGCCGCGCGCCAGCGCGTCCTGGATGACGTGCAGGTTGACCGGATCGAGGATGATGACCGCGTCGTCGTTCATGCGCAGCGTCTTGTCGGCATCGATCCAGTAGCCCTTCCAGCCCGAGGCGCGCAACCGCGGCACGATCTCGCCGGTGTAGTCGCCGCCCTGGCACGAGATCAGCACGTCGTGCTGCGCCAGCGCTTTCACGTCGCGCGCATCCTTCAGCGGCGCTACGTCGCGGCCGATGGCCGGGCCCCTGCCGCCGGCCTGGGAGGTGCTGAAAAACACCGGCTCGATGTGCTCGAAGTCGCGCTCTTCGCGCATGCGCTGCATCAGCACCGAGCCCACCATGCCGCGCCAGCCGATGAAACCCACCCGCATCACGTTGTTCAACTCCAGCTCAAGACCAAACGCCTCAACCCGAAGGACACGAAGATACACCAGAGCACGAAGCAAATCATGTTCTATCCTGCTTGGCCTGCTTCGTGTCCCCGGCGTTCTTCGTGGTGAACGCGGTCGCTAGCGGTGTGCAAGGGCTGAGACCACCGCGTCGCCCATCTCTTCGGTGCCGACCTTGCGCGTGCCTTCCTGCCAGATGTCGGCGGTGCGCAATCCCTGGCGCAGCACCTGGCGCACCGCGCCCTCGATGCGCTGCGCCGCGTCCGCGCGCTTGAACGTGTAGCGCAGCATCATCGCGGCCGACAGGATAGTGGCCAGCGGATTGGCGACGCCTTTGCCGGCGATGTCGGGGGCGGAGCCGTGGATCGGCTCGTACAGACCCTTGCCGTCGGCGTCCAGCGCCGCCGAGGGCAGCATGCCGATCGACCCGGTGAGCATGGAGGCCTCGTCGGACAGGATGTCGCCGAACATATTGCCGGTCACGATCACGTCGAACTGCCGGGGTGCGCGCACCAGCTGCATCGCCGCGTTGTCCACGTACATGTGCGTGAGCTCGACCTCCGGGTAGTCGCGGGCCGTTTCGCCCACCACCTCGCGCCACAGGATGCTGGTGTCCAGCACGTTGGCCTTGTCCACCGAGCACAGCCGCCGGCTGCGCTGCAGGGCCGTCTCGAACCCCAGCCGTGCGATGCGCGCGATCTCCGATTCCCGGTAGCGCATCGTGTCGAATCCCTCGCGCTCCCCGTCGCCGGTGCGCTGCCTGCCGCGCGGCTGGCCGAAGTAGATGTCTCCGGTCAGCTCGCGCAGGATCACGATGTCCAGCCCGGCCACCACCTCCGGCTTGAGCGCCGAGGCGCCCGCCAGCTCGGGATAGAGCACCGCCGGACGCAGGTTGGCGAACAGTCCGAGCGCCTTGCGCAGCCCCAGGATGCCCTGCTCCGGCCGCTTGGCCCGCGGCAGCGCGTCGTACTGCGGGCCGCCCACGGCGCCGAACAGCACGGCATCCGCCTTGCGCGCGAGCTCCAGCGTGACGGGCGGCAGCGGGTCGCCGGCGGCCTCGTAGCCGGCGCCGCCCACCGGCGCCTGCTCCATGTCGATATTCAGGCCCTCTCCGCGCAGCGCGTTCAGCACCTTCACGGCCTGGACCATGATTTCCGGGCCGATGCCGTCTCCCGGCAGGATTGCGATCTTCATATCTACGCCAAACTTGCCACGGAGAACACAGAGTTCACAGAGCAATGCGCGGCGTCGCGGCGATCACGCGCCCGCCGATCTCTCTTGGTCCTGCGGCAGATGCGGTTGATCAGCCGAACAGCCACGGCTGCTCCGCGCGGCGCCTGGCCTCGAAGGCCTTGATCTGGTCCCCGTGCTGCAGCGTGAGCGCGATCTCGTCCAGGCCGTTCACCAGGCAGTGCTTGCGGAACGGGTCGATGTCGAAGGCATGGGTCTTGCCGGAGGCCGTGATCACCGCCTGCGCGGGCAGGTCCACGGTCAGGCGATACCCAGGCTCGGCCAGCACTTCGTGGAACAGCAGGTCGACGCTGCCGGCGGGCAGCACGATCGGCAGCAGCCCGTTCTTGAAGCAGTTGCTGAAGAAGATGTCCGCGTAGCTGGGCGCGATGACCGCACGGAAGCCGAAATCGAGCAACGCCCAGGGCGCGTGCTCGCGCGACGAGCCGCAGCCGAAGTTCTCGCGCGCGAGCAGGATCGAGGCGCCCCGGTAGCGCGGCTGGTTGAGCACGAAATCCGGGTTGAGCGCGCGGCGGCTCGCGTCCATGCCGGGCTCGCCGTGATCGAGATAGCGCCAGGCGTCGAACAGGTTCGGGCCGAAGCCGCTGCGCTTGATCGACCTCAGGAACTGCTTGGGGATGATGGCGTCGGTGTCGACGTTGGCGCGGTCCAGCGGAACCGCGAGCCCGGTGTGTCGTACGAACGGTTCCATCGGCTGCCCCTCGCTAGCTCGAGCGCACGTCCACGAACCGCCCGGCGATGGCGGCGGCTGCCGCCATCGCCGGGCTCACCAGGTGCGTGCGCCCGCCCGCGCCCTGACGTCCCTCGAAGTTGCGGTTCGAGGTGGAGGCGCAGCGCTCGCCTGGCTCGAGGCGGTCGTCGTTCATCGCCAGGCACATGGAGCAGCCGGGCTCGCGCCACTCGAAGCCGGCGTCGCGGAACACGCGGTCCAGGCCCTCGGCCTCGGCCTGGCGCTTCACCGGCCCCGAGCCTGGCACCACCATCGCCAGCTTGACGTTGGGCGCGATGCGGCGGCCCTTCACCACCTCGGCGGCGGTGCGCAGGTCCTCGATGCGCGAGTTGGTGCAGGAGCCGATGAACACCTTGTCGATGCGGATCTCGCCGATCGGGGTGTTCGGCTGCAACCCCATGTAGTGCAGCGCACGTTCGACGGCGTCGCGCTTCACCGGGTCTTCGATCTGCGCCGGATCGGGCACGCGGCCGTCCACGGTGGTCACCATCTCGGGCGAGGTGCCCCAGGTGACCTGCGGCTTGATATGCGCGGAATCCAGCTGCACCGTGCGATCGAACTGCGCGCCGGGATCCGTTCTCAGCGCCCGCCAGACCGCCACCGCCCGCTCCCACAGATCGCCCTTCGGCGCGAACGGGCGGCCGCGCAGGTAATCGATGGTAGTGTCGTCCACGGCCACCATGCCGGCGCGGGCGCCGGCCTCGATCGCCATGTTGCACAGGGTCATGCGGCCCTCCATCGACAGGGCGCGCACCGCGCTGCCGGCGAACTCGATGGCATGGCCGGTGCCGCCGGCGGTGCCGATCCTGCCGATCGTCGCCAGCGCGATGTCCTTGGCGCTCACGCCGCGGCCGAGCGCGCCCTCCACCTGCACCAGCATGCGCTTGGCCTTCTTCATCAGCAGGCACTGCGTGGCGAGCACGTGCTCGACCTCGGAGCTGCCGATGCCGAACGCCAGGCAGGCGAAAGCGCCGTGCGTGCTGGTGTGCGAGTCGCCGCACACCACCGTCATGCCGGGCAGGGTGGCTCCCTGCTCGGGACCGATCACGTGCACGATGCCCTGGCGCCCGTCCAGAAACGGAAAGTACGCCTTGGCGCCGTACTGCCGGATGTTGGCGTCCAGCGTCTCGACCTGGGTACGCGAGATCGGGTCGCGGATGCCCTGATCCCAGTCGCGCGTGGGCGTGTTGTGGTCGGCGGTGGCGACGATCGAGTCGGTGCGCCAGGGGCGGCGTCCGGCGAGCTTCAGCCCCTCGAAGGCCTGCGGGCTGGTCACCTCGTGCACCAGGTGGCGGTCGATGTAGAGGAGCGCGGTGCCCCCGGCCTCCTCGCGCACTACGTGGCTGGACCAGAGCTTGTCGTACAGAGTTTGCGGTGCGTTCATGGCCGTAGCCGGGCCGCGGAAACGCCCACGATTATCGCACACGCTCGTGCGCCGCACGCTTGAAAAAGACCAACCGCTGAGGACGCGGAGGACGCAGAGGAAGACCTGAGTAGCAGAAGACCCACGTCGACGGGAGGGTTTGCCTGCCCGGGCTTGGCTTTTCCTCCGCGTCCTCCGCGTCCCCCGCGGTCGAATCGCCTTTCAAGAAATTGCGCGTGCGGGCGCGGGGACGGGCAGGCGTAACCGGGCGCTCACCAGCAGCCAGGCGGCCAGCGCGGCCACCGAGCCGCAGGCGAAGGTCAGGCCGGGACCGAGGTGCGTCCACAGCCAGCCGCTGGCGAGCACGCCCACCGCCCCGCCGGCGCCGAAGCCGAAGGCGCTGTACAGCGCTTGCCCGCGCGCCTGGTAGCGCCCCTGGAAGAAGTGATGGATGGCGGCCAGCGCCGCCGCGTGGTGGGCGCCGAAGGTGGCGGCGTGCAGCACCTGCGCCAGCGCGATCGGCACCCACCACTGCACCGCCCAGCCGATGATCAGGAAGCGCGCCACCGCGCACAGCAGACTGAAGCCCATCACGCCGGGAATCGACCAGCGCCGCAGGATGTGCGGCATGGCCAGGAACACCGCGATCTCGGCGATCACCGACAGCGCCCACAGCGCACCGAGCGCCGTCTTCGAGTAGCCGTGCTGCACCAGGTGGATGGAATAGAAGGCGTTGTACGGCCCGTGCGCGAGCGCCATGAAGAAGCACGCGGCCAACAGCACCACCACCTCCGGGCGCTGCAGGATGCGCCCGAGCGGCATGTGCTCGGCCGGGTGCGGCGCGTCGCGGTCCGCCGGCAGCAGCCATCCGGCGGCGGCCATGGCCGCGAACAGCAGCAGCAGCGTCCAGGGCAGCAGGGCGATGCCGGCCCAGTCGAACAGCGGTCCGAGCAGCGCGACCACCGCCACGAAGCTCACCGAGCCCCAGACGCGAATGCGCCCGTAGTCGCCGAGCCGCCCGCGCAGATGCGCGAAGGTGCTCGCCTCGACCAGGGGCAGGGCGCCGCACCAGAAGGCGTTGAGCACCAGCAGCACGCCGAACAGCCAGGCGAAGTCGGTGCCGAGCAGCAGGCCCGCGCTCGCCAGCGTGGCGCCGGCCGTGGCCCAGCGCACCAGCGCGCGCCGCTGCCGCTGGTGGTCGGCGAGCCACGCCCACAGCGCGGGGAACACGGCGCGCGTCACCGGCACCAGCGCCAGCAGCACGCCGATCTGCACCGCGGAATAGCCCAGCTCCTCCAGGTACAGCGCGAAGTACGGCGCATAGGCGCCGAGCATCGCGAAGTAGACGAAGTAGAACAGCGACAGCCGGAAGTCGCGCTGCGGGTCGGTCACGCCTCGTCCGGTTGCGGATTCTCCACGGCGTTGGCGCGTTGCAGCGCGTCGCGCAGCGTCTGCGGCGCCTGCGCCGGGATGCGCGGCGTGTCGCAGCGCACGTCGGCGTTCTGCGCGCGGTGGCGCAGCGCGTGGTCGGCCAGCACCAGGGCGAGCATCGCCTCGGCGATGGGCGTGGCGCGAATGCCCACACAGGGGTCGTGACGGCCGTGCGTCTCCACCGTCACCGCGGCCCCGGTGCGGTCGACCGAACGGCGCGGCAGCCGGATGCTCGAGGTCGGCTTGATCGCGACGTTGACCACGATGTCCTGGCCGGTGGAGATCCCGCCCAGGATGCCGCCGGCATGGTTGCCGAGGAAGCCCTCCGGCGTCATCTCGTCGCCGTGCTCGCTGCCGCGTTGCGAAACCGCGCCGAAGCCGGCGCCGATCTCGACGCCCTTGACCGCGTTGATGCTCATCATGGCGTAGGCGATGTCCGCGTCGAGCTTGTCGTACACCGGCTCGCCCCAGCCCGGCGGAACGCCCTGCGCCACCGCCGTGACCAGCGCGCCGACCGAATCGCCCGACGCGCGCAGCTGATCCATGAACGCTTCCAGGCGCGCAACCGCGGAGGCATCGGCCACGAAGAACGGGTTGCGGCCGACCTCGTCCCAGCTCTGGAACGGCACCGCGATCGGGCCGAGCCGGGCGAGGTAGCCGCGCACCGTCACGCCGTGGCGCTCGCGCAGCCATTTCTTCGCGATCGCGGCAGCCGCCACCCGCACCGCGGTCTCGCGCGCCGACTGGCGCCCGCCGCCGCGGTAGTCGCGTACGCCGTACTTCTGCAGGTAGGTGTAGTCGGCGTGCCCGGGCCGGAACGCGTCCTTGATCGCCGAGTAGTCCTTGCTGCGCGCGTCCACGTTGCGGATCAGGAGCGCGATCGGCGTGCCGGTGGTCACGCCTTCGAACACGCCGGAGAGGATCTCGACCGTGTCGCTTTCCTGGCGTTGGGTGACGTGGCGCGAAGTACCGGGGCGGCGGCGGTCGAGCTCGACCTGGATGTCCGCTTCGGCCAGCGCCAGCCCGGGGGGACAGCCGTCCACCACGCAGCCGATGGCGGGCCCGTGACTCTCCCCGAAGGAGGTGACGCAGAACGACCTGCCAAGGGTGTTGCCGGACATGGAACGTCTTGCAGAGAAGAGCAAAATCTTAGCATAGCGGACGCGCGGGCCGCCCTCGAATGCCGATCACGACGCGCGTCGCGTCGGGGTACACTACGCGCATGCGCCAGTACCTCGAGCTGATGCAGCGCATCCTGGACCACGGGGTGCGCAAGAACGACCGCACCGGTACCGGCACGCTCAGCATCTTCGGCCCGCAGATGCGCTTCGACCTGGCGCACGGGTTCCCGCTGGTGACCACCAAGAAGCTGCACGTGAAGTCGATCGTGCACGAGTTGCTGTGGTTTCTGAAAGGCGACACCAACGTCGCCTACCTGCGCGAGAACGGCGTCACCATCTGGGACGAGTGGGCCGATGCCGACGGCGAGCTCGGGCCGGTGTACGGCCATCAGTGGCGCGCCTGGCCGGGCCGCGACGGACGGCCGATCGACCAGATCTCGCAGGTGCTGCAGGAGATCCGGCGCAACCCGGATTCGCGCCGGCTGCTGGTATCGGCCTGGAACGTGGCCGACATCCCGCGCATGAAGCTCGCGCCTTGCCATGCCTTCTTCCAGTTCTACGTGGCCGGCGGCAGGCTGTCGCTGCAGCTCTACCAGCGCAGCGCCGATTTCTTCCTCGGGGTGCCGTTCAACATCGCCTCCTACGCGCTGCTGGCGCTGATGACGGCGCAGGTGTGCCGCCTGAAGCCCGGCGAGTTCGTGCACACGCTCGGCGACACGCACCTCTACCTCAATCACCTGGAGCAGGCGCGCGAGCAACTCGCGCGCGAGCCACGCCCGTTGCCCTTCATGCACTTGAACCCCGAGGTCACCGACCTGTTCGCCTTCCGCTACGAGGATTTCAGGCTCGAGGGGTACGACCCGCATCCGGCGATCAAGGCAGCGGTGGCGGTGTAAGCGGCCGAAGGGCGTGACCGAAAGCCGTGATCGAGACGCGTGACGCACGGCGGCCGGTGGTTTCGCTGATCGTGGCGATGGACCGCAACCGGGTCATCGGAGCGCGGGGACGCCTGCCCTGGCACATCTCGGAGGACCTGAAGCGCTTCCGCCGGCTGACGCTCGGCCATCACGTCGTCATGGGCCGCAAGACCTGGGAGTCCATCGGGCACGCGCTCCCGGGGCGCACCAACATCGTCGTGACGCGCGACCGGAGCTTCGCGGCGGAAGGCGTGCTGGTGGCGCACTCGCTGGGGGCGGCCTTGGCTTTGGCCGCGGGCGACGAGCAGGTGTTCGTGATCGGGGGCGGCGAACTGTACGTTCAAGCGCTGCCGCTAGCCGATCGCTTGTACGTCACCGAGGTGCACGGCGACTTCGCCGGCGACACCCGGTTCCCGGAGCCGCCCGCGGGCGCCTGGCACGAGGTGAGCCGCCAGCACAACGCGCGGGCCGGCGCCGGTTACAGCGGCTTCGACTACGTGGTCCTCGAACGGGTCGCTAGCCGAGGATGCGAACCTCGGGCAGTGGAAAGCCGTTGAAGTTGCTCGCGTATGCGGTGGTGTACGCGCCGCCGTTGGGAATGTAGACGAAGTCGTCGGCGGCCAGGTCCTCCGGCAGCAACTGGTCGCGCATGACGATGTCCACCGAATCGCAGGTCGGGCCCGCCACCGTCCAGGCGACGAGCCGGCCGGTGCGCTCGGTCACCACGTCGTACTGCAGACCCTCGGTCGTCTCGATGATCCCGCCGAACATGCCGGCGTCGAGGTACGCCCAGCGTTTGCCGCCGCGCGTCGCGGTGCCGGCGACCCGGCACACGAACCAGCCGGAATCGGACACCAGGAAGCGCCCCGGCTCGGCCATCACCCGGACCTCGCCCGGCAGCCCTTCCAGCGCGCGGTTCACCACCTCGCCGATCGCCTCGATCGACGGGATCGGCTTGGTGTGGCGCACCGGGTAGCCGCCGCCGATGTTGAGCAGACGCGGGCGCAATCCCTTCAGCCGCATCTTGCGGAACACCCGCTTCGCGCCCTCGATCCCCGCCCGCCAGTTGTCCGCGTTGCGGCACTGCGAGCCGACGTGGAACGTCACCCCGGCGAGGTCGGCCTTGCGCTCCGCCGCGGCGGCGATGATCTCGTCCACCTCGGCCGGCTGCGCGCCGAACTTGCCCGACAGGGGCCAGTCGCTGCCGGCGTTGCTGACCTGGATGCGCAGGTACAGGCTGGCGCCGGGGGCGATCGCGGTGATCTTGCGCAGCTCCTCGACGCTGTCCAGCACGAACCAGCACACGCCGCTCGCCGCCGCGTGCTCGATGTAGCGTGGCGACTTGACCGGGTTGCTGTAGAAGATCTCGTGCCCCGGCACGCCCAGGCCGAGCAGGAGGTCGAGCTCGGCGACGGAGGCGATCTCGAAGCCGGTTCCCTCCTCGATCAGGGTGCGCAGAATCTGCGGGTGCGGGTTGGCCTTCACCGCGTAGTGCGGCTGCACGCGCGGCATCGCGGCCGTGAAGCGCCGTGCCTTGGTGCGGATGATCTGCGGATCGACCAGCAGGAATGGCCTGTCGTAGCCCTGCCTTGCGGCAAGGCGCACCTGGTCGAAGTCGAGGCGGGTTTCGGGATGGGTGTCGAGCTGGAGCTCGGTGTCGAGGCGCTTGGAGAGCGCGCTGCGGACGGTCATCGACTTCTCCTCGGGGCCGCTAGGTCAGTGGGATGTGCAGGTTGGTCAGATCCACGCTGGGGAAGTAATTCCTTTCGACTGTCATGATGACCTCCTATGGGCTGAGAACAACCGGAGAGGGGCAATTATAGGGACAACCCCCCGGGAATCAAGAGGTAATTCGAGGAGCTAGGATCTGGGATCTAGGGGCTAGGGAGCGTCGAGCGGCTGCGCCGCGCCTTTCCCTAGCTCCTAGATCCTAGCCCCTAGATCTTCGGCAGCGTCACGCCGCTCTGGCCTTGGTACTTGCCGCCGCGGTCCTTGTAGGACGTCTCGCAGACGTCGTCGGCCGCGGCTTCGAGGAAGATCACCTGCGCCACGCCCTCGTTGGCGTAGATCCTGGCGGGCAGCGGCGTGGTGTTGGAGAACTCGAGCGTGACGTGGCCCTCCCACTCCGGCTCCAAGGGCGTTACGTTCACGATTATTCCGCATCTTGAGTACGTCGATTTCCCCAGACATACCACCAGCACGTTGCGCGGGATGCGGAAGTACTCGACGGTGCGCGCCAGCGCGAACGAGTTGGGCGGGATGATGCAGAATCCGCCCTTGACGTCGACGAAGGATTTGGGGTCGAAGTTCTTCGGATCGACAATGGTGCTGTTGATGTCGGTGAACAGCTTGAACTCATCCGAGCAGCGTACATCGTACCCATAGCTCGAAGTGCCGTAGGAAACGATCGGCCGGCCGTCGAGCTGCTTCACCTGGCCCGGCTCGAACGGCTCGATCATGCGCTGCTGTTGCGCCATGCGGCGGATCCAGCGGTCGGACTTGATGCTCATGTGTTCTTGATCACGATCTTGGGGAACGCGGCGCTGTAGTCCTGCGCCCTCTCGGCGATCTTCACCGCCAGCTTGCGCGCGATCTCGCGGTAGATCTCCGCCGTGCGGCCGACGGGGTCCGCGACCACCGTCGGATTGCCGGAGTCGGCCTGCTCGCGGATGCGCACGTCGAGCGGCAGCGAGCCGAGCAGAGTCACGCCGTGGTCGGCGGCCATCCTCTCCCCGCCGCCGGCGCCGAAGATGTGCTCCTCGTGGCCGCAGGCCGGGCACACGTGCAGCGCCATGTTCTCCACCACGCCGAGGATCGGGATGTTCACCTTCTCGAACATCTTGAGCCCCTTGCGCGCGTCGATCAGGGCGATGTCCTGGGGTGTGGTCACGATCACCGCGCCGGTCACCGGGACCTTCTGTGCGAGCGTGAGCTGGATGTCGCCGGTGCCGGGAGGCATGTCCACCACCAGGAAATCCAGGTCGCGCCAGCGCGTGAAGCGCAGCAGCTGCTCCAGCGCCTGGGTGACCATCGGACCGCGCCAGACCATCGGCTGATCCACGTCGATCAGGAAGCCGATCGACATCGCCTGGATGCCGTGCGCCTCGAGCGGCTCCATCGACGTGCGATCCGGGCTCACCGGCTTGTGTCCCTGCAGCCCCAGCATCAACGGCTGCGACGGGCCGTAGATGTCGGCGTCGAGGACGCCGACGCGGGCGCCCTCGGCCGCCAGCGCCAGCGCCAGGTTGACCGCGACCGTGGACTTGCCCACGCCGCCCTTGCCCGAGGCCACGGCGACGATGTTGCGCACGCCGGGCACGCGCTCCACCCCGCCTTGCACCGCATGCGAGGTGATCTTGAAGCTGGCGTTGACCTCGACCGCGCCCGCTGCGGGGAGCGCCTGCAGCACCGCGCGGATCTGCTCGCGCACCCGCTCCAGCACGCTCTTCGCCGGATAGCCGAGCACGATGTCCACCGCGATGCCGCCGTCCACCTTGATCGCCTTCACCGCCTTTCCGCTGACGTAGTCCTTGCCGGTCGTGGGGTCGATGGCCGTCTTCAGCGCTTCCTGGACTTGTGCTTCGGTGATCGGCATGGCGTGTCTCGCGTGGGCTCGGATTCTACTGCTTTTCAACCCTGTTAGACTGGCGCTTTTCGCTTTTGTCACGATGCGCCGGCAGATTCTCGTCACCTCCGCGCTGCCCTACGCCAACGGCAGCATCCACATCGGGCACCTGGTGGAGTACATCCAGACCGACGTGTGGGTGCGCTTCCAGAAGATGCGCGGGCACGAGTGCCATTACGTCTGCGCCGACGACACGCACGGCACCGCCATCATGCTGCGCGCCGAGAAAGAGGGCATTGCGCCGGAAGCCCTGATCGCGCGCGTGTGGCAGGAGCACACCCGCGACTTCGCCGGCTTCCACGTCGATTTCGACAACTATCACACCACGCATTCGCAGGAGACGCGCGCGCTGTCCGAGGACATCTACCTGCGGCTCAAGGAGCGCGGACTGATCGAGGTGCGCTCGGTGGAGCAGTTCTACGATCCGGTCAAGCAGATGTTCCTGCCGGATCGCTTCATCAAGGGCGAGTGCCCCAATTGCCACGCCAAGGATCAGTACGGCGACTCCTGCGAGGTGTGCGGCACCACGTACAGCCCGACCGACCTGATCGGCGCGTACTCCGCGGTCTCCGGCGCGGCGCCGGTGCGCAAGGCCTCCGATCACCACTTCTTCCGGCTGTCGCACCCGGATTGCCGCGAGTTCCTGGAGCAGTGGACGCAGTCCGGCGAGCACCTGCAGGAGGAAGCGCGCAACAAGATCCGCGAGTGGTTCGACCACGGCCTGAACGACTGGGACATCTCGCGCGACGCACCCTACTTCGGCTTCCAGATCCCCGGCGCGCCGGGCAAGTACTTCTACGTCTGGCTGGACGCCCCGATCGGATACCTGGGCAGCTTCCACCACCTGGCGCAGCGCCTGAAGCTCGACTTCACCGCCTGGGTGCGGCCCGGCTCCAGCGCCGAGATGGTGCACTTCATCGGCAAGGACATCCTCTACTTCCACGCGCTGTTCTGGCCGGCGATGCTGAAGTTCGGCGGTTTCCGCACCCCCACGCGCGTGTTCGCACACGGCTTCCTGACCGTGGACGGGCAGAAGATGTCGAAGTCGCGCGGGACCTTCATCACCGCCGAGAGCTACCTCGAGCAGGGCCTGAACCCGGAGTGGCTGCGCTACTACTACGCCGCCAAGCTCGGACCCACCATGGAGGACATCGACCTCAACTTCGAGGACTTCGTGGCGCGCGTGAACAGCGACCTGGTGGGCAAGTACGTGAACATCGCCAGTCGCGCGGCCGGTTTCGTGCACAAGCGCTTCGGCGGGCGGCTGATCGAGCCGGAGCGGCGCGCTTCCGGCGCGGCCGCGCGCCCCGACCTGCTGCTGTACGGCTCGGAGAACGACATCGCCGAAGCCTACGAGCGCCGCGAGTACGGCAAGGCGGTGCGCGAGATCATGCGGCTCGCCGACCTGGTGAACCAGTACGCCGACCAGCACAAGCCCTGGGAGCTCGCCCGGCAGCCGGAGCAGTCCGAGCACCTGCACCAGGTGTGCAGCGAGCTGCTCAACGCGTTCCGCGTGCTCACCATCTATCTGGCGCCGATCCTGCCCGCCACCGCGCAGCGCGTGGCCGCCTTCATGAACCTGCGGGGCAAGCTCGACTGGGAGCACCTGGCCGAATACCCGCGCACCCCGATCGACGAGTACCGGCACCTCATGACGCGGGTCGAGGCGAGCCAGGTCCAGGCGCTGGTCGCGGCCAACAAGGAAAGCCTGCAGCCGTCCGCGGCCGCCCATCCGCCCCAACGCAACGCTCAACACCAGGAGCAGTCCATGGAAACCCCGGTGGAACACTCGGCGGCCCCGCCTCTCATCTCGATCGATGAGTTCAACAAGGTCGAGCTGCGCGTCGCGCGCATCGTCGACGCACAGCACGTCGAGGGCGCCGACAAGCTGCTGCGCCTGCAGCTCGACCTGGGCGGTGAGACCCGGCAGGTGTTCGCCGGGATCAAGTCGGCTTACGCTCCGGAGCAGCTCAAGGGACGGCTCACGGTGATGGTGGCCAACCTGCAGCCGCGCAAGATGCGCTTCGGCGAATCCCAGGGCATGGTGCTCGCGGCCAGCGGAGAGGGACCCGGCATCTTCCTGCTGTCGCCCGACGACGGCGCGCAACCCGGCATGCGGGTGAAGTGAAGGTCACCAAGCGCGTGGTCGTGCACGGCCGGGTGCAGGGCGTCAACTTCCGCGAAGCCACGCGCCTGCAGGCGCAGCGCTGCAACGTCGGCGGCTGGGTGCGCAACCTCGACGACGGCAGCGTCGAGGCGGTGCTGCACGGCCTGCCGGACGCCGTGGCGCGAATGCTCGACTGGATGCAGCACGGCCCGCCCGCCGCGCGCGTCGCGCGCCTCGAGGTGAGCGACACGGACGGCGAGTTCGAGGACTTCGAGCGCCGTTGACGGCCTACTGCGGCACCGCGCGCACCAGCGCGGGGAAGCAATAGAGCAAGGTGAGACCGCGCGCCGCGTAGTGCACGTAGAGCGCCGCCCACAGGCCGTGATTGCCGAACGGCTGCAGCGCCCACCATGCCGCCAGGAAGATGGCGAGCGAAGCGAGTCCCGCGTTGCGCATCTGCGCGGTGCGGGTCGCCCCGATGAAGATGCCGTCGAGCTGGAAGCACCATACGCCCACCAGCGGCCCGAACACGGCCCAGGGCAGATAGGTGCGCGCGGTCGCGCGCACGCCCTCATCCGCGGCAAGCAGGTCGACGATGCCCGGGCCGAGCAGCGCGAATGCGATCGAGGCCAGCACCGCGACGCCTGCGGCCCACCCGGTCGAGATGCGGGCGGCGGCCAGAAGCCCCGCACGCTCGGCCGCGCCCACCGCCTTGCCGACCAGCGCCTCGGCCGCGAACGCGAGCCCGTCGAGGAAGAACGCCGCGATGGCGATGAAGTGCATCAGCACCGCGTTCGCGGCCAGGACCTCGTCGCCCTGCTTTGCCCCCTGCGCCATGAACCAGACGAAGGCGAGGATCAGCGCAGCCGAGCGCACCATGATGTCGCCGTTCACGGCGATCGTGCGCCGCAGCCGATCGCCGGCCAGCAGCCGCTCGCGGTCCCAGCGCCCGCCGACCCGGCGCAGATGCCGCGCCGCGATCGACAGGCCGGCGGCCGCCGCCGCGGTCTCCGCCAGCAGCGTGCCGAGCGCCACGCCGTGCACACCCATGTCCAGCGCCAGCACGAAGAACGCATCCAGCGCCATGTTGCTGAGATTGAGCAGCAGCTGCAGCGCCAGCGCGATGCGCGTGCGGCCCAGGCCGATGAACCAGCCGAGCAGCGCGTAGTTGAGCAGGGTCGCGGGCGCCGCCCAGATGCGCCAGTCGAAGTAACCGCGCGCCAGGTCCTCGACCCGCACGCTGCCCTCGAGCAGCGCGAATGCGGTTTCACGGATCGGCCACTGCAGGGCGATGAGCCCGGCTCCGACCGCGGCGGCGATCAAGGCGGCGCGGCCGAGGCTGGCGCGCAGTTCCACGGCATCGCCGGCGCCGAGCGCCTGGGCGGTCAGGCCGGTGGTGCCCATGCGCAGGAAACCGAAGCCCCAGAACACGAAGTTGAACACCAGCGCGCCGAGCGCCACCGCGCCGATGTACGCCGGATCGGGCGCCTGGCCGACCACCGCGGTGTCGACCACGCCGAGCAGCGGCGTGGACACGTTCGAGATCATGATCGGCCCGGCGATCCCCAGGACCGCGCGATGGCCCGGGGTCCGGCGCTCGGGGCCGGCGCTCAATACACGATCTCGACGTTTTCCGGCCGCAGCCAGTCGTGCAGCGACGCGATCAGGGTGTCGTCCAGCCTCACCCGCCACGCCTCGCCCAGATCGATGCGGCACTGCGCCTCGCCGTTGCAGTACAGGATCGACACCGGACAGGCCCCCGGCTTGTGCGGCCCGAGCAGCTCGCGCAGGCGCGAACCGCTCGAGG
>Ga0187893_10005678_pt1 | contig 22122 bp, 22 predicted proteins | sample MA1701074metaG_FD_139574 | JGI IMG/M metagenome (GOLD analysis project Ga0187893, IMG submission 139574) | White microbial mat communities from a basaltic lava cave in the Kipuka Kanohina Cave System on the Island of Hawaii, USA - MA170107-4 metaG ...
GCCGGCCGCGAGAAGATGCGCTCGGCGTACTTGAGCAGCGGCAGCGCGTTCTTCGACATGTCGATGCCGTAGTAGTCGAGCCGCCACAGGAGCGGGGCGATGGCCACGTCGAGCATCGAAAAGTCGTCGCCGAGCATGTACTTGTTCTTCAGGAAGATCGGCGCGAGCTGCGTCAGGCGGTCGCGGATCTGCGAGCGAGCGCGCTCGAGCTGCTTGTCGGTCGGCTTGATGCCGCGCGACTCGAGCACGTTGACATGCGTGAACAGCTCCTTCTCGAAGTTGAGCAGGAACAGGCGCACCCGAGCCCGCGCCACCGGGTCGCCGGGCATCAACTGCGGGTGCGGGAAGCGCTCGTCGATGTACTCGTTGATGATGTGCGACTCGTAGAGGATCAGATCGCGCTCGACGAGGATCGGCACCTCGTTGTACGGATTCATCAGCGCGATGTCTTCGGGCTTCGCGAACAGGTCGACGTCGCGGATCTCGAAGTCCATCCCCTTCTCGAACAGCACGAAGCGGCAGCGGTGCGAATAGGGGCAGGTGGTTCCGGAATAAAGGACCATCATGGGTGGCTCCCTTCAGAACGGGTGATGCAAGCGCAGCGTCGATATCGACGCTCTCACCCTGGCCCTCTCGCTGCGGGAGAGGGAACAGATGCGGCTCAATGCACGTCTTTCCAGTACGCGGCGTTCAAGCGCCACGCGATCACGACGCATAGCGCCAGGAACAGCAGTACCCAGACGCCGAGGCGCACGCGGTCGCGCTGCGTCGGCTCGGCCATCCACGCCAGGAACGCGACGAGATCGGCCACCGCCAGGTCGTACTCGTGAGCAGGCAGCGTGCCGGGCGCAATCTGCTCGTAGCCGACCCAGCGCTGCACGGTCTTGCCCGCGGCGTGCGGGTCGGGAACCTCGGCGAAGCGCGCGCTGCGCTGCCCTTGCAGCTCCCACAGCACGTGCGGCATGCCGACGTTCGGGAACGCAAGGTTGTTCCAGCCGGTCTCCTTGGTGTCGTCCCGATAGAAGCTGCGCAGGAAGGTGTACAGGTAGTCGGCGCCCGAGCCCTGTCCGATCGCCGAGCGCGAGCGCGCGATCACGCTCAGATCAGGCGGCGTGTTGCCGAACCAGTCCTTCGCCTGCAACGGATCGATCGCCACGCGCATCGTCTCGCCCACCTTCTGCGACGTGAACACGAGGTGCTCGCGGATCTGATCTTCGCTCAGGCCGATCTCGCGCATGCGGTTGTAGCGCATGTACTGTGCCGAGTGGCAGTTGAGGCAGTAGTTGACGAACAGCCGCGCGCCGTTCTGCAACGCGGCAAGGTTGGTGATTCGCTCGACCGGAAAGCGGTCCCAGGCGATCGCCGCGTCGGCGGCGCGCGCCGTCCCGGCAAGCGAAAGCCAGGCCGCAAGGACGATCAGGAGTCTCTTCATCGCGTCACCCGTGCGCGGCGAAGGTCACGCGCTCGGGAACCGGCTTGAACTCGCCGAGGCGGCTCCACCACGGCATGAGCAGGAAGAACGCGAAATAGACGAAGGTGCCGATCTGCGCGATCAACGTGCCGGCGGGTCTCGGCGCCTGCGCACCGAGGTAGCCGAGCACGAGGAAGAAGGCGACGAAGAGGCCGTACACGGCCTTGTGCCAGCCGGGGCGATAGCGGATCGAACGCACCGGGCTGCGGTCGAGCCAGGGCAGGAAGAACAGCACGATCACCGCGGCGCCCATCACGACCACGCCCCAGAACTTGGCGTCGAAGGTCTTGAGCAGGAACACGGCCACGAGCGCGCCGACCGCGAGCGCCGCCTTGCCGGCGATGCCGGAACGGCCCTTCCAGACCGCGAGCACGGCGCCGGCGACGACGGCGCCGGCCAGCACGTTGACCATCGGATCGGTGGTCGCGCGCAGCATCGAGTAGTACGGCGTGAAGTACCAGACCGGTGCAATGTGCGCCGGCGTCTGCAGCGGATTGGCGGGGATGAAGTTGTTGTACTCGAGGAAGTAGCCGCCCAGCTCGGGCGCGAAGAACACCACCGCGCAGAAGATGAACAGGAACACCGCGACGCCGACGATGTCGTGCACCGTGTAGTACGGATGGAACGCGATGCCGTCGCGCGGCACGCCGGTCTTGTCGCCGGGCAGCGCCTTGATCTCGACTCCGTCGGGGTTGTTCGAGCCGACCTCGTGCAGCGCCATGATGTGCGCGATCACGAGGCCGATCAGCGCGAGCGGCACGGCCACCACGTGGAACGCGAAGAAGCGGTTCAGGGTCGCGTCGCCGACCACGTAGTCGCCGCGGATCAGGAGCGCCAGGTCGGGCCCGATGAAGGGGATCGCCGCGAACAGGTTGACGATGACCTGCGCGCCCCAGTAGCTCATCTGGCCCCACGGCAGCAAGTAGCCGAAGAAGGCCTCGGCCATCAGGCACAGGAAGATCAGGCAGCCGAAGATCCACACCAGCTCGCGCGGCTTGCGGTAGCTGCCGTAGATCAGCCCGCGGTACATGTGCAGGTAGACGACGATGAAGAACGCGCTCGCGCCGGTCGAGTGCAGGTAGCGCACCAGCCAGCCCCACGGCACGTCGCGCATGATGTACTCGACCGACGCGAACGCGAGCGCCGCGTCGGGCTTGTAGTGCATCGTCAGGAAGATGCCGGTCACGATCTGGATCGCGAGCACGACCAGCGCGAGCGAGCCGAAGTAGTACCAGAGGTTGAAGTTCTTCGGCGCGTAGTACTGCGCCAGGTGCTCGTTCCACAGCCTGGAAGCCGGGAAGCGGTTGTCGATCCACGCGAGCAGTCGTCGCCCGGCGCTCGCGTCCTTCGGCGCGTCCATCGTGTCGGCCATCAAGGTCTCCGTCTCAGGCCTTGTCCTCGCCGATCAGCAACCGCGTGTCGGACAGGTACGTGTACGGCGGCACCTCGAGATTCGTCGGCGCCGGCTTGTTCTGATAGACGCGGCCCGCCATGTCGAACGTCGACCCGTGGCAGGGGCAGAGGAAGCCGCCTTGCCAGTCGTCGGGCAGCGACGGCTGCGGGCCGGGCTGGAAGCGATCGACCGGCGAGCAGCCGAGGTGCGAGCAGATGCCAACCGCGACGAACAGCTCGGGCTTGCGCGAGCGGTATTCGTTGCGCGCGTATTCGGGCGTCAGCTCGTCGGGGTTGCGCTGCGACTTCGGATCGGCGAGCTGCGCGTCGTGCTTCGACAGCGACGCAAGCTGCTCGGGCGTACGCCGCACGATCCACACCGGTCGTCCGCGCCACTCGACGGTGATCTTCTCTCCGGGCTTGAGCGCGCCCACGTCGACTTCGACCGGCGCACCCGCTGCGCGCGCGCGCTCGCTCGGCTGAAACGTCGCGACGAACGGCACCGCCGCCGCCACCGTTCCGACCGCGCCGGCCCCGCAAGCGATCGCGACCCAGGTGCGGCGTCTCGGGTCGGCGGGCTGCTCGGTCATGGGTGCTCGGAGGGCGGCGCGAAGCCAACCTGGAATTCTAGATGACGTGTCAAGCTTGGCCGCCTCGCGCCGCACCGGCTTGACCGAGCGACTCGCTTCGCGATACTGCGCTGGCGCCGCTCCGGCGCGAGAGGAGGAGACGTGCATGAGCTTTGCCAGCGAGTTCAAGGAGTTTGCCGTCAAGGGCAACGTGATGGATCTTGCGGTCGGCGTGATCATCGGCGGCGCCTTCGGCAAGATCGTCGACTCGGTCGTCAACGACCTGATCATGCCCATCGTCGGCCGGCTGTTCGGCGGCCTCGATTTCTCGAACTACTTCCTGCCGCTTGCCAACCAGACGGCGACCAACCTCGCCGACGCGCGCAAGGAGGGCGCGGTGTTCGCATACGGCAGCTTCATCACCGTGTCGCTCAACTTCGCGATCCTCGCGCTGATCATCTTCATCATGGTCAAGCAGATCAACCGGCTGCGCAAACAAGCGCCACCGCCTCCCGACGCCGCACCGCCCGAGGACGTGCTGCTGCTGCGCCAGATCCGCGATTCTCTGAAGCGCTAGGGTCGCGCTCGCCACCGTCGCCGCCACGGGCGTCGCGCGACGGCAACCGCGTCCCGATTCGGTTGCAAAGTGGCTCATACTTCCGTGCTGTCGCCCATGATCGACCCGACCGACGCCCGCTTGAACGCCGCGCTGCAGGCAGCGCTCGGCCGCATCCGCAGCACCGGGGCGCAAGCCGCCGAGCGCACCATCGACAGCCTCGGCATCTCGGCGATGGCCGCGGTACAGGCGCGCCAGCGCGACGCTTTCCTGGGCGCGCAGTACGAGTTGCGGCGCAAGCTCGCGGCCTTCAACCTGCGCTTCTCGGACGTGTTGCGGGAGCGCGTACTGAAGGAGTTCGCGCAGTCGCCGACCGGGCGCACGCTGCAGGAGACCGACTGGCATTCGCTCACCCTGGTCGAGGACGACGAGGTCGACGAGCTCGTCTCCGCCGACCGGCTGGGTCAGACGATCGCGACGGAGTGCGAATGGGAGCTGCGCGAGGTCGGCGCGTACATGGGCTCGCTGATGCACACCGGCCACCCGGAGAAGGAACGCAACCCGCTGCGCCCGCAGATCATCGGCAAGGCGCTTTATCGGGCGATCGAGACCGTCTCGGACGACAAGGAGACGCGCAAGGTGCTGCAGCGCGAACTCGGCCGCTCGATGGCGCAGTCGATGCGCGCCTGCTACACCGACATCGTCTCGGACTTCCAGGCGCGCGGCGTGCAGCCCGCCGGGTTGACGTTGAAGCAGGTCGAAGGCCCGGGCAACGAATTGCAACGCTACGACTCGGGCTACGAGTCGGGCTATAGCGGCGGCGCCGACGAGAGCGGCGGCTGGCTCGGGGGCGGCGGCGCGGGCGGCAACGATGGTCAGGGCGCGCGCTCGGGTCGAGGCTTCGGCGCCAGCGGCGGCGGAGGTCTGGGCGGCGGTGGCTTCGGTGGAGGCGGCGGCTCCGCCGGCAGCGGCGGCTCCGCCGGCAGCGGCGGCTCCGCCGGCAGCGGCGGCTCCGCCGGCAGCGGCGGCAGCGGAGGCGGGGGTCAGGGCAGCGGAGGCGGGAATCCCGGTGGTGGAGGCGGCTTCGGCGGTCCAGGTGGTCCCGGCGGTGCAGGCGCCTTCGGCGGAGCGGGCGGTGGCGGGGTAGGCGGCTTCGGCGGCGGCGGTGTCGGCGGCGCCGGCGTCGGACCTGCCGGCCGCGCTGCCAGCGGTGCGGCGGGCGGCGGCTTCGGTTCCTCCGCAAGCTCTGGCCTCGGCTCGACGGGTTACGGCGCCACCGGGCGACAAGGGTTCAGCACCTCCGGAGGCAGCGGCTTCGGGCACAGCGCGAGCGGCAGCCATGCGCACACCGGCGGCGGTGCCGATCCGCGCGGCGCGCCGCGGCGCCCCTTGCAGCCGCCGCGAGAGGAGGAGACGCTCGGCCTCGGCTCCTCGGGACGGATCCGCCCGCCCGCCCCGCCGCGGCGCGGGCCGACCTTCGGCCAGATCGATCCGACCTTGATGGAGCTGATCCGCCGCCTTGCCTTCCTCGGCAGCCGTCCGATCGACATCGACAGTGCGCGCGGCGCGCTCGGCGCCCGCAGCACGGGGCGCGGCGGCGGCTCGCTGTTCGAGGCCACCGGTCAGGGCTTGGCCGCCGCCAACCTGATCCGCCAGCACCGCGACGAGCTGGCGCAGGCGTCTTCGGGCGCGCTCGACCACATGGTGATCGACGTGGTCGGCGGCCTGTTCGACCAGATCCTGTCGGACCCGAAGGTGCCGCCGCAGATGGCGCGCCAGATCGCGCGGCTGCAGCTCCCGGTGCTGCGCGTCGCGCTCGGCGACGTCACGTTCTTCTCGTCGCGCCGCCATCCGGTGCGCCGCTTCGTCAACCGCATCGCGTCGCTGGCGTGCGCGTTCGAGGATTTCGACGAGGGCCCGGGGCTCGAATTCATCACCCAGGTCAAGAACCTGGTGCAGCAGATCGTCCAAGGCGACTTCGACCAGATGCAGCTCTACGACTCGAAGCTCAACGAGCTCGAGCAGTTCATCGGCAGGCAGACCGAGCAGGCGGTGCCGGCGCAAGGCGCCACCGCCGCCCTGCTCGACAGCAAGGAGCAGGAGCTGCGCCTGCAGCAGCGCTACATGAAGCAGTTGAAGGCGTCGCTCGAGCCGCTCGCGATGCCCGACTTCATGCGCGACTTCCTGACGCAGGTGTGGAGTCAGACCGTGATGCAGGCGGGCAAGGACGACGCGCAGTCGGAAGCGGCCAAGCGCTACCGCGGGACGGCGCGCGAACTCGTGATGAGCGTGCAGCCCAAGGGCTCGCCGGCGCACCGCAAGGCGTTCCTGATCAAGCTGCCGCAGTTGATGAAGGACCTGAACGACGGCCTGGCGCTGATCGGCTGGCCCGAAAGCGGAAGGAAGGAATTCTTCGCCAGGCTGCTGCCCGCGCACGCGCAGTCGCTGAAGGGCGAGCCGCTCACCGACCTGACCTACAACATGCTCGCCAAGCAGGTCGAAGCCGCGATCAACGTCGCGGTGCCGCGCATCGACGAGGTGGCGGCGGGCGACGCGATCGCCGAGCTGAAGGACGAGGTGCTCGACCATCGCTTTTCCGAGGCCGAAGCCAAGCAGGTCGGGCTCGTCACCGAGACCGCGGTCAACTGGGACGGGGCGGTCGATATCGATCTCGACCTGGACCTCGGCGCCGAGTCCGACGTGTCCGAGCTCGACGCGGCGATCGGCGGGCTGCCTCCGCCCACCGACCCGCACGAGCCGACGCGCGGCAAGTCGCTCGCCGACCACATCCAGCTCGGCTTCGCGTACCAGATGCACCTCGACGACAAGTGGCAGAAGGTGCGGCTGTCGCACGTCAGCCCCGGGCGCGCGTTCTTCGTCTTCACCCACGGCAGGAAGCACAAGGAGACGATCTCGCTCACCGCGCGCATGCTCACGCGCATGTGCGAGACGAACCGGCTGCGCGCGTTCGAGAACGCGTACCTGCTCGAGCGCGCGACGGCGCGCGCACGCAAGCAGCTCGCCGGACTCGCGTCTTCGAGCAAGCACTGATACCGCGATCGGCGCGGGTCAGCAGATGCGGCGCGCCGCTTCGATCGCCGCGAGCAGGCTCGACGCATCGGCGCGCCCCGTGCCCGCGATGTCGAACGCGGTGCCGTGGTCGGGGCTGGTGCGCACGAAGGGCAGCCCGAGCGTCACGTTCACGCCGCGTTCGAAGCCGAGGTACTTGATCGGGATCAGCCCGTGGTCGTGCGTCATCGCGACCACGAGGTCGAACTCGCCGCGCCGCGCGCGCATGAACACCGTATCCGGCGCGAACGGTCCGTGCGCATCGATGCCCTGCGCGCGCGCGGCCTCGACCGCCGGTGCGATCACGCGCGACTCCTCGTCGCCGAACAAGCCCTGCTCGCCGGCGTGCGGGTTGAGTCCGGCCACGGCGATGCGCGGTGCCGGCCGGCCCCACGCCGCCGCGGCGCGCTGCGCGATCGCGATCGTCTCGAGCACCAGGTCGTGAGTCAGGGCGTCGATCGCCGCGCGCAGCGACACGTGCGTCGTCACCAGGACGACGCGCAGTTCGTCGTTGGCGAGCATCATGCGCACCGCGGGCGCGCCCGCGAGCGCCTGCAGCATCTCGGTATGCCCCGGGTACGCGATGCCGGCCGCGTGCAGAGCCTCCTTGTGGATCGGCGCGGTGACGATTGCTGCGACCTCGCCCGCCAGGGCGAGCCGCACCGCGGCTTCGATCGAGCGCGCCGCCGCCGCACCCGCCCGCGCGTCGGCGCGGCCCATCGGCGCGTCGAGCAGGCGCTCGGGAACGCCTTTGGCTTGCAGCACCGCAATGCAGTTGGGCGGCGCGTCGAGCGCGTCCGCGGCCGCGTCGATGCGCGCCACGGCGAGCAGCCCGCCGGTGTGCGCGGCGGCGCGCCGCATCACGCCCACGTCGCCGATCACCGCGCAGCCCGCCGCGGCCCCGCGCCGGAACGCGAGCGCGACGATCTCGGGCCCGACGCCGCACGCATCGCCCATCGTGATCGCGATCGGCCGCGTCACCTCGCCGCCTCGACCGGCACGCTGCCCGGCCCATAATCCAGGCAGCTTTCCGCGTCCGGCACGCCGTCGAGCGTGCCCTCGATGTCGCTGCGTCGGGCCATGGAGAAGTCGAGACCGATGAAGAGAACGTGGCTGATTTTCTCCCAAGCCGTCACCGTCGCCGTGGCGGTGCTGTTCGTCGTCTCGACCTTGAAGCCGCAGTGGCTGCAGCCCGCCGCGCCGATCGCGCCCGTCTCGCGTCCGGCGCCGACGGTGCTGTCCGCGCCGGCCGGCAGTGCGCCGGCCGCGGTGATCACGACGGCGAGCTACAGCGCGGCGGCCAAGCGCGCGACGCCGGCGGTCGTCAACGTGTCGGCGAGCAAGGCACCGCCGCGCCGCGGACCGAGCGACGACCCGCTGCACCGCTTCTTCTTCGGCGACCGCGCCCCGCAGCGCCAGCAGCCGCAGGTCGGCCTCGGCTCGGGCGTGATCGCGTCGCCCGAGGGCTACCTGCTCACCAACAACCACGTCATCGAAGGCGCCGACGACATCGAGGTCCTGCTTTCCGACGGACGTCACGCGCGCGCGCGCATCGTCGGCACCGATCCCGAGACCGACGTCGCGGTGCTGAAGATCGACCTCGACCGCTTGCCGGTGATCACCTTCGGTGCGAGCGAGAAGCTCGAGATCGGCGACATCGTGCTCGCGATCGGCAACCCGTTCGGCGTCGGGCAGACCGTCACGTCGGGCATCGTCAGCGCGCTCGGCCGCAACGCGCTCGGCATCAACGTGTTCGAGAACTTCATCCAGACCGACGCGGCGATCAATCCGGGCAACTCGGGCGGCGCGCTGGTCGATGCGAACGGCGACCTGGTCGGCATCAACACCGCGATCTATTCGAGGAGCGGCGGCAATCTCGGCATCGGGTTCGCGATCCCGAGCGCGACCGCGCTGCAGGTGATGGACGGGCTGATCAAGGACGGACGGGTCACGCGCGGCTGGATCGGCGTCGAGCCGCGCGACCTGACGCCCGAGATCGCCGAGACGTTCCGCCTGCCGGTCAAGCAGGGCGTGCTGATCACCGGCGTGCTGCAGGACGGACCGGCGAATCAGGGCGGCGTCCGCCCCGGGGACGTGGTGGTGCGGGTGGCCGACGCCGAGATCACGAACACCGCGCAGCTGCTGTCCGCGGTGGCCGCGCTCAAGCCGCAGACGCAGGCCGTGATCGGCGTACAGCGCGGCGACAAGGCGCTCGAGCTCAAGGTGACGGTCGGGCAGCGGCCCAAGCCGGGCAGCGTGCGCTGACAGTCGGGAGCGCGTGCGCGGAGCTATCTGAATCTAAATTGGCTCAGCGCTGCGCCGACTCGAAGGTCGAAACCGGGATGCCGCGCACCGGCTCGACGCGCGAGATGCGGCCGCGGAAGCCTTCCGCGGCGACGCCCCGATACGCATCGGCCCACGCGATCAATCCCTTGACGTAGGCCGCGCGCGGCGGTGCGGCGGCCACCGCCTGCGGCGTCCAGCGCGCGGCGTCGCCGCCTTCCTCGCCGAGTGCGAGCTGAGGCCAGTCGATGCGCCGCACGTGCAGGTAGCCGTTGACGTCGTCGGCGAAGACCATGTCGGTGATGATCGCGCCGCCTTGCGCACGCGCGCCCAGTCGCCCCAGGCTGACGTTGGTCTCGCCGCTCGCGGTGACGATCGTCGGCGCGTAGCGCACGGCGACGCATTCGCGCAGCCACGCGGTCTGCGACTTCTTCCACTCGTGCAGGCGGTTGGCCTGGCTCTCTTGGCACTCGTCGATGCCGCTCCAATCGACCGCCCGATCGGTGACCGCCTCGCGGTTGACCGTCATCTGCAGCATCGCGGTCAAGCGCCGCGCGTTGAACTTGCCGAACGCCAGGGTCGTCGTGTCCGCCGGGTCGACGCGGCCGCTCGTGCCGTCGAACGCGGCCAGCGCGACCCACTCGCCCGACGGCAGCACGAGCTGCTTCTTCGTCCCGAGCGAACCGATCGCGATCGTGGTCGGCCCCGCAAAACGGTCGCCGAGCTTGAACGACACCGCGCTGCTCTGTGCCGGGCCGGTGAACTCGTTGAGCCGGTCCTCGGCAGCGGCGGGCGACGGCAGGTCGGCCTTGTCGAGCGCGGCGCGTGCGAGCGGCGCGAAGTGCCCGTTCGAATACGCGCGCAGATAGGCCCGATACGCGTCGGCGGTTCCGATGCGTTCGGTGGAACGCCAGAACTCGAGCTCGGCGTCGTTGGCGGGCGCGGCCAGGCTGCCGAGCGCAACGAGGCAGCCGCAAACCAGTGCGATCAGGTTCCTGTGCATACGTCTCTCCTCGGCAAACGCCGGGATTCAAGCACCGGGCGAGAAGCCGCCAGCGGGAAGCATGTTTCGTGGTCGTTTCTTTTGTACCGCTTCGTGTTGCCGCGGCACCGATCTCAGGACGCCGCGTCGTTGGCCTCGCCCGAGGGCACGGCCGAGTGCTTGATGAACAGGCGCGCGGCCCAGATGCCGGCTTCGTAGAGCAGGCACATCGGGATCGCAAGCGCGAGCTGCGAGATCACGTCGGGCGGCGTCACGATCGCGGCGACGACGAACGCGAGCACGATGAAGTAGCTGCGGAACGATTTCAGTTGCTCGATCGAGACGATGCCGATGCGCGCCAGCACCACCACCGCCACCGGCACCTCGAACGCGGCGCCGAACGCGATGAACATCGTCATCACGAAGCCGAGGTACTCCTCGATGTCAGGCGCCGCCGTGATGCTCTTCGGCGCGAAGCTCTGGATGAACTGCGACACCTGCGGGATCACGAAGAAGTAGCTGAACGCGACGCCGATCAGGAACAGCATCGTGCTCGAGACGACGAGCGGCAGCACCATCTTCTTCTCGTGCAAGTAGAGGCCGGGCGCGACGAAGGCCCACACCTGGTACAGCACGAACGGCAGCGCGAGCATGAACGCGGCGAGCAAGGTGATCTTGAGCGGCACCAGGAACGGCGAGATCACGTTGGTCGCGATCAGGGTGGTGCCCTCGGGCAGATGCGCGACCAGCGGCGCGGCGAGCAGGTCGTAGAGCGCGGAGGGGCCCGGCCACAGCGCGAGCGCGCCGAACGCGATGCCGACCGCGACCAGCGCGCGGATCAGCCGGTCGCGCAGCTCGATCAGGTGCGAGACGAAGGGCTGTTCGGTGCCCTCGAGTTCGTCGGGGCCCTTCTTGTCGCCCGCCATGAACGATCAGGCGCGCCCGCCGCGCGGGCGAAAGCGCGCCACGCGCGCCGCGCCCGACTGCGCGTGCGAGCGCACGCCGTGGCGCTGCTTGTACCAGCGCGGCGTCGCGCCGACCTTGACGCGCCACTTCTTCTTCGGATGCTTGTACTCGGGCGGGGGCGGCTTCAGCCCTTCGTGCTGGCCGCTCGCTTCGGGCAAGGTCGGGCTGCCGGCCATGCCCTGCCACGTCGTGTCGAGCTCGCTCCTCGTGGCCGAGACTTCGTCGTGCACCGACTGCTCGACGTTGCGCGCGGCGTCCTCGAACTCGGTCTTCATCTTCTTCAGCTCTTCGAGCTCGATCGAGCGGTTGACCTCGGCCTTGACGTCGGCGACGTAGCGCTGTGCCTTGCCGAGGAAGTGCCCCACCGTACGCGCGACGCGCGGCAGCTTCTCGGGGCCGATCACGATCAGCGCCACCGCACCGATCAACGCGATCTTGTCGAAGCCGAAATCGATCATCAGGTCTTGGTCTTCGCCTTGGCCTCGACGTCGACGGTGTTCGGGTCTTCCGCCCTGTGCGCGGTAACCTGCGGCGCGGGCGCGTCGGCCGGCGCGCCCGATGCGCCGCCGTCCTTCATGCCGTCCTTGAAGCCCTTGACCGCGGAGCCGAAGTCCGAGCCGATGTTCTTCAGCTTCTTGGTGCCGAAGATCAGCACGATGATCAGGAGCACGATCAGCCAGTGCCAGATGCTGAATGAACCCATGTGGTTCTCCTCTATCGGAAACGTCGAATTTTAGGTGAGCGCCTGGATCACCCTTTGAGCCATGGCCTCGGGCCGCCCATCACGTGCATGTGCAGGTGCTGCACCTCCTGCATGCCGTCCTTGCCGGTGTTGATCAGGCTGCGGAAGCCGTTCGTCACGCCCAGGTCGCGCATCAGCTTGGGCGCGAGCAGCATCATGCGCCCGAGCATCGCCTCGTGCGCCGGGGCGACGTCGTAGAAGCTCGTGATGTGCGCCTTCGGGATCACGAGCACGTGGACCGGTGCCCACGGGTGGATGTCGTGGAAGACGAGCAGCTCGTCGTCCTCGTGCGCCTTCTGCGACGGGATCTGCCCGGCGACGATCTTGCAGAAGATGCAGTTCGGGTCGGTCTTCATGATCGGAATCGCTCCTAGCCCGGCATCGCGGTGCGCGAGTTGAGGTTGACCCAGCCGCGCACGACCCGGTAGAGAAACCAGACCGAGATGATCGCCCACGCGATCCAGCCGGGCAGGAACAGCAGCAGCCAGAGCGGCGCGGTGAGCAGGTACAGGCCGCCCGCCCACAGCACGCTCCGGATGCGCCAGCGGAAGTGCGATTCCTGCCAGCTGCCCATCGCGTCGTCCTTCTTGACGAGGTCGATCACGAAGGCGACCAGCAGCAGCGCGATCGACGCCTGCACGCCGGGGATCACCGCGCTGACCGCGACGATCGTGTGCAGCAGGTAGCTGATGTGGCCGACCGTCTTGAGCGAGCGCTCCTTGTCGGAAACCGTGATCACGTCGTTCATTTCTCTTTCACCTCACGTTCGCGCGCCTTGCGCGATGCAAACTCCTCGAGTCCCGACTGCCCGGCGCGGCGTTCGAGTTCGGCCAGCACGTCGGCCGGCTTCAGCCCGTAGTGGGCGAGCGCGATCATCGAGTGGAACCACAGGTCGGCGACCTCGTGCACGAAGCGCTCGCGCGCCTGGTCCTTGCCGGCCATCACGACCTCGGTCGCCTCTTCGCCGATCTTCTTCAGGATCGCGTCCTCGCCCTTCTCCATCAGCCGCGCGACGTAGCTCTGCTCGGGGTCGCCGCCGCGGCGCGACTCGATGACCGCCGCGAGCCGGCCCAACACGTCATTCATTTGTAGATCCGCCCGGGGTCTTTCAAGACCGGATCGACCGCGTGCCAAGCGCCTTCGCCGTAGCGCCGGTAGAAGCACGAGTGCCGGCCGGTGTGGCACGCGATCCCGGGCGAGTGGCCGAGCTGCTCGACGCGCAGCAGCACCGTGTCGTTGTCGCAGTCGAGCCTCAACTCGCGCACCGCCTGCACATGGCCCGATCGTTCGCCCTTCTTCCACAGGCGCTGGCGCGAACGGCTCCAGTAGAAGGCGACCCCCTCCTCCGCCGTGCGCGCGAGCGCCTCGCGGTTCATCCATGCGCACATCAGCACGTCGCCGCTGCCGGCTTCCTGCGCGATCGCGGGAACCAGTCCGTGTTCGTCCCACTTGACGTCGTCGAGCCAGCTCATCGAGCCAGTTTAGCGCCCGGTCTTCTCCTCCGCGAACCAGTCCAGCACCGGCAAGGTGCCGGGCAAAAGCGGCGCCACGTCGACCGGCAGGCGCTGCCACGCCATCGCCTGCCGCTCGCGCATCTCGAACCTTCCCGACCATGCGAAGACCTGGCAGAAGTGCAGCCGCACCCGCGCGTGCTCGTAGTCCATCAGCAGGCTGCGCCATGGGGTTGCGACGCCGATCGTGATGCCGAGTTCCTCGCGCAGCTCGCGCCGCAACGCGTGCTCGATCGTCTCGCCCGGCTCGACCTTGCCGCCCGGAAACTCCCAGTAGCCGGCGTAGACCTTGCCCGGCGGACGCGACGTGAGCAGGAAGCGCCCGTCGGCGCCGATCAGCACGCCGACGGCGACGTCGACCGGCTCGCGCTCGGCCACCGTCAGCCGCGCCCGGCGTAATCGCGCGCGAACTGGTGCGCGACCCGGCCCGAGCGCGAGCCGGGCTCGAGCGCCCACACCAGCGACAGCCGGCGTGCCTCGCCGATCGCCGCCTCGGCGACGCCGTACTTGCGCAGCCACTCGGCGACGATCGCGAGGTACTCGTCCTGGCTGAACGGATAGAAGCTGATCCACATCCCGAAGCGCTCGGAGAGCGAGATCTTCTCCTCGACCACCTCGCCGGGGTGCACCTCGCCGTCTTCGGTGTGGGTGTAGGTCAGGTTCTCCTTCAGGTACTCTGGCAGCAGGTGGCGGCGGTTGCTCGTCGCGTAGATCAAGACGTTGTCGCTCGCCTGCGCGACCGAGCCGTCGAGGATCGACTTGAGCGCCTTGAACCCCGGCTCGCCTTCGTCGAAGCTCATGTCGTCGCAGAACACGATGAAGCGTTCGGCGCGCCCCGCGACCAGATCGACGAGGTCGGGCAGGTCGACCAGGTCGGTCTTGTCGACCTCGATCAGCCGCAATCCTTCGGCCGCGTATTCGTTCAGGCAGGCCTTGATCAGCGAGCTCTTGCCGGTGCCGCGCGCGCCGGTCAGCAGCACGTTGTTGGCCGGGCGGCGGGCGACGAACTGCCGGGTGTTGCGCACGAGGCGAAGCTTCTGCGGCTCGACCTCCTTCAGGTCGGAAAGCCGGATCGGCGCGATGTGACGCACCGGTTCGAGCCAGCCCGATCCGCCGCGCTTGCGGTAGCGAAACGCGATCGACGCGGCCCAGTCGGGATGAGCCAGCGGGCGCGGCAGCACCGCTTCGAGCCGCGCGAGCAACACCTCGGCGCGCGCGATCAGGTGCAGCAGCGAATCGGACGGCGCGGCCAATGACTTCAGGCCACGATCAGGCGCAGCGCCGCGTCGAGATGCTCGGTCGGATGGCGCTTGAAGCCCGAGCGGGCGAACCGCTGCAGGCGCCCGATCGCGAAGCCCGACAGCACCGACGCGCGCAACTGCGCATCGACCGTCGGCGTGTTCGAGCCGGTCATCTCGGCGGCGAGGCGCAGGCTTTGCCGCAACTGCGACTCGATGCGCTCGAAGAACTGGTTCATGCGCGCCTGCAGCCGCTCGTGCTCGAACACCAGCGCGTCGCCGACCATCACCCGCGTCATGCCGGGGTTCTTCTCGCAGAACTGGAGCAGTACGGTGACGATCTTCTGCGCCTGCGTCGTGCCCGCGGTCTCGCGTTCGGTGATCTGGTTGACGAGGGTGAACACGCTGCCTTCGATGAACTCGATCAGCCCCTCGAACATCTGCGCCTTGCTCGCGAAGTGGCGATAGAGCGCGGCCTCGCTCACTTCGAGCCGGGCCGCCAGCGCGGCGGTGGTCACGCGCTCGGCGCCCGGCTGCTCGAGCATGCGGGCCAAGGTTTCGAGGATCTGCACGCGCCGCTCGCCGGGTTTCGGGCGTTTGCGGCCGATGGCGTCGGCCACCCTCCCGGCGGGGCTGGTGTCGTCGGGCACTTCGGCTTGAGCCATCGAGAATCATTCTCGCATGCGCAGCGTGAGGGCCAACTTCAGTTGATCGACCGCGGCCGATCGTCGTTCGACGGCAGCGGCGCGGTGATCCGCTGTCAGTGCGAGCGGATCATGGTGCCGTATGGCTGCTCGGTCAGGATCTCGAGCAGCATCGCGTGCGGCACCCTTCCGTCGATGATGTGCACGGTGTTGACGCCGCTCTTCGCGGCGTCGAGCGCCGACGCGATCTTCGGCAGCATGCCGCCCGAGATCGTGCCGTCGGCGAACAGCGCGTCGATCTCGCGCGCCGACAGGTTGGTCAGCAGCTTGCCGTTCTTGTCGAGCACGCCGGGCGTGTTGGTGAGCAGCATCAGCTTCTCGGCCTTCAGCACCTCGGCCAGCTTGCCGGCGACCACGTCGGCGTTGATGTTGTAGTTCTCGTTCTCGTGGCCGAAGCCGAGCGGGCTGATGACCGGAATGAACTGGTCGTCCTGCAGCGCGCGCACGACCGACGGGTCGATCGATTCGATCTCGCCGACCTGCCCCACGTCGTGCAGTTTGCCGGGGTCGTCGCGGTCGCGCAGCTGCAGCTTGTGCGCGCGGATCAGCCCGCCGTCGCGCCCGGTCAGCCCGACCGCCTTGCCGCCCGCGACGTTGATCAGGCCGACGATGTCCTGCTGCACCTGCCCCGCGAGCACCCACTCGACGACTTCCATCGTCTCCTCGTCGGTGACGCGCATGCCCTGGATGAAGGTGCCCTTCTTGCCGATCTTCGCCAGCGCCTCCTCGATCTGCGGCCCGCCGCCGTGCACCACCACCGGGTGCATGCCGACCAGCTTGAGCAGCACCACGTCCTCCGCGAAATCCTGCTGCAGCGCCGGATCGGTCATCGCGTTGCCACCGTACTTGATGACGATCGTCTTGCCGTGGAACTTGCGGATGTACGGCAGCGCCTGCGCGAGGATCTCGGCCTTGTCGCGCGGCGCGACGTGGTCGAGGCGGTGGCTGTCGGGTGCTGGCGTCGTCATCGCGCGCGCATTGTAGGAATCGCCGGCAGCCCGTCAGGCCAGATGCGCCGCGGCAAGCAGCGCCCGGGTGTAGGGCGCGCGCGGCGCGCGGAACAGCGCCTCGGCCTCGCCCTCCTCGACCACGTCGCCGTCCTTCATCACGATCACGCGGTGCGACATCGCGCGCACCAACGCCAGGTCGTGGCTGATGAAGAGGTAGCTCATCGCGTAGCGCTGCTGCAGCTCGCCGAGCAGTCGCAGCACCTGCTGCTGCACCGACACGTCGAGCGCTGAGGTCGGCTCGTCGAGCACCAGCACCTCCGGGCGCAGCACCACCGCGCGCGCGATCGCGATGCGCTGCCGCTGGCCGCCGCTGAACTCGTGCGGATAGCGTTGCAGCACGCCGGGCACGCCGTAGCGCTCGCTCAGGCCGACCTCGTCGAGCATCTGCACCACCAGCTTCTCGCGCTCGTCGCGGCTCACGTCGGCGCGATGCAGCGCCAGCCCTTCGCCGACGATCTGTCCCACGGTGAGCCGGGGGCTGAGCGAACCGAACGGATCCTGGAACACGACCTGCATGCGCCGGCGCATCGCGCGCAAGGTGTCGCGGCTCGCGTCGTCGATGCGCTGGCCGTCGAAACACACCCGGCCCTCGGCGATCGGCTGCAGCGCCAGCAGCGCCATGCCCAAGGTCGTCTTGCCCGACCCGGATTCGCCGACGATGCCGAGCGTCTCGCCGCGCCGCAGGCGCAGAGTCGCTCGCTTGACGGCGTCGAACTGCGTCTTGCGGAACCAGCCGCGCGAGCTCGCGAAGCGCACGCCCACCGCATCGCCCTCGACGAGCACCGGTGCACCGCCCTGCACCGGCACGACGACGCGCTCGGGCCGGCTCGCGAGCAGCTTGCGCGTGTAGGCGTGCTGCGGGACGTCGAACACGCGCGCGGTGTCGCCCGATTCGACCAGCCGCCCGCGCTCCATCACGCCGACACGGTGGCAGAAGCGCCGCACCAGGTTGAGGTCGTGCGTGATGAACAAGAGCGCCATCCCCATCTCGCGCTGCAGGTCGTCGAGCAGCGCGAGGATCTGCGCCTGGATCGTCACGTCGAGCGCGGTGGTCGGCTCGTCGGCGATCAAGAGCTTGGGCTTGCACGCGAGCGCCATCGCGATCATCGCGCGCTGGCGCTGGCCGCCCGAGAGCTGGTGCGGATACGCTTCGAGACGCCGCTCCGGATCGGGGATGCCGGTCTTGGCGAGCAACTCGACCGCGCGCGCGCGCGCCGCCTGCGGCCGCATCGCCTCGTGCAGCTCGAGCACCTCGGCGATCTGGTTGCCGACCGTGTACAGCGGGTTCAGCGCCGTCATCGGCTCCTGGAAGATCATGCCGATCGCGCCGCCGCGGACCGCGCGCATCTCGCGTTCGCTTTTCTCGAACAGCTCCTCGCCGTCGAAGCGGATCGAGCCGCTCGTCGTCGCCGCGTCGAGCAGGCGCAGCACCGAGAGCGCGCTCACCGACTTGCCCGAACCCGATTCGCCGACGAGCGCGAACTTTTCGTGCGCACGCACGGTGAACGAGACGTCCTCGACCGCGCTCGCAGCACCGAAGCGCACGGTCAGGTTCCGCACGTCGAGCAACGGCGTATCGATCCGCGCTGCGGCGCTCATGACTTGCGCGTGTCGAACGCGTCGCGCAGCGCGTCGCCGATGAAGGTCAGCAGCAGCATCGTCAAGGTCAGCAGCACGAAGGTCGGCACGATGATCCACCACGCGTCGAGGTTGGCCTTGCCCTGCTTGAGCAGTTCGCCGAGCGACGGTACCGACGCCGGCACGCCGAGCCCGAGGAAGTCGAGCGCGGTGAGCGCGAGGATCGCCGCGCTCATCCGAAACGGCAGGAAGGTGATCACCGGCGTCATCGAGTTCGGCAGCAGGTGGCGCCAGATGATCTGCGCGTTGCTCGCGCCGAGCGCGCGCGCTGCCTTGACGAACTCGAGCGAGCGGTTGCGCAGGAACTCGGCGCGCACGTAGTCCGACAGTCCCATCCAGCCCCACAGCGCGAGCAGCACCAGCAGCAGCAGCAGCGAAGGCTCGAAGATCGACGCGAAGATGATCAGCAGATACAGCTCGGGGATCGCTCCCCAGACCTCGATCAGCCGTTGCAGCGCCAGGTCGACCTTGCCGCCGAAGTAGCCCTGCAGCGCCCCCATCGCGACACCGATCGTGGTGCCCACCAACGTGAGCGCGATCGCGAACCAGATGCTGACGCGAAACCCGTAGAGCAGGCGCGCCAGCATGTCGCGGCCGTAGCTGTCGGTGCCGAGCCAGTTCTGCAGCGACGGCGGCGCCGGGTCGGCGCGCTTGCTGAAGTAGTCGAGCGAGGTCGCCGAATGCGGGTTGACGGTGCGCAGCGCCCAGTTGCCCGGCTTGTCGAGCACGTCGGCGATGAACGGGTCCTTCCAGTCGGTCGGCGTGGCGAAATCGCCGCCGACCGCCGTCTCGGCCGGGTTGCTGAACATCGGCGCGTACCAGCCGCCGTCGATGCGCGCGACGATCGGCCGATCGTTGCTGACCAGTTCGGCCAGGGTCGCCAGCACCAGCAGCAGCGCGAACAGCTCGAGCGACACGGTGCCGAGCCGGTTGCGCCGGAAGCGCGCCCACGCGCGCTGGTTCGGCGACAGCGGCTCGGTTTGCGGTGCGGCGAGCGGCTCGGCCAGCGGCGGTAGCACCGCGCTCACTGCAACACCCTCGCGCTTCGCGCGCTCCCTCCGAGAGGGACAAGGCGCTCCCGTCGGAGCGGCCGGGCGGCGGCGCTCATCGGGCCGCCGCCGTGAACTGCACGCGCGGGTCGATCACGACGTACAGCAGATCCGAGATCAGCTTGACCACCAGGCCGATCAACGTGAACAGGTAGAGCGAGCCGAGCACGACCGGAAAGTCGCGCCGGATCACCGCCTCGTAGCTCAGGAGGCCGAGCCCGTCGAGCGAGAACAGCGTCTCGATCAGCACCGAGCCGGCAAAGAACGCGCCGACGAAGGCGGCCGGAAAGCCCGTCACGAGCGGGATCAGCGCGTTGCGGAACACATGCTTGTAGAGCACGCGCCGGTGGTCGAGGCCCTTGGCGCGCGCGACCAGCACGTACTGCTTGCGCATCTCCTCGACGAAAGTGTTCTTCGTCAGCATCGTCATCACCGCGAAGCTGCCGATGACGAGGCAGACGAGCGGCAGCGCGAGGTGCCAGAAGTAGTCGGCGATGCGCGCCGGCCACGACAGCTCGTCCCAGTTGTCGGAGGTGAGCCCGCGCAGCGGGAACCAGTCGAGGTACGTGCCGCCCGCGAACAGCACGATCAACAGCACGCCGAGCACGAAGCCGGGGATCGCGTAGCCGACCAGCACCGCCATCGTCGTTACCGCGTCGAAGCGCGAGCCTTCGCGCACCGCCTTGGCGACGCCGAGCGGGATCGAGATCAAATACGAGATGAGGAAGGTCCAAACCCCCAGTGATATCGACACCGGCAGCTTCTCCTTGATCAGCTGCCAGACGTCCTTGTTGTGCATGAAGCTGCGCCCGAGGTCGAAGCGCGCGAAGCTCCACAGCATCTCGACGTAGCGCACGTGCGCCGGCTTGTCGAAGCCGTACAGCTTCTTCAGCTCCTCGATCTGCTTCTTGTCGATATCGCGGCCGGCCTTGTAGCCGCCGTCACCGCCCTTCTGCGTCGCGCGCGCCTCGGCCAGGATCTGCTCGACCGGCCCGCCGGGGACGAACTGCATGACGACGAAGGTGATGGTCAGCGCCCCGAGCAAGGTCGGGATCATCAGCAGGAGGCGTCTGGCGATGTAGCTCAGCATCCTGGACCTCACCTCGACCTGGCTGCTTCGAGCGACTTGTCCCACCAGCAGGTGAGCGGCCACGGACCGAACTCGCCGGACGTGTCGATCGTGAAGTAGCTCGGCTGCACCTTGGGCATGCCGAAGCGGCTCCAGTACGACGCGGGCTCGGTGTTGTTGTACAGCTCGGGAACCTGCCAGAAGCTCCACATCACGATGCGGTCGAGCGCGCGCGCGGCGTCGCGCAGCGCGTCGAGCGTGGTGGCCGCGCCGATCGCCTCGATCGCGTGATCGACCGCGCGGCTCTTGATGCCGCGGAAGTTGTTGTTGCCGGGCTCGTCGGCCGACTTGCTGCCGTAGCTCGTCGCCAGATCGACGGCGCCGGGCAACGTGAAGTCGCCCTCGACGATGGTGATGACGTCGAAATCGTAGTTCTCGAGCCGGCGCCGGTAGAGCGCGAAATCGACGTTGCGCTCCTTGTAGCCGATGCCGAGCTTGGCGAGGTTGCGCTCCCAGTCGGTGTTGCGTGCGCCGTCGCTCGGGTTCAGGTACTCGAACTCGAACGCCTCGCCGCCCGCGTTGCGCAGCTTGCCGTCGGGCGCGATCTTCCAGCCCGCCTGCTCGAGCAGTTCGCGCGCCTTCAGCAGGTTGCGGCGCAGCGCGTTCGGCTCGGCGTCGGTGCGCGGCGCTTCGAACGCGGGGCCGAACACGCGCGCCGGAAGCTCGGCGCGGAACGGCTCGAGCAGCTTCAGCTCGCCCGGCGACGGCAGCCCCTCGGCTGCGAACTCCGAGTTGTTGAACACGCTTTCCGCGCGCTTGAACGTCTTCAGCTTGTTCAGCTTCTCGAAGTCCCACGTCAGCACCAGCGCCTCGCGCACGCGGATGTCCTGGAAGATCGGGCGCCGGAGGTTCAGGTGCATCGCCTGCAGCCCCTGCCCGACGTCGGTCTCGAAGGCGGTCTTGGCGATGCGGCCGTCGCGCCACTTGGCGCCCTGGTGCTGGCGCACCCAGGCGCGCGCGCTGTACTCCTTGAGCACGTCGAACTCGCCGGCCTTGAACGCCTCGCGCGCGATCGCCTGGTCCTGGTACATGCGATAGACGACGCGGTCGAAGTTGAACTGTCCGCGCCGCACGCCGAGATCGCGCGCCCAGTAGTCCGGGTTGCGCCGGAACTCGATGCGGCGCGGGATCTCGGCGCGCTCGATGACGTACGGGCCGCTCGTGATCGGATGCTCGCCGACGATCTCGTCGAACTTCTTGCCCGCACCCCATTTGCGCGAGAACACCGGCATCGCGCCGGCGATGAACACCTGCTCGGACTTGCGGTCCCGCAGATCGAACCGCACGCTGCGCGCGTCGACGGCGACCGCCGCCTCGATGCCCGCGAATGCGGTCTGCACCGCCGGGCTCGCCTCCTTGCTCGTGAGCTGCTTGAAGCTGTGCACCACGTCCTCGGCGAGCACCGGATCGCCGTTGGCGAAGCGCGCCTTCGGGTGCAGGCGAAACGAGATCGACGACAGGTCCGGAGCGACGAACATCTCCTCGGCGAGCAGCCCGTACATCGCGCTCGGCTCGTCCTGCCCGCGATGCGCGAGCGACTCGAACATCCAGATCGCCAAGCCCGCGGGCGCACTGCCCCTGACCGTGAACGGATTGAATTTGTCGAAGCTCGAGCGCCGGTCCGGGTTGCGCAGGCGCAAGGTGCCGCCCTTCGGCGCGGCCGGCTCGACGTAGTCGAAATGCGCGAACCCGCGCGGGTACCTCGGCTGCGTGTAGGCGGCGACCGCGTGCTGCCAGCTGCCGGTCGCGACCGCGGCGCGCGGCGCCGGCCGCGCATCGCCGCCCGGCGCCGCGGCCGCCGCGCCGCCGGCGC